>Ga0187847_10001451_pt1 | contig 21230 bp, 14 predicted proteins | sample June2016WEW_4_10_FD_132458 | JGI IMG/M metagenome (GOLD analysis project Ga0187847, IMG submission 132458) | Peatland microbial communities from SPRUCE experiment site at the Marcell Experimental Forest, Minnesota, USA - June2016WEW_4_10 | ecosystem: Environmental > Terrestrial > Soil >...
CACGCTCCAACGCCCACAACACGCGCTCCCGCAGGTCTTGTGAATACGATTGCATCCTGCCGCCCTCTCCCAGCAGGATCATTATCGCACATATTGTATATACTTAAATTAGAAATAATCTAACGGCGGGTCGGCGGGCGCAGTAGCAACTTCAGCATTGCTTGTGACTCGACCAAAATGCCGATTCCCAGCGCAGACTCCGCTACATCAAACAACCGCTCGAGCGCGAATCACACTCGAAAATGCTCATCGATGCGGACAGCCTGGCCAGCAGCACGGTCGCCGCATCCCTTCTCTGAGATCCAGCTCATCGCGCGAGGCTGCGACAGGTGGTCGCCAATTGAGACGTTTTCAAGTTTTTGGGGCTGCTTCTACGTAACCTGTTGTTTGCTCGGAATCCCGGGAATTGCTGCCCAGGGTGTGGATTCGCGCCTCGGCAATTCAGCGTAAAGCGAGAATTTTTACTGGCCGTTTCGGCATTTGAGAGGAGTAATCCTGAGAATTGCACGTGACCGATGCTCAACGATAGCTCGCCCCGATCACGTTCGGTAAGGTTCGGCTCGGGTGAGGTAGAGGACCCCATAGCAGCCGGCGATGCTGAGTGGCACGCCCTCATGCTGCGTTTGGGATCGCGAGGAAGCAGCATAGCCCGCTCGATCATCTGAAGGAGCGCATCATGATGCAGAGAGCGGCCTATGCTGCGGTTGAACGGCTCACTCAAACGAGCAGATTATGGGGTTGCCAGGTCGTTTAGAAATTGATCTCGGCGAACCAGCGTCCAGGTGCTGTCGGGGTCATAAGCTTTCATGGCTGCGGCAAGATGCTGGGTTCCAGGACCCAGGTCCTTCTCGAAGATTCGGCCGTCCTGGCTCACGATGAAGGTCTTGACGCCGGAAGATCGGTAGCCAGCGGGAAAGGCTACGATGGCGAATCCAGCGGTCATCTTTCCATCGACAATGTAATTGCGCGCGCCGCCGTGCGCGTGTAGATCTTGCGCCAAGAGAATGCGGAAGAAGTAGCCATGGAACGGCTGGCGATCCGAACGGTCGTAGCTGGCCTCGGCGAGATAGGAACCGATGGCATTGCTGTCCATATCGCTGCCGCTCTCTTGAGAGAAGAGGCCGTCATGTTGACCTTGGCTGCAGGTGAAGTGCTGCGCGTATTGCTCGACGGCGTTCGAGCCTGTTTCCGCCGCATTGGCATAGTACTGATTTTCGGCGTCGAAGGCGCCGCGCAGGGTGTCGATGGTGTTCATCTCGTTTTCGCCAATGCGGCGATACAAGATTTCGCGCCGGCCGAGGGAGCACTCGAAATACCATGAGCCATCGCGCGCGACGATGGGGATAGGCAGGGGCCAGTTTTCAGCGCCGACGTAGAGTGTGGTTTCGTGGTCGGGTTCTTTCACCAAGCGGTGCATCTGCTCATATTTTTTGGCGAACCGATCATCTTCGGCGTTGCGATCGGGAGAGTTGTCGGTCCATACGACAATGTCGCGAGCGTCAGGACCGAGGATGGCGAGCATGCTGCTCTCGTCATGATTTTTGGCTGCGGTGTAGAGAGCCTGGGCAGCCTCCTCGGCGGAAGCAAATGTTTTGCGCTGCGCGCGCGACGGCGGCGAGGATACGGCATGGGAAACCGAGCCATGCGTGGCAGGTGAGTTCTGCGGGGATGGGCTCTGCGCCGGAGTGCGACCGGGAGCAACGAGAAAGGCGCCGAGCAGCATAGCTGCCAGCGTCACCAACGAAGATCGCCAAATCTGCTTTGCATCGCGCAACATAAATTCTTCCCTTTACTGGAGTTTTCCAAGAGCAATCCCAAAGTTTTCAAAACGTCCGCGGTGCGGTCGAATGGCTAACGCCGAGCAGCGCTAACGCCGGCCGCCGCCTCCTCCGCCATGGAAGCCGCCGCCACCACCACCGCCGAACCCTCCGCCGCCAAACCCTCCTCCATGGAATCCGCCTCCGAAACTGCTCTGGCCACGGGCGGAAAACCCCCTCGTCGCGCCTCCATGATTGAAGCCGCTAAAGGGGCCGGAGCGCATTCCGGGCGAGCGGCCATCGAAGCCGCGGCCACCGCGATCGTCCAGCCCAGAACGATAACCAAAGCCAGGATCGCCCTGATAGAAACGGCCGCGATCGAAGAAAGCCGGGCTGCCGCGCCAATAGGGCGCCCCATGCCAATAGATTCCACGTCCCCACCAGTCCAAGCCCCAGTAAGGCCAGCCCCAGCCGAATCCCCAAAAGGGTCCGAGACCAAAACCGAGGCCGAAGTAAACTCCGGGGCCGCCCCACCAAACGCCGGGAACTTCTACCCAGCCCGGCCAGGGAGCGATGGGATAACCGTAGACAAGCCAGGGATCGTACGCCGGTAGATAGACGGTGCGGGCGTCCTCATCCTTCGGCTCAATGGTGATGTAGCCGTGCTTATCGATCACCTTAATCTGGTCGTTGCTTTTGAGCGCCCCGTGTTTCTTGGCCTCACGGCGCATCTCTTGAACGGCGTTCATTACATCGGCGGGCTGATTGTGGTAGGCATCGCCGAGTTCAGAGGTCCAGGAGAGGTTTGAGGACAAATTTCGAACCACAGGGGGAAACGCCAACAAAGACTTCACAGCGGGGGTCCAGGACTGTTTGTCCGCATCGGAGGCAATTTGCTCCGGCGTAAAATTCTGGCGCGCCGCCAGAAAATCATTGGCTTCAGCAATCTGTGAAGGATCGGCTGACGCGGCCAGGATAGACGCGACCAGAGAGTCTGGGTAGAGGGAGATTGGCGCGACCAGCTGCTGTAACTGCTCGTGGTTCTCCGTTTGGTAACTCTGGCCGGATGCAGGTGCTTGCTGCGGGGGCGGTTGCTGCTGCGCCGGCTCTTGTGCAACGGCATCGAGCATCACGCTCGCCGCCAAAATAGTCAGACCGAAGATCAAGATGTGTCGATTGAATCGTCTCATTTCATCACCAGCAGCGGTCTAATTTGGAAGTTGCTGAGGTAGCCCGCTTCTAGGATGCCTTTCCGAAGGAAAATGATCTGCGAAGCCGACACTTTTCCGACGCCGTAGCCGTGCTCGGCCTGTCGTTCGGGTGAAAAAGTGTCTATCCAGAAAGAAGGCGAGTGGATTTTCGAACGTGCCCAATCGTAGTTCCCGAGTGTTAGCTGGTCGTAATGATAAGTCGATTAGTGTCCGCCGAACTGGCTCCGCATGATCATCAGTTGTCGGTAACAGGCCAACGCACGATTCCAGCCCACCCTCTGAGAGCAGAAATTGGAATTTCGGGAGGATCGTCGCCAATCCTTATCATTGGCGAATCCTCGCCTCGGGAAGCAACTCAAGCATGGTGCTTTCCTCTGCAAGAAGTTAAGGGCTACAACCGGTCTCATAAATGTCTCAACGGCTCGTTGGGCAAGTAAGAGACCCGACCCGGCGTCCCCAACGATCCGGGGTGGTAACGACAGGTCTTCGTCGTTGGGGTGGAGCAAGGCGGGGCCCAGGCATTCGGCGAGTTGATGGCGCTGATTTATTAGACCGGTTCTAGACGCTCCCGCTATCCTATTTCTTCACGTTGAGAGTCGGAAGAGGTGAGCCGCCAATAAAGAACGTGCAATTCCCCGCCTGCTTCGAGCACACATCTTGCTGCATGTGAATCGTCTCAAGCTGAATAAACTGTTCCGGTGACAGTCCTAGCGCTTGGCGATAGGCGTTGTCCGCTGCCGCCCGGCTAGTCTCCGCCGCTTTGCGCTGGTCCTCGGCCAGCTTAATTTGTTGCTCGGTAATCGCTCGCTGTTCTGCCGCCGCAGTTTCGATTCGCTGATTCTTAATTGCGTCTGGAGGGTTCACGCGGCCGACGTTGATCTGGTCGGGAGGAAACATAATCGGAATTCCCGCCTCCAGAACGATCTTGTTTGCGGCGACAGAAACCTCTTGCCCCACGGCATCTGCTGCCGTCTGGTCAATCGCCATCTCCTGCATGTCACGTTTCTTCACTGCATCGCGTACAGCGGTGCGGATCGGCTGATCGAGATTGCGCTGCCAGAATCCCCAGTTCCCTTTGTCGTCCACGTCCGCACCATATTGCGTGACGAGCTTTACGGGATCGGTCACCTTGAAGGCCAAGACGACGTGAAAGCTGACCGGTACGCCGCTCTTCGTCATCATGTCATCAAACTCCATGTCTACCCGCTGCGGCAGCATATTCACATCAACCGCACTGCTTGTAATAGCTCCGTAAGAGCGCCCGGTAGTGACGGGAATAGGATCGATGCCGCCATGGCCGAAGAACCAGGGCTTCTCTACCCATACTGCTGCGTGTCCCGCGTCGGGGGATGCTACGCTGCATCCGGCGATTCCGCACATTAGCGCGGCAGTTAAAACAAATGCTGCTAGTCGATTCATTGTCCGTTCCTCCCGGTTTGACTTCGATAATAAAGTTGAACGATCCGCTCTCCGCCTCAGTGTCCATATGCGGTGTAGGCTTCTCCTCTGCCTTTTCCGTCATCGCATCAGCCGAACCATCGTACGTGGCGGATTTAGGCAAGCAAGGCTCTGAATTGCCTGCATGTGATTCCCTGCAAACGCGGATGGAGTTGATTGACGCCTCCAACGGTACACCGAATTTGACGACCAGACAACTGAAGTAAGCAGAATTGTAGTTGACATCCTGTTCCTAACAGGTTGGTAGGATCGTTGTTCAGATGTGAGCGCGCAGTGCCTGAATCTGCCCAGGCGCACTACCCCGTTCATCTCCACGCCAGCGCAGGTGCTCGGATCGCTTAGGCGTTTCCGCGGAGCGACACTCTTTCCATGATCGATTGATCGCCACAGCTCAGAGCCGCGGATCGACGGGTTCACTTTCTAAAGAGGGTGACATGGCGCGAGCTTCAGATCGCCGATTGACCTGACAGGCCAGCAGTAGTGCCGGTACGCTTCGCGATACTTCGCAAGTGACTCGAGCTGTACCTCAATACGCTTGGCCAAATCGAGCAACTCGCTGTTTCGTGTAGTTGCGTGACCCAATACTGCTTGAGCGCTGCTCAGTGCCCGTGTTCCGGCAGCGCCGATCGGCGTGTATTGAGATCCCGCGCGCCTGCGACAACTTTTACAGTGCTTTGCTGGTCGAGTGAGTATAATTACTCGAATTCAAAATAAAGCTTTTCCGTGTAGTCAGAGGCCAGGATTCTGTATCTCCCTCGTCTGTGCTACGGGCCCCCACTAATTGAGGTGAATAAGCAATGTCCGCAAGATCGGCATTTGGACCCATAGTTTCGCCCTCTTTCTCGGCTGGTAACCCCATCTCCGCAAGGAAAAGATGGCTGCAGGTTATCTCACTGGTTGGGGCATTGACGCTTTTGACAGCCCCCGTGGCGACGTCTGCGCAAATGGCGACCGCGCCGCCTCTGCAGGTATTGCCAAATCACGTGGCCACGATCGTGAACGGCCAGAGCGCACAATTCCTCGGAGCCCTCCCCGATAGCCAGAAGATGCGGCTGAGCATTGTGTTGCCCCTGCGGAACCAGGATCAGTTGCAGCAGCTATTAGTGCGCTTGTACGATCCGGCCAGTTCCGACTACCACAAGTTTTTGAGCGTTGAGGAATTCACCGATCAGTTCGGACCGAGCGAAGACGACTATCAAGAAGTGGTCGACTTTGCGACTGCCAATGGATTTACCGTTTCGGGGCAGGCAAAGAACAGGCTAGTGGTGTCGGTCGCAGGAACCGCAGCCCAGGTCAACGCCGCGTTCCATGTACAGATGGGTGAGTATCAGCATCCGACGGAGAATCGTTCCTTTATTTCGCCGGACCGCGAACCGTCCGTGGCTCTGCGCGCCCAGATTGCCCACATCGACGGCATGAATAGCCTATCCCTTCCGCGCGCTATGAACGTTCTTCCCAACACAAGCGTGCCCATGGCCACAGTGAACGGGTCGGGACCCGGTGGAAGTTACCTGGGCAGCGATATGCGCGCCGCCTATTACGGCGGGAGTGCGCTCACCGGAGTCAATCAAACTGTCGCGCTGGTCGAGTTTGGCGGGTATCTGAAGAGCGATGTCGACCTAACTTTTAGCAACACCGCCCAGACTTACAGTGTTCCTCTCGATAACATTCTGGTTGGAAGCGCGACGAGCACGGTTTATGAGCAGGATGCCGAACAGGTATTGGACATCGTGCAGGCGATCGGCATGGCGCCTGGGTTGAGCGCCGTGGAGATCTATATCGGCGATCCAACGTCAACCTCCTCCTCTGCAGCGGTCCTGAATCAGATCGCTACCGACAATACCGCAAAGCAGATTGGATGTTCGTGGGGCTGGATTCCGGGCAACATTCCTGCGCAGGAAGCCATTCTTCAGGAGATGGTGGCACAAGGACAGACATTTTTTGCCGCATCGGGAGACGACGGCGCCTTTCAGGCTTCGATCAGTCCATACTTTTATCCCGCGGAGAGCCAGTATGTGACAGCAGTAGGCGGAACACACTTGACAACTGCGGCGGCGGCCGGCGCCTGGTCAAGCGAAGTCGCGTGGAATTCCAGTGGGCACGGAAGTGGCGGCGGCATCAGCCCCGATAATATTCCAATTCCAAGCTGGCAAAGCGGATTGGCCACATCGAGTAATGGCGGCTCGAACACCTTGCGCAATGTGCCCGACGTGGCTGCGGAAGGGGACTTTGACAATTACGCCTGCAACCTGGGTTCGTGCGCTGGAGATTGGGCGGGCACTAGCTTCGCGACGCCGCGCTGGGCCGGCTTCATGGCGCTGGTTAACCAGCAGGCGGTTGAAGCCGGAAACGCCCCCCTCGGCGGAATCGGGTTCATCAATGCTGTACTCACCCAGATCGGTACTGGCTCGAACTACAGCGCGGATCTCCATGACATCCAGTCGGGCAACAACGATACGGAGAACCAGACAGTCTGGTTCAGCGCAGTTCCAAGTTATGACCTGGTGACAGGGTGGGGTAGTCCTGCCGGTCAATCGCTCATCGATGACCTGGCAGGCCCAGCCGTGCCCGGCTTCTGGATCTCCTCGTCCTCAGGCACTGTGAACGTGGTACAAGGAGCCAGTACAACGGCTACGATCTCGGTGACCGACGCGGGCGGTTTCAGCGGGAATGTCAATCTTGCGGTGACATCCACTCTGCCGAGCGGTGTGACGGCATCCTTCAGCCTCGCGTCGACGACCAGCTCGAGCGTGCTCACGCTGACCACTTCGACTGCAGCGGCTCAGGGTTCCTATGCGGTAACGATTACCGGCACATCAGGGACGATCACAGAATCGACGACGATCGATCTCGTGATCCATGGACCGAGCTTTAACCTGTCGTCGTCTACGTCCAGCCTCATAGTCAATCAGGGTGCCAGCGCGACTTCCACGATCACAGTGAACGATTTGTATGGCTTTACGGGCAACGTCAACTTGCAGGTCTCCGGTCTGCCGAGCGGCCTGACGGCCTCATTCGGCGCCAATCCGACCAGCACCACCAGCCTTCTCACCCTGACTGCAAGCAGTACGGCGGCGCCGTGGATTGGCTATATAACGGTCACCGGTACATGCGGTTCCCTCACTGCTTCCACCCAAATCTATGTGAATCTGGTTGCGCCCGGATTTACGTTGTCGACCATCAGCAGTCTCTCGATAGGCCAAGGGTCGACGAGTTCGACCTTTGTGGATATTTCAACCTTCAACGGGTTCAAAGGGAATGTGACGTTATCGGTGAGCGGTTTGCCGAGCGGAGTGACCGCGTTCTTTACTCCCAATCCCATCAGTTCCAGCGGGCAGTTAACGATCACAACCAGCAGCTTAGCCGCGGTGGGGAGTGCGACGCTAACCATCACCGGAACTTCGGGAGCAATCACGGCGACAGCTACCTTGACACTGACTGTCAACGCCCCCGGATTTACGCTGTACGGCGGCGGAAGTGTCTCGCTCGGCCAGGGATCGACGGCGACCAGTTACGTGTATGTCAACGATCAGTACGGCTTTAGTGGAAGCGTCACGCTATCGGCCTCAGGCCTACCTGCGGGAGTTACGGCATCCTTTGCTACAAATCCCACAACGTATAGCAGCCAGATAACTTTCGCGGCAAGCTGTACGGCTACTCCTGGAACATACCCGGTGACCATTACCGGTACAGCCGGGGCGGTTACCGCAACGACAAACTACACGCTGATAGTCGGCGCTCCCACGTTTACCATCTCCGCGCCATCCAGCGAGACCATTTCGCAGAGTGGAAGTATAAGCGCCTATGCCTACGTCAACGATCAATATGGTTTCAATGGGAGTGTGGCCCTCAGCGTCAGCGGCTTGCCGACCGGGGTAACAGTGTCTTTCGGCACCAACTCGACAACCTACTACAGTCAGATGACGTTGACGGCAAGCTCCTTGGCTGCAACCGGGAACTACCCGATTACGATTACAGGCACGTTCGGGTCAATTGTCAAATCGACAACGATGACCCTCTCAATCGTTGCGCCCAGCATCCAGGTCTCTGCCTCGTCTCCTGTCACGTTGGGTATTGGCACATCGTTCTCAACGTATGTTTATGTATATGCAAATAATGGTTACAACAGCAATGTCACGTTGTCGATGAGCGGCCTGCCCACTGGCATCACTGCGTCCTTTTCGCCGAACCCAGTTAGTCTCACTAACTATTCAAACTCGAGTCAGATTACACTCACCGCTTCAGGGACGGTTGCGGCGGGCAGTTATACGGGCACATTGACTGCAACCAGCGGGTCCGTTACCGCGTCTACCTCAATCACTATTACGGTGGCCGCCCCCAGCTTCACTCTCTCCTCTTATACTTCCCCCACAATTGTCCAGGGCGGAAGCGGGTCCACCTACGTCTATCTGAATGGCGTCAACGGATTCAACAGCCCGGTTACGCTATCCGTGAGTGGACTGCCGAGCGGCGTCACCGCAGCCTTCCAAACAAATCCGACGACCTACTCGAGTTATGTCACGTTCTCGACTATTAACTCAATACCAACCGGGACATACCCAGTCACTGTTACGGGAACATCGGGAACGATCGTCGCAACCACGAGCATTTCGCTCACAGTTGTGACTCCTTCCTTCACATTGAGCCCGAACCAGAGCACATATACGGTGAGCCAGGGAGCGTCTGTACAAAGCTATCTCTATGTCAACAGCACAAACGGACTTCCCGGGCCCGCCACCCTGAGCGCCACCGGGTTGCCTTCGGGCGTGACCTTGAGCTTCGGAACGAACCCCACCTACTACTTCTCGTCCATGACTTTTACAGCGAGCAGCACGGCAACCCCAGGAACCTCGACCGTCACAATTACGGGAACCTCCGGCTCGACCACCGCATCCATAACAGTCACGCTTGCGGTGAACGCTCCATCCTTCACGCTCACACCTGCGCCCGGCAGCATCACTCTGGTGCCGGGAGGATCGGACAAGACCTCCGTCGCATTAAGCGCGCTCAATGGATTCAGTGGCAGCGTGAACTTCTCCATCGCCGGATTGCCCTCTGGAGTCACTTCCAGTTGGAACCCGGCCTCGTCGGCCACCGGAAGCGTCCTTACGCTGACCGCGGCGAGTTCCGCGCAGCCTGGCAAGGCGACGGCCACCATAACCGGCACATCGGGCTCGCTATCCGCCACCGCTCAACTGCCAGTTACGATTAATTCGCCCGGGTCCTCCACCACAACGGCCCTCGCAATCACCGCAGCCGGGTCCTCCGTGACGACCACCACGTGGGGAGCCCTGGTCACTCTGACCGCCTCGGTAACATCGGGGGGCTCACCGGTTACCTCCGGACTCGTCAACTTTTGCGACAGCGCGGCAAGCTATTGCGGCGATATCCATCTGCTGGGATCGGCCCAGTTGACCGGCTCCGGCACGGCGTCGCTCAATCTGCTGCCGCTGCCCGGTAGTCACAGCTATAAAGCCGTATTTGCCGGAACCGCGGCCAACGGCACATCTTCTTCCCCCGCTGGCAGCTTGCAGGTCGCTGGCGCTTATCCAACCACAACATCGCTCGCCAGCTCCGGAACTGTTGGCACCTACACGCTGAATGCAACGGTGACTGGAGCCGGCCCGCAAGCTCTCTCCGGAAGCGTCTCCTTCGTCGATACCAGCAGCGGCAATTCCACAATTGCGTCAACAAACCTGATTGCCCAAACTCCGGCTCTGACCTGGGCGCAACCAAGTACCACGTCGGCAGGGCCTTATCCCGGCGCGCTCGTGACCGGAGATTTCAACGGCGACGGCATCTCTGACGTAGCCATCCTCGATCCCCAATACAACGCCATTATCGTCCGGCTCGGCAACGCCGATGGCACATTCACCAACAGCAATCTGAGCCCGCAAACATCCTCATATCCGGTGGCCATTACGGCTGCGGATTTCAATGGCGACGGCATTCCCGATCTTGCCGTGGTAACGTCAAGCGGCATTGTGAATATCTTCCTCGGCAACGGCGATGGAACCTTCAATGCGGTCAGCACAAGCACCAACTCCGGAGCCAGCTCCTCGGCGATCGTCGCTGAGGATTTCAATGGCGACGGCATCCCCGACCTTGCCATTAACGACAACGCGAACAACAGGCTGGTGATTCTCCTCGGCAATGGCAATGGAACCTTTACGGCCTCCACTTCCTATCCCGCGACAAGTTCTCCTCCGGAGGCGATGGCGGTGGCCGACTTCAACGGCGACGGAAACTTAGACATCGCTGTCGGCAATTACAACGGCGCCATGACGGTCTTGCTTGGCAACGGCGATGGAACCTTTTCGGGCGTGCCCAATACGCTTTCGGCGGGCACCGATCCGGCGTCCATTGCGGTTGCCGACTTCAATGGCGATGGCAAACCGGATCTGGCTGTCGCCAGTCGTTTCTCCAGCACTCTCTCGGTCCTCCTTGGCAACGGCGACGGGACCTTCACGGCCGCAACCAGCCCCTCTGTTATCTACTACTCCAGCGCTGTAGTTCCAATCGATGTCAATCAGGACGGCGTAGTCGACCTGGTTGTGACCTCATCCAGCAATGCCTCCGCAAGCATTTTGCTGGGCAATGGCAACGGGACCTTTACACAAGCCCCTTCTGTGACGCTTCTGGGTGCCGTGAACGGTGCCGCGGCTGCCAGGGTGACCAGCAGCGGCTACCCTGCGGTAATCGCCACATTCCCGTCCCTGAGTGAGGCCGTTGTACTCGAACCCTATATAGCGCAGTCGGCAACGGCAAGTACAACCGTAGTCGGCCTGGGAGCTACCGGATCAAACTTGGTTGACGCCAGCTACGGCGGCGACGCAACTTACTCAGGTAGTAATTCCAGCATGGTTACGCTCAAAGGACCGAATAACACCTCTATCATCACCTGGGCTGCGCCGGCCTCCATTATGTATGGAACTCCGCTGAGCGCCAGTCAACTAAACGCAACTGCGAATGTACCGGGAACTTTTGTTTACTCGCCCGCAGCGGGAACCGTGCTGGGCCTCGGCAACCAATCCCTTGGCGTAACATTCACGCCGACGGACACAACCGACTACACAACCGCCACCGCATCGGCGACGTTGCTCGTGAAACAAGCCACGCCCGTCATCACCTGGCCAACGCCGGCTGCGATTGTCTATGGAACCCCGCTGAGCGCCACGCAACTAAACGCAACCGCGAATGTGCCGGGAACCTTTGTTTACTGGCCCGCAGCGGGAACCGTGCTGGGCCTCGGCAACCAATCCCTTGGCGTAACATTCACGCCGACGGATACAACCGACTACACAACCGCCACCGCATCGGTCACGCTGCTCGTGAAACAAGCCACGCCCGTCATCACCTGGCCAACGCCGGCTGCGATTATCTATGGAACCCCGCTGAGCGCCACGCAACTGAATGCAACCACGAATGTGCCGGGGACCTTTGTTTACTTGCCTCCCGCCGGCACGGAGCCGAGCGCCGGACCTCAAACTCTCTCCGTCACCTTCGCGCCCACCGACACTACCGACTACACGACTGCTACGCAGACCGTGCAATTGACCGTGAGCAAGGCGGCGCTTACAGTAACGGCCAACAGCGCCTCGATGCTCTATGACGGCGTCATGCCCACGCTAGACGGAAGCCTGGCAGGCGTGGTCCCCGGCGATGGCATTACGGCTAGCTATGCCACCACGGCCACCACCACCTCGGCGGCTGGCACGTACCCGATCACCACGACGCTGAACGACCCGAACAGCAGGCTCGGCAACTACGCGGTGATAAACACGCCGGGGACGCTGACTATCGGCCTGGTCACACCGGCGATCACGTGGGTCACACCGCCTGCGATCCCATATGGCACAGCGTTGGGGACAGCGCAGCTCAATGCCGGTACCACAGTGGCCGGCAGTTTCAGCTACACTCCGGCAACGGGAACGGTTCTCAATCCAGGTTCGCAACCCCTGAAGGCAATCTTTACGCCAACCGACACAGTGAACTATAAGACCGCGACGGCAAACGTGACGCTGACGGTGAATCAGGCCACGCCGGACCTCTCGCTGGCATCTTCGGCCGATTCGACCTTTTTCTCAAATTCCGTTACCTTTACGGCCACCCTTTCTCCAGCGAACGGAGCTTCTTCCTCTGCCGCCCCGCCAAGCGGATCTGTGGCGTTCTATGACGGAACAACACAGCTTGGGACCGCAACGATCGCTACAGGCGCTGCTGCCTATACAACGTCCAACTTGGCGGCCGGCACACACTCGATCACTGCTGTCTACTCTGGCGACAGCAACTATGTGACCTTGACCGGTTTCGCGTTGAATGAAGTTGTCGAGAACTTCACGGTCGCCCCATCCACCGGAGGCTCTACTTCCGCCACGGTATCGCAGGGTGGACAGGCGGTCTATTCTCTGGTCTTCAGTCCGCCCAGCGGCGATACGTTTCCTGCCGCAATCAACCTGGCGGTCACGGGACTGCCCGTGGGAGCTACGGCGACCTTCTCGCCTACGAGCATTCCGGCCGGCGCAGGTCCAACAACGGTTACGCTCACTGTAGCCTTGCCAGCCACTGCAGCCATGCAACGCCAACGCAGCCCGCTTGGTCCCAGCCAATCGCCGATTGTGCTAGGGCTCATTTTCATTCCTTTGGCGGTCGTTCGGCGGAGGCGTCTGCAGCACCTGGGCAAAGCGGCATGGGTGCTCTTGTTTTTGCTCGGTGGCGCAGTAGGCATCGCGGGTGTGAGCGGTTGCGGCGGCAGTTCAGGCCCGTCACAAACGACATCGCAATCGGGCACTGCGCCTCAAACCTACACTCTGACGGTCGCAGCGACTTCCGGTTCGCTGTCGAACACAACAACACTCACGCTCACGGTCGAATAACAAGGCGGGCAAGGAACCGGCTGATTGGTCAGGTACGCCAATCAATTCAGCCGATTGGTAACAGTAGGAGGTTCGGGTCAACGACCAGGAAACGGCGACTGCGCCCTCGAACATACTGAGGCGCATTGTCAAGAAAATTTCGCCCATCCACGAAAGTCCGCAGGTGAGCGATCTTACGGCAAGAATGAGTATCTAGCAACCAAAAGGAAGTTCAACTGGCGTCAGCGTGTCCTTCTCGTTACGCGAGTGAAGCGCTGATGTTGCTAAAGAGCGTGTTCACCGCTGTCGCAACTTTGTGCATGCCCCCTATCGCCGCGACAGCAATCAAGGCACTTACCAATGCGTATTCGATCAGATCCTGGCCCTCTTCGCCGTTTGCCAGGTTCTGTAGCTTGATGTATATCTGGAGCAATTTATCGTGCATTTGCCCACTCCTTTAATCTCATTTCAACATCAATTTTGGGGCCAGGAATTAGAATGCGCAATGCGGCTTTCGCTGCATAAACCACTGCCCAATAAGTGCTTAGTAGTAGCAAATCGGTAATCGGCGAATGTTACCGTTTCTGTCCTTCGGCGCGCATCTATAGTCACAGGCCCGGAGTTCCTCGCATGACTGTCGTCTTCCGGGACAAGACCTTAATAAAATGACCTCTCGCACTCGAGAGGTCACACCGTCAACCGGAATCTGGAGCCGACGGTCAGACTTGAACTGACGACCTGCTGATTACGAATCAGCTGCTCTACCAACTGAGCTACGTCGGCCTGCATCTTCGATTGTACTGTTGCGTAGGTTGAAGGTAAAGGTGAGCGACGTGGTGCAGTTTCCGGATCGGCGACCATTCTGAATCCGATCCTAATTTTCCGAAGGCTTTTCGGCGGAGTCGATCACGTAGGCCGTCAAATCTACCTTGCGTGGTTCGAACTTCATTCCCAAGTCCTCCTCAACCTCCGCCATCGCATCGTCATCGTCGTTGTGCTGGTTCCGAAACGAGAAATCGTAATGGCCCTTCAGCCCGGTCTCGTCGATTACTGGGCGATCCGCGTGGCTACTGAACTGAATTTGCCCGAGCGCCCCGTTTATGGTCATCGCAGTCGCGGTGCAGCTGTCGCCGCTGCACATGATTACGCTGGGGAAAGGCTTGCCAGGATTCTCTTCGCGATAATGCTTCATCGCCTCCATCCAATCGCCCTTCACCTCAGGCGGTGCAGGCACCTCCTTCACCTTCGCTCCACCCTTGGCCTGCACCAGCGCATATACCGGCGTGGGTCGCAGCTCGGTATGGAGCTTCAGGTGGAACCGCTCTTCCAGCAGCGCCCGCACCAGTGGGCGCATGCGATTGCTTCGGTCTGCGTTGGATAGCCCCTCGAACGAGGGATCGTCGACCTTTGCCATGATGTCCCACTGCTGCGACTCGATCCAGCCTCCGCCCCCGGATACCAACTGACGCTGCTGGCTTCCGTCGGCATAGACTTGCCAAACCAGCGCCTTCAACGACATGCCGCGTGCTTCAAACATGTCGCCGGTGAACCGGACACCCATCCAGCCGGGCTGCCCAGTCCGATCTGGGGACAGTCTTATGCTCGCCACGTCGAATTTCTGCGGCGGAGCCGCTGTTGGTGGGTTTGACGGGCTCTGCGCACTTCCTTGCGCCATAAGGATGGCGAGCATTGAGACGAGCAACGAACTGCCGTACTTTCGCACCTTAATCATCTTTCTTCGCGCCTCGCGAAGATGATACAACCCTCTATCCTTCATAGCCGATCGGACTTTATTGAGTTTCGTTACTCGCGACGGTCATGCGTCGGCGGAGACCGCCACACTCTCGAAAATCCATCTCGCGAACTATATTCGGAGCCGACGTCATCGGCCTCTGTGCCTCACTACTGCCTTCAGAGCGTATCACCGCCAAACCCGAAACTACCCCATTCCCGAAGGCGAGCGCAGACCGCATGGCGCTATACTTCTGCCCATGCAAATCGATCCTGTTCTGGAATGGCAAAGACTCACCGCCGAGTACCGCCAGAAGAGCCCTGAAGAATTGCTCGAGCTGGCCCGTGGTTTTAGCGATCTGACAGAAACCGCGCAGCAGGCGCTGCGGCAGGAGATGCGCAACCGCGCCTTGGGCGATCCGGAGTCTCCTCACACGGTGCCGAAAGTTTCAGAGCGGGTTTCCTCTCCATCGCAGCCGCCGGATTCCATCCAGGTGCAGTCGGTTGGGGGCTCGGCAAGCAGGCAGGTGGGGTGCTTGGTTTTGGCACGATCATGCCACAACTCGTTCCCGACATTCAGCAAGCTGAGCAAGGCAGTGGTCCCGGCGAGTACGAGTACACATGGAAGACGCCCCTCTGCGTATGCGACAGCAGTGAAGAGGCAACATATCTCAAGGAAGCATTGCGCCGCGCCGGAATCGAAAGCTGGATCAACTTCAACGGACACATGACTTCCTATGTGCCATCGACTGACCACCGGCTCGGGATCGGAAGCATCCAGGTCCTCGTCGCCGCCGATCAGCTCGATCAGGCGCGCGCCGTCACCGCAAATCCCATTCCGCAAGAGATCGTCGACGAATCGAAGCAGGAAGTCCCCGAGTTTGTCGAACCCAAATGTCCCCAATGCGGCTCAGACGATGTCGTTCTCGAAGCCGTGGACCCTGAAAACACCTGGCGCTGCGAGCAATGCGAGGCGCAATGGACCGAAGACTTGCAGGCAACTGAAGGGGAAGGTCCAAAGGGGTAAAAAAACGCCCGTTAAACGGAAAGAGCCGCCCGGCAACGGGGCAGCTCTTCCCTCAGGGAGAATAGTTCCAACGGAGGCAAACCCATCAGAACTTTCTGGCTGCATACTAGGTTCGGGGGAAGGCAGTGTCAAGAAAAAATGTGAGTGAAAATAACTAGCTTTTGTTTCAATAATTTAACAATGACATCCAGCGGCCCGGGATGGCATTTCATTCGCCGATCCTTCGCCCACCCATTTACGTGATTTCCCGTTAGTTAGCCTGGTTTCTTCGGGTATCTGTCTATTTTTCCACAGGTTAGGTCGGGCGTTAACCCTTCGGATGCGGCCCCTCAATTGCCTCGCCTACGTCCACCGTTTTTTCCCGCAAATCGAGATGGATGAGCTCTTCGTCGAACATCGACGAGGCGGGCCTGCCCGTCAACTTCCGGTAAAGGGCTCGGCCGCCGCCAAAGAACCCTCCCAGCAAAATCGCCGCCGTCCCGCCGATTAGGCTCAGCGCCGTGATGCCCAGCAGCAGCTTGCTCGTCTTCTCGATCTCCGACTCCACCGGTTGCGGAATCGCTGTCACATCGGCTTCGTAGTGCACGGATTCGAGCAGTCGGTGGCTCTCGTCGGGAACCGCATCGCCGCTCACGATCGCTACCAGCGGTCCGCTATCCCGCACCTCAAGCGACGCTGTGTCGGAATTTAGGAGCGGCTTCGTCCAGGGTGGCTGTGCCTGGCTGCCTGCTTTCAGATAAGCGCGAATCGCATCCACCTGTGCGTGAGCGATTTGCGGTGTGGGGTAATCGATAAGGGTCAGCGTCGCCGGCCCCGAGACCAGCGAGTAATTCGCAGTCACAGTTTCAGCGCCTTTGTCGAAGTCGACCAGCGACGGCGGCAGCACGCCTCCTGAGCCTGAGTAACTGGCCGGCCCCACAGCATAGTGCGTGGTCTGCGGGTCCAGTTGGGAATGGGGCAAGCTGGCCAGAATGGGCGGCGTCAGTGCGCGGCTTCCACTCACTTCAGGCAACTGGCGCGCAATCTCGCGCAGTTCGCCACCCGACATCGGCCCCACATGGGAAAAGGTTGCGTCCACCACCGTCGTTCCCACCCAGAACAGAACGCGGTTGTTATCCGATGCTGCGCCAGTGCCGATCGATTCCTTCGGCCAATTATTCTGCCGGTAGTAGCTGTATGCGCCGTAGGCCCCGCTCACGTCGTCGAAGCGCAGCGCGCGCAGGCTCAGCGTTTCGTCCTCACGCTTGTAGTTGGCAAGCACAACGGCGTTGCATCCGTACTCCTTCAGCGCCGCGGCGTTTGCCGGGTCGGCCTGTGCCGGATCGGTCACAGTCTTCGCTGGCTCGGCAGTCACCCATCCGTCAAAGTCCTCGGGCAGAAGAGCTTTCGGCGATGGTGGAAGTGTGATGGCTGTGGCCGATTTCTTTTCGGCGGCAGTAGGTTGTCCCGCCTGGGCGAACCCAAGCGCCGCACTCGAAGTCACCGCCGCTACACAACCAACAATTGCCAACCATCGCATCAAAACCACTCACTTCCCCGGACACGCGCAACGCTCTGTTGCATACTTCGCCCCAATCTTCAGGTTACACGCTCGCACTAAGCCATCGCCGCGCGCAAAGCCTACTCTGTTGGACACGGAAGAGCGCAGAAAGGTTCCCGGCGTCCAAGTCTGTGACCGCTTGAAGAGGAACCTTCCCGTGCCCCATCCATTCCGTCATTCTGAGCGAGCGGAGCGAGTCGAAGAACCTGCTTCTTGAAACTTGGGCGAATGGGTGGGACAACACAAACTCTACAGGCGTGAATTTATGCGATCACACACCCACTCATCCGCGCCAGTCCGCAGCTGTCGCCATCATCAATGAGTCTCGGTCTGCGCTTCGATTGCCTCCACCTGCTGCTTGGCTTCGGTCAGGCCAATGTTTCTTGAGGAGCGCAACAGTTGGATGGCATCGATTTTGCGTCCCTGAGCCAGCAACGACCGGATCGAGGACTCATCGGCTTCATTCGCACTCCCCGCTTCCTTACCGAGGAACCTGAGAATCCTCTCGCGCATCTCGGTCTTGCTCTGCTTACCGCCGCTGTAGGAGTCCGACATGGGGATTGTTCCCTGCGCGGTCACGATCGTCATGCGATACGTCAATACGCCGTGGTTGCCGACGCTCGAATCCATACCAACATCCTGGATCGCATCGAAAGGGATTGTGCCCGACTTCACCCAGAAGAGCCTTCGCCCGCTCCAGCTTGCTGTGCGCTCCATGGCGTTGAATATGACTTGGGTCTTGAGCACAAATCCTGCCGCGAAGGCCAGCAAAAAGCCTGCCATCAGCAGCCCACCAAGCTTTTGCCCCTGGTTTCTCAGGCTGTAGAGCAGGGCCGACGCGACAACCGCGCAGATGCAAGAAACCCAGATGGTACCTTCGGCAACGACCAATTCCGCTGGCGTTTCGCGTTTCACTCTCATGGCTAGACCTGAAAGCACTATGGCATAAAACTCTCAGCTATCCACCGGAAATTTCTGCCGTTCTTGGCCAAAGGCAGCTTTGCAGCCAAGCGTCAAACGCCTCCAGCGCCCGCTCGCACACCATTCGATGCCGCTGCTTCTTATCGCGGATCTTCTTCCGCACCTCTTCTTCAAGCGGCTCCAGCAAGTCGAATGTGATATTGGCCGGCTGGAATTTTTTCTCGTCCGCATGCGTAATGTAGTGCACCAGCGAGCCCAGCGCCGTCGCGCGCGGAACGGGCACAGGCTCCTCGCCGCGCGCCACCGCCGCAGCATAAATCCCCGCCAGCATTCCCGTCGCGATCGACTCCGTGTACCCCTCCACGCCACAAACCTGCCCCGCAAACGCCAGGCGCTCCCGCGCTTTTCCCTTTAGGAATAGCGTCTCGTCGATCAACGCCGGCGCGCAGATGTACGTATTGCGATGAATCTGCCCATAGCGCAGGAAGCGCGCATCTTCCAGCCCCGGAATCAGCCGCAGAACCCGCGCCTGTTCGCCAAACTTCAGATGATTCTGGAAGCCGACCAAATTGTAGCTGTCCGCGCGCAGATTCTCCTTGCGCAACTGCACCACCGCCCACGGGTTCTTTCCGGTTCGCGGATCGCGCAGCCCCACCGGCTTCATGGGGCCAAAGCGCAGGGTATCGCGCCCCCGCGTGGCAAGCACTTCGAGCGGCAGGCACCCCTCGAAATATTCCAGCTTCTCCCACTCTTTGCTTTCGGCGGCTTCAGCAGCCACGAGAGCGTCGTAAAAGCGGTCGTACTCCGCACGGTCCATCGGGCAGTTGATGTAATCTGCCGTCCCCTTATCCCAGCGCGCCGCAAAATACACGCGGTTCATGTCAATCGACTCAGCGTCCACGATCGGCGAGATCGAATCGTAAAACGCCAGGTGCCCCGCGCCCGTGAGCCGCTCGATCTCCCTGCTCAGCGCATCCGAAGTAAGCGGCCCCGTCGCAACGATGGTGATAGCGGCCTCCACTCCGGCGGGTTGCAGACAAGTCACCTCTTCGCGAATCACGCGAATCCGCGGCTCCGCTGCAATTGCCTCCGAGATGCGCCGCGAAAACTCCACGCGATCGACGGCCAGCGCATGGCCTGCCGGTACTGCCGTTTCGTCGGCGATGCGCAGCAGCGCCGAGCCCGCCCGCCGCATCTCCTGTTTCAGCAGCCACGGCGCAGTCCACTCTGACTCGCTTTTGAGCGAATTCGAGCAAACCAGCTCGCCGAAATCTGTTGTCTGGTGGGCAGGCGTCAGGCGCGGCTTTCCATCCACCACCGCCCGCATCTCATAGAGATCCACTTCGCAGCCCAGCCGCGCAGCCGTCAGTGCCGCCTCCGGCCCAGCCAGTCCGCCGCCAATCACACGAATCCTCACGACGCAGCTCCTGCCTGGTTTTTCTCCTGTGCACCCTCTCTCGTTGTCTTCGCCAGCTGTCTGATCGCCTCGCCGTTCAGGCGCACAATGCGCCATTCGTCCAGAAATTCAGTGCCCATGGCCCGATAGAAATCAATCGCCGGCGTATTCCAGTCCAAGACAGCCCAATTCATGCGCTGGCAGCCCCTTTCCACGGCAACGGCAGCCACACGTTGGAGCAGCGCCTTGCCGATTCCCAATCCGCGCAGCTCCGGAAGCACGAACAGGTCCTCAAGATAGATGCCCGGCCGGCCCACCCACGTCGAGTAGTTATAGAAAAACAAGGCAAAACCCGCCGGTTCTCCGTCGTGCTCGGCCATCAGGCAGGAATAAAACAGGTGAGGGCCAAATCCATCGCGCAAAAGGCCCTCCTCTGTCGCCACCACCGCGTCCGGCGCCCGCTCATACGCCGCCAAGGCGCGAATAAAGACCAAAATCTGTGCCACATCCGCCGGAGTAGCATTTCGGATCGTCGTTCCCATGCCTTGATTTTATGGGTCCGACCGAAATATTGCGTTCGTGCCCCATCCATTTCCGCGCTTTTTTAGGGATACGGGTGGGAGACCACAAACCCCGCGGACACGAATGCATGCGCAAGGGGCTTGGCCCCGCTAACCCCGTTATTTTCACTGTGTGATACAGGCCACACGCATGGCTGAGCACGGCACACTAACATGAGAATCGTAATCGGCACGACGCGTAAGGAATGCGCGACGGATGGGCAACCTGTGGTCAAACACCTTCGTCAAGACAACTGTGGACGGGCCGCAATCTTCCGCGTACCGGAATGTCTCCAGCCGCAGGTAACTTGTGCTGGGTGCTCGCTAGGATTTAACGTGGGTTTTGCTCATCAATGCGCTCTGCTCCACGCCGCGCCTGAGCTTTTGAATTTTGAGCCTGCGGGCAGCATGCTTCCCGCCGCTCTCTAGGAGAGAAAAATGAAACGCACTCATTCGCTTTGGCAGGGCCTGGCTGCTGCGGGACTTTTTGCGCTGGCTCTCGCGCCCGTGCAGGCGCAGCCGGCGCCCGCTGAAAATACGGGCAAGATACACGGCAGAATCATCAACCCCACCGGTCAGCCCCAGGGCGGCGGTACGGTGAGCCTCTCCACAGATGGCGGTGCAACCCTGAAGTTTACCTTCCCGGTTGATCAGACCGGCAGCTACTCCGGTGAAGCGGCGCCGGGAACCTACATGGTGGTTTACCGCGCGTCCGATACGCCTGCAGGCAAGATGGTCGACTCCCTCCGTGGCATCAAAATCATCGTCGGACAG
>Ga0187847_10001453_pt1 | contig 21220 bp, 22 predicted proteins | sample June2016WEW_4_10_FD_132458 | JGI IMG/M metagenome (GOLD analysis project Ga0187847, IMG submission 132458) | Peatland microbial communities from SPRUCE experiment site at the Marcell Experimental Forest, Minnesota, USA - June2016WEW_4_10 | ecosystem: Environmental > Terrestrial > Soil >...
CGACTTTGGCCAGCAGCGCCGGGGTGGGAATGGTGAAGCGCGCGTCCTTCATGTGGTGCGCGTAAGTGGACTCGTCGCCGCCCAGGGTGCGTAAGAATGGAAAGACGTGCTCACCGACCACGACGTACATGTCGCCTGGAGCGAAATGCTTGAAGCGCGACCAGCGCAGGTCGTCATAGGGGCGGCCTTTGGGGTCGTTGCCCTCGGGGAAGACCCGCCGTTCCATCGGCCTCTTGAGCCGGGTGGACTTGTTCTCCTCCAGGGTGTGCAGGTCGTCCAGCCGGCGCAGGAAGAGTAGGTAGGTGATCTGCTCGATCACCTCGAGCGGATTGGAAATGCCGCCGGACCAGAAGGCATTCCAGATCTGGTCAATCTGGCTCTTGATGTTGCCGGTGATCATTGTGCTGTCCTGGTCATTTGGTGTGGAGGGCGGTCGTGTGCGCTACTCGTCTGCCGCTCGCTTCAATGTCTTTCTCGCAACCTCGTCAAAGATCACGTCGACATCTTTGGCCTTTGGCTGCGACTCGATCCAATCCTTGACGCAGGACTCGATCATTTCGAAGAGGAGTTCCTGGCGTGAACTCCAAACCGTCGGGCACTGGCGCTGCAATTCGTCGAGTTTTGCAACCGTGCTGACAGGCAGGCGCACAGTGATCGGCCGCACTTTGTCCAGCAGCTTCATATAGTCGTCATAGCTAACGTAGCCACGCGGCTCCGTCGGCTTGCGACGCAATCGCTTCAGGAACTCGCTCATGCAGTCGATATTGCTCGCCATATTGCAGAAGCGCAATGAGCAGGGGTCAAGTTTGGCGTGCGCCAAGCCGACGCGTAGTCAGCGCCCGAATCCGGGTCAGCGGCTGTGGGATCGTTGCGAAGGCGACGAGGTCAGAAACGTGCTACGAAATTGCTACGATATCGATCGCTTCGGAGTTCGGATCCGCCACCTGGCCGGTCGCGGGTTAGTACACGGTGGCGGAGGTCGATCCGCTCAAGGACTGTATATGTGCCCCCATAGGTGCCCCATCTCAAGTCTCTATCTTCCGGTAGATTCTTAACAGATCAGCGTGTTAGTTAGACTCTCGAGCTTCTGCATCGGAAAATAGCGCGGCCGGCGAGGCGCGGCCGGCGAGGCGCGGGTTAGTGAGACCCGACTCCGGATTCCCCATGCTCGAGGTCGGAGCGCGCATCGTAATCCGTCGAAGTCGCGAGCCGTGTCGAGATGCTCAGGCCAAGCACCACTGTGAGTGTCACTATCGCCGTCGCGACCGGAAAGTGCCAGAATAGCCACAACATGGTCGTCGCTGAGGTCAGCAGCATCGCCATAAGAAAGACAAAATTCACACGGGCGTAATACGACTTGGTCATGCCAACTTCCCCGAAATGAGCGCTACGACACAGTTTTATTATCGAGTCTCTGTTATAGCAGATCGCCGCGCCGCGGCCTATATGTAAAAACTCGTAATATTCCTTAGGGAGTTTCCCGGCAGAGTCGCTATAGCAGCATGGTCTCGCGGCGCCAATGTCGGGCCGTGAGCACCGCAAGAACCAGCGCGAGTCCGAGCGAAGCCCCGGCCGAAACCAGCACATCGAGACCCGAAATCGGCTCCGCCTTGAGGATGCTGGTCATCAACAAATGCTGGCTCAAGGACGGGATCAACATCAGCGAACTCTTTGTTTTCAAAGAATAAATACTCGCAAATGCGATCGGTAGCGTAGGTATCAGCAGCACGCTGGTCAGATAGGTTTGCGCCTCGCGGTAGGTGCGCGTGAACGAGGCGACGAACGTCATCAAAGCAGCCCCGAGCGGCACGAACGGCAGACAGACCGCGAACAGCGTCAGGGCCGTTAGAGGCCCCAAATTGGTGCTCATGCCGAGCCGCTCGAGGGGTACGAACCGAAACACCACGACGAATGCGCTGAGGCTGATCGCGAGCGAGAGGCACATATAGGCGCAAGTCGCGAGGATCTTGCCGCCGACGAGTGCACTCCTGCGGACCGGCAAGCTCAGTAAAGCCTCGAGCGAACCCCGCTCGCGCTCGCCTGCGGTCGAATCGATCGCGAGGTATAGGCCGCCCATGAGCAACGCAAACAGCACGAAATAAGTCATGAAGCCGAGGATTGCGACGGCTCGCCCGGTCGGCGTCGCGACGTCGACGTCGTTGACCGCGACCGGCATTGCGAGCAGCGGATTGATGCCGCGGACTTGGAGACGCTGCTGCGCGATCGCACCGCTGTAATTCGCGAGCAACGCGCGCGCGCGGTCCGCGTTCTTGCGCTGCTGTGAATCGGCGCTGTCGGCAACCACGAGCACCGGCGCCGGGCTGCCGGCGGTGAAGCGTTCAGGGTATTCCTGCGGCACGATCAGAACGACCGGTGCCTGGCCGCTGCGCACCGCCGCCTTTGCCGACGCCTCGGTCATCGCCGCGACCTTGAGCGCAACGTCGTGCGATTTCAAAAACTGTGTCAGACCCGGCGCGAGCTCGCTGCCGGAAATCGTCAGCTGCAGCGGCTGGTCCGCCTCGAAGGTGTTCTGGTTGAGCATGCGTGTGACCATCGCGCCGAACAGCAAAGGCCCGAACAGCGGCCCAAATAGCAGCGCGGAAATCAGCGTGCGCCGATCCCGCAGATTCTCGACGAACTCCTTGGTGAACACGATCCATAGCGCGCGCATCAGTGCACGTCCGCGTTGTGTCCGAGCACCTGCAGGAATGCGAGCTCCAGGCTCGCCGAGCCGGTGCGCTCGCGTATTGCTTCGGGCGTATCGTCGGCGAGCAGTTGGCCACCGCCGATGATCACGACCCGATCGCAGAGCGCCGCAACCTCCTGCATCACATGCGAGGAAAACAGGATGCAGCGGCCCTGGCCGCGCAATCGCTGCAGCATCTCGCGTAAGTTACGTATCGCCATGACATCGAGACCATTGGTCGGCTCGTCGAGTACGAGGTTCTGCGGCTCGTGGACGAGTGCTCGCGCCAGAGCGACTTTGATGCGCTGGCCCTGCGAGAAGCCTTTGACGCGCCGATCCATGAAGCCCTGCATCTCGAGCGAGCGCGAGAGTTCATCGCAGCGCGACGTGATGCGCCCCTGATCGAGGCCCTGCAGCGCGCCGAAATAACGGATGTTTTCGCGCGCGGTCAGATTGCCATAGAGCCCGGTCGCGTGCGGCAGCACGCCGAGGCGCGCGCGTGCGATCGAGGTTTCGCCGTGCACGTCGACGCCGTCGATGCTCGCGTGGCCGGAATCCGGCGCGATGACCCCGTAGATCATGCGCAAACAAGTCGATTTTCCGGCTCCATTGGCACCCAGCAGTCCGGTGATTTCGCCGTCGCGCGACGTGAACGACACGTCTTTGACGGCTGCGATGTTGCCGAAGCGCTTGTGCAGCGCGCGCGCCTCGATCATGGCGAAGGCCCCGAGGGACTGATGAAGAATGGCGGCGGCTGATGGCGCGCCAGACAGGCCGCGTCGACACGTTCCGGCTGCTCGCCATCGAGGAACGCGGCCATCAATGTCGGTACGCACGCCGTTGCGAGTTGTCCGTGGCCCTCGCCCGCAAGCACGAGGTGCCGATGGCGTGTCAAGCCGCGCGCGAACGCCGCCGCCGCCGCGGGCGGAGTCACCGGATCGGCCTCGCCGGACAGCAGCAAGGTCGGGATGTCACTCTGCAGCCTCGCGTGCATATCGCCGTCGACGGGTCCATGCGGCCAAAGCTCACAGATCGCGCGCAGCGCATCCAGCTGATCGGATCCCTGGTAGGTGTCGGCCACGCGCGCAGGATCGAGATCCCGCGCCGAGAAGAATGGGACATCCTCGCTGCAAACGACGCTATTCTGCATACCGCTCGCGAGCTGCTCGCCGATCTGCCCGGCCATCATGAGCGTCTGTGCCGCGAGCGGAGCGAAGCGGCCGGCGGACGCCTCGTGGATCAGCGTCGGCAACAGCGCGGCTTGCGCGCCGCTGTAGCTCATGAAGCGCAGCGCTGCGTTGAGCATGCCGCGATTGAATTCCAAGGATTGTGGCAAGCCACTGCTCGGGTCGTCGAGCGTCATCGGCAGCTGAGCCGGACCGAATCGCGCGCGCAGTGCCGCGAGTTCTCGAGGCAATTCCGGATAGGCCTTCGCGCAATCGGCGGTCTCACCGCAGCGCGCGACGATTTGACGCAACGCATGCTCGCCATCGAGCGGCGTATCGGGTCCGATCGGTTTCTCCGGGTCGGTGACACCATCGAGGATCACCGCATGGACCGCCGACGGATACCGGCGCATGTAGAGCTCGGCCATGCGGGTGCCGTACGAGGAGCCGTAGAGGTCGATCTGGGCGTAACCGAGCGCGCGGCGAACCTCATCCAGGTCGCGGACCGCGACGCTGCTCGTATAATTGGCGACGCCGGGTCCGAGCTTCGAGAGACAGTCGATCGTTGCCTGCCGGATCTTCGGCAATTCGTTGCCGGCTGCGTTCCAATCGTCGGCGTACTCGCAGCGCAGCGGCGAGGATCTTCCGGTGCCGCGCTGGTCGAGCATGATGATGTCATGGTTGCGATTGATGCGTGCAAAGGCGCCTGCGAGACTCGCGTAGAGGTCGATCGCGCTCTGGCCGGGCCCGCCCGCGAGCAGGAACAGCGGCGCTGCGGTACTGCGCCGATTGAGCGCGGCGACGCGTGCGAGATGCAACTCGATTTTCGGTCCGCTCGGATCCGCCCGATCGAGCGGAACCGAGAGCACGCCGCAGCGCGCCGCCTGCGAGCTGATATGCAGCGGGTGTTCGAGCCGGCACTCGACCAGGGGCAGCGCGGCGCCAGGCGCGTCGACCGGCGCTGCGGCGCCCGACGCTACGGCGCCCGAATTTATCGCACCGAGCCACAAGCCGAAGACGCCGAGAGCCTTGACCACGATTCGCATTCGCCGCTCCGATTTTTGCAGTAGTGTAGCGATTCGCTACCCCCTAGCGCCTGCGAATTGGTAGATTTGCGTCATGAGCACCATTCGTGAAGACGATCTGATCGCGAGCGTCGCGGACGCCCTGCAATACATTTCTTACTATCACACGCTGGATTTCATCCAAGCAATGGGCCGCGCATACGCCGTCGAGCAGAGTCCCGCCGCTCGCGACGCGATCGCGCAGATTCTCACGAACTCGCGTATGTGCGCCGAAGGGCACCGCCCAATCTGCCAGGACACCGGCATCGTTGTGGTGTTCGTCAAGGTCGGCATGGGCGTGCGCTGGGACGCAGCACGCGATCTTCCGGCGATGATCAACGAGGGCGTGCGCCGCGCGTACCTGGATCCTGAGAACAAGCTGCGCGCCTCGATCGTCGCGGACCCTGCGTTCAAGCGCGCCAACACGCGCGACAATACGCCCGCGGTCATTCACACCGAATTCTGTGCGGGCGAGGAGCTCGAGATCACCGTGGCCGCGAAGGGCGGCGGTTCGGAGAACAAGTCGATGTTCGCGATGTTGAACCCGTCGGACTCGGTCGCCGATTGGGTGCTCGATGTCGTGCCCGAGATGGGCGCGGGTTGGTGCCCTCCCGGCATGCTCGGCGTCGGCATCGGCGGTAGCGCCGAAAAGGCGATGCTGCTCGCGAAGCAGTCGCTGATGGACCCGATCGATATGCACGAGTTGATCGCGCGCGGGCCGAACTCAAAAATCGACGAATTGCGGCTGGAAATCTACCGGCGCGTCAACGAACTCGGAATCGGCGCCCAAGGGCTCGGCGGTTTGACGACCGTGCTCGACGTCAAGGTGCTCGATTATCCGACGCACGCCGCCTCGCTGCCCGTGGCCGTGATCCCGAATTGCGCCGCCACGCGCCACATTCATTTCGCGCTCGACGGATCGGGGCCGGCACATCTCGAGCCGCCGAGCCTGGATCTGTGGCCGAACGTGCACTGGACCGCCGATGCGAGCGCGCGTCGCGTCGCGCTCGAGGGTCTCACGAAGGCCGACATAGCGACCTGGAAACCCGGCGAGCGCCTGCTGCTGACCGGCAAGCTGTTGACCGGCCGCGACGCGGCCCATAAGCGCATTTGCGCATTGCTGGACGCCGGCGAACCGCTGCCCGCGGGGCTCGATTTCACGGGGCGCCTGATCTATTACGTCGGCCCGGTCGATCCCGTGGGTGGCGAAATCGTCGGGCCCGCGGGCCCGACCACGGCAAATCGCATGGACCGGTTCACCGATACGATGCTCGGCAAAGCCGGCTTGCTCGCGATGGTCGGCAAGGCCGAGCGCGGACCCGAAACCGTCGCCTCAATTCGCAAGCACCGATCGGCCTATTTGATCGCGGTCGGGGGCGCTGCGTTCCTCGTATCCAACGCGATCCGCGCAAGCCGCATCGTCGCTTTCCCGGAACTCGGCATGGAGGCGGTCTACGAGTTCGATGTGCGCGACATGCCGGTCACGGTCGCCGTGAGCGCCGATGGCGTGTCGGTGCACGACACGGGCCCCAAGGCGTGGCGCGGAAAGTTCGCGGGTATCGGCGTCACCGTCGAGTAGCGGACCATCTGCTGCGGCGCGCTGCAGTGCGCATCTTTGAGACTTCGGGCGCTGCGGTCTGGCACTTTGGGCCGCTCGGGGTTAAAGTACGCGGCTCAGAAAAATCTCCATTGGATTCAGCATCATGCGCTTCGCTAAGCGTTTCGACGTAATCGTGATCGGCGGCGGTCATGCCGGCACCGAGGCGGCGCTCGCCGCCGCGCGCATGGGCGCGGACACGCTGCTGCTCACGCACAACATCGAGACTTTGGGCCAGATGAGCTGCAATCCGGCCATCGGCGGCATCGGTAAAGGCCACCTGGTCAAGGAAATCGACGCGCTCGGCGGTGCGATGGCGCTTGCGACCGATCGCGCCGGGATCCAATTTCGAACGCTGAACGCGAGCAAGGGACCGGCGGTGCGCGCCACGCGCGCCCAGGCCGATCGGCAATTGTACAAACGCGCGATCCGCTCTCTGCTCGAGAACCAGCCCAAGCTCGCGTTGTTCCAGCAAGAGGCCGCCGATCTGATCGTCGAGGGCGACCGTGTGGTCGCCTGCGTGACCATGAGCGGTATCGAGTTTCGCGCGCGCGCGTTCGTTCTAACCGTCGGCACCTTCCTCGGCGGGAAGATACATGTCGGACTCGAAAGCCATGCGGGCGGCCGCGCCGGCGATCCGCCCTCGAATCGCCTCGCGGCGCGACTGCGCGAACTGCCGCTGCGGGTCGGGCGCTTGAAGACCGGGACGCCGCCGCGCATCGACGGCCGCACGATCGATTTCAAGGGACTGCGCGAGCAGCATAGCGATGAGCCGCGGCCGGTGTTCTCGTTTTTGGGCACTCGCCAGATGCATCCGGCTCAGCTGCCCTGCCACATCACCGCGACCAATGAGCGCACGCACGAGATCATTCGCCGCGCGAGCGCGCGCTCGCCGATGTTCACGGGCCTGATCGAAGGCGTCGGGCCGCGTTATTGCCCGTCGGTCGAGGACAAAGTCGTGCGCTATGCCGACAAACTCTCGCACCAGATTTTCGTCGAGCCCGAGGGCCACGACACCCACGAGATCTACCCCAACGGGATTTCGACGAGCCTGCCCTTCGACGTTCAATGTGAATTCGTGCGCACGATCCGCGGCTTCGAGCATGCGCACATCACGCGTCCCGGCTACGCAATCGAATACGACTTCTTCGATCCGCGGGACTTGAAGAGCAGTTTGGAAAGCAAGTTCCTCACCGGCCTGTTCTTTGCCGGCCAGATCAACGGCACGACCGGCTACGAAGAAGCGGCCGCGCAGGGCCTGCTCGCCGGCGCGAATGCCGCGCTGCAGGTCCAGGCACGCGACCCCTGGTGCCCGAAGCGCAGCGATGCCTACATCGGCGTTCTGGTCGACGACTTGATTACGCGCGGTGCTCCCGAGCCGTATCGAATGTTCACGAGCCGCGCCGAATACCGCCTTTCCTTGCGCGAAGACAACGCGGATATGCGGCTGACCGCGCAGGGCCGCGCGCTCGGCATGGTCGACGACGCCCGCTGGGCATTTTTCGAGCGCAAGAGCAATGCCGTCGAAACCGAAATCGCGCGCTTGTCGGCGCTCATAGTGCACCCCGGCGATGTCGGCGCGCCGCTGCTGGCCAAACTCGGTGCTCCGCTGCTGCGCGAAGCGCACGCGATGGCGCTGCTGCGACGCCCGGAAATCGGCTATGACGATCTCGACACGAACGCTGCAGCCGCGTCGGTGTGCGAACCCTCGTGGCGAGCCGACGAGCGCATCGCTGAACAGGTCAAGCTGCAGGTCGACGTTCAGGCGAAATATGCCGGTTACTTGAAGCGCCAGAGCGACGAGATCGACCGGCGCGAGCGCAACGAGGAGACGCCGTTGCCGGTCGACATCGATTATGCGCAGGTCACCGGTTTGTCGAACGAGGCGCGCCAGCGCCTCGGCGACGTGCGGCCGCAGACCCTCGGTCAGGCGGGGCGCATCCCGGGAATCACGCCTGCGGCAATATCGCTGTTGCTCGTGCACCTGAAGAAGCGCGATCGCGCGGCATGAGCGGGAGCCGACCGATGGCGAATTTCTATGACTTCGATCTCGCCGCACTCGATGGCAGTAAGGGACTGCTGCAGGCATTGCGCGGCAAGGTCACGCTGGTCGTCAACGTCGCGAGCCGCTGCGGCTACACGCCGCAATACGCCGATCTCGAAAGCCTGTATCAGGAGCTCGAGGAGCAGAACTTCACGGTGCTCGGTATTCCGTGCAATCAATTCGGTGCGCAGGAACCCGGTACGCCCGCCGAAATTCAGCAGTTCTGCAGCGTCAACTACGGCGTGAGCTTCCCGTTGGCCGCGAAAATCGACGTCAACGGCGCGCATCGCCACCCACTGTACACCTGGCTCACCGACGCACGCAACGGCTTCCCGGGCGACATCGGCTGGAACTTCGAGAAATTCCTCATCGACGGCAAAGGCGCGATCGTCGCGCGCTATCCGTCGGGTACGAAGCCGCGCGACGCGGGTTTGCTGCAGGATCTTGCCAAGCTGATTTGATCCGCGCGGGATCGCCGGGCGATCAGCGGATTGCGGTCAGAAATTCCGAGATCGTCTCGAAGGTGGCCTCGCGGTTGGTGCGCTTTCGAAAACCGCGGCCTTCGTCGCCGGCCACGAGGTACCACGCGGTGGTGCCGTGGCTGCGCAATCGATAGACGAGCTGCTCCGATTGGCTCGCGGCAATCCATGAGTCGTTCGCTCCGTGCACGATCAACACGGGCCGAGAAATCCGATCGGCGTTCGTCAGCGGCGAGATGCGCCGAAGGTAGTCGTGCAGATCCGGATCACGCTCATCGCCGTATTCCCGACGCAGCGCATCCTGGCGGAATCCTTGCGCGCCGCCGAGCATGGCGACCAAATCGGTGGCGCCCGCGATATCGACGGCGCCACGCAATCGTTCGCCGTAGTTGATCAAGGTGCTGAGCGCGAGGAAGCCGCCGTAGGCGTCGCCTGCAACGACGATATGCTCGGCATCGAACGCGCTTTGCGTACGCAAGTAGACGAGCAACGCGCCGATATCCTTGACCGCGTCGTCGCGCACGCGGCCCGCGTTGAGCGCGAAGTAGGTTTTCCCGTGTCCGGCTGCGCCGCGCACGTCGGGAACGACGACCGCAAACCCCAGCTCATTGACCAGATATTGGATCCAGGGATCGAAGCCGGGCCGAAATTGCGCATGTTCGCCGCCGCGTAGCAGGATCAGGACCGGGTGGGCGCCCGGACTCGCCGGCGCATAGATGAACAACGGGATCTCGCGAGGCCGCACGCCGTCGCGGTCGAAGCTCGGAAATGTCGTCGCTCGCGGACTGGCGAATCTCGACAGATCGAGCTTGCCGGTCTCGCTGGATGTCCACGCTTCCAGGCGGTTGGCCGAGAGGTCGAGCACGAAAGCGTCGCTCGGCCGCGCGGTCGCGCTGAAGCTGAACGCGAGATACTTGGATTGTGGATCGAAGTGCAGCGAGCTCACCAAGCCCAGCGCGGGCAGCCGCGGCGGAGTCAGGTCCTGATGCTGAAGCACATCGAGCAAATTGAGCTTGCTACCGCCGGTTTCGTTGCTGACGTAGGCGAGGTAACGCCCATCGTTCGATAAGGCAAATTCGTCGACATCCGCGCCGACGTGCCCTGAAATCACCGTCTTCTGCCCGCTGAAGAAATTCACGAATCGCAGCTGCGCGAACTCGCTGTCGCGGTCCGAGATCAGGTAGGCGCCCTGGCCGTCGCGCGAAAACTTCGCCGCGCTGATCCTCGTGTTCCCCTCGGCAGGCTCCAACTCGCGCTTATCTCCCCGCTCGATATCGACGAGGTACAGATGCGACTCTTGGCTCGAGACGAACTTCAGCGCAAGCAGTTTGCTGTCGTCGGGCGACCAGTCGAGCGCATACCAAGCGGCGCCATCGCCTGCGAGCACGAGCCGCGGCAGCGCGCCGGACTCAGGATCGACGACATCGATGTCCATCGACTTGCCGTCGCGAGCCGTCGTGGAAAATGCGATTGCCCGCCCAGAGTTGGCCCACAGAGCGGCGCCGTTCGCGGCCTTGCCGTCGCTGAGCATCCTCGCGGCCGGCTCCGCGAGGCGGCGGTAGAACAGCTGGAATTTCTCGTTGCCGCCGTCGTCCTCGAGATAGAAGTAGCTGTTTCGCGCAGGATCGGGGCAGAACGCGCCGCGCTCGACCGAATCTTTTTCAAATGTCAATTGGCGCCGCGCGCCGCCCGCACGATTCACCAGATGCAGCTGCGCCGTGTCGCCGAAGTTTGTCGCGATCAGCAGCTGGCCTTGCGGCGACCAGCCGAGCGCGGTCGCCTCGCGCGTCGTCAGATAGGCGTCCACAATGCGGGCCGTGCTCGCCGGTATCGGCGGCACATCGTCGAATTGCAGCGAGCCGTGCTCGAGGCGGGGTGCGGCAACGGCCGCGGTCCACGTCGCTCCGACCGCACCAATCAATAGCGCACAAAAAACTCGCGTCATTGTTCCTATGTTCGCACACCGCGAGGATAATGGAATGGTGCAAGGCTTCGAACATCTGCTGAAATCCTACGACGTTTCCGACGAGCTCGATCGTATCGCAAGCGCGGATCCGCCCGCTTATTTGCGCCGCAGCTTCGCCGAAGCGCTCGCGACCCCGCATCTGTCCGAACGCCGCCTGCAGCAGGTGGCCGTCTGTGCACTGGTCGTGGATGCGGTCATTCACGAGCACGACTACGAGGGCTTGGAGCCGGAACTGATCGCGGACTGGCGCGCGCATTACGGCCGTGTGTTCGCGCAGTTCAAGCCCGCCGCGGTTCAGGCGCTGCGGCACGGACAGGGCCCGGAAACCGCACTCTCGGACCCTGATGCCGTTGCTGAGCTCGCCGAGCTCGTGCGAAGCCTGGCGGCGGACTGACATGAGCAGCCCAACGACCGCTCGCGTGCGCTCCGTGGGCGAGGGCATACTCGCAATCGACACCGAATTCGTGCGGCCTCAAATGGACGCGAGTCACTTGATCGTCGCCGACGGCCGCGGCGCATTTGTCGATACCGGAACCTATTATTCGGTACCGAATTTGCTCGCCGCATTGGAGACCGCCGAGCTCGGCGTAGACGACGTCGATTACATTTTGCTGACGCACATCCACCTCGATCACGCGGCCGGCGCCGCACGCCTGGCTGACGCCTTGCCGCGCGCGAAGATCCTGGTTCATCCGCGCGGCGCCGCGCACATCGCCGAACCGTCCAAGCTCATCGCGGCGACCAAGATCGTCTACGGCGAACGCGCCTACGAGCGCTACTACGGCGAAATAGCCCCGATCCCCGCCGACCGGATCATCACCGTCGCCGATGGTGAGCAGCGGCGACTCGGGCGGCGCATGCTGGAATTCATTCATACGCCCGGGCATGCGCTGCACCACCTGTGCATCGTCGACCGCGATGCGGGCGATCTGTTTGCGGGCGACACGTTCGGTGTGAGCTATCGAGAATTGGACACCGCTGACGGAGAGTTCATATTCGCGACGACGTCACCGAGCCAGTTCGATCCGCAGCAATTGCATGCATCGGTCGAGCGCATCGTGCAATTGCGGCCTGCTTCCGTTTATCTGACCCATTACAGCCGCGTCGGTGCGATCGACCGTTTGGGCGCCGACTTGCACGCCGACATCGATGCGTATGTCGCCATCACGCGGCGCTGCGCCGACGCAGCGGACCGTCCGGTGCGAATTGCGGCCGAGATGTTCGATTACCTCTCGCAGCGTCTGGACGCGCACGGCTACCCGGGCGACGCCGCGCTCCGGCATCAAGTGCTCGACGGCGACGTGCGACTCAACAGTGCCGGCCTCGATATATGGCTCTCGAGAACCACGGCCTAGGCGGTACTCGGCGCCGCGTTGCCAAGCCGGCCTGCGCGTTCTGCGCGGCAATGTCGATTGCGCTCGGGGCCTGCAGTGCCGTGCCGACCGCAACGCCCGTAAACCCCATGGTGCCGAGCGCCCCCGCCGCCGCGCCCGCCGTTACGCCGGATCCGTCATTCGACTGGCACGGTCTGCTCGTCGTGCCGTTCGGCAGCGACCGTCAAACTCTGCAGTCGTCGCTGCACGAGGTCCTGTTCTTTCACGACGATGCGGATGCGGATGTCAAATCCGAGGCCGAGGATTGCTACACCTTCGCTTCTGCGCCGCCACGCTTCATTGGCCGCCCGACGGACCACTATTTCCTGTGTTTTCACAACGACCGCCTGAATCGCATCCAGGCGGTCGTGACGCTGCCTAGCGAGACAGCGCCCGAGCTTTTTGCGCAGTTTTGCGATGCATGGCCGCGTGACGGCCGCGCCAGGTCGAGCGGCGCTCGGAAATGCGAGGGCGGCGACGGCGCGGCCGCCTTCAGCGCACGCCTGGAGCCCGCTGCGGAAGAGCGGGAAACAGAGTTCTCGATTGTCGTGCGGCCCGCCGCGGCGCCGAATTAGCCAGGGACGATCTGGACGCGCAGCATTTTGATAAACTCGCCGCGCGCCGCTTCAGTGCGTACATCTTAAAAGTCACCGCGGGAGCATTCGATGCCAACTCCAACATCTGCCGGCGCGAAATTTCGCGCCGCGCTGAAGGTCGAACGGCCGCTGCAGGTCGTGGGCGCGATCACGGCGTATGCGGCTCGCATGGCCGAGGCCACGGGATTCAAGGCGCTCTATCTTTCCGGCGGCGGGGTCGCGGCCAATTCGCTCGGTTTTCCGGATCTCGGTATCAGCAGCATGGATGACGTGCTCATCGATATCCGCCGTATCACCGATGCTTCCAGCTTGCCGCTGCTGGTCGACGCCGACACCGGGTGGGGCGGCGCATTGAACATCGCGCGCACCGTGCGATCGTTCGTCAAAGCCGGGGCTGCCGGATTGCACATCGAAGACCAAGTGCAGGCAAAGCGCTGCGGCCACCTGCCGGGCAAGGAAATCGTGCCGCAGCAGGAAATGGTCGATCGAGTCAAAGCGGCGGTCGACGCGCGTACCGACGATGCGTTCGTGATCATGGCACGCACCGATGCACTCGCGAGCGAGGGCATCGATCGCGCGGTCGAGCGCGCGGTCGCGATGGTCGAGGCCGGCGCCGACATGATCTTTCCGGAAGCCGTGACCGATCTGCCGCTGTATCAGCGGTTCAAGGCCGCCGTCAAAGTGCCGGTGCTCGCCAACATTACCGAATTCGGCAAGACGCCGCTGTATACGACCGCCGAATTGGGCGCGGCCGGCGTCGACATCGTGCTCTACTGTTGCTCCGCCTATCGCGCGATGAATGCCGCGGCACTCAAAACCTATGAGGCGATCCGTCGCGACGGCACACAGCGCAACGTTCTCGAAATCATGCAATCCCGCGCCGATCTGTACAAATATCTGGACTACGACTCCTACGAAAAAAAGCTGGGGCCATCATGAGCGACTCACCGAGCACCGATCCCACCTTCAAGCCGAAGAAGTCCGTTGCGCTTTCCGGCGTGGTCGCCGGCAACACGGCACTGTGCACCATCGGGCGGACCGGCAACGACTTGAGCTACCGCGGATACGACATCCTGGAGATTGCCGAGACCTGCGAATTCGAGGAAATCGCGCACCTGCTGATTCACGGCGCTCTGCCGACGCAAAGCGCGCTCGCGCGCTACAAGGAGAAGCTCCGCTCCTTGCGTGCGCTGCCCGGCATCGTGCGCACCGTGCTCGAGGCGATTGGTCCGACGACCCACCCCATGGACGTGTTGCGAACCGGCGTCTCGGCGCTCGGTTGTGCGTTTCCCGAAAAGGACGACCACAATCCCGCGGGCGCGCGCGATATCGCCGATCGGCTCGTCGCGTCCCAGGGCTCGATGCTCACCTATTGGTATCATTTCGCCCAACACGGCCGCCGCATCGAGGTCGAAACCGACGACGAAACCGTGGGCGGCCATTTTCTGCACCTGCTGCATCAGCGCGTCCCGTCGGCATCCTGGGTGCGCGCGATGCACACCTCGCTGATCCTCTATGCCGAGCATGAATTCAACGCCTCCACCTTCACGGCGAGGGTCATCGCCGGCACAGGTTCGGATATCTATTCCTGCATAACCGGCGCAATCGGCGCGCTGCGCGGCCCGAAGCACGGCGGCGCCAATGAAGTCGCGTTCGAAATCCAGCAGCGCTATGCGGACCCCGAAGAAGCGGAGATCGACATCCGCCGCCGCGTCGGTGAAAAAGAAGTGATCATCGGCTTCGGCCACCCGGTTTACACGATCGCCGACCCGCGCAATCAAGTGATCAAGCGCGTCGCCCACCGCCTGGCCGAGGAGACCGGCGATACGAGCCACTTCGAGGTTGCCGAGCGCATCGAGACGGTCATGTGGGGCGTCAAGAAGATGTTCCCGAATCTCGATTGGTTTTCCGCGGTTTCCTATGCGGCGATGGACGTGCCGACCGCGATGTTCACGCCCTTGTTCGTGATCGCCCGAACGACGGGTTGGAGCGCGCACGTGATCGAGCAACGCGCCGACGGCAAGATCATCCGCCCGACCGCCAATTACATCGGCCCCGATCACCAACAGTTCATTGCTCTCGTGAACCGAGTCTAAAATCCCATGCACCACGCCGATCCGAAAGCAGCGCAGCGTCCCCAAGCCGATCAGGCACTGCAGGACATCGCCGACTACGTGCTGTCCTACGAGATTCAATCGCAGGATGCGTACGACACCGCGTACTACTGCCTCATGGACACGCTCGCCTGCGGCTTTCTCGCTCTGCAATACCCCGCTTGTACCAAGCTGCTCGGTCCGGTCGTGCCCGGTGCGACGCTGGCGCATGGCGCTCGCGTACCGGGCACGAGTTACGAACTCGATCCGGTGATGGGCGCTTTCAACATCGGCGCGATGATTCGCTGGCTCGATTTCAACGACACCTGGCTCGCCGCCGAATGGGGCCATCCGTCGGACAGTCTGGGCGCGATATTGAGCTTGGGTGACTATCTGTCGCGCAAGGCGCACAACGAAGGGCGGACCCCCTTGGTCGTACGCGATCTTTTGACCGCGATGATCAAGGCGCACGAGATCCAGGGCGTGCTCGCGCTCGAGAACAGCTTCAACCGCGTTGGACTCGACCACGTGATCCTCGTGCGCGTCGCTTCGACCGCAGTTGCGACGCGCATGCTCGGCGGCAATCGCGATCAGATCGTGAACGCCGTATCCAATGCCTGGATCGACGGCGGCGCGCTGCGCACCTACCGGCATGCGCCGAACACCGGATCCCGCAAGAGCTGGGCGGCCGGCGACGCGACCTCGCGCGCAGTGCGGCACGCCTTGATCGCTATGACCAACGAAATGGGTTATCCATCGGCGCTGTCGGCGCCGCGCTGGGGCTTTTACGACGTGCTGTTCAAAGGCAAGCCGTTCTCCTTTCAGCGCGGCTATGGCAGCTACGTCATGGAGAACGTGCTGTTCAAGATCAGCTTCCCGGCGGAGTTCCACGCGCAGACGGCGGTCGAGTGTGCGCTCGCGCTGCACCCAGAGGTCAAGGACAAGATCGAGCGCATCGCGAAGATCACGATCGAGACGCAGGAACCCGGAGTGCGCATCATCGACAAGACCGGACCGCTCGGGAATCCTGCGGACCGCGATCATTGCATCCAGTACATGACCGCGATTCCGTTGCTGTTCGGCCGGCTGAGCGCCGACGACTACGAGGACGCCGTGGCGCAGGATCCCCGCGTCGATGCCCTGCGCGCCAAGATGGTCGTCAGCGAAAACCCGGCGTTCACGCAGGATTACTACGATCCTGCCAAACGCTATATCGGCAATGCGATTCAGGTATTTTTCACCGACGGCACGTCGAGCCGGCGCGTTGCGGTCGACTTTCCGATCGGACACCGCAAGCGACGGGCTGAGGGCATTCCCGTGTTGATCGCGAAGTTCGCCGCGAGTGTCGCCGGGCATTTCGCGCCCCGCCAGGCCGCTCTGATTCAAGAACGGTTCGCCGACAAGCAAAAGTTGCTGGCGACCCCGGTCAACGAATTCGCGGCCGCGATGGTCAAGAATGCCTGAGTCACGAGCAAGCCGGCGCGCATGACGCCGCTGTCCGAGCGGGCTTCACTCGCCGGTGGCGCGCACGAACTGGGCATCGAGTTGACCGCGCGGGGACTCGATGCGCTGATCGGACTCGTCGATGAGCTCGAAATCGCCAATGCGCAATTCAATCTGACCGCGATCCGCGATCGTCCCGGCATGCTCTCGAAGCACGTGCTCGACAGCCTGAGCCTGCACCCCTATTTGCGCGGCTCGCGGGTCGCCGATGTCGGAACCGGCGCCGGCTTCCCGGGGCTACCCCTCGCGATCGTCAATCCCGAACGGCGCTTCTCGCTGATCGAAGCGACCGGCAAGAAGGCGCGGTTCGTCGCGCAAACGGCCCAAAGAATCGCGATCGACAACGTCGAGGTCCTGAATGTGCGCTCCGAGCACTATCGTCCCGATGAATTGTTCGATACGGTGGTTGCGCGCGCGCTTGCCTCGCTGTCGGATTTCGTGGCGTACGCGGGACACCTATGTGCAACCGACGGCCGCTTGCTTGCGATGAAGGGCAAGCGGCCGGATGATGAAATCTCGAGTTTGCCGAAGGCATTTCGGGTGCTGGCCGTGCATCGCCTGCGCGTGCCCGGACTGGACGGCGAACGGCATCTTGTGGAAATCTCTCGGGCCGGGCCCAAATCGAGCAAATCATGAAACGGGTCATTGCCGTCGCAAATCAAAAAGGGGGAGTCGGCAAGACGACGACCGCGGTCAATCTGGCCGCCTCCTTGACCGCCACCAAGCGGCGCGTTCTGCTCGTCGATCTGGATCCGCAGGGCAATGCAACCATGGGCTGCGGCATCGACAAGCACTCGCTGTCGCGCACGAGCTGCGATGTCATGCTCGGTGATTGTTCCGCAATGGAGGCGCTCGTCGCGGTGGAGTTCGGCGGCTTCATGCTGCTGCCCTCAAACCAGGACCTGACCGCGGCGGAAGTGCGTTTGCTGACGATGAGCGCAGGGCGGGAGTTCAAATTGCGCAGTGCGCTCAAACCGATCCGCGAAGATTTCGACGTCATATTGATCGACTGTCCGCCGTCGCTCAACATGCTGACACTCAACGCGCTCGTGGCGGCCGATTCGGTCATGGTGCCGATGCAATGCGAGTACTACGCGCTCGAGGGCTTGAGCGCGTTGATGCAGACGGTCGACCAGGTCAAGGGCAGCATCAACACCGAACTCGAGATCGAAGGCCTATTGCGGACCATGTACGACCCCCGCAACAATCTCGCGAACGAGGTGTCCGCGCAGCTCATCGAACATTTCGGCGACAAGGTGTTCCGCACGGTGATTCCGCGCAACGTGCGTCTCGCCGAGGCGCCGAGTTTCGGCAAACCCGCGTTGCTCCACGATCGCGAGTCGCGCGGCGCGCTCGCCTATCTGGCGCTCGCCGGGGAAATGATTCGCCGCGACGAAGGGCCGCCTGCGCCCGTATAATCCGCAGACTTCAGCCAACCGGAATTTAAGGATGTCGGGCAAAAAGCCGTCTTTGGGTCGTGGGCTCGCCGAATTGAGCCCGCTGCTCGCGCAACGAGCCAAGGGGCAGGCATCCGATCCGATTGCAGCGGTCGGCGATCGCTTGGCGAGCCTGCCGCTCGATTTGCTGCAACGTGGCAAATATCAGCCGCGCGTCGACATGCGTCCCGAATCCCTCAATGAGCTCGCGGAATCGATCAAATCGCAGGGCGTCGTTCAGCCGATCTTGGTCAGGCCGCTCAGGGCCCGCGAACCCGGCGAATCGCAACGTTATGAAATCATCGCCGGCGAACGCCGCTGGCGTGCGGCGCAAATCGCGGGGATCGCGGAGATTCCCTCGGTCATCCGGGACGTGCCGGACGAGGCGGCGGTCGCGATGGCGCTCATCGAGAACATTCAGCGCGAGAATCTCAATCCGCTCGAGGAAGCACGCGCACTGTCGCGCTTGATCGGCGAATTCGGGCTGACGCACCAAGCGGCTGCCGAGGCGGTCGGCCGTTCCCGTGCCGCCGTGAGCAACCTTCTGCGGCTCATGGACCTTGCCGACGAGGTCAAGGAATTGCTGGAGCGACGCAGCATCGAAATGGGTCATGCGCGCGCGCTGCTGGGCTTGAGCTCGCGTGGCCAGCAAATCGAGGTCGCCGGCATCGTCGCGGCGAAGGGCTTGTCGGTGCGAGATACCGAAGCCATGGTGCGAAAACTACTTACACCGGCGGCGAGCTCGAATCCGAGCGCCGCCCCCGTCGATCCCGACATCCGCCGCCTAGAGCGCGAGCTCGCCGAAAAATTGGGTGCTAAGGTCTTGTTTCAGCACGGCTCTTCGGGGAAAGGCAAGCTGGTCGTGAGCTACAACAGCCTGGATGAACTCGACGGGATATTGAGTCACATCAAATAGTCGCTCCGGCGCGGTAATCCGAAGGTCCTAAACACCTTGATGCGCCGTCGGCCCATCCCTATAATGCCGCGGCTCTACGGACTGGCGTCGGCTCATATGTTGTGCAATTTGCGCCAAAAGCGCCGTCGTGCGCCTGGTTGCGTCGGGCCTGTGCCGCGATGAGCGGCGCGCCAGGTCGCAATCACGGACTCGTCGTTCGGATCGTATTGCTGCAAGCCGGCTGCGCGCTGATCGCCGCGTCTCTGTTTCTCGTGTTCAAAGGCGCATCTGCAGGCCTTGCGGCACTGGCGGGCGGTTTGATCGTGGCTGTCGGTAGCGCGGTGTTCGGGTGGCGCGCGTTCAAGCCCGGAATCGCGGGGGCAACGACTTTGAGCACGGCGATGTATGCCGGTGTTGCCTTGAAGTGGTTATGGTTTGCGCTCGCTCTGTACATAGGGCTTGCGTACCTGAGGCTCGAGGCGGGTCCGCTGCTGATCGGATTGGTGGCGGCGCAATTGGGGTACTGGGTTGGATTGATGCGGTCCAAATGACCGTTGCCAGAAAGAAGACCGGGGATCTATGCGCTTTGGAATGATGGTCGAAGAAGAAGCCGCTGGGGGCATGACGGGCTACATCAAGCACCATCTGACCCATTTGACTGTCAATCAATCGCACGGCACGTTCTGGTCGATCCACATCGACAGCGTGATTTTCCGGCTCGTGATTTCAGCGCTTTTCATCGTCACGCTCGCGCTCGTCGCGCGCCGCGCCACGAGCGGCGTTCCGGGCAAGCTGCAAGCGGCGGTCGAGTTGCTCGTGGAATTCGTCGACGGCATGGTCAAAGACACTTTTCACGGCAAGAACAACTTCATAGCGCCGCTCGCGATCACGATTTTCTGCCTCGTGTTCCTCGAAAATTTCATGGACATCCTGCCCGTCGATGCGCTGCCGGCGACCGCCAAACTCTTCGGCGTCGAGCATCTGCGCACGGTCGCGACCGCTGACATCAACACCACCGTCGGCATGGCGCTCGGCGTGTTTTTGCTGCTCTGGTACATCGGGATCACCCATAAAGGCGTGGTCGGATTTTTCGGCGAATGGTTTACCGCGCCGTTTCACGCGCATGGACTGATCGGCAAGCTGCTGCTGGCTCCGATCAATCTCATCTTGCGCATCATCGAGGAAGTCGTGCGGCCGTTGTCGCTGTCGCTGCGACTATTCGGCAACATGTACGCGGGCGAGCTCATATTCCTGCTGATCGCATGCTTCACGCTCGGTGCTGCGCTCAATCATGTGTCCACTTATTTTCTCGGGCTCGGGCAGTTCGCCGCCGGGGTCGTTTGGACCGGGTTTCATTACCTGATCATCACGCTGCAGGCATTCATCTTCATGACCCTGACGATTGTTTACGTGGGCATTGCAGCCGAAAAACACTAGATCGATTCCTCACAAGACTTCAAAGACCGACGGAGACAGTAATGCAAGATGTGACCCAAATCGCTCAACTCATGAGCGCCAGCGTGATTGCAGCAGGCTTGGTCATCGGCCTAGGCGGCCTCGGCGCCGCAATCGGCTTCGGCATCCTGGGCGGCAAGTTCCTGGAAAGCTCGGCGCGCCAGCCGGAACTGACCAATATGCTGCAGATCAAGATGTTCATCGTCGCGGGTTTGCTAGACGCGGTGCCGATCATCGGCGTCGCCGTCGGCTTCTTGCTGCTCTATTCCAACCCGTTCTTGGCCGCGCTGGGCGCGAAGTAAGTGCGGCGTAGTGGCGGCGCGGCGGCCGCGGCGCCACGCTAGGAGAGGAACATGGACTTAGCATTTACGCTGGTCATCCAAGGGGTGGTGTTCTTCGTGGTCGCATGGGCGGTCATGAAGTTCATCTGGCCCAGCATCATGCAGGCCATCGAATCGCGCCAGAAAAAGATCTCCGAGGGCTTGGCCGCTGCGAGCCAGAGCCAAAAGGATCTCGAGGAGGCGGAGAAGCGCTCGAAGGAAATCATTCGCGAGGCCCGCGAGCGCGCGGCGCAACTCGTCGAGCAGGCAGGTAAGCGCTCGAACGAGATCGTCGATGAAGCCAAGGGCACGGCCTCGAACGAAGCGCAGCGCCTCGTGACGGCGGCGCGCGACGAGGTGGCACGCGAGACCACGCGCGCGCGCGAAGGCTTGCGCCAGGAAGTCAGCAAGCTCGCGGTCGAGGGCGCCTCGCGTCTGCTCGGACGCGAAATCGACCCGAAGACGCACGCCGATTTGCTCGAGAAATTTGCGGCCGAGGTCGCACGTGGCTGAGCGAGCAACCATCGCCCGGCCTTATGCGAAAGCC
>Ga0187847_10001454_pt1 | contig 21200 bp, 17 predicted proteins | sample June2016WEW_4_10_FD_132458 | JGI IMG/M metagenome (GOLD analysis project Ga0187847, IMG submission 132458) | Peatland microbial communities from SPRUCE experiment site at the Marcell Experimental Forest, Minnesota, USA - June2016WEW_4_10 | ecosystem: Environmental > Terrestrial > Soil >...
CACGAATCGACTGCCCGAATCGGCCGCTACGGCGAGAGTTACTGCGACGCCAAGGCCGAAGAAGAGGAGATTGTGCAACGGGCCATGGACGCTGGAATGTTACCAGGAGTGATTCTTCGGCCGACCGTAGTTTACGGTCCTGGCGGATATTTCGTTGCATCGGTTCTGAAAGAGGCCCGGGCTGGAAACGTTACCATAGTCGATGATGGCAACGGATCATGCAATGTCGTGTATGTCGACGATGTATGCGATGCGATTGAGGCAGCTTTACATAGTCCGAATGCTCTCGGCCACGCAATGTTCATTAATGCAGATCATGCTGTTACATGGCGAGAGTTCACGCTGGCCTTGGCGACTTTGGTGAACTCAAAACCTGATGTCAAGAGTGTTTCTTCAGTGGACGCCATCGCATGGTGGGCGTCTAATCCAGTCCGGCCTCCCAAGCCGCCTCGAACCATCGTGCACAGGATCCTGCGTAAGGTAGTTAGAACCATTTTTCCGAAACCCGATCTACCTTTCCCACCCCTCGGTCGAATCAGCCGGGAAACTGTTCAGATCGAGTTCGCCAACGGCGAGGCCAAGCGCCTTCTGAATTGGAGTCCTCAGATCGACTTCCCGGCCGGGGTTGCCCGAGTCAAGGACTGGCTTGAGACAGCAGATTGAGCCGCACTCCGATTTGCGACTAACGCTCGCCAACGTTCCGCTGCGGTCGACGACATTTTCACTCGGCGGATCGCTTTGGGATTCTTCGGATCATTGTTGCGCCTCTTGCAACATCAGGCAGCGATTGCCCGCTCAGGATCTCCCGTAGCATCTTCAACCCGGGTATCGCCTTTAGAGAACGGGTGCGAATCTCCCCATAGACGCAAAGCAGTGCGTCCGCAGCGCTACTGGCGCGGAGCAACCCGTCAGGATCGCGCATCCAGCGCGGGCGCGGCGCCGGAGGGCAGGTCGCGCGGCGCTTCTCAATCAGCGCATCATAAACGCCCTCGAGCGGAGATAAAGTCTTGCTCCACGAATGTGCAGTCGCCGTGGATCGGCCTTCCCGAACGATAGCGGCTTTATGTTCGGGGGAGCAGTGCAGCGCGACGATGGCGCGAAGCAAGCCCTCTACATCGCCGACCTCGGCGCTGTAGCCATTCACGCCGTCCACAATCCACTGGGGAACAGCCCCCACGCGGGTTGAAACAACCGCAGTCTCGCACGCCATGGCCTCGAGAACTGTGCAGGGCCCTCCTTCAACGCGCGACGTGACCAGATAGACATCCAGGGCGGAATACAAAGCGGGAAGATCGGTCTTGCGAATATATCCTGGCCCGCTGACAGAAATGCCGAGAGCTTTGAGTTCCGCGACGTCTTTCTCCCATCCAGGTCCGCCCATGACGAGATGAAAATTGGGAATCAAACTCGCAGCTTTGCGAACTATGTTGAGAAGCGTATCGGTGCCCTTTCTCCCATAGTCGAGGTTGCTGCCTTTCTTCGCCACAAAGCCAACAACAAAGCGGGCAGGTGGAATCCCGAACTGCGCCTGCGGCACGCTTTGCCGACGAAAAAAATCGGTATCGACACCATGCGGAACAACCGTGAGCGGTATCGGTGTTGCAAGCTGCTTCTCGATGAACTCCTTCCATCCCTCTGTGCAAACGGTAAGAGCTGCGCTCATTTCAAGCGCAAGTAGCTGGTTGGGATTCCACTCAGTTACGTGATGGATCCACGTCACGATCGGGGGTAGTTCGTGTCGATCGAAATGTTGGAAGAATTCTATTCCGTCATAGTCGCTCATGCAGTGAATAACATCGGCCGCAGCAACTATATCTCGAACGAGATCGGGACGCCTGTAAAGCACGGTGGTGGGCAGAAAATAGAAATCGTATTTCGTGTTGAATCGGGTGATGACCTGCTTCCCCATCTGGCCAATCACCCACCAGCCGGTGGCGGGAATCAAGACGATACGCGGCTTCTCGCTCATTTTCGCTCCCGCCCGGGAAGCAACTGGTTCCTCAAGTTCACCGCCAAGACAGCAAAGCGGCGTCTGCGAAAGAAAGGGGAGGGCCATGCCAGCAGCGAGCGGACGATATAGCCGAGTTCGCCTTTGAGGTTGTTGTCTCTGGCAATCAATGCTGCGCTACACAACTGTTCAGCCCAAATGCGCCGCCGCCACATCCAACGCTCTATCCCCCGATAACGAGCTAGCAACGTCGGCTCCATAATGGCTCTGAGGCCGGCAAGCATTTTTTCCGGCGATGCACTGATGCTCTTGGGGTGAACATAGTAGTTCGTCAAAGGATCGGTGACCGCGGCAAACGAGCCGAAAGGCATCAGGCGCACCCACATTCCCCAGTCCTCGCACGTGGGAGTGCCTTCGCGAAACCCACCTGCGGCCAGGACCGTTTGCCGTCGAAGAAGACCCGATGAAGGCAATATCGGGTTGCAATACCGAAGGAGCTTCCTGGCCGTGAGCGGATCGACCCCATTTTGCACGGTACACGTACCACGATCGTCAAAGTACCTTGCTCCTGTGTAAACCAACACGGTATCGGGGTCGATGGCAGCTACCTGGCTGGCAAGTTTCTCAGGGGCCCACGAATCGTCAGCGTCGAGCAGTGCGATCCATTCGCCTGTTGCGTGCCTGATTCCGGTATTTCGAGCCGCGCCAATGCCGCCATTCGGCCGTTTGATTACCTTCGCTCCCAGCGCTTCCGCAGTCCGCGCTGTGCCGTCGGTTGATCCATCATCGACGACAATCACTTCGCGTGGCGCGAGCGTCTGTCCGTAAACAGAGGCCAGGCTTCTGGCCAGGAAACGCTCCGCATTGTATGCCGGGATGATGACGCTGATTGTGGTTTCAGGCTGATTCGCGCCCACGAAATCTCCTCTTCAAATTTACCCCATTCCACAATCGCGGCAAGTCGTTGGACGAGCCTTGTATCATCGCACCCGGTTCCTGGTATTTGGTTACGACCGCGTCGGTTATTCCTACTCCCCGTTTTTCGCATCTGACGCGAAGATGGTCTGCGAAACAACTCTTCCGGGATTACCAACACAGATCCCTCCGCGGGGAACGTTCTTTGTCACCACAGTTGCGGCGCCGATCACTGCACCCTCACCGATCACGACGCCGGGAAGCACGATTACATCTTTGCCGAGCCACACCTTGTCCTCAATGCGCACTGGGCGCACGTCCTCAGGATCCACTTGCAGTCCGGCGATTCGCAGATCGGGGTTCAAGGGATGCGCGGAATAATCGAGGATCCAACAGCCGCCCGCAATCAGCACATCGTTGCCGATAGTAATGGATTTTGCTACCGAGAATTGACTCCCATGGCCGATAAATGTGCGGTCTCCGATCCTTAATTCCGGGTCTGGCAGGATGCGAGCGCCGGAGAAAGTGAGTTTTCCAGAGAGTCGCACATCGTTACCCAAGTAGACCTTAATTGGTCCATTAAAATTCGGAACCAGCTCCATCTGCAGTCTCTTCCCTACCTGCGAACAGTGTGCCCGCAGCAGAGGAAACCGAAAAAGGGCAACAGAGATTCTTTCATCGATCTCAAATCGCAGAGTAAGTAGATAACCTATCGTCAGGAAAAGCCAGTCAAGCGCGCGCGGGACGGGGAGCTTGAAAGTCAACGCTTGCTTGGCCAGCCACTTAAGCCGGGCAAAGAGCGGCGATTCGGCGCGTTTGACTTTGAGGATGAACTCTTGAACCTGCATAACATTGTTTCCTTGGCTCGCTATAACAACGCCGCGTCCGAAGCGGCCAGAGGCGCTCGCTTTGTCTGGATGAGTACAGATACGATGGCTCGCACCCAAGCGGGAAACGGCCCGGGCAGTATGGAGGCACTTTGATTGAGGCGATCCCGGTCTTCCTCCTGCAGAATTCGGAACAGGTAGAAGAGAACAAGAAGGACTGCGAGCGAAACTGTTCCGCCGGCCATCACGGCCCAGAAAAGGGCGATGTTCGCAGCTATTCCGCCGGTCATCACGGCCCGGAACGGCGCCAGTCTCTGCACGCAGAAGTGACCAGCCAGGCCGGCGACGATGCTGATGAAAGCAACCTTGGCGGTCAGTAACCAGGGAAGCTTGATCTTGAACATGACGATGGCAATGGCCCACATTAACGCCACGGCTACGAATTGGGCCACACCATTGGCGATGCATGCGCCCACCGCGCCATGGGCGGCGATGAGCGTCCATGCCAGCCCTATGTCCAGCCCACCGCCAAGGACGGTCGCGGCGATCACACACTGTTGCTTTTCGGTGCACTGTAACAGGTTTTGCACGGGGCTAAGGAAGGCCTTTGACATGCAAAGCAGCGGCGCCATCAGCACCACCGCCTCCGCGCCCTGGTATTTTCCGCCATACAACAACAAGAGGACGGGGACGGCAAGGGCGGTAAAGATGGTGTGGATCGGGATCGAGCTCAATGCCAGATAACGATAGACAGATGACACCAAAGCGGGGAGTTTTAACTCATCTCTACCATACTGAGCGAAGATCGTGGCTCCAGTTGCGTTCCCGAAGATAGAAGCACTCAGGAGAAGCCGTTCAGCCATGCTGAAAGCCACCGAATAGAATGCAATCTGGCTGATGTCGGAACAGAGGTGCTTGAGCAGAATGAACTCGGAACGGTCCCATACGACCAGCCCAAGCCCCATGATGATGACGCTCCGCAATGCAAAGCGAATCGATCTTCTGCGCAGCCCCTCGGGATGAGCATGGGTAATTTCCCAAGAGAATATCCATCGGAACGTCGGAATAAATCTCACCAGGAAATCTACGCTGCGGCATACCAGCACGGACGCTCCAACCCCCACCACGCCCCAGTGGAAGATTACCGTGGCCGCAATGCTGACAAAGAACACCAATATCGAAATCGCCGAAGCGGGCATATTCCTGTACAGGTCTTCCGCTGCGACGTTCGCCATAGCCGAAATCGCATTGACCATTTGCGGCCAGATGCTTAACGCAATCAGAACCGCCGCCAGCCGGTTTTCTGCGCTGGCATCCGATAGAACCCACAGGACGATGCCTGCCGTGGCCACTGAGGCCAGTATCGCCTGCAACGCGAGAGTCCGCAAAAAAATGAAGCGCGCCGTGCCCCTGTCGCCCTTGCCAAGGAACTCGGCCATGTACTTCAGCGCCGTTGCGGGGATGCCCACGGCCCCCAGATTGCCGACGATGGATGCCAGCCATTGAACGTAGATGATATAACCCATCTTGGTTGGGCCAAGATAGCGGGCGATGGCAATGGACGTAAATAGGGTGACAACATTATTGACGGCGAACTCGATCCCACTCCAGCCCGTATTTTTAGCGATGGTTTTTGTATTTGACATATTTTGTTTCGGGTCAGCTCTGAGGGGCCAAAGGGTCAAGGTCAAGCAGGTAACTTTAAAGACAGATCACCACAGGCCTGCGGGATCTGCTTCCGGCCTGTGGTCGCCATCGATTAACCGAGCGCGCCCAGGGCTGCTTGTGCATCCTTGGCAACCGGGGAATTCGGCTGCAGTGAAATCGCCTTCTTCAGATGCATTGTCGCGTCGCCCTTGTCTTTGAGTTTGCTATAGATCATGCCCAGGTGATATTGCATGGTGGCATCGCCGGGTTGAGTCTTTACCGCATCCTCCAGCAGGTCGCGCGCAAAACCGTACGTTCCCTTATAGTAGTAGGCCCAGGCCAACGTATCTGCCGTATTGGGCGAGTTAGGCATGCTTTGCCGGGCGATTTGCGCAAGGGACAGCGCAACATCGGTATTTTCGCCGTTCTCCAGCATCAGGTAAGCAAGATTATTTGCCGCCAGGGGCTGGCGTGGCTGGATCTGCAGCGCCTTCCTGTAGTCGGCCTCGGCCTGCCCTTTGTTTCCGCTTGCCTCTTCAAGAGTTCCAAGCAGAGAAACCGCGGAGGCGTCGCCGGGGTGCGCATTGACCCATTGCTGTGTGGCCGCAATGGCGTTCGCGGTCTGCCCGCGCAACATCGCAGTCTGCGTGTAGAGCATCATAGCCTCATTGTCCGAGGGATTGAGTTGCATGGCTTTCTGAGCCGAAGCAGTTGCCTGATCGAGGTTCTTGCCCTGGATCTGCAACCGTGCGAGAAGGTCGTAAAAACCGCTGTTCTGAGGCCGCTTGCCGATTTGCTCGTTGACTCGAGCCAGGGCCTTATCCGGCTGTTTCATATATAGGTCGTAATCGGCCAGAAGGCTGAGCGATTCTACTGAGTTAGGGTCATATTGCAGAGTCTGTTCCAGCAGCGAGACGCCGTCGGGGAAACGCTTCTGCGCAAAACGGAGCTTGCCAAGCTGAAGATAGCCGATGGGGTCATGGGGGGCAACTGAGATGGCAGTTTGCAAATCGGCTTCCGCCTTAGCGGAGTCGTTATGCCTGATTTCAACGATGGAACGCCAAACATAGCCGGTCGCCGAGTGCGGGGCCGCGGTAATGGTTTTATCGGCCACATCGGCTAACAGGCTCAGATCTCCCAACTGAATGGCGAGATTCGCTAGCGCGTCCTCGGCGGCAAGCATGGAGGGATTCAGTTTCTGCACCTCGAGGAAACTTCTCTCAGCCAAGTCGTGATCGCCACTGGCCAAGGCTGCCTTGCCAAGCCAGTATTGGAGGAACGCATCCTTTGGAGAATCCTTGACGGCAAGCTCCAGAGCGTTGACCGCATCATTGGCCTTGCCGGCATCGATTAACACAATTCCATTCAGGGCGATCACCTCAGGATCCTTACCGTTCTTCTTCATCAGCGAGGCGATCACGGTGCGGGCGGTGCTGAGGTCATTAACTTGAATGAGGATACGGGCATATGCCTTTTGCAATGGGACATTGGAAGGATACTTGGCGACGAGACTGGCGAATTCGGCTTTGGCTTTGTCGAACTGACCGCTGGCTGTGTAATAGTCGGCAAGCAAGCGGACTCCCTGGGGATTGTCGGCGAGATCGTGCGACGCCTGGCGAAGCACCTGCTCAGCCCTGGCTTGATCACCCTCTTTGAGGATCACTTGTGCCAGATCCTCCCGCAGCGGCACGCTCTTGGGATCTGCGGCTACGGCGCTCCAACCCATCTGCTCGGCTTCAGGCAGGCGGTTGTTCTTGGCGTAGAAAGCCATCAGCAGGATCTTCGGGTTTGCCGACTTTGGATCGAGCGAGGCAGCTTTCTTCAGCTCCTCCTCCGTCGATGCGGCGTTGCTAGGATCGGCGGACAGCAAAAATGCGAGATTGTCGTGGAAAGCCGCTCGATTGGGGTCCAGTTCCAGTGCGCGGCGCATCTCGGTTATGGATAAGTCCTTGTTTCCGCGCTTGAAAGCGATCTCGGAAAGCAGCGCGTGCAGGTCGGGGTTGTTGGGCCGTGCAGCCATCACAACGTTGGCTTGTGCCTGGGCATCGTCGATCCTGCCGCCCGCGAGGAAAAGACCGGCCAACGAGATGCGAGCGGGAAAGTTGGTCGGGTCCAGGTCCACCGTGTGTTGAAATTCGGCATAGGCCGGTCTCAGCTGGCCCATATGCAGATAAACCTGTGCTAGTTGGTAGTGCGCTTCAGGAAAGTTTCTGTCGATCTTTATAGCGTTCTGAAACTGGATGGTGGCTTCGCGCCACTTCCCCTCGGCGCTATAGTGTTTGCCGCTCTCCAGGTATTTCTGTTTGGCAATGTCTGGATCTCGGTGGCATCCGGAGAGGACAGCAAGGACAACGAAGAGGGTAGTACATGCAAAGAATTCGCGCAGGTGCAGATTTATCGAGAACCGGGTGCGGCTCCGTTCAAGTGTCTTTGGCGTGCTATTCATGATCTTCCATCCTCCTTGGCTGTCGCCGGGATAGTGACAGCCCCGGTTTCGTTCATCCATCTCGTTTCCCGCCCCGCTGCTACCACGGAACTAGACGGGAATAAAATGCGTAAGCAGGGGCGTGAGTTGTCGAGCAAAGCCCTCGGCCCGGACTTTTGCCTGCGATTCTTCTTCGCCCGAAAGAATCGGCGTGATGATGCGAACCAGAGCCCCGTCTGTGCGATTCATGCGCATGGCGTCGCTGACCAGATAGACCTTGGCCCAATACTCGCTGGCTACGCTGCGCCCGTGCGCTTCGTACCAGTAGATGACGAACTGCTTCATTTGTCCGTTAGCGATGATGTACTCGCCCACGCGATGCGCTTTCCCATCGGCGTCCTCGAGATCGACATACTGCGATGAATCGAACGTCCATCCCGCACCCGGCAGACAATTCTTGGGAGAATGGATCGTGCTGCCGGTTTTTTGCGTGGGGAAATATCCAATGAACAGGTCGATTGGGGCCGGTTGTCCCTCCCGGGTGTAGCCGCGCGAGAGAAAATCTCCATTTCCCAGCACATCCAGGGTTTCCTGGTCGATGTGCTGGTCCGTGCCGGTCCAGCCGGCGATGCTCGCCGGAAGTTGCGCCAAGGGCTCGCGCGCCGGGATTACATCGTTCCCTCGCGCGTACAAAAGCACAACCGTGCCTGTCAGCAGCGCTGCCACGGTCCAGAAACGGAACCGGCTCATGCCTGCCTCCTTTTGAGTGGGAAGAAGGAAATAATCCGGTCCAGGGCGACCAGACAGGTAAGCGATACCAGAAACATCACCCAGCCTTGAAACTCGTGGAAAAAACCCTCCGCCTTATCCGGATCCCAGTACTGCACGCAAAGCCCGGTACCAAGCAGGCGCACCGCATTGGCGGCAATGGCAATAGGCACGCTGGCGAGCGCCAGCGCGACTCGTCTCCACATGGGACGCTCCAGAAAATAGCCGTAGAAAATCGAGAGCGTGAGCAGACTCATCAGCGAGCGGATTCCACTGCAGGCCTCGGCGACCTCTAGGCTCATCGCGGGCAGCTGGATGACATTGCCCTCGCGTAACACCGGCACGCCAAAAAGCGGAAGCAAAGCGCTCGCCAGCTGCGAAGCCAGTATTTGCAGTGGGAGCGTGATGTGGGCGAAGACAATCGCGGGAATGGGAATTGCCAGCAACAAGACGAGCAGGGCGAAGCGCATTTCGGCCAACAGCTTCCTGCCGCCAAAGCCGAGCGCTAAGCCGGCCAGCACCATGATCAGAGAGATACGGGAAAGAAACAACTCCGATCCATAGACTCCTAAAAGAAGCACGAGCAGCCCAAAGAACACCAGCACCACGCCGCTCCAGTCGGGGGCAATCTCGGTTGCAAGCAGGCGCGACCGTTTTCTCCACAGTACGTATGTCGCGAAGGGTGGAACCAGAAAGCCGTGGGAAAAATCCTCAATCTGCCACCAGTCGGCTACGAGCTTTATCAAAACTCGGAAATAGGCTGCCGCGAGGAGAGCAGCAATCAGCAATATGCCCCACAAGACATTTCGGTCTCGCGGGAGCCATGGGTTTCTGGCGCTTTTTGGCCTGGCGTCTTCGGTTATTACGGTCGTCATGGGGTCAGAGACACACTACATCCAGCGACTGTCATTTAGCAATCCGAGTGCCGAAGGCAAACCAGCTGGAGAGACCGGCATTTCGCTTGATTTCGCAAAGCAGGGAAACATGCTCGACCTGGAAAGTGGAAAGTAATTTCCACATTAATAAGGAAGAAATGATCGTCTCTGAGGGAAAAACTTTTCCCATCCGCGTGGGTATTTCCTACTTAGAGGCAGGGAAGCATCGGAAAAACACGGCAAACTAGAGTCCCTTAAACATGCCACGGTTTGGAACCCACATTGCTATGGCAGGGATGTAGCTCTGGGATTCTCTATGGCAGATAGCTCGACCATCCCCGGCCTAAAGCGGCACACGAAGCACGGTGCCCCGGTGTCGGGCCAGCTTCAACTCGGAATCGCCCGCATTGCGGAGTGCGACTGTCCCGTTCTCGTCGCAGGAGAACATGGTGTCGGCAAGCGGTCGATTGCACGCCAGATCCATGCGATGTCGCGCCGGTCTCGCAGCCCATATACCGAAATGGAGAGCGCTGACGCCACCGAACAGGCTCTTGCCGCCCTGCTTCCCGCCAGGGGAACGCTCTACCTGGCCGAGGTTGGCGATTTAAGCTCCGATCTGCAGCAATGGCTGGTCAATGCATGCCTGCATCTGGACTGGTCGCAAAGCTGCCGCCTGGTGTGCGGTACCAGCCGCGAACTCCTTGACGAAGTCAGGGACCGGCACGTGCGCGAGGATTTCTGTTACTTCATTTCGGCTGTGACGCTTCGCGTCCCGCCGCTGCGTTATCGTAAAACGGAAATACTTTCCATTGCGGATGACCTTCTGGCTCACTATTCGAGGCAGTTTGATCGTCCGAAGCCGGTTCTGCGTGAAGAAACAGTAGGCTTCCTGATGGAACACGCGTGGCCCGACAATCTAGCCGAGTTTGAAACCGCTATGAAGACGGTAGCTGCAATTGACGATCAATCCATCTCGCTCGCCGCGCTCAAAGCGGCAGCCGCAGCGACCAAACTGAACGCCAATCGGCGAACCCCTCCTTTGAAGCAGGCTGCGAGGGTGGCTTCGACGCAGATTGAACGCCGCATGATCTCTGAGGTAATGGCCGCAACGGGCGGCAACCGCAAGCGCGCGGCCGATGAGCTGGGAATCAGCTACAAGGCCCTGCTTTACAAACTCAAACAGGCGGGAATCGATTCTCCGCCTGCATCGACCCGCACCGGAGAAGGACGATGAAATCTGGAAGTCTTCTGATGATTGCCATTCTCGCGCCGGGGCTCTTGTGGTCCGCACAGAACCAGGAGCCCGCGACAACGCCGGCAGTGCCGCCCGCAACTGCGACGCCCGCCACGCTGGCTCCGCCACCCGCAGCCGCAAATGACACGTACGTGATCGGCCCGAATGACGTGCTTACGGTCACTGTTTGGAAGGAAACAACGCTTTCCGGCAGTGTCCTTGTCCGTCCCGATGGCATGATCTCCATTCCGCTTGTGGGCGATATTCAGGCCGCCGGTCTCACGCCTCTCCGTTTGGCAGATCAGATTACGACCAGCCTAAAGAAGTTTGTTCAGGACCCCAACGTTTCCGTTGTGGTGTCCTCCATTCACAGCAAGGTGGTCTACCTCATCGGCGAGGTAGGGAAGACCGGACCGATTGAAATGAGTCCCGACATGACTCTGCTCGAGGCGATCAGCAGCGCCGGTGGTTTGTCGGAATTCGCCAACAAAAAGAAGATTTACATTCTTCGCGACCAGGGCGGGAAGCGGGAGAGGATTCCGGTACATTACAAGGAGGCGTTAGCGGGAAACCGTGCGCTCGATTTGGAGCTCAAACCGGGCGACACCATCGTTGTACCCTAAGGTCAAAAAAATGAAAGTTCTTATTGCTTTGTTGATGGTTTTCGGGGCCGTTGCCGGTGCGAAGGCGCAGGTTGCCCCGGAGGGGATAACCCCGCGCAAGCTCAGTATCAGCGGAACCTTGACCTATTCCGCGCGTTACTCGCAGATGGCCAACTTTTACAACGGCAGCAATGGGCAGCAGGCGAGCATTTCAGGGGATTTTGGATACTCAACGACCAGCGAACGGGCTCCCTTTGCGATCACCATCGGCGCCGGTGACAGTTGGACAATTTCTGGCGCGACCTATAATAGCGGACCTTACGAAACTCTATCGGTTTCGCAGGGAATTGTCGGAGAACATGGGTCTCTCCAGTTAAGTGACAGCTTGGGATATCACCAGGGTTCGCCGGTGACGGGTTTCACCGGAGAGACGGGTTCGGGCCAGCCAATCAGTCAACCGAACCCTCCAACGGATGCGTCGATTCTAACTCTGAACACGACCATGATAAATAACGATGCCACCGCCGAGTATAGCTATAAGTTCAGCGGGTTCACGACCGTGAGTGCCGGCGGCGCCTGGAATGTGCTTCGTTACCTCAATGGCAACGGCTTGGATACCGACTCCTTATCGGCCAATCTGGCATGGACGCGGCGCCTCGATGCACGAGACTCGCTGGTCGCCCGATATGCATTCTCTCAATACAGTTACCCCGATGCTTCGATCGCAATCGATATCAATACCCCGACCGCCGGATGGCAGCGCACCTGGACCCGCACGGTTTCTTCAAGTGTGTCTGTTGGCCCCCAATGGGTCAACAGTTCGGGAAGCGGTTTGGCAAGCAGCGCGACAATTAACCCGGCACTCATCCAGGTGCCGTCGTCATCCGGCGTCTCGGCCAGCGCCTCGGTTTCCGACAAGACCAGGTTCGGCCAAGCCAGCCTCGCCTATGATCACGGCGTGATGGGCGGCGGCGGATATACGTACGGCGGGGAGATGGACGACGTCACGGGGAGTTTCAGCCGGCAATTCGGACGCCAGATCGGAAGTCAAACCACAATGGAGTTGACCGGCGGATATCGCCGCACAGATTCTCTCGATTCGCTTGAAGGCAATTACATTACGAAATACGGCTCCGCGCAGATCACCAGGAGCCTGGGACGTCAGTTTTCCGTCTTTGCCGGCTATACCGGCTCCGTGCAATCGTCGAGTACGCAGGTTTCTGCCAATGTCCTCAATGGCCTGTGGCAGGTGGTCAGTTTTGGCATCGGTTTTACACCCCCACAGATCCATCTAAGACACTGAGTTCAAAAGGAGGCCTATGCTCGGGCATCGCGATCTGACAATTCATGACTACGCTGGAATCCTCAAACGGCGGCTCTGGCTGGTTCTCCTCTGTACTCTGGCATTCCTTGGCATCGGGATCGGGATTACCTACGAGATTCCACCCCAGTATGTGTCGCAGACGCTGGTGCTGATCGAGCAGCAGAAAGTGCCCACGGACTATGTGACCCCGGTTCTCACGGAAGATCTAAACGAACGTCTGGCCTCGCTGCGGGAGCAGATTTTGAGCCGCTCCCGTCTCGAGCCCATTATCCAGCGTTTTAACCTTTTTGCGGGCAGCGGGGTCAACATGGACGACCGCGTCGCAGCCACTCAGAAGGCCATCGACGTTAAGCCGATTAACGGTGGCCCCCGCGGCATGCCGGGCTTCTACATCACGTTCAAGGCTCCCGACGCGCGCACCGCGCAGCAAGTGTGCAGCGAGATTACCTCTCTCTTTGTCAGTGAAAACCTCAATGCCCGCGAGGAATCCGCGGAAGGCACAACGGAGTTTCTCAAGCAGCAACTGGCCGATGCCAAGACAAACCTGGACGAGCAGGACGCGAAACTCGCAGACTTCGAGCGTAAATACATCGGACGGCTGCCGGACCAGGAACAGTCGAACGAAGGCACGCTGCAGGCGCTCACCACGCAACTGGACGCGGCCACGCAGTCGCTGGACCGCTTGCAGGAAAATGAAACCTTCATTGAAGCCAACATAACGGCGCAGGCCCACGATCCGCGCGACTCTGGCCCGGGTGCAGTGATTACGCCCGACGACAGAAACAAGCAGCTCAGAGAGTTGGAAGAGCAGAAAAAAGCCTTGGACGCTCTTTACACGCCGGACCACCCGGATGTGCAGGCAATCAACCGGAAAATTGCCGAACTGCAGGGTGAAATTGCGCATTCACCCTCATCCTCGACTGCTTCCGGAAAGACCGCTTCTCCGAGCGCTCCGTCCGATTCGCCCCAGATCCAGCAGGAGAAGGCTCAATTGCGAGCGGTGCAACAGGCCATTGCCGCCGCCAAAGAGGAACAGGACAGGATTAAGAGACAGATACAGACCTATGAGGGGCGCATCGATTCGAGTCCGCTGGTCGAACAGGAGTACAAGCAGGTCACGCGCGATCACGATATTGCATCGCAGTTCTATGACAGCCTGCTCAAAAAGATGGATGAGTCGTCCATGGCCACGGCTCTCGAGCACCGTCAGGAAGGCGAGCAGTTTCGCGTGATGGATCCGCCGAATCTTCCCGACGCCCCCGCTTTTCCCAATCGCACAAAATTTGCAGGCGCAGGCTTAGCAGGCGGGCTTGGTTTGGGCCTGTTGCTCGCCGCATTGCTGGAATATCGCGATACCACACTGCGCACGGAACTGGATGTCTGGGCCTTCACGAAGCTGCCGACTCTCGCCATCCTCTCCCATATAGATGGTCTTCCCAAGAGTGCCAAGGATCAGGACGGCAAGAGCATTGCCCCCACGGAGATTCCGGCGGAAAGTGTTGGTGGGTAGTCATGTACGAGAAACACTTCGGTCTTCGCGCGTCGCCATTTGGGACCAGTCCCGATCCGCGCTTCTTGTGCATGCTTCCCCAGATTCGCGAGACGCTGGCTTCGCTACAGTACGGTATTGCGTCACGCAGGGGCTTCGTCGTAATGACCGGTGAAGTAGGCACGGGCAAGACCACCCTGCTCAAGGCCGTCCTCGGTACCTTCGTCAAGGTCCGCGTTTCCTCGGCATTTGTCTTCAATCCACGCCTCGATGTGCACGATTTTCTTGACTTCGTGCTCACCGAGTTCGACGTCCCGGTGAAGAAGCGCACCAAGGCCGGCATGCTTCTGCAGCTGAATAGCTGGATGATTGACCGCTATCGCGAGGGCGGCCTCTGTGTTATCGCCGTCGATGAGGCGCAAAACCTGACCTGGGATCTCATGGAAGAAATCCGCTTGCTTACCAACCTCGAGACCTCCTCGGACAAGCTGCTGCAGATCGTGCTCTCCGGCCAGCCGGAACTGGAAAGGAAATTGCTCGACCCTCGCGTCCGCCAGCTGCGGCAGCGCGTATCGGTATGGTGCAAGACCCATCCGCTGACCGCCGAACAAACGCCCACTTACATCTCCGAGAGGCTGCGCATCGCTGGCGCCACTCAGCCTTTGTTCACTGCCGATGCCATGGACACGGTGCATAACATCGCCAAAGGAATTCCACGCCTTATCAACCTCATCTGCGAACATGCCATGATTTGTGCCTATGCGGAGGAGACGCTGCCTATCACCCCGAGGGTGATCGAAACGGTGAGCGCGGAACTCAATCTCGAACCCCACTCTTTTGTGCTGGCTCCGGGACGCACGGACAAGCTCCGGGCAAATAGCCTGAACAAAGAGATTTCGCAATTCATGGCCCCCGTTGTGGGGCCACTTGACGATTCAGAGGACAGTGCGCAATGAGCTATATTTACGAAGCCCTTTTGAGGGCCGAACGTGAGCGACAAAGCCAGCCGCCTTCGCTCGAAGATCAAAAAGTCGCGCCAGCGCCTAGCGATGAAGTCCCGTCTCTCCCGCCAGAGGCAATCGACCTCGCCTCCGAGGCCATCGCGCATTACGACTGGAATCCCTTTGCCCCTTCATTCCCCACTCTGGAAAAGCATGGCCGCGGCCTCGAACAGTTTCGCAGTCTCCGCTCGCATATTTATCAGGCCCGCAACGAGACGCCTCTCAAGACCATTCTCGTCTCCAGCGGCATGCCCTCGGAAGGCAAGAGCTTCGTCACCGCCAATCTGGCTATGAGCCTGGCGAGGAACAGCAACAATCAGATCCTGCTCATCGATGGCGATCTGCGGCGTCCCTCTCTCAATCGGCTGCTGGGAGCCCCGAACGAAATCGGCCTCTCGGATTACCTCGATGGAGCGGCGGATTTGCACGCCATCATGCAGCACTGTTCAGCGCGCAATTTAGAGGGTGAAGACGGCACGCCCGGCTTGGCCAATATCACATTCATCCCCACCGGCACACTTCATGACAACGCCTCTGAACTCATCACTAACCACCGAGTCAAAGAGCTGATCTCGCGCGTCTCGGCGTCGTTCGACTGGATTCTCGTCGACTCGCCGCCAGCCTTGGTTTTCGCGGACGCGGTAGACCTCGCCGACGCTGCAGATGCGGTCCTTTTGGTGGTTCGCGGGGCACAAACCACTTATGAAGTCGCGCAGCGGGCCAAAAAGAGTTTTGCGAACTCGCGCATCCTGGGCGTTGTCCTCAATGACATAAAGAATCCGCCGCGCCGCGAGTCTTACTACAACTACTATTACTACGGCAAACAAGACCCGGCGGCAGCCACGGCGGTAGAATCTGCCCAGGAAACAAAATGATCCGGCTTTTCAACGTCTATTATTCGACGCGCGCCGTGCTACGTGTGCTCGGCGAAGTTCCATTGGTGGCCGGCTCATTTTTGATTGCCGCCCTTTGGTTGTCGGGGCCCGAGCCATCGATTCCGTTGCTCTACGAAAATGGCCTGCTGAAAATTGCCGCCCTCACGGTCTTCACGGTCCTGTTGACGTATTATTTCGATCTCTACGAACCGCAGCACATTTCCGGCGGCTGGGAGATCTATTTCCGGATTCTTTTGGTTTTGGCCGCTCTCTCCTTTGTCTTGGCCGCCCTTCTCTATTGGGACCCGAACTTTGCCTTTGGGCCTAACGTTTTCGTAGTCGGCGTGGTGATTCTTGCGATCACGTTGTTAATTTGGCGATCGGCCTACGAATGGGTGTGCAATCTTCCGGCTTTTCGGGAACATGTGTATGTGCTGGGACGCGGCGAACGCGCGGACGCCGTGATTGCGATGCTGCGCAAGCGGCGCGATGCAGGCATGGAGTTGATTGCGCGCGATAGCGTGGCCGTTCCTCAAGAGGAGCAGTCCGGGAGCTACGCTGCGGAACTGCAGGCATTGGCTTCACTCGGCACGCACGTCGATCGCGTGATCGTGGCCATTGAAGAGCGGCGCGGATCGATGCCTCTGCATGAACTTCTTGAACTGCGGTATAAGGGCTTCTTGATCGATGACGCCAATGCGCTTGTCGAGCGCCTCGAGGGTAAGCTGCCGCTCGATGGATTGACTCCCAGCCGTCTCGTCTTTACCGATGGCTTCAAGATTGGCACCGCCAAGCTGCTTATCCGGCGTCTGGTCTCCTTTGGCGTATCGCTGGCCGGGCTGCTTCTCTGTCTGCCATTCATACCGTTTATTATGTTGGCGGTCCGGCTTTCCTCCCCAGGCCCCATCTTTTTCCGGCAAACGCGTGTTGGACGCCACGGTCTGCCATTCTCAGTGATCAAGTTCAGAACCATGAGAGAGGACGCTGAAACCGATGGCGCGATCTGGGCCACCGCGAACGACTCTCGTGTCACTCCGCTCGGCAAATTTCTGCGCAAGTCCCGGCTTGATGAGATTCCCCAGCTGTGGAACGTGCTCAAAGGGGACATGAGTTTTGTCGGGCCTCGGCCCGAGCGCCCTGAGTTCGTGGGGTGGTTGAGCAGGGAGATTCCTTTCTATGAACTCCGCCACATGGTTCGCCCGGGAATCACGGGCTGGGCTCAAGTGCGCTATCATTACGGCGCCAGCCTGGATGAGGCAAAGCGGAAGCTCGAGTATGACTTGTACTACGTAAAGCACCTGTCGCTCGGCCTCGACCTGCTCATTATGTTCGAAACCATCAAGATCATCCTGCTGGGAAGAGGCGCACGATGAAAGCCGCACTCTGGATATCCCTGGGCATCGTGTTTTATGCCTACGTTGGGTATCCGCTGGTCATGTGGGCTTTTGCACGATGGTTGAAGAAGCGGTCACCGGTGGCTCCGATCAGTCCCACGGTGAGCATTGTGCTCGCGGTGCGCAATGGGATAGCGTCTCTCCCCTGGAAAATGGACCACCTTTTTAATTTGGATTATCCAAACGTTAAAGAGATCGTCGTGGTTTCGGACGGCTCAACCGACGGCACCGCAGAATTACTGGCCGGGCTCTCCGATCCGCGGCTAAAAACGGTGATGCTCAAGGAACATTGTGGTAAAGCAGTCGCGCTCAATGCTGGCATGAAAGAAGCTACCGCAGAGGTGCTCCTGTTTGTAGATATCCGGCCCAGGATTGCACCGGGAGCCATTCAGAGCCTTGTGAACCGCTTCGCAGATCCCAAGGTCGGTTGCGTTGCCGGCGAACTGGTTCTTGTTCAGGACAAGCAGAATCCGGTCGCGGGCGCGGTAGGGGGACTCTATTGGCGCTACGAACAGTGGATTCGGAAATGTGAAGCCAGCTACGACTCGCCGGTCGGAGTTTACGGCGGATTCTACGCGGTTCGCCGAGCCCTGGCTGTTCCACAACCCGCGGGAATCATTCTGGACGATATGTTTCAACCTCTATCGATCATTCGCCAGGGCTACCGCTCGGTCCTCGAGCCCCGTGCCTATGTCTACGACGAATGGCCGCAGAAAACAGCGGCTGAGTTCCATCGCAAAGTGCGCACCCTTGCCGGTAACTTTCAGTTGATGCAGCTTGCACCGTGGGTGCTCTCCCCGCAGAATCGTGTCTTCTTCCAGCTTGTTTCGCACAAAATCCTGCGCCTCTTCGTGCCCTATCTTTTTATCTCAGCCCTCATTGTCTCGCTGCTGCTTGCCGGCGGTTCGCGTTTCTATGCCGCGTTCGCCATGGTTCAATTTCTAGTCCTGCTTCTTGCGATGATCAGCCTGCAGTTTAGAATCCCCATATTGGGTCGAATTGGGGGGCCGGTGGCCGCGCTGCTTATGCTGAATGCTGCCGCGGTCGTGGGGCTCTACAGATTCCTTGCTACCCGAGGCCCACTTTGGCGGATCTGGGATGCGAACGATTCTTCCGGCTCCGACAGTACGTCCGAAGAGCCTTAGCCCAACTCGCCGATGGAGCGCCAGACGTAGCGCGGCGTGCCAAAGGCACTCGGAGTATTCTCATTCACAGGAATGGGAGGGAAAGCGGATTGCCATGAAAAGCCCGAAAAGAAAAGTCTATATTGCGATCTTTGGAGTCCTTGCGGTGCTCGCCATCCTTACAGTGCAGCGTTGGGTGGTTCGTGCGGCCCGAGTGCAACACGCGGCCGAACCTGCACCCTACTTCCCTTCTGGTTCTCCCTGGACCCAGGACGTAAGCCATGCTCCTGCAGATCCTCAATCGTCGGCCATCATCAATTGGCTCGCGGATAACGGCGGATGGGGAAATCACAACAGATTTCAGGTAGATTTCAATCTCCGCGTTCTCACGGCGGACGCCTCCACTCCGCGAGCGCGCTTTCACAGAGGTTCGGAGTGGTACTCTCCCGATTCCGATGAAATCTCCTCCATTCCACTTCCCAAGGGCGGTGGTCTTGAAGGTGAAGACAATTATCGTTGCAATGGAGGCGATTGCCATCTCCTCGTGGTGGATCGCCCCGAAGGCAAACTCTACGAAGCCTTCGATGCTGACTATGCAGATGGGGCAATGAGCGCGACGTTCCTGGGTGTCTGGGATTTAAACCGCGTTTATCCGCCTTCTGGGCGCGGCAACCAGTGCACCAGCGCCGATGCCGCCGGACTGCCCATCACTCCGCTGCTCTTCAATGCCGACGAAATTGCGGCAGGCAGCATCAACCATGCCATGCGCTTTGCCCTTCCCCCCGACAGGATTCAGGCGCTCGCATTTGTTCATCCAGCAACCCACGCCATCCACTCCAAAGGCCCCGAGTTGTCGCCGCCGATGGGCGCACTTTTTCGCCTGAAGGCTTCTTTTGACATGTCGCAGCTCACGCCCGCCGCCCGAGTCGTTGCCCGTGCTTTGCAGAAATACGGAATGTATCTTTCCGATCAGGGAAACATTACAATCACGGCACAGAACGACCTGGATACGACTACGAAGTATGCCGACGTGGGATTTAATTCCCACGCTCTCTTTCCCATCCAGGTGTCGGACTTTGAAGTCGTAAAAATGCCTCTCCTGATTTCGTACAATGGCGATTGCGTACGCAATAAATGAAAGACCTTGCGCGGCTGTTCCTCGAGATCGAGGCAAGCCGCGAGAGTGAGTTTTGACAGGCCTTGCACCGAGAGTGCAAACCGCCGGTTCGCAATCGTGTGTCATGGTTAGCGCCGGCAACCGAAGATGGTTTGCAACACAAGGTGAAGTTGAGGCGGTTTCTGCGTCGATATTTGGAAGCCCATGCGCATCGTACAATTCGTGACAAATTTAGATATCGGCGGCCTTGAAAGATTGGCTATCGACCTTGCGGAGTGCCAGCTTGCGGATGGTCACCAGCCGCTGATTTATTGTTTGACGCATCCCGGCCGTCTCGCCGAAGAAGCGGCCGGCAAGAATATCCCTGTGCGCGCATTTCGAAAGGGCCCCGGGCCGCACGTCGGCACCGTCTGGGATATTGCGAAGCAATTGCGGCGCGACCGGCCGGACGTTCTGCACACGCACAATCACCTCGTGCACCACTATGGCGTTGCTGCCAGCGTTGCCGCCCGGGTGCGTGTCATCGTCAATACGCGTCATCGCGGCGAGCAGAGGCTTGTGAACACGCCGGAAGGATCGATCATCGCGACAGAGTCTACCGACAGGAAATCGGACTGGCTCTTCCGCGCCACTCTGCCATGGACGGGCAGCGTGGTCATGATCTCAGAAGCGACCCGGCAATTCTTTGTCAAATACCGCGGTATACCCGTAGCCAAGACACGCGTCATTCTGAACGGCGCACGCCTGGAGAGGTTTTTCGCTGCACCTGCCTGCCCCGGCTCGTCGCTTCCGCGCATTCGCTTCGGAATCGCGGCGCGCCTCATGCCCGAGAAAGATCACTTCACTCTCCTCCGCGCTTTCTCCTCGGTTGTCGCCGAGATTCCGCAGGCACAATTGCAGATTGCGGGCGAAGGACCCATGTGCGGCCGCCTTGAAGAGCGCGCGCGGGAGCTCAAGCTTGCCGAATCGGTCTCCTTTCTCGGGCCTCTCACGGACATGCCAAAATTTCTCAGCCAGCTCGACATCTTCGTTCTGAGTTCTCTCCTCGAGGGTCTGCCCATATCCATTCTCGAAGCCATGGCCGCGGGCCTGCCCATCGTTTCGACCCGGGCAGGAGGAGTGAACGAGGCTGTGATCGAGGGGCAGAACTCGTACCTCGTCGCCCCCGGTGACGCTCAGGGTCTGGCCGAGGCGATGATTCGCATGGCACGACGGCCGGATCTAGAATCTGTGGGTTCGATAGGGCGGCAGATCGTTCAGAAACGCTTTCGCATTGAAGATTCCTGGCGTCAGTATCACGAATTGTTTATCGAGCTTGGCGCGCAATCGTAAGCGGCTAACTTGTGCGAGTTAGATCGGAACGGGAGATATGTCCTGGTTACAGCGTTTTCGATTCTGATCTCGACAGAATGTATAACGTCAAATGGCTTTTTCCCCAAGAAAAAGCCACCTTGCACGATGTCGGCGATGTCAACAAGTGAATCGAAAACGCCCTAGTACTACTGTGTTATGAACTGTATACCTTTATCTCGATTTCCATGGCGGTCGGATTAATAGTGCCTTATGTTTGAGGTCGATGAGCCGCCACGGAGCGTATTTTTCGCGCCAGCCTGCGCGTCTGCAAGCCTATCTGGA
>Ga0187847_10001455_pt1 | contig 21188 bp, 16 predicted proteins | sample June2016WEW_4_10_FD_132458 | JGI IMG/M metagenome (GOLD analysis project Ga0187847, IMG submission 132458) | Peatland microbial communities from SPRUCE experiment site at the Marcell Experimental Forest, Minnesota, USA - June2016WEW_4_10 | ecosystem: Environmental > Terrestrial > Soil >...
AAGCCGTTAAAACCAGGACACCCCTGCCGCGCGCCTGCGCAGCCAAATAGTGTTCCATACCTTCAATTCGAAGCCAGTTATGCGTGTTCTCCCGCGTATACCGCGTCATCCGGCAAAACTCCACCAGTTGCCACCCCAGATGCACATAAACCTCGCGCAGGATTTTCTGTCTCGCTTCGGGGGAAACCTCCTGTAGAGCCAACTCCAAATTCCGCACCCCCACCCGCCGCAACCGTCCAAAAGTCCAGTAGACTCCAAAGGCAATTAGCCCAGCCAGCAGGCGCGCCAGTCCCCGCGGCGCGCGCCGCAGCGCCCGCGCCACGGCCACGACAAGCCAATACTCAAGGTTTTCCCGCATTGGGTGTTCCCGCATCGTTGAAGGCAAATATCAGTTTAGACCGCTGTGGGTTGCCGCTTCCGCCTGCTGGTCTTGTGCACAGAAGAAAAGGGCGGCCGGTTCAATTCCGGTCGCCCTCTTTGCACCTGGTTTCCGCAATTCGCAGATTAGCGATTCTTCGACTTCATAAAATACTGCGCCACGTCGCGAACAAACGGCACCGCGCCCGGCGGCACTGGAATGTCGCCTTTCAGAACACTCTCAAAGCGATGCGGTCCTCCGAGGTAAAGCTCCGTGTCTTCTGAGTTTTGGCTCACGCTGGTTCCGTCCAGGTCGATTCCGGCAAACAGCCCTTTGCTGCGCGAGTAGGTTAGCAATTCGGCACCCATCTTCCAGTCAGTCGCAGCCTGCGTATTGCGCCCAATCGGTCCAGCTGAGGCAGCAGCGTCCGCACCGATCTTGAACTTATTCTTCAATAGGTCCTGGAACCCACGGTCATTCACCGCAATCAGCACCAGGTCCGTCGATTGCCCGCCGATCTGCAGCCCCCACGACCCACCCGCCATCCTGATAAACACCGGGGCGCTCCAGCCGTGACCGGTCCTGCACGTCACAACGCCCTGTCCGTATTGTGCGCCAAACACGAAAGCGCCCTTGATCAACCCCGGCACAACCCCAACGCAGGTCGCCTGCTGCAGAATATCCATGGGGATACTGTGGTCACCGGCAGCCATCACCTGGTCCAGAACCACCTTGGCCGCGTCGATGCGGGCCTGCAGATCCTCCCGCGAGGAAGCCGCGAAAGCACTCCCGGTAAGCATGAAACTCAGGCAGATCGAAGCAATTGTCTTTTTCATATCTTGTCCTTCCACTCCGCCGCACGGCTCGGAGGTTTGCACTCTGTATCGGGATAACCACAGCTCTGCGCCGCAACCAGATCACGCAGAAAGTATGGGTGCGATGGAGAAAGCGTCTCTTCTTTGCGCGGGACGCCCCATTGCCGGAGTGCCCTGAATCAGCCTACAGCATCCCCCGCTTGCCGCGCCAAAACAGCGCTGTAGCGAAGCCGAGTTGTATATCCCTCGGCACAGGGCTTGGCGGCTTTTTTCCATCTGGTCGAAGCAATCTTGCACGCGGACCGCTACTCAGACTTCGCTCCAAAACACATCAGGATCGGCGTTGCCGATCCTGATGTGCCAGCTTTGATGGGGGAGGGCTGAATGGGTTAGACACAGAACGGGTTCTCGTGAGGATACGAAAAAAGAGGAGTTCCCAGGATTCATGGTTCACATGCAGCCTGGGAACTCCTTTCCCCAGATCTGCGTTGTTTCTGAGAATGAGTGTGCAGAATTGGGGCACAAATGCACAATAGTACTTAAGGGACATGGATGAAAGTAACCAATCAGTTTACCCATGGGTAATGCGGTTTGGACGACTATCTCCGTTGCGCCGATCCCCTTGGCGCCGGTCAGCTGGCCTGCGGTCTTCTTGCCGTCGATCGATCATTCCCGGGTTCTTAGGCGCATTCAGGGCGCGCATAGAGAGCTCAATTCGGTTATCCGCGCCGGTCTTGCGCATCAGACGACCCACGTGCGCCTTAACGGTCCGTTCTTCAATACCCAGTTGGCCCGCAATCTCCCGATTCGAGCGCGCCAGCAGGATCAGATCCAACACCTGCTTCTCGCGGTCAGTCAAGTGAACATCTCCGTGGGCAATACTGCTGTCGGAAACGGTGAGCAGCCTGTCAATCAGTCTTGAAAGCACCCGGCGAGGCGCCCAGATGCTCCCCGACATCACTTCTTCAATCGCCTTGAGAACCATCTCCGGATCGGCCGTCAGATCCAGATATGCCCTCGCCCCGGCAATAATCGCCTGCTGCATCAGCTCGTCATTTCCCGGCGGACCGATCACGATCTGGCGAATCCCTGGGCGCGCCCGGCGGATCGTCTGCTGAATCCCCAACCCCACGGACGGTGTGCTTCGGTCAACAATCAGGCATTCCAGGTCAGGATTGCTCAACAACTCTTCCAGGCTTCCGGTAATCGGGACATACCGGGTGCCCCCACTCTCGGCTGACTGGTCGAAGATCGTAAAGAGACCCTCAAGCCGGATCGGTTCATCGGTAACCAGCCCGATTCTTGTTGTGCCGGGAATACGATTCACAGACATCCTGGTCCCCCCGTCAGTTGGCGGGAGAATCGGGCTCAGTGCGGTTTTTGAGCGCCTTCCGCCCACACTGCCGCACGAAACGCACCGCTTATCCTACCAACGCAACAAGTCTTGCCTGGAACAAAAGCTAAAGTTTGGGAAGCTCAATACCCTGTTGGTTCTGGTACTTTCCCTTGCGATCGGCGTAGCTGACTTCGCAAGCCTCTTCGCCTCGGAAAAACAGAATCTGGCACAGCCCTTCATTCGCATAGATCTTCGCCGGTAACGGGGTTGTATTGGAGATTTCCAGGGTCACAAATCCTTCCCACTCCGGCTCAAAAGGCGTTACGTTCACAATAATGCCGCAACGCGCGTAGATCGACTTCCCCACACAAATCGTCAGAACATCCCTGGGAATACGAAAGTATTCGATGGACCGTGCCAATGCAAAGGAATTCGGCGGGACAATCACTGAATCTGCCTGAACTGAAACAAACGAGCGCTCGTCAAATGCCTTGGGATCGATGATCGCGCTGTTCACATTTGTAAAAACCTTGAATTCGTCGGAGACCCTGAGGTCATGTCCATAGGACGAAAGTCCGTAGGAGATAACGCCCTCCCGCACCTGCTCTTCGCTGAAAGGCTCAATCATCCGGTGCTGAACGGCCTGTTCCCTGATCCAACGATCGCTCTGAATCGCCATGCATCTCCTGATCGGGCTTTTTCTTTCCCTGCCTGACTTCTTCATCTGGACTTGCCCCACACTCGAATGTTTCATCTTACGAAAGGCGTCCCGAATTGACAATTTTAATCCAGCGATCCTGCTTGCAGCCGATCCGGCTCCTTCCAGCATCGAAGCTATGGTCGGTTTTTCCTCCGAAAATGTCACTTTCCGCCTCATCCGGTTCCACATTCGCATTAAAACCAGTAGCATCATTCCGTCAGGTCGTAGTACAGTCAAATGCAGTCGCGCCAGCGAGGTTACCCCATTGATTAAGCAGGACATCGTCCATCATGTAATCGAGCGCACGGGCCTACCGCGCACCAAGGCCGAGGCTGCGGTGGATACGGTTTTCGAGGGCCTCAAGCAGGCCCTGGCCGCCGGCGAGCGCATTGAACTGCGCGGATTTGGCGTTTTCAGCGTCCGCGCTCGCAAAACCGGCATCGGCCGCAATCCTCGAACCGGCACCGAGGTCAGTATCACTCCCGGCAAGGCTGTCCGCTTCAAGCCCGGCAAGGAGCTTCATTCGCTAGATGGAGACGGTACAGAGGCGAAGCCTCAGCAAAGCTGAAGCCCCGTCCGCATTCTTGTCTGGACCGCGTCTAGGGATTAAGGCGAAGAGCAGGGCGCCCCATCTATCACGTACTTTGCGATGGGTGGGATTTGCCGACTCTCTGACTCAGTGGCGTTCTGTCCTCCGCATTCTCCCGGCCGTTCACATCAAGGAGTCCGGTGCGTTCTTATTTCCGGGAGTACCTTCTTCCCCTGTTGCTGTTGGTAGCCAGCATTGTCACCACCACCGCCACCGGCGCGCGCTTCATGGGTAACTTCCTCCATGGCGCGCCCCCTGTCGCGCAAGATGCTGACCTCTGGCCATGGGGATGGCTCACCCGCCACCCTGCGCTCTTCAACAGGGGCTGGGCCTTTTCGCTCTCGCTCCTTGGCATCCTGCTGATCCACGAGTTTGGCCACTACCTTGCCTGCCGCTGGCATCGTATCCACGCCACTCTCCCCTGGGTGTTGCCCGCGCCCACGCTCAGCGGCACAGCCGGCGCCGTCATCCGCATCAAGTCCCGCATTCCCACTCGCGATGCCCTCATGGATGTAGGCATCTACGGCCCACTGCCCGGCTATGTAGCCTCTGTCGTCGCCATCGCAATAGGCTTCTCCCTCAGTCGTCCGTTGTCTTCCAAGGCACCCGAATCCCTGGTCCGCTTCGGCGGCGAACCGCTGACCCTCCGCCTCATTCACACCCTCATGGCCCATTGGCGACCGGAAATCCCTTCCTTCAACCACCTCACCATTCATCCCATCCTGCTCGCCGGATGGATTGGCCTCTTCATCACCTCGCTCAACCTCATCCCCGGCGGCCAGCTTGACGGTGGACACATCCTCTACGCCATCTCTCCCCGCCTGCATCGCGCGCTCGCCCGCCTGCTTCCGTTGGCACTGTTGGCTGCTGGCGTCTTCTATTGGGCCGGCTGGATTCTCTGGGGCCTGATTCTTTTACTCCCCGCCATGCGCCATCCCCCCCTCCCCATCGAATCCCCTATGAGCCCCGCTCGCATCCTCCTCGGCATCACCGGTCTCGCCATCCTCTTCCTCACCTTCACCCCGACTCCCTTCTATGACAATTCCCTACTCGACTTCATCCACGCCTTCTATGCAGGGTAGAAGTTTGTGCCTGTACCCCTCATCGTGGCCTCATGCGATGAATGGGATAGAAGTAAAGCTCGTGCGGGTGATAGCGAGCGTCTACCCCACCACAGGTGACCGGGTACCATGGTCAGCTTGTGCCGTTACCATGAATGCGGCATACAAATGAGAAAGGTTCCCCTCCTGATCTTGCTGCTCTTTTCGCCCGCATGCTGGGCAGGCGCGGCCACGTCCATCGGAGTCACCGAGTGGGGGTCAGGACTGACAGAGATCAACGAGGGCTGGGCCGCGCACGAGGGCGACAACATGGCCTGGATCAGCCCGGCCTTCGACGATAGCGGTTGGCAGACCGTGGATCTTGAAGACATGGGCAGCGCGCAACCCGGTTGGCACTGGTTCCGGAAGCGCGTGACCTTCGGCCCGGACTACCCTCAGCTCCGATTGTTGCTCGAAGGCGGCGAGGGAATATACGAGCTGTATGTAAATGGCGAACGGATACAGGGGGCGAAGATAATGTCTCCGCTGGCGGTGAATCGTCCAGTGGAACGTGTCTTTACGCTCGCTGCTGACAACGGCGATTTCGACATCGCGCTACGGACCCATACAACTCCCAGCTACGTCGCTTACGGCTTCCCGCTCTTTCTCAGTGTGACCATGGGCCGGTCGACTGCAATTGAATACGAGCGCCAGGCGCTCGAGAGCCAGCGCTTGTACTCCGTCGCGCCAACGGTGGCCATCAATCTTCTCCTGCTGCTTGCGGGGCTGGGGGCGCTCGCTCTCTTCGCCAGTCAGCGGACCCAGCGCGACTATCTGTTCCTCGCCACTTTCCTCATCCTCACTGGCGTTTCTAACGGCCTGTGGCATCTGCAGCAGGCGGCAGTTGGGCCAATGTCGGTGAATTTCCTCATCGCCGATCCTTTGGTCTATCTGGTCTCGATCGTGCAGATCGAGTTCACGCTCAGTTTTGCGCGACGCCGGGTCGGAATCGGCTGGCGCGTGTACGAGGTTCTGTTCCTTCTGCCTCCTCTCTTGGTGCCGGCCGTTTGGCTTGGCCACTTCTCGCAGGACACCTACAACATTGTGGAAGCGGGAGTCACTGCTCCGCTGGCATTTCTGCTGCCGGCATTCCTTACCTACTGGTACCGTCGCGGCAATCGCGAGGCCGGCCTCCTGATTCTCCCCAGCCTGGTACCAACCACGATGAGTGTGCTCTACAACCTTGGGCTCGTCTCTTTGGATCTCGGCTGGAAGAGATTCGACGGCTTGACCGATCCGATCCGAATCGGCGTTTTCCCCGTGCAGATCTCCGATGCGGGCTCCCTGGTCTTTCTTGCGGCCATTGGAGTTGTAATGTTCTTCCGCTTCACGCGCGTCAGCCGTGAGCAGGCTCGTTCTGCGGCGGAGTTGAGTGCCGCCCGCGAAATCCAGCGGCGCCTGGTGCCCGCATCCCTGCCCGAGCTAGCCGGCCTTCATCTGGAAGCAGCCTATCTCCCCGCGCAGGAAGTCGGCGGAGATTTCTATCAAGTCATTCAACAGTCGGATGGCTCAGCGCTCATCGTCGTAGGCGATGTCAGCGGCAAAGGCCTCAAGGCCGCCATGACCGGCGCCTTGGCCATCGGTGCATTGCGCACACTCGCCGCAGAAAATCATTGGCCCGGCACGTTGCTAGCGCGCCTGAATCGCCAGATGCTCGCAACGCAAGAGAGTGGCTTCATCACATGTCTCTGCCTCCGCATCTCTTTGCAAGGATCCGTCACGATAGCCAATGCCGGCCACCTCTCGCCCTATCGCCGTGGCGAAGAAGTTGCACTCGACTCCGGTCTACCGCTAGGCCTTGTCGCCGATGCCGAATACGCCGAGATAGTTCTTCAGCTTGAACCCGGTGATGCTCTCATGCTCCTCTCAGACGGCGTTGTGGAGGCAATGAATGCGGAACACCAGCTTTACGGCTTCGAGCGCACTCGCGCTATCAGCACTCACTCCGCGCACGACATCGCCGCCGCCGCACAGCAATGGGGCCAGGAAGACGACATCACCGTCCTAACCGTAGCTCGGACGGCTGCGGCATGAGCACTGAATGACTGCCAGCGGCTGACTCGCAGACGCCCCATCCATCGCGTATTTTGCGATGGGTGGGAAAGCAGCACGCTCGCTCGATATGAGCCGCGACCTCCGCGTTCTTGCGCTTTTTTCGAGCGCAAGGGTTGAAAACAATAACACCAGCGCGAGCGAATAGCGAGCGTCTGCCCCACGGCAGGTGGCTACATCAAACGCAACGCATCCACATCCACAATCAAATTCCGCCGCGGCACACCCGCCGCATCCGCGTGCTCCAGCATGGCGCGAAGCGCCGCATTCAGCGCCTTCCGCGAAGCGCCCTTCAAAATCAAATGAAATCGGTAAATGCCCTTGATGCGAGCAATGGGCGCAGTGCAAGGCCCCAACACACGCACGCCTTCCGGCGCAGCCTTCTGAAACCATTTGCCAATCTCGGCCGACCACCCCACCGCCTCTTCCAGTTTTTGAGACTGCACCAACACGTTGGCCAGCACACCAAACGGCGGATAGTGCATCCAGCGTCGATACTTCAGCTCCCGTTCCACAAAGCTCGCGTAGTCTTGCTTGCTCGCAGCAAGAATCGCATAGTGGTCTGGATAGTACGTCTGCACTACCACACGTCCTGGCAACTCGCCGCGCCCCGCGCGTCCTGAAACCTGCGTCATCAGTTGAAATACCCGCTCCGCCGCACGGAAATCCGGCATTGACAGCGCATGATCGCAGCCCACCACGCCCACCAGCGTCACGCCGTGAATGTCGTGCCCCTTCGCAATCATTTGTGTCCCCACCAGCAAATTGATCTCGCCCGAGTGCAGCCGCGCCAGCAGCCTTTCCAGATCGCTCCGCCCGCGCACTGTATCGCGATCCATCCTCCCGATGCGTGCCCCAGGAAAAATCTCGCCCAGCCGCTCCTCTCCCTGCTGCGATCCCGCTCCCAGGTAATACAAATGCTCGCTATCGCACTTCGGGCATCGCGCTGGAACCGACCTTATGTACCCGCAATAGTGGCACTCCAGCCTCTGACCCGCGCGAGCTATGCCGGCTTCGTCCACGGTTGGTTTGTGGTGCGTCAGCGAAATCGCGCAATTCTGGCATTCCAGCTTTTCTCCGCACGCCCTGCAAATCACTGCAAAAGAGTAGCCCCGCCGGTTCAGCAGAATCAGCGCCTGCTCGCCGCGTTCCAGCGCCTCGCGTGTCTGCTCCACCAGCGCTCGCGAAAACAAATCGTCCTTCGCGGTCTCCTTGAACTCCTGCCGCATGTCGATCAGTTCCACTTCCGGCAGCGGTCGATTCATCACCCGTTCGCGAATCTCGATCCGCGCGTACTTGGCGCTTACCGAGTTTTGCCAACTCTCCAGCGACGGAGTAGCCGACCCCAGCACCACCACCGCAGATTCCAGCTTCGCCCGCATCACAGCCACATCACGCGCGTTGTAGCGCGGCGTCTCTTCCTGCTTGTAGCTCTGGTCGTGCTCCTCGTCCACCAGGATCAGCCCCAGCTTCGGCGCAGGCGCAAATATTGCTGACCGTGTGCCCACCACAATCGGCGTATCTCCACGTTGTATTCGCCGCCACTGCTCGCTGCGTTCTTCCGGTGTCAGCGCCGAGTGCAGCAACGCCACCTTCTGCCCGAATGCCTGGTCCAGCAGCCCCGCCGTCTGCGGCGTCAACCCAATCTCCGGAACCAGTAAAATGGCTGACATCCCCTGGTCCAGTGTTCTCTGCATCGCGGCCAGGTAAACCGCCGTCTTTCCCGATCCCGTCACTCCATGCAGCAAGAAAGGATGGAACGCTCCCAGCCGCACCGCAATCGAAGCCAGCGCTTCCGTCTGCGGCTCATTCAGTTTGAACGGCGCACCCACCGGATGCAATCCTCCCAGCCGAAATGCCGCCGCACGTTCATCGATACGCACCAGACCGCGCCGCACTAGCGTTTGCAGCGTCGACGAAGGCAGCTCTTTGCGTCGCAGTTCAGCCAATGTCAATTCCCCGCCGCACGCCGCCAGTTCCGCCAGAATCGTTTGCTGCTTCTCAGTCAATGCCGGCAGCCGCGCCTCGGGGATCAGCACCGCAAACCGTTCCAATCTCCGCGCATCCCGCTTCGCCGCCGCAGTCTTACGCACAATCCATTTCTTTCGCACCATCGCAGCAAGAGTCTGCAACGTGACCGAAGTTTCCGCCCGCAGCTTAGATACTTTCACCGCCTCGCCTTCAGCCAACCGGGCAAGAACGCGCTGCTCCAAATCCGATTCCTCCCCCGACACTTTCCCGCGCCGCTTTGCACCGGGTACACCAGATCTCGACTTTGAGACCTGGGAGTTTTCCCCATCCAGACTCCGAGCCAGCACATCGCGCCCCAAATCCGTAATCCGGTAGTAGACAGTCCTTCGTACCTCGGCCATCAAAGGAAGCATCCCGCGTAGCACTTCCCCCAGCGGTGCCAGATAGTACTGCGCCATCCACTCCGCCAGCGCCAGCAGGGTCTCACTCAACAGCGGCTCATCGTCCAGCACCGCCTCAAGAAAGCGAATCTCCACATCCGCTGCCGCCGCCACGTCGATTGCCGTCACCACCCCAATCAGCTTTTCATTTCGAAACGGCGCCACCACCCGCGCACCTCGCAGTGGCAGTTGGTCTTCCTTCACCGCATAAGTGAACGTCCGGTTCAACGGCACCGGCAGCGCGACTTCGCAATAAACGGCCATGGCAAGCAACTCCCAGTGTAGCGGCCCCTGCCTTTCACATCACTGTCAAGGCGCTCGCTCTCTTTCGGAAGCATCTCGTCACTTATGCCGCAATTTTCCATTCACGCGCTTTTCCACAGCCGATTCAAAGTGAAATACTCCCAGAATGAACTTCCCACGGAGATTTGCCCTCCCATTCGCGACCATGCTGACAACCCTCGTTGCCGCCGCGCCGCAACTTCCTGCGCAGCAGCCCTCCCCCGATCCGCTACACGTCTGGGTGCAGGGCGACGATCCCGCTGCGCTCGAGTTGTGGGTCAAGCAGCGCCTCGCCGCAGTCGATTCCGATGTCGCAAAGCTCCTCGCCGTCACCGGCCCACGCACTATAGAGAACACGCTTCGCCCTTTCGACGATGCCCAGAATGAGCTTGCCATCGCCGGTAATAATTCCTATCTCGTCTATTCCCTTGCCGACTCCGCACCCATGCGGGATAAGGGCCAGGCGCTCTCCGCAGTCATCAGTTCCGCAAACACTGACCTGAGCCTGAACCAGAAGGTCTACGCCGCGCTCTCGGCAATTCCCATGCCCACCAACACCCCCGCGACCCGCCACTACCTCGAGCGCACCCTCCTCGAGTACCGCCTCTCGGGTGTCGACAAGGATGATGCCAACCGCGCCAAAATTCGCGCCCTTCAGGACAAAATCACCGATCTCTCTCTGACCTTCGGTCGCAATGTTGCCGACGGCACTATCAAGATCACCGCCACAAAGAACGAACTCGCCGGTCTTCCCGCCGACTTCATTGCCCTCCACAAGCCTGCCGCCGACGGCACTTATACGCTGACCACCGAGCAGCCAGATGTGGGCCCGGTGCTCAATTTCGCCACTAGCGCTGATCTGCGCAAGCGGCTCTTCCTCGCCTATAGTCAGCGCGCCTACCCAAAAAACGTGCAGGTACTCCGAGACCTACTCATCGCCCGCCAGGATCTCGCCACCACGCTCGGCTACGCCCACTATGCTGACCTCGCCACTGCCGACCAGATGATCGGATCAGCGGCCAATGTCGAACTCCTCATCCAGCGGGTCGATGAAGCATCACGCGCTGCTGCGGGCGAGGAGTACGCTCAGTTGCTTGCCTTTGCGCAACAGCGCCAACGAGGCCTCACCAGCATCAGCCAATCGGACTCGCGCTACTGGAGCGAGCAATATCGCCGCGCGCAATATTCTTTCGACGCGCAAAGTGTCCGCCCTTACTTCCCCTACGACGAAGTGCAGGCTGGAATTCTCAAGACTGCGGCGCGTCTCTTCCATGTCTCCTTCAAGCCGGTCAAGGACGCAGCGGTGTGGGATAAGTCAGTTGACACCTTCGACGTCTACGACGCGGTTCAGGACGCCCCCCAAGCAAGTAATGCCAAGCTCCTCGGCCGCATCTATCTAGACATGCATCCCCGCGAGGGCAAAGACAAGTGGTTCTCCAGTTCGCCAGTAATTCCAGGTATCATCGGCCGTCAGCTTCCGGAGGGCATGCTCGTCTGCAACTTTGCTGGTGGAACCATAGGCAACCCCGGCCTCATGGAGTACAACGAGGTTGTCACCTTCTTCCATGAGTTTGGCCATCTCATGCATCACATCCTCGGCAGCCAGGGCGAGTGGTCCGGCGCGGGTGGCTTCAACGTCGAAGGAGATTTCGTCGAATCTCCCTCGCAAATGCTCGAGGAAATGTTTCACGACCCATCGATCCTGCAATCCTTCGGCAAGCACTATCAAACCGGCGAAACCATCCCCGCAGCTCTCATCGCCAAAATGAATGCAGCCAGCGCCTATGGGCGCGCCCGTTGGCTGCAAGGGCAGCTTTTCGCTTCCAGTTACTCGCTCCAGGTCCACAATCAGGCGCCCGCCACCATCGATTTCGATGCCCTGCAGGCCACCGATCAGGCCCGCTTCAGCCCCTACACTGCGGTTGCAGGCGATCGCTCATACGCATCCTTTACCCACCTTGTCGGATACGCATCCAACTACTACACCTACGTCCTGGACAAAGTCATCGCCATCGATTTCTTCTCGCAGTTCGACAAGCGCAATCTGTTGGACGGCCCCACCGCCATGCGCTATCGCCACGCAGTTTTGGAGCCGGGCGCCAGCAAGCCCGCCGCCGAACTCGTCAAGGATTTCCTCGGCCGCGAGCAGAACATGGTCGCACTCAAGAGCTGGATGAATGAGGAATTCCAATCCCCGCCCGTCGCCAGCAGATAGCCGGACCTGACACAGCCAGGGTGACCCATCCATTCCGTGTCTTTTGCGGGATGGGTGGGATCACCCAAATCCCACCCCGGGGCCCTACTTCGCCAACGTGCATTCCGTCCCACTTTTCCGCAACTCCCGATCCAGCCCGCGCGCAGTACAATTCATTGCGATGACTCCCAAACTCGACACAGCTCCCGCCCCCATTGCAGCGTCCAAAGCAACCGGCCCCATCACCATGGCCATAGATATCGGCGGGTCCGGCCTCAAAGCCATCCTGCTCGACGCAAAAGGCAAGCCCGTCAGCGAGCGCCAGCGCGTCGTCACGCCCGATGTGCCCACACCCGATGCGGTCCTCAAGGGCCTCGACGAGCTGCGCAAAATGCTGCCCGGTTTCGACCGCGTCTCCGCCGGATTTCCCGGCGTCGTCAAGCATGGCTGCACTTATCTCGCCTTCAATCTGCATCCGCTCTGGGCAGCCGGCTACCCGCTCCAGGCCGAGCTCGAAAAGCGCTGGAAGAAACCCGCGCGCGTAGGCAATGACGCCGATGTCGCTGGCTACGGCGCCATCAAGGGCCACGGGGTCGAACTGGTTCTCACCCTGGGCACCGGTATGGGGGCAGCCCTCTTCACCAACGGCCATCTCTGTCCCGGCCTCGAACTCGCCCATCACATCTGGCGCAAAAAGGGCATGACCTACGAGGACTACCTCGGCCGTCGCGGTCTCGACAAACACGGCAAGAAGGAGTGGAACAAGCTCCTCCAGGAAGCCATCAAGTCGACCGAAGCTCTCTTCAACTGGGATCACCTCTACATCGGCGGCGGCAACACCAAGAAGATAGACTTCAACCCGCCCAAAAACGTAGAGATCATCTCCAACGAAACCGGCTTACTCGGCGGCGTCTACCTCTGGCGCGACCAAGCCTGATTCGGAACGGGTTTCAAACACCCTCGTCTCGCCGATGCTTTGTGACAGGTCACGGCCGGGGCAACTTTACTGCGGAACGGCCTTGTCCAGTGCGGCTTTGGCGCGTTGGCTCCGGTCGCTGCTCAAATCCACCTGCACAGTTTGACCAGCTTGTCTTGCTGTATCGACTTGCTTCTCTATCGCTTCCCAATCAGCCTTGATTCCTCTCAACATGGGTTCAGCCAGACTTTGGCCCGGATTCTGCACCCTAGGCGAATAGGCCGATGCCACCGTATAACCACCGGTCACATAGAGCGTGGACTCCTTGCCATTCGTCTTTTCCGTTACCTTCCAGACCTCGCTGCTCGATCCAATCCGGCTGGTCACGTGCGTATTGTCTGCTTGAAGAACTGCCCTGGCTCCGGTACCCAGGGCGTTTCCCACCTTCTTACCTTCTGAATCAGGCTTGTCGCCCCCTTCGAACCGCGCTTTGATCTCTTGCGCCCCGGAGCCCATCGGACCTTGGTACTGCCGGACGTAGCTAGCTTCCGTTCCGTCCGCAGTAAAAGTCACATCTGCATTCAAATCTGGATCATGAACAACTGCGCCGCCTTCCGCTGGAAATGTGACGGTTCGAACCATCGGAGCCGAAGGACTTGCACCGGGACCGCCCGCTGTACGTATATTCAGCGCCGCCATCCTGGCCGCAAGTGCGGCCCTTTGCGCCGCGAGTGCATCGCCCCCTGGCGCATTCGGAGGCTGAGAAGTATTAGCGGTCGCAGACGCCGCACCGTTCGCCGAACGCAGATACTCATTGGCAACTCCTTTCACGACGCTGAATCCGGGTTCCTCCTGAGGGGCAAGAACACTGATGCTTCCGCCATTCACGCTAGCCATGCCAATCAAGTGGCCGTCAAGGTCGTCGACCCGCAGCATCCTGCCTCTTGACATAGGTGTGACGTTATAGTCCACTCCGCCGACAGTGACTTTCGTAGGTGTGGATTGGGGGCTAGCAGGGACGTTTGTCAGCAACAAAACAGGCAGCACGATTGTGAACAATCGCTTGAGACGTACCATTCCTCTATCCTCTGACCTTCCCCATCCAGGCTTGGATGGACTCTGTTTTTTCCAGGGAAGGACGCACCGGCTTACTCTGGCGCCCGTGGCGGCAATTGTAACGCACCAATCGGGTGCATCGCCTTCAAATTCTCACAAAACAGAGCGGGCTATTTCTTATGCTTTTTCACCGCGAAAAAGTGGGCTCATCCATTTCCTCAAACCGACCCAGCTACCCTCTGCACCTTGCTCTTCATCTTCGCCCTCAACCGCTTTACCTCTTCCGCGGCCTTCATGATTTCCGCATCCTGCGCAACGGGCACTTCCGCCATCGTCGACCGAAACGCGCCGCTCACATCAACATCGTCCGAGGTATAGATCTTCTCCCTCAACACACTCATAGCCTTGATGTATTCGTTGATAAGCGCCTGGTCCTTATCGTCGAAATGCAGAGAGTGCGAGAGAAAATAGGTATTCACCTCGCGCAACTTCTTGAACAGGTTTGGATTGCTTTCGCTATGTTCACGAAGGTCTAGATTAATCTGCTCCAGCATTTGCCAGAGCCCCTCATATGCCTCCCGTCGGCCGGCCGCGTTCGCCGCACGGTTCGGGTTCAGATACTGCTTCCTCCATTGGTAAAAACCCAGCAGCGCGACAGCAAGCGTTCCAATCAGCGCGAGGCACGGCGTCAACGATTGCAGCGTCATATCATCAGGAGCTTACTACTTCCCATTGCAATTTTGCCCGTTCCAACCAACGGCCCACCCATGTTCCGCTGATGAAACACGGGATCATTCAGCCACAATCCAAAAGCACGCATCCCTTCGCCTCCCACCTCAACTGCGCGCAGAAGCCAGGGGAATCACGGTAACCGACCACGGTAACACTCCACGGTAATATCACTAAAGTGTTACTTTCCCCTGTTCCCATACGTACTCTATTGCTGCCTCAGCAAACTATTGATTGCTCCGCTCAGACCAACTTAGGAGCGACAATCAGTCAGTTCTTCCCAACCCAACTTGTTCACCCTCGGGTTCCACGCATCACAGAGCGCAAAGCCGGTGGAACTCGCGGGTGAACTGGAATTGAGGACACCTTGGCCACTAGAGGGCATTACCTTGGTTTCTTGAAGCCCGGTGCTCCCGCACCGATCGCAGTTCAATTCCCCGATGAGGGTTCGACACCGGACAGCACCATCTCCGTTCCCGAATCGGAATCAACCAACAAATCACCCAGCCAGGACTTCGGATTCGCATTTTGTAAAGTGCCGCGCCTAAGCTTCGCGGAACGTTTCCCTCGCCTCACAATTGCAATGATTGGTCTTGGACTCTTGGCGATCTCAGTAAACGCGGAGGTCGATTGTCTCCGCAGTGCCGGATTCCACTGGAACTGACTTAGTCCTGGATCACAGCAGGACGTCCCGGTGAAGTCAATGTACTCGGCCACCTGCGCTTGAGCGCGCTCGTAGTATCTGATTCTGTCTAAAATCACAAGTGGCCGAGTCTCACATCATTGTTATCATCTGACTGGTCGTCATCGCCAATGCGCCACAATACGCGTGAATCGGTGGAGGTGTGCCGCCCGAGCCTCAGCCTTTGCCCGACGACTTCAGCCCCAGTTCCCGCATCGCGATCTGCAAATCCGCCCACGCTTCCTTCTTCTGCCGCGGGTCCCGCAGCAGGTAAGCCGGGTGATAGGTCACAATCAGCTGCATTCCTCTGAACGCATGAACCCGCCCCCGCAGCCCTGCCAGTGGCTGTCTCTGCCCCAGCAGATAAGTAGCCGCCGTAGCCCCCAGCGCCACAAGCACCTGCGGCCGCACCACGTCAATCTGGCGGAAGAGAAACGGTGAACACGTATTGCCCTCTTCCGGTTCCGGAGTTCGATTGCCCGGCGGCCTGCACTTCACCACGTTGGCAATATAGACTTCCTCGCGCTTGAGCCCCATCGCCGCTATCATGTTGTTCAGCAGTTGCCCCGCTCGTCCCACAAACGGAATCCCTTGCGCGTCCTCGTCCGCCCCCGGCCCTTCGCCCACAAACATCAGCCGCGCAGCCGGGTCGCCGTCACCAAACACCAGCTTGTTTCGCCCTTTGTGAAGCGCGCAGCGTGTGCAGTCGCCAATATCATCGCGAATTAGTTGGAGCGCAGCGGCTCGGTCTGCCGAAGGAATAATCTCCAAAGCGTGTGTGGGTGCGGGAAAACTCTTGCGTACCGGAATTGGACGCTCCTCATGGGAAGTTGCGGTTGAAATGTCAGTCAGCAATGCGGCCTGCTGCGTTGCAACAGACTCAGCCAGCGTCGCCAATGGCTGCTCTTCTTCTGTCACAAGCAACGGATCCACAGCCCGACGGTAGAACTCCGTCAGACCCAGGTCACGATAGAAGCGCACGCGCTCGACCAGAGCTTCTCGAGTTGCTTGATCCAGCGATCGCGCCAACGCTGCTACTCCACAATCAGTTGCCGGCGAACGGCAGCGATGGGTGAATCGGATGCGTTCAGAATCTGCTCCTGGCTCGATCGTACAGGGCTCGCATTCTCTTCCACATGCTCATCAAACTCCAGCACCATCGATCGAGGCCGGCGCAGTGTGAGAATCTCATCGAGTATACGATCGGCAAGCTTGCGTTTCGCCATCACAGGCAGCTCAACCGCCGTAGATGTAGTAAGAAATGTTGCCGCGTTGACATCCGCATCGATCCCCACGCCTTCCCCGGCCACATTATTCACCACAATCGCGTCCGCGCCTTTCTTCAGCAGCTTCGCCCGCCCGTTTTCCAGCGTGTTCTCGGTCTCGGCAGCAAAGCCAACAATCAGTTGGCCTGGACGCCTGCGCCGCGCCACTTCGGCCAGGATATCTTCAGTCGGTGCCAGTTCCAGCGTGATGGGTCCGGTGCGCTTCAGCTTCTGCGACGAAACATTCACCGGTCGATAGTCAGCAACGGCAGCGGCCTTGATCACCAGCGTAGCCTCCGTCATGCGCTCCAGTACAGCCTGCCGCATCTGGTCCGCAGTCGTCACCTTGACCAGTTCGCAGTGTGCCGGTGGATGCAACGACGAAGGCCCACTCACCAAAATGACCTTTGCCCCGCGGCTCTGCGCTGCTTCTGCCAGCGCGTAACCCATCTTGCCGCTTGATCGGTTGCCCAGGTAGCGCACGGGATCCAGAGCCTCGCGCGTTCCCCCGGCCGTCACCAGCACAATCTCGCCCGCCAGGTCGTGACGACGCCCCAGCGCATTCAGCACGGCATCGGCAATCGCCTCCGGCTCAGCCATACGCCCTGCGCCCACCATGCCGCATGCCAGGTCGCCAGTGCCTGGGTCCACAACACGCACCCCGCGCTGGCGCAGCATCTCAAGGTTCGCCTGCGTGGCCGGGTGCTCCCACATATTCACGTTCATCGCCGGGGCCACCAGCACCGGCGCCTGTGTGGCCAGGTACATGGTGGTAAGAAAGTCATCGGCTATGCCATGCGCGAACTTCGCCAGGATGTTAGCCGTAGCCGGAGCCACAACCAGTGCATCAGCCCACTGCGCTTCTGCGATATGCTCAATGCCGTTCTGGTCCGCGCCATATTCGGCGGAATCCCCGACCCCTTCTTCCCATAGGCTGGTGATCACCTTGTATCCTGTCAGCGCGGCGAACGTCAGCGGCTGCACGAACCTGCCCGCCGCAGCCGTCATGACGACATGAACCTCAAGCGCCTGGCGCTGCAGCGCGCGCACAAGCTCTGCCGCCTTATACGCGGCAATTCCGCCGGAGACGCCTACAGTAACTCGCATAGATAGATTGTAGAACGTTTCGATTGTGAAACGCGCGTCGCGGGATGGGGAGATATGCGCGAAAACTAACTCAACAGAATCGGGACAGCCGGACCTTCCACCAATGGTTTTACCACCTCAGAGGCAGTCTTGACGTAGGCAATCTTGCCGGCGTTGATCTCTTCCTGCGCGATCCGGCAGGCCTTGGTCGACTGGCTGGCAATCAGCGCATGGGAGCCACTCTGCAACTGGCGCGCTCGGCGGGCTGCGACCAGAACCTTGCGGTAATTCGAATCGAAGCTGGTCTCAATCGTCATCTGTGTCCTCTCCATCATTGTTGGTGCCTTCGTCCGGGTCGTCTTCGTCGGACTCCCCATTGAAGTCAAAATGCTGTTGACCGGAGAAGCCGGGAATCCCAAACGCCTCCAGCACAGGTTTGAGCCGTTCCTGCGAATTGGATTGCAAGCAGGCTGCGGCCACTTCCAACACTCTGCGCGACCGGTAAGCGATCACCTCGCCATTGCGGTAGAACCGCTCGGCGAGCACAATTGCCTCCAACTGCGCCACCGCCCGGTCTAGAATGTCGTTGACCAAAATATAACTGTACTCACGATAATTCTCAATCTCCTTACTCGCTTCGTTGAGCCGCCGGTAGACCTCCTCTTCGTTGACAACGCCCTCGGCACGGCTGCGATTGCGCAGCCGCGTTCTCAAAACCTTGGGGTTCGGAGGCATCACGAAAATGCTCACGGCCTCGGGCATTCTGGCACGCACCTGCGCTGCACCCTGTACATCGATGTCCAGCAACAGGTCGTGTCCTGCGGCCCGTGCCTCTTCGAGAGATTGCCGCGCGGTCCCGTAAAAGTTGCCAAAAACCTCCGCATGCTCCAGAAATACGCCCGCGTCGAGCATCCGCTGAAACTCTTCGCGGGTTGTGAAGTTGTACTCGCGCCCGTTCGCCTCCGAGCCGCGAGGTGCGCGCGTGGTCCATGAAATGGCAAACTCCACACCGCTGACCTGTTTGCGCAACTCGCTTACCAGCGTGCTCTTGCCCGAACCGGAAGGCGCCGAAATGATGAAGAGAATTCCTGCCACGTTGTGTTATTTCCTTTGATAACTTTCTTGGTCCATCGCCTTCAGCCAGCGTTATTCCACGTTCTGAATCTGTTCGCGCGCCTTTTCAATCTCTGCCTTCATGGCCAGTCCCAACTCGGTGACGCGAGTTCCCTTGCCGCCTAGACCCCCGGTCTTCGAAAGCAGGGTGTTGGCCTCCCGGTTCATTTCCTGGAGAAGAAAATCAAGCTTCTTGCCTACTTCCCCATTCGCCGCAAGCAACTCTCTGAAGTGGCCGATATGAGTATGCATCCGTGCAATCTCTTCAGAGATGTCGCTACGCTCAACCAGCACGGCCACTTCCTCAAGCAGCCTCTGACGATTGAACTCTGGTCCGGTGGCCGCCTGCAGCCGCTGAGTTAGCCTTTCCTGGTAGCGTTGCTCAATCTCCGGCCGCAGCACAGCCACGCCCTCCACGGCCTCAGTCAGCCGGTCAAGCGTTCCGTGCAGTATCGCCGCCAGAGACTCGCCCTCGCGCGCACGCATTGCATTCAGTTGCTCCAGAAGCGGCACAATCTCCTGTTGCACGCTTGCTACAAGGGAAGTCAGATCCTCGTCGCCGTTCCCGCGATTTTCATTCTGCAACGCACCCGGCAGACGCAGAATCGCATTCAGGTCCGGTTCACCGGCAAGCCCGAATTCATCGCGCGCCGAGTCAAAGGCAGCCACAAACCCAGCCACCAGTTCGCGATTGTAGCCCGCCTTCTGCTGACTCGTCCTGTCGAGCGAGAGCGTCAAGTCCACGTGACCGCGGACAACGTTGTCCTTGAGTGCCTTGCGCAGTTCCATTTCTAGTGCATCAAGCCCGGACGGCAGGCGCAATTGCATATCAAGAAAGCGATGATTAACGCTCTTCACACTCAGCGTATAACTGAACTTGTCACTCGCGCCATCGGATCCACCATCCTGCACGCGAACCTGAACCCGCGCAAACCCAGTCATCGAATTGATCGGCATTCCGTGCTACTCCTCAGGCCCGTTGGCAAGGGCCGGTGCTAACTCAAGACGGTCGGGGGTTTGTGTCTCGGGCATGTCCATGAATTGCAGTTGATACAGCCGCAGATAGGTGGATGAAGAAACCAAAAGCTCCTCGTGAGTGCCGATGGCGGTGATACGGCCATCCTCAAGAACAGCAATGCGATTGGCGCGGCGAATGGTTCCAAGTCGGTGGGCAATCACCAGCACCGTACGCCCTTCCATCAGGTTGCCCAGCGCCGTCTGCACCAGCGACTCGCTTTCGGCATCGAGAGCTGAAGTCGCCTCATCCAGAATCAGAATGGGCGCATCCTTCAGGATGGCCCGAGCGATGGCCAGGCGCTGCCGCTCACCGCCAGAAAGCCGGAAGCCTTTTTCGCCAACCACCGTGTCATAGCCCTGCGGCATGCGCAGAATGAAGTCGTGAGCCAGTGCGTTCTTTGCTGCCTTCTGCACCAGTTCCAGCTTCACGTCCGGCTGACCGTAGGCAATGTTGTTGCGCACCGTATCGTTGAAGAGAATCGTCTCCTGCGTCACTTGCGCAACCTGGCGACGCAGGGAGGAAAGCGTGCATTCGCGAATGTCATGACCGTCAATCAGAATGCGGCCCGAGGTTACGTCGAAGAATCGCGGAATCAGGTTCACCAGCGTCGACTTCCCGGCTCCGCTCGGTCCGACCAGCGCCAGCACCTCGCCCGCGCGCATTTCAAGATCAACGTTGTGAAGTATTTGGTGCTCGCCTTTTTCGGTCGAGTACGAAAACCCAACGTTCTCAAATCTAACCGTCTGCTGAAATTTCTTGAGCGCAACGGCGTGGTGCCGCTCTTTCACATCGTCTTCCGTGTCAAAGAAAGCAAAAATAGAGGACGAAGCGCCCATGGCCTGTTGGAAGCTGTTGTAGAAGTAGGCGAATTTCCTGACCGGGTCGTAAAGCTTGAAAAGCAGAATGATGAAGGCGCCGAAGATGCCCATGGTCATGTGGCCGTGAAGGATCTCACTGCGTCCAATGTAGAGGAATCCGGCAATCGCGATTGCTCCCAAGGTATCCATTAACGGCGAACTGATGGACTGAATGCGCACGCTGCGCAGATTAGCGCGGAACAGGCGGCTGGCGGCCTTCTTGAAGCGCAGAACCTCCCACAATTCAGTACTGAATGCCTTCACGATGCGATTGCCGGTCACAGTCTCATGAAGGATATTCTGGATTTCAGCCAGTTTGTCTTGTCCTGTGCGCGTGCGCGTGCGAACTTCCCTGCCGATCTTACGCGAGGAGGTAATCACCACTGGAACAAACAACAGAAGCGCCCAACTCAGTTGTCCACCGAGCTTGATGACCAGCACCAGTCCCACAACGAACGTAAAGAACTGCTGCAGAAATTCGCCGATGACGGAGCTCACCGCGGTCTGCACTTTGTCCACGTCATTGATGAGCGTGGACAGAATTGTGCCCGTGGCGTGCTTGTGAAAGAAACTGGAGGACCGGCGAAGTGTGGCTTCGTAGAGATGATTCCTCAGGTCAGTAATAAGTC
>Ga0187847_10001456_pt1 | contig 21172 bp, 21 predicted proteins | sample June2016WEW_4_10_FD_132458 | JGI IMG/M metagenome (GOLD analysis project Ga0187847, IMG submission 132458) | Peatland microbial communities from SPRUCE experiment site at the Marcell Experimental Forest, Minnesota, USA - June2016WEW_4_10 | ecosystem: Environmental > Terrestrial > Soil >...
CATCGACGGCCAGCGCATCCGTATTAAGTCCAAAGGCGACCCGGGCAGCCACGGCGGACCTGCCGGTGACCTCTTCGTCGACGTACACGTTAGCCCCGATAGCCGCTTCGGACGACGGGGGCGCCACGTCACCACGACGGCGCACGTCCCATTGACTCAGGCCATCCTCGGCACGACCGTGGAAGTGGCCACGCTGGACGAGCCGGTCACGCTCAAGGTGCCGGCCGGCACCCAGTCGGGCACCACGATGCGGGTGCGCGCCCGCGGCGTGCCCGCGAGCGGCAAGAACGGAGCCGGTGACCTGCTCGTCACCATCGAGGTCGCGATACCCAAGAAACTGAACAAGGAACAGCGGGCCCTGGTCGAACGGCTGGCCAGCGCCCTGAACGAAGAGGTCCCGGCGTGAGCGAGTACCCGTTCAGCCAACCGGTCTACGTGATCTCGGTCTTCGCCGAGATCGCCGGGGTCCACCCCCAGACGCTGCGCAACTACGAGCGCAGCGGCCTGCTCAACCCGTTGCGCACGAGCGGCGGGTCGCGCCGCTTCTCCGACGCCGACCTGGCGGCGCTGCGCCGTATCCAGGAGTTGACGAACGCCGGGGTCAACCTAGAGGGCGTCAAGCGCATCATGGCGCTCGAGGCCGAGTTGGCCGCCCGCGAGGAACTCCTGGCCGCCGCGACGCGCGAGCGGCGCAGCGAACTTGAAGAGACCCATCGTCAGTACCGCCGAGACCTGGTGCCGGTGCAGAACACCATCGACCTCTTCATCCAGGCCCGCCGTCGGGCCTAGGTCGCCGTCGTCCGCTAAAGGGCCGTGGCCCAGCCGGTAGGCTTTACGTGCAACGAGGCCAACTCGAGGGAGTCCAGTGCCCGCAACCGTCGTAGTCGGGACCCAGTGGGGTGACGAAGGCAAAGGTAAGTTGACCGATCTGCTGGCCCGCGACATGGACATGGTCGTGCGCTACCAGGGCGGCCACAACGCCGGGCACCGCATCGTCGTCGACGGCGAGGCCTTCGCGCTGCAGCTCGTCCCCTCCGGCGTGCTCTACCCCCACGTGACGCCGGTGATCGGCAACGGCGTCGTCGTCGACCCCGAGGTGCTCTTGGCCGAACTGGACCGGCTGAGCGACAAGGGCGTCGACGTCTCGCGCGTGGTCGTCTCGGGCAACGCCCACCTGATCATGCCCTATCACCAGGAGCTCGATCGACTGACCGAGCGGTTCCTGGGCAAGAACGCCCTCGGCACCACCAAACGCGGGATCGGACCGGCCTACGCCGACAAGTCGTCGCGGGTCGGGCTGCGCGTCCAGGACCTGCTCGACGCCAAGATCTTTCGCGAGAAGCTCAACGTCGTGCTGCGCGAGAAGAACCTGGTGCTGACCAAGATCTACAACCGCCCGGCCATGAGCGCCGACGACATCTGCGCGAAGTACCTCGACGAGCTTGCCCCGCGGGTCGCCCCGATGATCGACGACACCGTCGGGATCGTGCACTCCGCGCTGGCCAGCGGACGACGGATCCTGCTCGAGGGGGCCCAGGCCACACTGCTCGACCTCGACCACGGCACCTACCCCTTCGTCACGTCCTCCAACCCCGTCGCCGGCGGCGCCTGCACCGGATCGGGCCTCGGTCCGCGTGACATCACCTCGATAGTCGGCATCGCCAAGGCCTACGTGACGCGCGTCGGTGCCGGCCCCTTCCCGACCGAGGTCGACGGCGACCTCGCCGAGCTGCTCGTCGAGCGGGGACACGAGTTCGGCACCAACACCGGACGGCGCCGCCGGGTCGGCTGGTTCGACGCCGTGATGACCCGCCAGGCGGTGCGGCTCAACTCGCTGAGCGAGGTGGCCCTCACCAAGCTCGATGTGCTCGACACGCTCGACGAGATCCAGGTCTGCGTGGCCTACGAGGCCGGCGGGGTGCGCTACGAGTACCCGCCCTATCACCAGTCGGTGCTGCACGAGGTGACGCCGATCTACGAGGTGTTGCCCGGTTGGAAGAGCGACCTCACGGCCTTCACCGACTACGCCCAGCTGCCCGAGGCGGCGAAGCGGTACGTGCGCTTCCTCCAGGAGGCGACGGGCGTCACCATCTCCGTCGTCGGGGTGGGCCCGGGACGTGAGCAGTTCGTCCGACCGTCGTGAGCACCTGCGTCGTGGTCGGTTCGGGCGGGCGCGAGCACGCCCTGGCGTGGGCCCTCTCGCGCAGCGCGCAGGTCACCGTCACGCCGGGTAACGCCGGCATCGCCGCGCACGGCATCACGTGTCTCGACCGGCCCGCGACATCGCTTGAGGCCGACCTGTTCGTGATCGGTCCCGAGCAGCCCCTCGTCGACGGCGTGGCCGACGAACTGCGCGCTCAGGGCAAAGTGGTCGTGGGCCCCGGACGAGACGGAGCCCGGCTCGAAGGGTCCAAGGCCTACATGAAGGAGTTCCTCGACGCGGCCGGCGTGCCGACGGCCCGCTACGGGACGTTCCGCGACATCGAGGAGGCGACACGCTACCTGCACACGATGTCCCCGCCCTACGTCATCAAGACCGACGGGCTGGCCGCCGGCAAGGGCGTGCTGGTCACCAATGACCTCGAGGAGGCCTCGAACGACGTGCGCGACAAGCTGAGCGGCGCCACGTTCGGTCCGGCCGGCACGACGGTCGTCATCGAGGAGGGCCTCGACGGCCCCGAGTGCTCGCTGACCGTGCTCTGCGACGGTGTCCACGTGCTGGCGCTGGCGCCGGCCCAGGACTTCAAGCGCGTCGGTGACGGCGACCGCGGCGCCAACACCGGCGGCATGGGCGCCTACGCGCCGATGCGCAGCCTGAGCGGAGCCCAGGTCGACGAGGTGCTGTCGTGCATCGTCGAGCCGACGCTGGCGCAACTGTGCGCACGGGCCATCGACTTTCGCGGGGTCCTCTACGCCGGCCTCATGCTCACGTCCCAGGGCCCCAAGCTGCTCGAGTACAACGTGCGCTTCGGCGATCCCGAGACCGAGGTCCTGGCCCCCCTCTACGGCGACGGACTGTTCGACCTGCTCTTAAGCGTGGGCCGTGGCGAGTTGAGCCCCGCCCCCGTGCCGGTGACGGGCAACGCCGTCACGGTCGTGCTCGCGTCGCACGGCTACCCGGCCAGCTCGCGCCACGGAGACGTGATCGCCGGTCTCGGCGACGACGGCCAACTGGCCGAGCCGATCGAGGGCGTCGTCATCTTCCACTCCGGCAGCGCGCGCGACGAACGGGGCCGGTTCCTCACGGCCGGCGGGCGGGTGCTCGCGGTCACCGGCGTCGCGGCGACCATGTCCGAAGCGCGCCGTCGCGCGTACCAGGGCGCCTCGCTCGTAACCTTTGAGGGAAAGGTGACGCGAAGTGACATTGCCCGGGCCGCGAGCTAGGAGACCACGATGATTCCGAGGTACTCGCCCAAGGACGTCGCCGAACTGTTCAGCGACGAGCACCGCTTCGACACCATGGTCGAGGTCGAACTGCTCTGCGCCGAGGCCCTCGTCGAGCTCGGGGCGCTGGACCAGGGCATCGCCTCGGCGATGCGCGAGCGCCGTCCGGTCGTCGACGGGGCCTTCGTGGCCGACGTCGAGGAGCGCGAACGGGTGACCAATCACGACACCGCCGCCTTCGTCGACGTGCTGCAGGACCGGATCGGGATGCCCGAGGGCGCGTGGATCCACTTCGGCCTCACCTCGTCCGACGTGGTCGACACGGCGCTCTGTCGCAACCTCGCCAGCGCCATGGACATCGTCATCACCGAGGCGACGGCCCTGCGCGACGCCCTGACGCGCCGTGCGGTCGAGTCCATCGACTGGCCGATCCTCGGTCGGACCCACGGCATGCACGCCGAACCGACGACCTTCGGCGCCAAGTTCTCCCTCTTCGCCTTGGCGCTGCAGCGTGACCTCGAACGCTCGGCGCAGGCCCGCACCGCGATCGCGGTCGGCAAGCTCTCCGGCGCCGTCGGCACCTTCTCCAACATCGACCCCGCCGTGGAGGAGTACGTGTGCACCCGCCTCGGCCTCGTCGGCGTGCCGTCGACGCAGGTGATCGCGCGCGACCGCCACGCCCAGGTGCTCTACGCCTGCGCGGCGCTCGGTACCTCGATCGAGCAGTTCGCCCTGGAGGTGCGCCACCTCGCGCGCAGCGAGGTCGGCGAGATGCAGGAACGCTTCGCACCGGGCCAGAAGGGCTCGTCGGTCATGCCGCACAAGCGCAATCCCGTCGCCTCGGAGCGGCTCTGCGGCCTCGCCCGGGTGCTGCGCGGCTACCTGCAGGCCGGCCTCGAGGACGTGGCGCTCTGGCACGAGCGCGACATCTCGCACTCGAGCGTCGAGCGGGTGGTCCTGCCCGACGCGCTGATGCTGACCGTCTACATGCTGCGCCAGGCCACGTCCCTCGCCGACGGACTGGTGCTCAATCGCGAGCGCGCCCTGGAGAACCTCAACGTCAACTCGCTCGGCATGGTCTTCTCCCAGTCGGTGCTGCTGGCCCTGGTCGACGCCGGCCTGACCCGCGACGAGGCCTACCGCATCGTCCAGTCGGCCGCGCAACAGGCGCTCGAGGAACGCAGAGGCCTGCGCGAGGTCATCGAAGCCGACCGGACGCTCCCGCTCAGCGCCGAGGTGCTCGATCGGGCCTTCGACAGCGAGAGGCTGCTCGAGCACCGGGGCCGGTTCCTCGACGCCCTGACGTGGCGCACGTGAGCGAACTGGCCCTTCGTCACGTCTACTCGGGCAAGGTCCGCGACCTCTACGAGGTCGACGATCGTCACCTGCTGATGGTGGCGTCGGACCGGCTAAGCGCCTTCGACGTCGTCATGGCCGAGTCCATACCCGAGAAGGGCCGCGTCTTGACGGCGCTGACCAACTACTGGTTGAGCGAGTTCGCCGACGCTGTGCCGAGCGCGCTGGTGTCGTGCGACCCCGAGGTGATCGAGCAGCACGTGCCCGGTTTTCTGGCGATGGGCGAGTGGCACGGACGCACGATGCTGGTGCGCCGGGCGCGGATGCTGGAGCTCGAGTGCATCGTGCGCGGCCGCCTCGCCGGTCAGGCCTTCGACGAGTACGTGCGCCGCGGCACCGTGCACCACATGGCGGCCCCGGCCGGCTTGCACTTGACCGACCCCTTTCCCGAGCCCCGCTTCACGCCCTCGACCAAGGAATCGTCCGGTCACGACCTCAACATCGACCTCGCGAGCGCGGCGCAGATCGTGGGTGGTGAGATGCTCGCCCGGGCCCAGGCGCTCTGCCTCGACCTCTTCGCGCGGGCCTCGAAGAGGATGGCCGACGTCGACCTGGTGCTCGCGGACACGAAGTTCGAGCTCGGTCTCGTCGACGGCCAGCTGGTCGTCTGCGACGAGGTGCTGACGCCCGACTCGTCGAGGATCTGGCCGGCCGACCAGGTCCGCTCCGGCGAGGTGCCGCCCTCGTTCGACAAGCAGCCCTTTCGCGATTGGCTCACGACGCAACCGTGGGACCGCACGCCGCCCCCGCCCCCGGTGCCCGACGACATCGTCACCATCACGTCGTCGCGCTACGTGGAGGCCTACGAGCGGGTGACCGGGCGGGCGTTACGCGACTGGTACGGTGCGTAGACGTGAACTATCCCGTCATCGTCGACGTCACCCTGCGAGAGGGGATTGCCGATCCGGAGGGGGCGACGATCGAACGGGCCCTGCCGGCCCTCGGTTTCACCGGCGTCACCAACGTCCGTGCGGGCAAGTCCTTCCGCCTGGACGTCGAGGCGAGCGACGAGGCGGCCGCCCTCGAAAAGGCTTCGGCGCTGGCCGAGCGGCTCCTTTCCAACCCGGTGATCGAGAACGCGGTGGCCCGCAGCGAGAGGGCCGGATGACGCGCATCGGGGTCGTCATCTTTCCCGGGTCGAACTGCGAGTACGACGCGGCGCTGGCGATGACCCAACTCGGGGTGGACGTCGAGTTCGTCTGGCACTCGGTGACGGACCTCTCGGGATTCGACGGGATCATCCTGCCCGGCGGATTCGCCCACGGCGACTACCTGCGCCCGGGCGCACTGGCCCGCTTCTCGCCGGTCATGGAGGCCCTGGCCCGTTTCGCCGAGGACGGTGGTTCCGTGCTGGGGATCTGCAACGGCTTCCAGGTCCTCACCGAGGCCGGGCTGCTGCCCGGCGCGCTGCAGAAGAACCGCGGCCTCACCTTCATCAGCGAGCCGACCCCACTGGTCGTCGAGTCGACCAACTCGATGCTGACCCACCTCGCCACCCGGGGCCAACCATTGACGATTCCGATCAACCACTTCTCGGGGGCCTACACCTGCGACGACAAAACGCTCGAGCGCCTCGAGGCCAATGACCAGATCGTGCTGCGCTACCGGGACAACCCCAACGGCTCGCGCGCCGACATCGCCGGCGTCGCCAACGAGGCCGGCAACGTGGTGGGGCTTATGCCGCACCCCGAGCGCGCGATGTCGACGTTGCTGGGCAGCGCCGACGGCCGGGTGCTGCTGGCCGGATTCGTCTCGGCCCGCAGCGAGCTACAGGCGAGCGCGGCTAATGCCGCAGCGCTTTAGCACCTCGGCCGAGACGCCCAATTCGCGAAAGGCGTTGTAACTGATGCCGTTGCGTATGGCGAAGGATTTGGCGACCTTCACGAAGTCCTTCTCGACGCTCGTCAGGTCGACCCGTGAGGTCAGGCGGGTGTGCTCGGCCACCAAGTCGTAGCGCTTTTGTGTCAGTTCTAATTTTTGAATGGGCGACGCGTTGGCCAGTGCTTTATCAATGCGAGCGATTTGGATATTGATTGATTCAGGTGTGCGCTTGCGACCGCGCTTGCCTTTACCCGCAGCAAGAGCGTCGAGATACTTGCTCACAATGCGTGACTCGTTGCGGCCCTGCGCAAGTTTTGCCTTGTGATCGGCGCTCATTGTCCGCTTGGCGGTCTTCTTGGGCGCGGCCTTTTTCGTTGCGGTTGCCATAATTCTCCGTTTTTAGGGCGAAGCATTAAGTGTAGTAAAAAGTGATTCACGACGCTAATTAACAACAAAAAATCATTGACAATTCTTAACTTTGCAGAGGAATTCTCTCGAGGAAAGTGGCGGATTCTTGTAACCGAGCGGTACACGTAGCCGTCGCGACACGGGTATTGCCGCGTGTTCGGCATGAACGAATCAACGAAGGGACAAACCCTTCACACGAAACGCCACGGGCCCGTCGACGGGCCCGACTTCTCGACGCCCGCGCCCGGCTAAGGGCGGCCGCGGCCCTGATGGCCCTCCAGTAGTTTGGTGGGGTGAGTGCAACGCCTGATTCCCTGCACCGTGCGCTCGGACTCAGCGACGACGAATTCTCCGATATCTGCGCCGTGCTCGGACGAGTGCCCAACCATTTGGAACTGGCGCTGTATGGCGTGATGTGGAGCGAGCACTGCTCCTACAAGTCGTCGAGGATTCACCTTCGCCGCCTGCCGAGCGCCGGTGACCACGTGCTCGTGGGCCCCGGCGAGAACGCCGGGGTGATCGACGCCGGCGACGGGATCGCGGTCGCGATCCGCATCGAGAGCCACAACCACCCCTCGGCGATCGAGCCCTACCAGGGGGCCGCGACCGGCGTGGGGGGCATACTGCGCGACGTCTTCACCATGGGGGCCCGGCCCCTGGCCGTCATGGACCCGCTCTTCTTCGGCCCCCTGACCGACGCGCGCCAGCGTTGGCTGGTCGAAGGCGTGGTGTCGGGCATCTCGGGTTACGGCAACTCGGTCGGGGTGCCGACGATCGGCGGCGAGTTGACCTTCGACGAGTGCTACGCGGCTAACCCCCTGGTCAACGTGTTGTGCGTGGGGGCGCTGCCGACCGAGCGCCTCGTGTTGGGCGTGGCGTCGGGTGTCGGCAACCTGGCCGTCCTGCTCGGTTCCTCGACCGGTCGCGACGGCATCGGTGGGGTGTCGGTACTGGCCTCGGCCGGCTTCGACGGCGAGGACGGCGCGGCGTCGCTCGACGACGCCAAGCGGCCCAGCGTCCAGGTGGGCGACCCCTACGAGGAGAAGCGATTGATCGAGGCCTGCCTGGAGATGCTCGACCGCGGGCTGGCCGTCGGGATCCAGGACCTCGGCGGGGCCGGATTGGTCTGCGCCACCAGCGAGACGGCGGCCCGCGGCGGCGTGGGCATGGACGTGGACATCACGGCGGTGCCGCTGCGCGAGCCGGCCATGGCGCCCTTCGAGATCATGACGTCCGAGAGCCAGGAGCGCATGCTCGCGATCATCACGCCCGAGCACTGGCCCGAGCTGGCCGAGCTGTGCGCCAAGTGGGAGGTGCGCGCCAGCGTCGTCGGTCACGTCGTCGAGCCCGAACTGGTCGCCGGGCGGCCCGTGGGGATGCTGCGGGTGCGCCGGGGCTTCGACGGCGAGGTCCTGGCCCGGGTTCCGGCGGCCTCGCTGGCCGACCAGGCCCCGCTCTACGATCGCCCCCGCGTGCGCCCGGCGAACCTCGACGCGCTGTGGCGCGACGACCCGAGCGACGACCTGGTGACGGGCTCGGCCGACGACGACCTGCTCTCGCTGCTGATCGATCCGGTGTGGGTCTATCGCCAGTACGACTCGCAGCTGTTCTTGAACACGGTGGTCGGTCCGGGCCGCGACGCCGCGCTGCTGCGCCTCGCCGGCCCCGGACTACCGCCCTCGCGGCGCGGCATCGCGCTCTCCACGGACTCCAACCCGCGCTGGTGCGCCCTCGACCCGAGGCGCGGGACGGCCCTGACCATCTTCGAGGGCGTCGCCAACCTGGCCTGCGTGGGCGCGACCCCCAAGGCGGTCGTGAACTGCCTCAACTTCGGCAATCCCGAGCATCCCGAGGTGATGTGGCAGCTCTCGGAGTCGATCGACGGCATGGCCGAGGCCTGCAACGCCTTGGGCCTTCCGGTCGTCGGCGGCAACGTCTCGCTCTACAACGAGAGCGGCGGCAGCGACATCGATCCCACGCCCGTCGTCGGGCTGCTCGGCGTGGTCGAGTCGTTGCTGGCGCCGCCGCCGGGCTGGGCGTGGCGTGACGGCGACGTGCTCGCGCTGGTGGGCACCCGCGAGTGCGCCGGGAGCCAGCCCTTCCCCCTGGGTGGCACCCGCTGGGCGACGAAACGCGGCCGTCGCGGGGGCCGCGTGCCCTCGGTCGACGCGCGGGGTTTCGACAAGACCGCCACGTTCATCGCGCGCGAGGTGGCCGCTATCTGCGCCGGGCGCGACAGCGACGTCACGGCGGTGCACGACGTCGGTGGCGGGGGACTGGCGACGGCCCTCGCCGAGATGGTCGCGGCCACCGGCCTCGGCCTCGTGGCGCACGAGCCGGTCGGACACGCGGAACTCTTCGCCGAGTTCCCGGGCCGCTTCGCCGTCGCGACCAGTGACGTCGACGCCCTGACGGGGCGCTGCGTTTCGGCCGGCGTGCCCCTGGTCGTGCTCGGCCGCGTCGGCGGAGACCGTCTTCGCCTCGGGTCCGTCGACCTCGAGGTGGGCGTCATCGCACAACGCCGAGCCGGCGCCCTGGAAGCGGCGCTGGCCTCGGTGGCCTAGGAGGCCGCCCTCAATTCCTCGAGGATCTCGTCGGGCACGCGCAGGTCGCCCGCGCGCCCCACGCCCAGCGACACGTCCTCCTTGTAGTAGCCGTGGTAGTCCGATCCGCCCGTCGGGATCAGGTGGGCGTCGCGGGTCAGCTTGACCATGAGGGCTCGCGTCGGGCCGTCGGTGCCGCCGTAGTAGGCCTCGACGCCCCGGAACCCCCGCTCGCGCAGCGAGTCCATGACCCCGGGCATCGTGCTCTCGATCGCGTCGTGGGTGATGGTGTCGAGGTAGTTGACGAGGGGGTGGGCGATCGAGAAGACCGTGCCCGACCCCCGGGCCGCTTCGACGAAGACCTCGATTGTCATGTCGGTCTTGGGGATGTAGGCCCGCCCGCCGTTGCCGAGCCAGTCGACGAAGAGACGGTTCCACGACTCGTCGTCGCGCTCGCCGACGATCTCGGGGTGCAGTTGGAACATGGCCTGGGCGAAATGGGGCCGACCGATCGAGTCGACGTTGCCCGACAGCCCGGTGAGGTACTCGAGGGTGATCCTCTCAAAGCCCAGTCCCTGGAGCAGTTCGACGAGCTTGCGGTTGCGCACGTCGCGGTCGTGGCGCAGCGCGGCCAACTTCTGCTGCAGGGGGTGGGCCGGGTCGAGCGGCACGAAGTAGGCCAGGACGTGCACGTTGCGCGGGTCCTCCCCGCCGTCGCGGCGCGTGCGTTTGTGGGCGTCGTCGCGCAGCGAAATCTCGGTTCCGGTCACCAGTTCGATGCCGTGACGCTCGCACGCGAGCGCCATCTCGTCGTGGCTGGCCGTGGTGTCGTGGTCGGTGAGCGCTATTGCGCGCAGCCCGATCTCGTGGGCCTTACGCGCCAATTCCGTCGGTGTGTCGGAGCCGTCGGAGAACGTAGAATGGGTGTGCAGATCGATCACCTAAGCAGTTAACCAGAGCGCGAGAGTCGACTGTGTCTGTGCCAGAATGTCGCAGTGCCTCTGCGACGGTCGAACTTGAGAGTGGAAGGCACATGAAGGAAGCCTGCGGTGTGGTCGGGATCGTGGCGCCGGGTCGCAACGTCTCCTACCTCTGCTACGACTCGCTCTACGCGCTCCAGCACCGTGGCCAGGAGTCGGCCGGCATGGCGACCTTCCAGAACCAGCAGATCACGGTCGTCAAGGACAACGGTCTGGTGAGCCACGTCTTCGCCGACACCACCTTGCGCGCGCTCGCCGGATCTATCGTCATCGGCCACACCCGGTACTCGACGTCCGGTTCGGCCAACTGGACGGCGGCGCAGCCCGTCTACCGATCCGCCGGGTCCTCCGGTTTCGCCCTGGCCCACAACGGCAATCTCACCAACACGGCCGAGCTGGCCGAGGCCGCGGGCATCCAGGTGACCTCGATGCTCTCCGATTCCGATCTCGTCGCCGAACTGCTGGCCTTCGAAGTGGAGGGCGGATCGACCCTCGCCCAGGCGCTGGCGCTGGTGCTCGAACGCGCGCGCGGCGCCTTCTCCATGGTGATCCTCGAGGCCGACGCGGTGCACGCGGTCCGTGACCCCTACGGCTTTCGTCCGCTCTGCCTGGGGCGCCTCGGCACCGAGGACGCGCCGGAGGGCTGGATCGTAGCGTCGGAGTCGCCGGCGCTCGACGTGGTGGGCGCCGCCTTCGTGCGCGAGGTCCGTCCCGGCGAGATGGTCACCTTGACCAGCGAGGGGGTCACGTCGGTACAGCTCCTCGAGCCGTCCGAAGGCAAGGAGAAGCTCTGCATCTTCGAGTTCGTCTACTTCGCGCGGCCCGACACCTACCTGATGGGTCACCAGGTGCACACGACCCGGCGGCGCATGGGTGAGCTGCTCGCTCAACAGTCCACCGTCGAGGCCGACATCGTCATGGGCGTGCCCGACTCGGGCGTGCCGGCCGCGGAGGGCTACGCCAAGGCCTCGGGCATCCCCTTCGGCTACGGCCTCGTGAAGAACCGCTACATCGGCCGCACCTTCATCGCGCCGAACCAGGACATGCGCGAGGCGAACGTGCGCCGCAAGCTCAATCCCCTGCGCGAGAACATCGCCGGCCAGCGCCTGATCGTCGTCGACGACTCGATCGTGCGCGGCACGACCACCAAGGCCCTCGTGGGGATGCTGCGCGACGCCGGGGCGCTGGAGGTGCACCTGCGCATCTCGTCGCCCCCGTTCATGTGGCCCTGCTACTTCGGCATCGACACGCCGACCCGCAACGACCTGCTCGCGGCCCACCACAGTGTCGAGGAGATGCGCGAGTACATCGGGTGCGACTCGCTGGAGTTCATCTCGCTCGAGAACCTGCGCCAGGCGATCCGCCTCGACGGCGAGTGCTGCGACGCCTGCCTCACGGGCAACTATCCCGCCCCGACGCCGGTGGCGCTCGGAAAGTCGGGTGGACGCTGGTGAGTCGGCTGTTGGACCTGCCGACCGGCGGTCTGACCTACTCCGAGGCGGGGGTCTCCATCGACGCTGGCGACGAGGTCGTAGCGCGAATCAAGCGCGCGGTCGAGAGCACCCATCGCGTCGAGGTCCTCGGCGGCATCGGGGGATTCGCCGGGCTCTTCGCGCTCGACACGTCGAAGTACCGTCAACCCGTGCTCGTCGCGTCGGCCGACGGTGTCGGTACCAAGCTCGAGGTGGCTCGTTTGGCCGGGCGCTACGACAGCGTGGGCGTCGACCTCGTGGCGATGCTGGTCGACGACCTGGCCTGCGTCGGCGCGGAGCCGCTCTTCCTGCTCGACTACGTCTGCGTCGGCGAACTCAGCCCCACGGTCCTGGAGGAGCTGGTGGGCGGCGTGGCCGCCGGCTGTCGCCTCGCGGGTGCGGCGCTGCTCGGTGGCGAGACGGCCGAGCACGGCGGCGTCATGGGAGCCGACGAGCTGGACCTGGCCGGATTCGCGCTCGGCGTGCTCGAGCGCGGCGAGGAGCTCGGCAGCCATCGCGTGCGCGAGGGCGACGTGCTGGTGGGCTTCGCCTCGCCGGGCCTGCGTTCGAACGGCTACTCGCTGGCCCGCCGGGTGCTCGTCACCGACGCAGCCTCGCTTGAGCGCCCGGCGTACGCAGGCTCGTCGCGCACGCTCGGCGAGGAGTTGCTGGTGCCCTCGGTCATCTACTCGGGTGCGGTGATGGCGCTGCGCGGCGATCTCGGCGCGGCGCTGCACGCCGGCGCCCATGTCACCGGAGGGGGGATAATGGGCAACGTCACTCGGCTGCTCGCGCCCGACCTGGACGCGGTCATCGACATGACCAGCTTCGAGACGCCGGAGATCTTCTTCGAGATCCAGCGGCGCGGCAACGTCAGTGCCGACGAGATGGTGCGGGTCTTCAACTGCGGGCTGGGCATGGTGCTGGCCCTCGACGCCAGCGCGGTCGACGCCGCCATTACGCTGAGTCGCGCCGCGGGCGTCGCGGCGACGGTCGTCGGCGAGGTCCGTTCGGGCAGCGCCAAGGTCGTCCTCACGTGAGCGAGCGGCAGCGTGTCCTCGAACACCTCGTAGAGCACTCGGTGCGTCGCGGCGACTTCGTCTTGAAGTCCGGACGCACCTCGTCGTGGTTCATCGACTCCAAGCAGACCATCTGCGCCCCCGAGGTGATGCTGGACGTGGCGAACCTGACGCTCGAGCGGATCCCCGAGGACGCGAGCGCCATCGGGGGCCTGACCATGGGCGCCGACGGCCTCACCTTCATCACCGCCGGCGTCGCCGCCACCCGGGGCCGCGCGTTACGGGCCTTCAGCGTTCGCAAGGAGGTCAAGGACCACGGGGCCGGCGGTCGCATCGCCGGCTCCTTGACGCCGCAGGACCGGGTGGTGATCACCGAGGACACGGTCACGCGCGGGACGAGTCTGATCGAGGCGGCGCGGGTCGTCACCGCGTTCGGCGCGCGGGTGGTCCTGCTGTTCGCGGTCGTGGACCGCGGCGGCACGGTCGAGGCGATGGCCGCCCAGGAGGGATGGCCCTTCGACGCGCTCTTCGGCGCCCCCGACCTCGGGTTCGAGTACGAAGGGGCCTAGTACCTCGCGAGCACGTCGAGCAACCGGTCGCGCCACGCCACGAGGTCGGGGTAGTGCTCGCTCGGTGTGCGCCCGAGACGAACGATGACGGCGTCCAGCGCCGGCACCACGTAGATCCGCTGGCCCTCGTAACCGCTGGCCCAGTAGGTGCCGTAGCGGTCGGCGCCGACCCACCACTGCCACGAGTAGAAGATGGGGGCCTGCTCCTCACGACTGAGCGGGACCTGGGCCGTCGCGGCCCAGTCACGCGAGATGATCTGGCGGCCGTCCCATTCGCCACCGCGTAGGTAGAGCAGCCCGAAGCGCGCGAAGTCGAGCGCGCGCGCGTGCACGAAGCTCGATCCCACGAAGACCCCGGCGCCGTCGAAACCGGCCACCGCCACCATGCCGAGCGGGTCGAAGAGGCGGTCCCTCAGATACTGCTCGTAGCGATCGCCGTACCCGACCTGGTCGGCGACGATGCGACTGAGCACGTTGGTGGTGCCGCTCGAGTAGTTGAAGCGCGAGCCGGGCGGGTGGGCCAGGGGCCGTCGGGCGGTGAAGGCCGCCATGTCCTCGCGGCCCTCGCCCCAGAGCATCTCGAGCACGTCGCTCGGCGCGCCGATCTCGTACTCTTCGATGAAGTCGAGGCCGTCGCGCATCGCCAGCAGGTCGCGAATGCGGATCTGGTGGCGAGGGTCGGCCGGGTCGCGCCACTCGGGCACCGGGGCCAACTGGTCGGGATCGAGCCGACCGTCGTCGACGAGTGTGCCGAGGACGGCGTGCAGGATCGACTTCGCCATCGACCACGAGAGCAGGGCGCTCTCGCGCGTGATCGGTTCGCTCTCGCGGTCGAAGTAGACCTTCTCCCCGCCGTAACGCTCGCACAGCACCCGACCGGCGCGCACCACGACGACGGCGTTGGTGATGGCCAGCTCCTCTCGCGTGAAGAGCTCGTCGACCACTCGCTCCAGCTCGTCGCTGTGATCCGTCGCCCGGGGCCATTCGCGCGTGGGCCAGGCGACGCCCTCGGGCTGGGCGGCGAAGCGCGGCGTCACGCTCGCCAGTTCGGCCATGGGTTCTCCTTGCTCGAGGCTGCATGCATTGTGGCACGCGGTCCTGTCACAGGGCGCCGCTACGTTCGCACCATGACCACGATCGACGAATCGCCTGACGAGCGCTACTTCTATCGTTCGTCCGCCGCGTCGTCGCGCCACCGCCATCGCGTCAGCGTCTACCTCGTGGAGTACCGACGCGGTTCGACCGTGGTCGCGCGTATCGAGCCGATGGGCCTGATGCACGAGTCGTTCGGCGAGCACGACCTGGTCCTGCAGGGACTGCGCCGCAACCTGGTGCTGACGGGCCGCTGGCAGACGACCCCGAGCCAGCACCACGCGCGGGTGCGCCTGACGTCGCCGGCGAGGGCCTGATCACTGGTCCATCTGCTGCGGCCCCGCGGCCGCGGTGGTGGTCGAGACCGGCGTCGATCCGGTGACCTCACGCTTTTCAGGCGCGCGCTCTACCAACTGAGCTACTCGACCTAACCTCGTCACCCTTGCGGGTGTCGAGCGGACCTGACGGGATTTGAACCCGCGACCTCCGCCTTGACAGGGCGGCGTGCACTCCGAGCTGCACCACAGGTCCTCGGTGTTCTCGAAGCCGGGACTCCGAGACGCGAATCGTAAGTCTATCCGTTGGCACTCGAGGGGTTCGGGCCGTAGCAATCGCTCAAAAGAGGTCGACTCGTAGGATGGCGACCATGTCCTTCGTGCCCCGCCACGCGCGTACGCCGGGGGTTCGCTAGTGGATATCACCGTCGTCCTCGTGGTGCTGAGCGCCGGACTACTGCACGCGGTCTGGAACGCGATGACCAAGAGCCTGCACGACCAGTACGCCAGTTTCGCGCTGTTGAACATCGCCATCGCGATCACCTCGTTCATCATGATGGCCTTCGTCGGACTGCCGCGCAGCGCCTGTCTGGGCTACGTCGTCGCCTCGACCCTCTGTCACCTGGGCTACGAGATGTTCCTGATGGGCGCCTATCGCCGCGCCGACTTCGCCCAGTCCTACACGATCGCGCGCGGGATCGCCCCATTGCTGGTGTCCATCGTCGGCTTCGCCTTCGCCAACGAGCACGTCAGCGCCGAGGGGCTGGTGGGCATCGTCGTGGTGGTGGTGGGGATCGTCAGCCTGGTGGTGCGCCGCGGCGACGGGACGGTGCGACGCTTCGGCGTCTACTGGGCGCTGGCGACCGGGGCGGCCATCGCCACGTACACCGTTGTGGACGGCCTGGGCGTGCGCGTCAGTCACGACGCCTTTCGATACGGGGCGCTGCTCTTCGCCCTGCAGTCGGCGATATGGACGATCACCGTGCTCGTGCGCCGGCGCCGCTGGTGGCCCTCGCTGCCCAAGGTCGCCGTCGGCATGGCCAGTGGGGTGATTTCGATGGCCGCCTACCTCACCGTGCTCTGGGCCCAGATCCGCGCGCCGCTGGGGGTGGTGAGCGCCCTTCGCGAGACGGGCGTGCTGTGGGCCGCCGTCATCGGCGTCGTGATCTTTCGCGAGGGCCGGCTGCGCAGGGTGGTCATCCCGGCCCTCATCGTGGTGGTGGGCGTGGCCCTGGTGAGCATCAACTGACGGGGGCCTTGACCTACAGGCCGTCGGGGAAGTTCTTCGTCGCCTCGCGGTACCACTGGGCCGACGGCTTGGCCGTCCTGGCGAAGCTCGCACGATCGACGGCGACGAGGCCGAACTTCGGCCCGTAGCCGAGGGCCCACTCGAAGTTGTCGAGCAGGGACCACTGGAAGTAGCCGCGCAGGTCGATCCCGTCGTCGAGCATGCGCTTGACGCCGCGCAGGGCCTCGCTCAGGTAGCGGATCCGCTGGTCGTCGTCGTTGGTGCCGATCCCGTTCTCGGTGATGATGATCGGCCGTCCACCCCGGCGCGCGGCCTTGCGCGCGGTGGACTCGACGCACTGGGGCCAGAAGAGATAGCCCATCTCGGTCACCTCGCCCGTCGGCGCCACGAGCCCCTCGGGGCCGAGCTGGATCTTGGTGTAGCACTGCACGCCGACGAAGTCCTCGTCGTCGAGCTGGTCGAGGTACTGGTCCTCCATCTCCGCGACCAGCATGGCCACCAGCTCCTCGCCGCCCTCGATTGCCTCGTACTCCTGCATCGAGAGGCACAGCCCGATCGGGAAGTGGCCGGGCCCGGCGCGCAGGGCGTCGCGCATGACCCGATGACAGTCACGCATGGTGGCGTTGACGGCGCTGAAGCGGGCCCAGTCGGTGACGGCCGGCGGGAAGTGGCCCATGAAGTAGCCCATGAGCGCCACGATGTTCGGTTCGTTCACGGTGCAGGCGATGTCGATGAGGTCGCCCAGGCGCTCGCCCACGTGCGTGGCGTAGCGACCCAACCAGCCGACGATGTCGGGGTTCTCGAACCCGCCGGCGTCGGCGACCCAGAGCGGCAGCGTGAAGTGGTGCAGGGTCACGACGGCCAGGATCGATCGGCGATGGCAGGCGTCGAGCACGGCGCGGTAGTGCTCGAACGCCTCAGACGAGAACTGGCCCGGCTCCGGCTCGATCCGCGCCCACTCCAGCGAGAAGCGGTAGGCGTTGAGTCCGAAGGACGCCACGAGCTCCAGGTCCTCCTCGTAGCGGTTCCAGGAGTCGCAGGCGTCACCGCACGGCTCGACGGTCGTGGTGTCCTCGGCGTGCTCGAAGCGCCACCAGTCGGTGTTGTCGGCGCCCCCTTCGATTTGGTAGGCCGAGGTCGCCGTCCCCCAGTAGAAGCCCTCGGGGAAGTGCACGTCGCGTCGTACCATCCGTTGAACCTAACCCGTTTCGCGCGGGCCGGGCCCTATTTGGCGAGCTTGTTCTGCAGCGCCGCGATGGTCTTGAACTGCGTGGACAGCGAGGCGGCCAGAGCCTTGAGCGTCGACCCCTTGACGGCCTTGCCCTTGCTCGACATGTACAGGAGGGAGTCGCGGCTGTCCTCGATCTGGGTCTTGGCGAACTGGACGACGAGCTTGTTGAAGTTGGCGTTGGGCCCGTTGGCGTCGCTCTCCATGCTCTGCGCCTCCGCCAGCAGGCTCTCGTTGGCGGAGATGATGGTCGTGGCCGGGGCCGTCGCCGTCTCGGCCTGGGTGTCGACCTGCATGGCGTAGGCCACCCCGACGACCCCGACGCTCCACACCTTGAACCCCACGGCCGTCTTGGAGTGGATGCACCCGAGCACGTACGTGTCCGACCCGACGTTGGAGGACTGGTAGTAGATGATGCCGATGTTGTTGGACTGGTCGTCGGCGCTGCTCTGGACCGGGTACTCCTTGAAGGCCTTCACGAGGGCGCTGGCGTCCACCACGTACTTGGCGACGATCGCCTTCTCCGGCGAGGGGACCTTGTCGGACTTCATGAGCTTGATCTCGCCCTCGATGTCCTTGAGCGCGACGGCCGCGGCGGCGCTGTTCCCCTTCAGGCTCTTCTTGCACGTGCTGGTCTGACAGAAGAAGAAGGTGCGGATGGCGTCGATGTCCGCGTCGCTCTTGGTGACGACCGCCTTGACCGGCAGCACCGTGGCCCCCTGGGCGGCGCCGGACGGGACCGCGGGCAGGGTGAGCGCCGTGGCGCCCAGCGCCGTGGCGCAGAGCGCGAGAGCGATCCGATGGGTGAGCGTTCGTGACACGATGGCTGGTCCTTACCTGTTCTCAATGGGTGGGCCGGTTGGCGTCTTTCGATGGATTCGAACACCCGACGCGCCGACTCGCGTGCAAGCCCCCGTCAAGGCTAATTGGTGCGGGTGGCCTCGACCCGTCGGGGCGACGACGCGAACGAGTCAGGGTCGGTGGATGGGCGCCAGGACCAGGCAAAAGGGGTGGCCCACGGGATCGAGGTAGACGCGAAACGACGTCCCCGGTTGAAACTCGGTCTTCGTCGCGCCCAGGGCCAGGGCCTGCTCCTCGCCGGCGTCGAGGTCGTCCACGTAGAAGTCGAGGTGCAGTTGCTGGGGTTGGGGCCCCTCGGGCCAGGTCGGCGCGACGAACGTCGCCACCTTCTGAAAGGCGATCGTCGGTCGGTCGCCGTTGAGCAGTTCGATCCACTCCACGTCTTCGGGTGCCACGTCGCCGAGCGGCTCGACCTCGAGACCCGTGAGTCGGGAGTAGAAGCGGGCGAGCTCGAGCGGTTCGGGGCAGTCGAGCGCGACGAGTTGGAGGCGAATGGATGTCACGGGACCAATGTACCTACTGCGCGTCGCCCGTCGCCCGTGCGCCGACCGGCGTGAGGGGAGTGGCCGGCGAACGCGCAGGGCCCCGGCTGACCCTTAGAGCAGTCGGCGCTCGGTGGCCCAGCGGGTGAGCTGGTGGCGATTGGACAGCTGCAGCTTTCGCAGCACCGCCGAGACGTGGCTCTCGACGGTCTTGATGGAGATGTTCAGCTCCGTGGCGATCTCCTTGTAGGCGTAGCCCCGCGCGATGAGACGCAATACCTCGCGCTCTCGCACCGTGAGCTGCTCCAGTTCGGGGTCGAAGGGCGGGGGGATGCCGGCGTCACCGATCTGGGACGCGAAGGCGTCGAGCACGAAGCCGGCCAGGCGGCTGGAGAAGACGGCGTCGCCGGCCGCGATGCGGTTGACCGCCTCGATGAGTTCGGGACCCTCGATGTTCTTGGTCACGTAGCCCCTCGCGCCGGCCCGGATGATGGCGATGACGTCCTCGGCCGCGTCCGACACCGACAGCGCGAGGAAGCGCACGCCGGGCTGCTGCTTGATCACGGCCTCGAGCACGGCGCGACCGCCGCCGTCGGGCATGTGCACGTCGAGCAGCACCACGTCGGGGACACGTTCGATGATCATCTCGATGGCCGCTTCGACCTCGTCGGCCTCGCCCACCAGTTCGACGTGGCCGTTGAGCTCGGTTCGGATGCCCGAACGGATGAGCGCGTGGTCGTCGACGAGAAAGACCCGCGGCCGGGCCGCGGTGCTCACGGAACGGGCGACTTGAGCGGCAGCACGAGCTCCACCTCGGTGCCGGTGCCGGCGCTGGAACGGATGGTCGCTCGCCCCCCGTGGCGGACCATGCGCTCGATGATGGAACCGGAGATCCCTTGGCGGTCGCCGGGCACCGAGGACGGGTCGAAGCCCCTGCCGAGGTCGCGAACGAACATCGAGATCTGTTCCGGTTCGACCTCGATGTAGATCTTGACGCTTGCGGCCTCGGACCACTTGGCGGCGTTGACGGCCGCTTCGCGCCCCGCGGCCAGCAGCGCCTGCACGTCGGCGTTGAGGGCGCAGTCGCCGACGATCACGACGTCCACTCCGACGGCGTAACTGTCCTCGACCTCGTGCTCGATCTCGAGCGCGGACTCCGCGAGGGTGCTCGGGGGATTGGCGGTCATGCCGAAGGCTTCGGGGTCGACGAGCCACGAGCGCAGGTCTCGCTCTTGCATGCGCACCAACCGGGCGACCTCCACGGGGTCGTTGGCCGCTCGCTGGATGAGTGAGAGCGTCTGCAGGACCGAGTCGTGGACGTGCGCGGCCATGTCGGCACGCTCCTGGGCCCGCACCCGCGCGCGGCGTTCGTGGGACAGGCCCCGCACCGTCCCGATCCACCACGGGGCGAAGAGGATGAAGATACCCAGCACCAGCGCCGTCGCGCCGACGACCACGCCGAACGCGCCGCCGCGCAGATGGCTGACCCGCGAGAGGTTGGCCACACCGACGATGATGAAGACGACGCTGACAATGGTGCGCAGCGCGATGCCGGCCCAGCCACCGCCGGAGGCCGAACCCAGGGTGGCGAGGTTGCTCGTCAACTCGTGCAGGTGTTGTCGCTCGCCCTCGGACGCGCCGCGCCAGACGACGAGCGTGCCCAGTGCGCTGACCGCCAGGAATATGGTCACGAAGCTGAAGGCGTTGAGTCCGAGTATTTGCAGCGCGACCAACATCGTGAACACGGCGATCGACCCGACGGCGAGGATCTCCTTCTCACGCTTGTCAGAGCCGGTGCGCGAGATGATCGACAGGTCCTCGCCCCGGCGGGGCACGAAGATCCACAACAGCATGTAGAGGATGATGCCGAGGGCGAAGAAGAGCGTGGCGAGGACGGCGAAGACGCGTACGGTCTTGGGACTGACGCCGAGCCGCCTCGCGATCCCGGCGCAGACCCCGCCCAGGATGCAGTTGTCGACGCTGCGCCGAAGGGGACGCTCGGGCCGTCCCGGCGTGCGTTTCGCCGCGGGCGCCTTGGCGTCGTGGGACTTTCGTTTGGAGGAAGTGACTCGTAGGATGACACAATTCTGGCACGGTACGACCGAGGCGACAATCAGGGGAAACCCTCGGGTGGCGCAGGCCTCGTAGCGATTGATGAGGGGAAACCCCGATTGTGAGCGACGCGAACGTTTCTTAGCATGAAGGCATGAACCTTGACGACGACGTGACAGACCACCAGGAACCTCTGCCCGCTTCCAGCCCTGAGGAGTCGCTGCCGCCGCCACCGCCGAGCGAGGAGCCGACGGGACTTCGTCGCAGCACGACCCACCGCATGATCGGTGGTGTCGCGAGCGGCATCGCGGAGCGTTTCGACATCGACGCCAACATCGTGCGGGCCGTCTTCGTGATCCTCGCGTGCCTGTTCGGTCTGGG
>Ga0187847_10001460_pt1 | contig 21147 bp, 23 predicted proteins | sample June2016WEW_4_10_FD_132458 | JGI IMG/M metagenome (GOLD analysis project Ga0187847, IMG submission 132458) | Peatland microbial communities from SPRUCE experiment site at the Marcell Experimental Forest, Minnesota, USA - June2016WEW_4_10 | ecosystem: Environmental > Terrestrial > Soil >...
ACGTTCGCGTGCGTGAAGGCGCTCTCGTAGAAGCCGCGCTCCCAGTCAGGAATTGCGCCTGCCTTTGCACTGTCTGGGCGGCGCATGGTGCCCGTACAGACACGGCCATCGTCCGACAGGTTCCAGAACGGCGCCACCGCGAGCGCCGTCGTTGCCGCCGGTCGCCTGTTCTCGGCGAGAGCTCGAATCTTGAGATCGCCGTTATCGACGCGCCATACCAAAGCAGGCTGCGGAAACATGCGGCCATTCAATCCCGTGGCTTTCCGCTCGGCGTTCTCGTAGAACATCTGGCGGCGGCATGCAGCCGTCCACCAAACAATCATTCGGTCGCCTTTGGCGAGCACATTCTCAGGAAGAACTTCGGCTGAGGATGAGCCCGAGAGCGAGCGCACCAGCGACTCGAGAAACCCAAGGGTGAGTGGCTGGGCCGGTTCGAGTGTTGGCGAAGCATTTTTGTGAACTGTCACCTGGTGTCGAGTGACAAAGCTGCGTTGGCGGTCCCCATAGACCAGTAGCGCCTCACGCAGCTCGAAGCGTTGGTTCTCCCCGATCGAGACATGTATCTGCATCGCGTTTCTCCCACGCCTGAAGAGCTTCCACCAATTGGAAAAGTTCGTCATTGATGGCGATGAACCGGCCAACCACACGCAGCGCTTGCCGCACTTCTTCAGGCTTCTGCGGAGAGAAGACCACTCCCAACGTCGGCTCCGCGCTACCTTCCAACATGTACTGGCCCTCTTCATCGAAACAGGCGACGATCGCGTCGTGTTCTTTGAAGGCAACGACCAGGGAGGGCAACGGGATCGTGTCATAGCCGCCAGCCTCTCGGAAATATCCGTCTGCTGGCAGCCTCAGCCGTGACAGACGCTGGATCGACCGCAGGCGTTCAATCCAGCCCCGGAATTTCCCCCTTGCGTGCTTCATAAGAAGTTGCCGCGCGCCGAGAGTGAATGCGCGATGGTTTTCGGTTTTCAAGGTTTTCTGAATGCACTCTGGCAGCGCCTTCTCGACTTCGGGAAACTCATACTGCTCGCGATTCTCTTCGTCGTCCTCGGCACACTCGCGCATTCGCTCCTCATACTGCAGAGCGTCATCGTGGTTATAGATCCGCATTACCCGATAAAGCGCGTAAGTCAACGTCCAGTAGAATGCTGCGCCCAGTCCAGCTGCCTCCTCTTCGAGAGCCGCAATCGCCGGGCCGATCTTGAGAAATCCGCAGCCGCTGCACTCGATCGTCACAGCCAGGCGGCCTTCCCCGAGTAACTTGTCCTCGCCGTCCCGCTCGGCAACGTCGCTCACGTTCAGGTGATATTCAGCGTTGCGCCGAAGCAGGCTCCAACACTCCTCGCCGATTGACTCCATGATGGCGCGCTGGGCAAAGACTTGTGCGCTTCCTTCGCACTTCTGCCATGTTTCCGGCCCTCCAAGCCCTTCTCTCACCAATGCTGCACAGAGGTCGTAGAGCAATTCGGCGCGGAATTCGTGGCCGTAGCTTGTTGGCACATTGCCGAGCACAGGCAGAGCCTGCGTGAAAACCGGCGCCAATGTGGTTATCCCAGTGGGGGCAACAGTTCTGTTGGAGATGGGAGCGGATGGCTGTCGCCTGCGCTGAAGCGATCCATGGCCTCTGTCAGACTGTGAGCGGCTTTGAGAGATTCTTTGCATTGAAAGTGCCTCACAAGTATTTGGCTCGACTCCGGAGGCGGAGCGCTAGCCTTCGCTGCGAACAGTGCCACGAGATCTGCCGGAGTCGTCACTTTCGATCGCATCGCTTACCCCTTCGTGCCGATCGCGCGGTTGAACGTGTAACGCAACACTGAGCCTGTCGCTTCGGGGCCCGACACTGACGCCGTAGCGATCTCTGGATAGTTGGGCGTGAGCAAGTCGCGAACTTGTTCAACGGTAAGGTCCGGACCCGGATCGGGAATCCGAATTCCGTTGTAGTGGAATTCGCGCACCAGCGCTTCAGCTTTGAGAGTGGTCATGGAAATTCTCCTTATGAATCTGCGTACGGATGAGATTTCGGTCAGGCTAAAAGAGGCTCATCTGAACCGAGGTGGTGGGCGGAACATCTTCGGCTTCGACCGTACAGGGCGTCATCGCTTCCGATGGCCGTTCTTGAGAGTCGGTCACCACTCGATATTTCGCCTCCAGATGCTCAAGTTCGCGCAACTCGGCAACACGCAGTGCTTCGGCGGCTTGAAGTTCGTAACGCTCCAGATAGTTGCGCTTGAGCATGACCTGCTGGACCGCGTGCTCGACGTCACTGAACGTAAACTTCGGGTCCCCGTGGCAGGGCCAATGAAGCAACTTCTGGACGAATCCGAGTCGGTGGCGGTCTCCCGTAAACCACGTAGAGTAGAAGCCCTCGATGTCGCAGTGAGCAATGTGGCCGAAAGTCATCGAAAGCCTGTTATAGAACCTCTTCGTGAAAAATTCTCGCAGACAGTTGGCATCAAGAAAACGCAGTAGCGCGTTCCCGAAGTTTGCCTTTTCAACTGTAGTTGAGAACTGTGTGGGGACAAACTCATTGGGGAGGAATGGACCTTTCGACATAATTTCCTCGTGCAAAGCAAGAGGCCAGCCGGAGCTGACCTCTTGCCTTGCCTTGATAAGGCCGAACCACGGCCTCGTTGGACCTATACTCCCACCCAACACACTATCATCGTTGGTCTCTGTTGAGGAGCAACTTATTCAGGCGCGGAACAGTCTGGCCGATGTTCAGGATGCTGCCCCTGCGAAGACTGCATCATGCTGCCGCGCGGCCCAACTCGCGAAGCTTACGATAGAGGGTAGTCTTTCCGATTCCGAGCAACCGGGCCGCTTCGAGCGGTCTGCGATTCGATCTCCGGTATGCAGCCAGGATCATCGCCCGCTCCATGTCAGCTATTGTCGGAAATGGGCCGGCCAGTGAGTCGGGTTCAAATTCGAGCTGTGATTCGGGCTCGGCGCATTGGTTCGATAGACGTTCTGAAGCTGCCGCAATAAGTTGCCGCGCCTGCTCGAGGTTTTCAAGAAATTGTGGGTCTTGCCGAATGACCACCCTCTCGACAACGCGCTCCACAAACCTCACAATCGGCTGCGGCAGCGCGTCCCCACAGCGCCGGCAGTGGGCTCGATCGGCCCACTGAGTGAGTTCACAATTCCGGCATCGAACTCTTTCGCGTTCCTCGTCCATTGAATCACCTCGCAATTTGAAATGGCACTGGCTCAGTCAAAGAGACTGAGCTGCGCGTTTGCCTCTTTTGCGGTTGGCCAGAGAGCCGTTTTCTTGGGCTTCTTCGTAGAGACAGACCTCTCCGACAGATGAATGCCAAACGCAGTTGGTTGTGCTTGAGTGCTGGGTGGCGAGGACAGAGGGAGAACCATGATCGGTTCCTCTTCCGGTTCAGGCTCTATAACAGCGGGACGTGGCTGGATCTTCTCTTTCTCCTGGTCAAGTTCGCGCCAGATTGCATCGGCGGACTCTCCCACCCCGGCCTTCTCCACCAGTTCCCGTGCCATCGCGCTCATCAGGTCTTCGTCGGTATCGAGCGCCTGTAATCCTTCGCCGGAGAACTTGCCCTCCATCATCAGAGCCACCAGCATCTTCTTGCCCATCAAACGGAGGCAGGTTTCCTGCATTGTCCCCGAATACGTGACGAACTTCACCCGCACCGGAAATCTCTGCCCTATGCGCCACGATCTTCGGCTTGCCTGGCGCAGTGTGTGCAGCGAATAACCTGTTTCGTAGAAGTAGAGTGTCGGAAACGCCAGCAGGTCCAATCCCGTCTCGACCAACTTGGGATGGCAGATCACCACCTCCACGCCGGACTTTAACTGCCGCTCGTACCAATCCTCTCGCTTATCGGTCGGAACCGACGAGCGAAGAACCGCCACGCGGAATCCCTCCTGCCGCAACACGGTTTCGAGGCGCAGTGTGACGTCCTTTTCGCCTGTGTAAGTCGCGTAGACCTGGCAACGCCGCCCCTGCCGCAGTTCCTCTTTCACGTCGGCAACGAGAGCCCGTTCCTTCGCATACAGAGTTTCCCGCGTAAGATTTTTGGGTTCAGTCACCAGGAACTTCACATGCTCGCGTGCCTCGGGATCGAACGCGCGCGCCCAGATTTGGTCAAAGTCGTAAGGATGATCTGGATAGAGCAGGAGCGTGTTGAGCAGGATGCTCATCAGGCTCTTGTTGCCGCGATGCGCTTTCATCGCGGACCGAATCTCTTCTTCCAGTTGCTCGTAGGCTTGCTGGAGAGCCCCATCCATATCGACAGAGACGACGCTCTCGTCGTAGCGCGGGAGATTGTCCGAGATGTCTTCAAGGGCCAGGAAGGCCGTCGTGCTCATCAGGAACTTGCCAAAGAGCAGCGGTGAAGCTCCAGGCTTGCGAAGTACACGTACCGTCTTCTTGGTGGCCCTGGAGCAGGCGTTGTCCGCCTCTTCCACTTTCTCGATCGTTTCGAGAACGCCATACTGCTCCTGGAAGTCCCGTCTTCCCTGGCCTCCGTAAGAGAAGCCCTCACGCACCATGACGCGCGGCTCCATGCGGTAGAAGATGTTGAAGAGGTCGTCGGCGTAGCCGCCCATCAGCGTTCCGGTAAGCGCAATCAGTCTCTGCGCAGCACGCCCGAGCACGCCGAGCCCGTTTCCTTGCGCCGTGTCTCCGGCCAGTTGGTGCAACTCGTCGGCGACTGCAAAATCGAACCAGCCGCGCATATAACGCCCCACATACTCAATTGGCGCCATCCGTTGAATGCGCGCGCGGTCCGCCTGCCACAATGCGGAGAAGCGTGTAGCACCGCCCCGCGGTGCGGACAGGATCTCCGCAACCTTGAGCTTATCGGTGAAGTCGAGCGAAGTGAGTTTCTGCATCTCGGAATCGAGAATGGCGACGCCGGAGTCCGGGTTGATGACGCCGCCCAGATTCGGTCCTGACTTTGCCTTGAGGAAGACATGTTCCCAGAAATACCCCAGCTTCGCTTTGTCCTTGCCGGTAATGAAAAAGGTCTGTCCGGGAAAGCGTCTCTTCCACTCCTTGCGGCCCATGCGCCGCATCTCGGACAAAGTCAAACGCTTGCCCTCGTAGACAGTCCTACCTTTGCTCAGCTTCACTTCGCAGATACCGTGCGGCCGGCTTGGATCACCGCCGTTGCGCATGTCTTCGATGAGAAACGTACGAGCTCGCGGGATGGTCAGTAGGACCTCGCGGGCCCATTTGTGGGTGATATGCGAGGGGCACATCACCAGGGTCGCCGTGGGCCTTCCCTCTGCGAGAACATGGATGGTGCCGAGCGCCATGAACGTTTTCCCGGCGCCACACTCGGCGACGATGCGCGCTGCTTTTGCTTTGCGGAGATATTTTGCAGTACCGGTGATTGCGAGCGCCTGAGCCGGAAGCGCCTTGCGCAAGAGGGCTGCGATAGACGGAGCTACGGCGTCTTTCGTGCTCTGCAATGGAGGATAAGTTTCGAGAATGCGCTCGGCCAATGCGGGGCCGAATTGGCGCAAATAGTCGAAGGTCGTCTCCATGGAGATACCTCCTGAAAGTTGTCAACTATTGAATTTTTGTGGATTTGAAGAGAGATGGACTGCCGTAGATCGATTTTAAACTTTAGCGGCCCTGACGGCCCTTATGTTCCAGCTGAATGACTTTCGCCTTCAGGCGGCTCTGCGGGAAGTCTCGTGGGTTGAGAGTGAATAAGACATCTGCGCTTCCTGCTTCGGCACAGAGACAAAATGCATCGTCTTTGGGGTCGGGCGAAATCTCGGCCGAGAAACGAATCTCGACCGACTCCCCTTGCTCTCGAATGAAATTGATGAGCGTGCCAATTGCCGCAGGACGAACGTGGAGACGCTTCAGGACTTCCTTGTACTCGGCGAGAATATCTTCCGAGTAGAGCCACACGAAGTGGCCCTCGTCCGCCCAGCGGTAGAGCAAATCCGCGCTCGGAATCAGCCCGGCTTCATATTGGTCCCGGAAACCGGAGATGCCTGCCACCACAACGTTCGTGTCCACTACGGCGCGTTGTTTTCGTTTCCTAGACTTCGGCGGCAACGGTGATCTCCGGGGAGCGGCTTTCATGACGATAACTGCCGACCGTGCGCTGGATTTCTTCCGCGGAGATCTCTCCTATGTCCTTGGCCGCCTCAGAGAGAGTCTTAAGAAACTCTTTCTTCCATCCCGCACGCTTCCGTCCGGGCGGCATGTCGCGATAGAGATCAGCTCTGTTCATTCCCAGGTCTATTTCTTCGCCAAGCGATCGAAAAGGAACTCCCAACTTGATCGGCTCCTCGTCGGCAGAGAAGCGGCAAGTAAAGATCACATACTCCGGATTTTTGATGCGGAGTCCCTTCTCGGACGCGCGAAAGACGTCAATCAGTTTCGACAGAACGTTTGCGCGCGTCCCCAGCGACTCCTTCAGACGGAAGGCAACTTTTGCGGTGAGAAGGGTTCCTTTGTCAAAGACATAGGTACCGTCCACCCTCTTCGGCTTGACTACGCCAAATTGCACGAGATTCTGCAGTTCTTTCGGCTCAACCCGGAGAACCGCGCTCGCTTGCTTCAATTTCAGGGCTCGCAGTGCCATATGCCCTCCATTACCATCTAAATCTTAGATGCTATTCCCGGCACGGTCAATACCCCGGAGAGAAGCACTCTTCGCGCAGCAGAATTGGCCGCTTTCGGCTCAGCGGGAAAGAACTCCCAGGCCGCTGAAACGTTGCCTCACGCCGCAGCGATCAGCGAGTCGATCGAATAGCGCGGCCAGTGAACGGGATTGTTTGAACTCGGAAACGCCAGCGCCTGTGAGCGCAAACCATGACCAATCCACTCAAGCATCTCGTCGGTCGTTGCAGAAATCAAAACTGGCTGGCACCCGATGCCGTCGAGTTCTTCGATTCTGCGCTTTTGCTCGACGATTTGAAGAATGTGCTCTGCCCATGACGGGTCGGCGGGCAATCCCAGGAAGCTCACCAGCGTCGCCCACGCTTCCTCGCGCCTGTAACGCAACAGGATCGTTCGTCCAGCGCTCCCATTGGTATGAAGTTCCTGCGAGACAGCCAGCACATGACGCACAGGCTGTTTTCGGTCCGGCAAGCTCACAGCCCCCTTGTAGCAAGAGGCATGTTCGCCCAGGGAAACATCTTTTGTTGTGCCATCGGGAAAGGCCAGATTGAAGGTGGCCTTTTCGTGGACGGCGGCCGTAATCGCGCCCACATCCGAATCGTTGCCGAACACGCTAAGAAGATGCGCCTGCCGATCTTCACCTATATATCGATCGACTCGCAGGCGAATCCGAGTTGAGGCCTTCTCCGTAATGCGCACGTACTCAAGCAGCCCGAGTCGAAGGTGTGCATTCTCCATCGTCTTCGCCCTCCTTCTTCAGTGGGGTCTCCGTGAGCTTGAGCACTCTTCCGTCTACATAGACCAGGCGGAGTTCGTTGGTCCACCGTTCCCGATGATGAATGATCTCGGCGTCGCCATCCTCTTCAACAAAGGTTGTCACATGCTTGACCGACCGCCACCTTGCGATGTGCCGGTTCTCCCCTTCGCCGAGGACGCCATTGAGCAGTCCCGCCGTGCACAAGAGGCCAACGTGACCACCGTGCAAGGGCGTGATGGGCCTTCCGGTCGCCACATCGTCGTTCGGCATCAACAACGGCGCCGCCTGTCTCCATGCACCCGAGTGCGGAAGCAGGTCTTCCAAGATGTCGTACGGGAGGCCACGATAGTTCAGCGTCGCTTCGTCAGACGGAGGAACGGAATATGGCGCGCACGCGCCTGGCTTTAATTCCGCGAGTTGCGGGAAGCTCCCGTAAAGGCTCATGTTGTGGAGCTGACGCTTATTGCTCTCTATCGTCGCGCCTCTCACCTCGCGGCGAACACCAAAGACCGCGATTTGCCGGTACTGAACCGAATCGGGATCCGTCATGCGAAAGACGTTCAGCTCGGAGAAGTGAGAACTCAGGATTCCAGCGCAGTCGTGCAAGCGCTCAAATGGGATCACCAGAATCAAAACCCCATCCATACGCAGCCAGCGGTAGGTGTGTTCCAGGAACACAGCCTCCATGCGCCGGTTCGCCATCGTGCCGATCTCGGAGTCGTAAGGCGGATTAAGGTACAAGAGCGAGAACGACTCGGCCTTTGCAATGGCGTCGAATGTGTTCCCCTGGATCGTCTCGATGCCCTTGGAACTGGCGATGCGAGCCCGTTCGGCATCGAGCTCGACGCCATAACGCCGGACAGGAGCGTCGCTGGTCAGAAGTTCGAGTGCAGTTCCTTTTCCGGCACAGGGATCGATGACTGAGGCCAGCCCGGCGAAAGACAGCAGCGAGCGAAGTTTCACACCCTCCATCTCTGGTAAAGGGTAATAACCCATCTTCAGACGCGCGACATTCCTCATAAATTTACCTCGCTCAGTGGAATGAACTTGTTCCTTTTCTGACCGCTATGACCATGAATTCGTTGGGCGATACCGACTCCCAACCGGGCGTCAGGCAATGCTGCCGAAGTGCAACAGAAGTCCACTCGGAAAATTCTCCAACCGGCAGCTATACTTGTAGGAGCCTGCATAAGGCGTGTTCTTTCCACCACTTGCGAGTGTGATTGATGCCAAAGCCGCTGGAGGTATTTGAAAACCCGGACCAACATTGGTCGTTGCTTACTTCCAGCCAAGACGTCGAGCTGGAAGACCAGCATTTTGACCGTAAAGAAGCTGGAACCACGGATTCCAACGGCAAGGTATCGTCCAGCCAAATTAGTTCATTAATCGACCACGCAAAAGCCACGATTTCGGCGTTTGCCAACGAAAATCGAGATGGTGGTCTGCTTGTCATTGGGATATCCAAGGCCGGTGAGGTCATGGGGCTTTCCCACCTGACGGACGCTCAACGAAATTCCATAGCGCAACCATCAAATTGGCTCTTGCACCACGATGCTCGCATTAAACTCCATGACTGCACCGACACAAGCGGCCAGCCGGGCAAAATCTGCCTTATTTACGTTCCATACGTTCCCAATGCCATTTGCGAAACGCTAGGCGCATCCCCAAGCGCGTGGCGTCGACAGGGCGCCCAAAACGCGCTTCTCAGTTCGGACCAAAAGGATCAACTGCGTAGGGACAAGAAGATCGTCAGCTTTGAGGACGAAGCTTGTTGTGCATTCGACCTCCGCGACGTCGATCAACCGCTGCTGGCTGAATTCCGAAAGCTTTACCATGCTGATGCCCGATATAGTTACAGCAACGAAGAATTGCTATTTCAAGCCGGAGCTCTTATTCGTAACGGAGATGCTTATCTCTTTAACAATGCAGGGTTCCTTTTCTTCGCCGCAAATCCTCAACGAATCCTGAGCTGGGCTGCCATTCGCCTTATTCGTTACGAGACTATTTCGAATACGCCGCCTGAGAATGCCGTCATCAGCTTGGACAGGGAGTTCACAGGTTCTCTGCCGCAGCAAATTCGCAATATCCGTGTCTACTTCCAAGAGTCGGGATTTTTCAAGAAATACCAACGCCGCAACGCTTCTGGGGGATTCACCGACGAGCCTGAACTACCGCTTGTCGCCATTGACGAAGCGATCGTAAATGCAGTCGTTCACCGCGAATATGCGGCCAAGTATCCAATCGAATGCCGGAAGTTTTCCGACGCCTTTATAGTGAACAACTCGGGCCGCATTCTGCAGCGCGAGAGAGAAGTTCCATCGGACTTTACCCTTGCTGATACAGCCCTCGATCACAGTCCACGCAATCCGAAAATACTTGCGTGGCTTAAGCTGGTGAAGGACGAACGAGGGGCCGAATTCGTCCGGGCGCTGAGTGAAGGCACAAGGCGCATGAGAGATGAGATGCAATCTCTCGGTCTCCCAGCGCCACGTTTTCACGTGACGTCATCTCAAACACGGGTCACACTCTTCAATAATTCAGCAGAAAGGGAGGCGCTCCTGCGCTCAACTGTCAGCGGCGCAGAAACGTCGACAGAGTACTCGAACCTCTTTCCGCTGCAGATGGGAAACATTCGACACCTTAAGGTAGAAGATTTTCCAAAACTCAAACGGGAACTCTCCTTCGCTCTAGCCGACTCCCTTCAATCGGCCGATTGGTTTTTGGATCGAACCGGGTTCCGCCTTCAGGCACATAAACGGGGAACAGAGCTTCCGCTACCGACAGATGTCGCACGATACCTGCGATTTTATCCGGCGTATTCAATACAGATTCGAGAGTACTGGAAAGTACTTTACCTCGCGGTTGACTATTCGCTCGAAGTCAAGAGCATTCGAACTGCGAATGAGTTGCTGAAAAGCGTCGCAAAGGATGATCTCGTAGGTCGAACGGCTGTTGCGTTTTGGGACCGTTGGCGACCAGGACGCATTCGGAGCGTCGATCCCGAATGGACTGACGTCGAGTTTTTTGAATTCGGTAAGATCGAACGGATTGCCAGCTCGAAGGTGATTCCAAATCTTCCGATCTTTCTGCTGGAGTCGCTTTTGGCCGCGAACGGAGTTCGTTTCGACCTGAACGCCGCCATCAAACGAGAAAGCCTCGCTTTAGAGCCGAACGCCTCGCGCTTGCGTTCAGCTAAGATTCAGGCAATCGCTGAAGAGTTGACTCACACAGTATTTCCCATCACCATCTCCGATGATATCAAGGTCCTGTTTCAACCAACGTCGGCGGTATTATCCCGCGACCGAGAAGCAATTAGCGCCCTACACGCTTCCGGTATTCCAGAACCCAATGTCGAATTTCATCATCATCATGAATCAGCGGATATTCGCGATGGCATTACGCGATTTGGCGCATTCAACCAAGACCCCCATGATATTGAATTGGTTCCTGTCTGCACTTCGGAATACCGGCAGCAGATGGGGGCGCTGATTGAACGGTTGAAGTCAGGAAAATACAAATACAAAGGTTCCGAACGAACGTTTGGATCTCGTCTTTCGTATGGTTCGATCATCACGACGGAAAGTGTCTCGTCCCTCTTTTCCGAATGCGAACGGGTTATCGCAGAACATCCAGGATGGGCCGGTAACAAGGACTTGAACAGGTTGTTCTTGGTCTATACGCCAGAACGGGGATACTCACTTGATGATGAGGGATCGCCCTATTATCGCGTAAAACGATTGCTGCTGGAGACTGGAATCCCCTGCCAAATGGTCGATACTCCCACTTTGATCAATCCAGATTGGAAGGATCTCAATCTTGGATTGAACATCGTTGCCAAATGTGGCATTGTGCCTTGGGTATTGCCAGATGCGATTCCAGATGCTCATTTCTTCGTTGGATTGTCATACACGAAGAGCCGCAGGCAAGATGCAACGCGAATCATGGGCTATGCCAATGTTTTCAATGCGTATGGACGGTGGGGATTCTACTCGGCGAATACAGAAGCCTTCCCCTACGACGATAAAGCGGAATATTTCTATAGGCTGGTCAAGTCCACGCTCGAAAAGCTTTCGCTTTCTGAGACACCGTCTGTCTATTTCCATTATTCCGCTAAATTCTCGAGAGACGACCGGAATGCAATTCTAAGGGCCGCGCGCGAAGTGCGGCCCAAAGGAACCTATTCCTTCGTATGGATCAATACGCAGCACAATGTACGGTTCTTCGATCGGTCCGGCGAAGGAGATGGCAGCTTAAGACGAGGAACATATATCGCGGCCTCTCCATCTCAGGCATATGTTTCCACAACAGGCTACAACCCTTATCGAAGGAGTTTAGGCACTCCATTGACTTTAGAAGTCAATATCCATACAGAAGAAGCAAACGGAGGAGTGCGAAAACAGCATGACCTCCGAGCCCTGGCATTTCAGATATTAAGCCTCACGAAGTTGAACTGGGCTTCAACAGATTCGCTTTGCGGCGAACCCATTACGACGAAGTATGCGGGGGACATAGCGTATCTGACATCGGCATTTTTGCGACAAAATGGATCCTCGTTCAAACTTCATCCAGTGCTAGAGCGGACTCCTTGGTTCATTTAGCCGTGAGTGCTATGCGGCCAAAACTGCGGCGGGAACTGGGCCCGGATCCCACGGCCCTTGGATCGGGGGAATCAAGCGAGCGATCTCCTCCGACCCGCAGAGTCCGCAGCGCCGCCCCGATGAGGTCGAGACTGTTTCGCAGTTATCGCAGTAGACGGCGCTCTCGACAGGAATCGAAACCAGACCCGGCTCACGGCGAATCATCAATACGTTGCGCATGTGCCCTCCAGTAGATCCAAGGTGAAAGATTCGGCGTTACGCGGCAGTTCGGGCGGCCTCCTGTTCAAGCTCGGCGACCAGAGTTTTCAGCATCTCCAGTCTGGGAATCGTCGTAATGGACTCGATCCGCAACCTGTCGACGATGGCAATGAAGGATGTCTCGCCAATCTGCCGTGCCAAGGTGTGTGCCTTGCTAACTCCACGGGAGGCCCGCTCCATCGCCTCGGCAACATCCGCCTGCAATTGTGCATTCGGGATGGCACTTGCCAGCCGCGTATGCGCGACGCGCCAGAGGATCTCTCCATAGATCGGGTCTCCCAGGATGCGCTGAAACCCCTCGATCCTCACCGTTGCCTTCTGATCGATCGGGCCACGTTGCGCCGGTGGGCGCGGGCCAGATGCAGGATGGCCCTTTGAGGAAATGGCCCCTTTGGGCATTGCCCATTGCGGAAGCCTCGGATATTCAGTGGGCTGCCGGTATTCATTGAGCGGAACCCACATTTCGGTGAAGTTGTAGAGATACCGACCCAGACCAAAACAACTGCACGCTCGCTTGAAAGCCTGAGCCTCAGCCGCGGTCATCGCGTTCTCTTCATCTGCCCAGTCTTCTCCGCTGCCGGCGTGGCAACCCAGCCCGGTAATGGTCAGCGTGCAGGTAACCAGTACTTTACCCGTCTGGATGAGTTTGTCCTTCTTCATCCGCGTCACGGATGACACGGTGGAGACGGCGTAGGTCCGGGTCCAGCCATTAGGAGTGAAAAGTTGGTTGAGGCGGTCAGTGTAAGCCCGTGGGTCCGCGAACGCGATCACGGCTCCGCGGTTGCCATCCCGATTTGTGTGTGTGACACGCCACTTGATCTCCGATGGATTAAAGGGCTCTGCCAGTCGTGCGAACAGTGCGTCCGGTTCCGGGTTCGGCTTCACATCTTCTGTTGTCATCGTTGTATCTCCTCAAATAGAAATGGCGCCCCGAAGAGCGCCTCAGCCCCGCCGCAAGAGTTGGTCAAAACGGAATCTCGCCCGCCGTGATCTCCTGATCGGAGTACTCCTCGCCGTTGCCAGATTCTGTGTAACCAAAGTTCCCGTTGCCCGTTCGGGCATGACTTTTTCCGCTGGGGCTCCGCCCTTCCTCTCCTGGACGGCCTCCCAGCAGTGTGAGGTCGTAGATGAGAATCTCGGTCCGGTACTTCTTTTGGCCAGATTCCCGGTCGTCCCACGTGCGGGTCTGGATCTTGCCCTCGATCAAAAGCTGCGAGCCTTTTCTCACGTAGTCGCGAATCACTTCCGCGGTGCGGTTGAAGGCTACCAGGTTGTGCCACTCCGTCCTGTCCTGCCAGTTGCCCTGACCGTCCTTTTGGCGGTCGGCGGTGGCGAGTGAGAATGAAGCAACGATTGTTCCGCCGTTTGTTGAACGGATCTCGGGGTCCTTGCCCACATGCCCGAGCAAGATTGCTTTGTTGACGCCCTTTGACATGACGTCCTCCTTTATTGGGGAATTAGGCGCGCACGTGTTCGAGCGCCGCTGCTTGTGAGATTTCGACGTACTCTCCATTGAGGTACCGGTAGAACCTTCCGGAGTTGCGCCCGATATTGAGATAGCGCCGCGTAATCCGGTGCTTATAGAACTCAATCTCTCCGGCGCAGCCCATGTACATGAAGTTCTCCAGGTCCGTCACTGGAACGGCCAGCTCAAGGGGAGCCCAGTTCGGCTCGCCGACGGTAATCGCAGCTTTGATGGGATGCGTCATGGTCTCAATCCCCCGGCTGTCACTTGAACCATAACCTTGCCTTTCGTGGAAGCATATCTTTGCCGCCTGTCCAATCTCTGTCAAATGACTCAATGCCCCGCCATGGATAGGCATCCGAGGGTGAACGGGCAGACGGAGATCGATCTCTCGGAATGGATGCCGCGCTTTAGCCCGCGGCTGATCGCCGTCGTTGTCTGGTAGCAGCTTTCTTGGAGGTTCTCGACTCGAGCATTGCCAATGTGGCATTGCCGCGCATCTCCGGCGACTTGGGAGCCACCAACAGCGAGATTACATGGCACTTGAGTTTTGCACAGAGTGTCATTGGCCGGGTGCAGCTCCAGCCTGTGACTTCCATCACGGAGCTTACAGCCTGCAGGCGGTATATTTCGGGCCAGAGCTGAGGGCTGGTTCCTTCCATTGCTTGATTGTTTTACAGGGAGCGCACAAACGAACAACTAAAGGAGGACAATACACGTGAAGATCGTCACCGCTTTCGTCGCCAGTGCGCGGAGGAGGGGCCTCACTTACGCTGCCACACGCCAGTTCCTCGACAACTTACAGTCGTTCGGAGATGTTCAGAGTGAAATCGTCTTTCTCAGCGAGTACAACCTTCGAGTGTGTAGCGGCTGCAAGCGATGTTTCCTGCGGGGGGAAGAGTGCTGCCCGCTCAAGGACGACCGGGACGTGCTCATTGAGAAGATGATGACCTCCGATGCGGTCGTCTTTGCCTCGCCGAACTACTCGTTCCAAGTCTCCGCAATCATGAAGACGTTTCTTGACCGGCTCGGGTTCGTGTTCCACCGTCCACGCTTCCACGGGAAGACCTTCACCAACATCGTCGCCCAGGGAATCTACGGAGGCGGCAAGGTGGTGAAGTACCTCGACTTTGTGGGAGGCGGGCTGGGATTCAATGTCGTGGGAGGCAGTTGCATCACAGCGCTTGAGCCGATGGCCGAGAAGGACCGGCTGAAAATGGCCGAGGCCCTTTCGAGGCACGCCAAGCAGTTTCACCGGCAGCTCTTGAAGCCGACCCATCCGGCACCGTCGATCTTCCAACTCATGGCGTTCAGGATAAGCCGTACCAGCATGAAGCTCACGCTTGGCGAAGACAATCGAGACTACACGTACTACCGCGATCACGGTTGGTTTCACTCAGACTACTACTACCCAATCAGAGTTGGCCCGCTGAGAAGAGCCATTGGTGCCACTTTCGATTGGGTGGCAGCCTACAGGTTTAAACAGACGGATGCGTAGGCGGCTCCTTGGCCCATTGGCGAGCGCGTTTCAGATCGGATTGACGGAAGATCGAGGATGATTGGCACAAACAGCTATCTGAGTGCATAATCCATAATCTGTCATGACCTACTCAGCGATCACTGCGGGTAGAGAAACCTCCGGACTTAGAGTTCTGGGTGGCTAGCGGGCTATCAGGACGCTATCCGTCTATATCAAACCTGAGAATCAGAGAGGCCACGCGCTGCATTCGACCACCACCCCGGACCTTCAATCCAGTAATCGAGGACGCTCTTCCTTTTGAAGACCTTCCAGGCAAGATTATGTTTCCAACCCGGCAAAGTTATGTTTCAAGTGACACGGCGCCTGGCGACACTCCGACGTGCGTGTGTTTGCAGCCAACGCAGCATACGGCTGCGGTTGTTTTCCTGATCGCCTCCTCAAACGGCGGTGGGTGCGGCAGCACCTCGCCGCCACGGCTATAGAACACGGGAGCCAGCTCTCCCCGGAGCCCACGATTCTCTTCCTTCCAGAGGTCCACCGAAAGGATTCCATCCCTGCCACGAAAGAGCGTCTTCGAGACGATCTGTGGGCGGTCCCGGTCTGAAACCCCCGATAGCATATGGAGCGTGATCGCTAGCTCCAAGGTCCGTTCGCTGCGAAGCATCTCAATGCGCACCATTCTTTCGGCCAGCAGTATGGCATGACGGCCGTTCACGGCAATCGACCGGATGGATTGTAGCCATGGCAAAGGCGATCCGTCCTCCGCGACGAAAGCGCAGACCCGTCCCATGTCAGAGACTGCGCCTCCAGACTCGACTCCACGCAGTACATAGCGACTGGCGAGGTGCTGATGTTCGACCGAGACTCCAGGCGTGCAGTAGATACCCCTCTTCTGAAGCGCCTTCAGCACGCTTGGCGGTAACGCCAACCCATAAAGAGCCTGGCGAGAAGTGGCGGATCCGGGCTTCTGTTTTTCGGAAGTATTCATAGTCCTTGCTCCTCACACCGCGGCGCGGTTTCGAATCGGCTGCCCCAACGCGGCGCGAATATCTTCTTTCGTGCAACCGGCCCAGCATTTGTAGAACCGGGGATCCTTGATCTGAATGGCAAGGTTGTCACCCGAGCGATCGTGGCTGGCAGCTGCGCAGGAGGGGCATCGGGCCCACCAATTCCGGCTGTCCTTGCGCGTGGTCCGCACATAGTCAAGAATTCTGAACTCCTGGTTGCGGGCAGATGAGGCGGGCGGTATATACGGAATTGCGACGGCTGGCCGGTACGCTTCGGGCAGGCTCATACCCTCAATAAATGTCTTCAGCTCGGCCTCGGTCAGTTTCGGCAGCCGCTCGAGATATGCAAGCTGCGCTTCTGGAGCAGGCTCAGCTTCGTAAAACCAGTAACGGCGATTTGTCTTCCGGTGCACGCCAAGTGGAGCACGGATCGCGTTGCCGTACTCGCCATGGTCGAGCTTGTCCTGGCGCGGGAAGACTTCTATGCCCTCCTTCAGACCACCGCCCTTGACCGGAACACCGAGTCGGAGCGCGAGGTTATAGACATAAATCCGGCATTCGGTTGCCAGTAGCGGCTCGGCACCGAAGACCCAGAGATGGCCACCGCGGCGCGATTGCTCAAGCGCTGCGTCTACTCCATCCTGCTTGAGTTCCCATTGCAGTTGGAACAGCGATTCCAACGCTCCATCAAAGTCGGCGTCGATTGCGACCCACTTTGAGCGTTGCGTCTCGGGGTTGATTGCGTAGAGGCTGATCGTGACGTCACCATTGAGGTGCATCCGTACTACGCCATCATCGAGCGGCTTCGGTTCCTTGGTCTTCCAGTCGCGCGCCGGGTAATAGGGGACAGATCCGTTCGGCAACGGTCGCTCACCCTGGATTGCATACGCGCGCCGGTTTACAAACAGGCGCGTGAACCTTGCCGCGGCTTCCCGATTTACACAGAACTTGGCATACATGGCGTCCCGCCTCCTTCATCCGTTGTGTGGTTGTAACCCGGGTCCGAAACTCGGTCAAATTCAGGAAGACGGCGAGCAGAGCACACTGTCTCTGCATCTGCTCGCCGATTCCCTCTGCTGGTGCTATGCGGCTTTCCTGTTCGGAACCACCACGACCCTCACGAACTGGGACCGGTTGATGGGCCGGGCTGGCTCCGGGTTGACGGCCGAATGGCCGGGGGTTCTCTGTGGCGCGGACCAGGCGGACGACTGAACCCTGGCGATGGCGCGGTTGATCGAACGGATGCGGCTTGCGGACAGGCGCATGGGGACTTCCTCCTTCAGTGGCGGTGGTTTAGGATTTTGGGAGTCTTGCGGGATGGGCTAGGCGTTGGCCGGCTGGAACTCTGTGAGCAGCAGGCCGGGCTGTTCAACCAGACGAAACAAGTCGTACTCGGAGAACGCGCGGTCGAACTTCTCCGACGTGAACTGGTCTTCACAGTCCTCGAACGACAGCATGTACCATTGCTCGCGCTGTCTATCGAAAAGGTAGATCGCTCCCGATGCGCCGTTATCCGGCACCATCTGCAGGAGCAGGACACCCTTGGCCGTCTGTATCCACCGGGTGGCAATTGCCTCTCCGACTTCGAGAAATGCGGCGACAGTTTGCTCGACGGAACTGGCGGCGCGGTCCCGCCAACTGAACATCTTGTATGTGGACATCTTTCCCAAGCTGGCTTGCATGGCACGATTCTCCTTTCTTCTTTGTTGGGTTTGGGGATCGATTGCGGGTTAGCGGGACCTGCTGTTCACGGTGAGGAACCACATCCGAGCCAGAGATCCGAGCAGGGCTGCGAACATCAACGTCACCCCGATCTGCTGAAGCGCGTGATGAGCAGTCACGAGGTAGAGCGTTCCAGCGAATCGCACAACGATGATCGCGTTGACCACGGTCTGCACAACGCAGATCGTTAAACGGCGCTGGAACGGATTTGAGAGAGATCCTCTTCCCGCCGGCTGGTCGGAGGCGGCGGAGACATAAGGGCGCATGGCGGTCGTTTCCTTTCGTGGCATGATGTGCCGGTTGTCGTTCATTGATTGCGTGCAGGGGGACTTTGACGAGGTCAAGAACGGCTGACACCTTGAGCTTGCCTGGGAGGCTTTAGTTGTTTGGGAATGTGTACTACGAGTGCTACTCCGCTTGGCAATAGGATTCGTGCAGGCGGTCGTCACAGTTGAGGAGCCTGGTAAGACAATCTGCCAGGCTGGCTTCTCCTGGCATGTATGCCCGATTGAAGATCGCTCAACTTCACCCTCGCTACCCCTTACCTTCACTTCGCCAACCCAACATTCCCAACCAAACAAGGGGATAGTCAGAAAGGAAGTTCTTGAACAGTCATAACTTAGGAAGTGCCGATTCCGTTCAATAACGAGGCAAAGGATGTCAAAGCAGATTCAATGAAACGTCAATGCGACGTGAATGCAACCACAAAGGACAGTCGAAGAAATGCCTTGCCCAGCGCAATCGAACTACGACGCTCGCAAATCGAAGAGTTCCCTAAGGGGCACAATTTCCGAGCTCGCCGTGTTGGTCAGAGTGCGCGTATCGAGCAGCGAATGGCGGAAGGCCTCGCTCAGTGCAAAGCCGATTCGCTTCCGAGTCGTGCGCAATTCCATGGCAAGCAGATACAGGATGTCGTCGCTAGATGTCAGGTACAAGACGGTATCTGTGGTGCCGTCCCTGTCGAGAGCCTCGCGAATTGTGGCGTAACGGGATGCTGCCTTCGCGCTTCTCTCGTATTCAATCCCGATCGTTCGCGTGCATCGGTCGATTCCTATTTCCGCGACGGCATCATAGTCTTTGGTCGCTGCGCCGGCGGCGACAAGATTCCGTGACGTGATCTCGACGTCACTCTTCCATGATCGAAGCAGGCCTGATCGGGCAAAAGCCAAATGGATATTGACCAACTCCAGCGCATGAGCGACCTTCGAGGGATGAAGAATCTGTTCCGTATTGCTGGGCAAGGAGACCAGGTAATGACCGCGTGATTCGAGACATTCAAGACCCTGTTGCGTAATTCCATAGACAGGTTTACCCAGGAACCGCTGCCCATTAAACCTCACTATCAGGCCAGCCTTTTCGAGTCGTGTCACCCGCCAGCGCAAAGAGCGGACGATTGCCTCTAGCATCTCGTGGGTCAGCAGATCGCGAAGCTGATCGAAAGTGATCGCACGGGAGTTGCGGACATGGAGCAGAACCGGCAAGTCGCAGGTGTCAGAAAGAGAAATGTAGCCCTTGTAATACCTCATCGGATCGCTCCTTGGCTGTCATCATTGAGCCGAAGTCGGCTTTGACCCTGATCAATCCGCCATCGCCCGAGATCACTCTCGACCCAATCGTCAGCGCCGAAGAGCAACATTGCCTCGTACCTTTCGCCGCGCAGGCTGATCGAAACTGGACGAATTCCAGCCGATTTCCAACCGGCCTTAGCGAACTCGATTACGCCATGCTCGGCTGATCTGAGAGTGACCAGCCAAGCGTCGGGCGTGATTTCGCCGGCACGTCGCTCGAACAGCAAGTGCACCTTCCCGGAAAACTGACGCGGCAGAGAGCAAAGAAATGTCCTGCCGACCGCACGCAACGGGAACTCCGGATCGAACCCGCTCTTCGCGTTGAAGCGAATTTGCCCGGGAAAGATGGCGCTATGGTGGAGACGGCTTCCCGACATGAGTGCCGCGGCGTTGAAGTACGCAGCCTTCCGCCTGAAGCAATAGGGATCACTCACGTCGCGTGAACGCATCGCCCACCAGTTCGTTCCGAAGCTGATTACGCGGACGTACATGCTCGCAATTCCGCCATAAGCGTGCCCAGAACAGCACGCGTCTGGGCCATTCTCTCCCGGCCTCGGAGGGAATGGAGGAACCAGATCCGCTCGAATAGAAGCCTGGGAAGCGGCAGGTCATCGGCGCGAAATCGGGCCAGAAGCCTATCCAACTCGACCATCGCGCGGGCGAAGTCAATCTCCTCGTCGCACTGCGATTCGAGTTGCTCGGCGAGATACTCATCCCACTTCTCGGCGACCGAGCAATCAGAAACCCCTCTTTTGTACGCTGCCCATAGCGCGAAATAGCGGTTCTTCTGCGCGAGGTGGTCGAGCAATTCCTGAATCTGCTTTCGAGGAGATGTCCGTGCCTGCCGCTCGTCGCGTGCGGTTGTCAGCCGCGCCTGATTGCTGAGATGCATAGTAATGGTTCTGAAGATCGAGTCGTTCAAGCCTTCTAACGCGATCGTGCGCGCGGGATCAAGCAGGCTCTCGATACGCTCCAGTTCTTCCGCGAATCGCGCTGGCAACTGGAGTCCCTGCAACTGGTAGAAGCTCCGCAAGAGCTCCATGCGTCCGACGGCCAGCGTATTGCGCCGTTCCTGCGCCGGAACATCACTGCGGACGTGCGTCAGCCAATCGTCATGACTCTCGAAATCGGAAGGGGGTTTTCTGGTCATTGTGGTCCTCTTATGCGCCCTTGAGAGTCGCATTACGGCGCCTCTCCTGGTCAAGCAACACTGTTGTTTGGTTGAGGCGCTGCTTTAGATTCTGCTCACTGTTCTGCAACGCCTCCACGCGCCGTTGTAACAATAGATTGGTTTGTTGCGTGCTGGCTGCGGTCGCATCGGACGCAGCGGCTGCAATCTTCTCCGCCTCAGCAGGCGAAATCCCTTTGCTGTCCGACAGGGTGCGAACGCTTCTCGTCAAACTCCCATTCGTATCGGTCTCCTGTTCTGAGGGCCTTGACTTGCGGGACAGGGCTGCTTCAGCTTCGGTATTATGCGCTTCGGCCAACTGATTGAACTGTTGGGTCCGGTGCTCTATCTCGATCCTGTCGCTGACGCGGCCGTTCCACAATTGCGCGATGAGAGACGCTGCGATGAGTTCGCGTTTGTCCATGGCGCGCCACTGAAAGAGAACGACTGCGACCAGACCACTGAGCAAAAGCAGCGTTGCAACATTCGACCAAAAGTAGAGATCGTCAAT
>Ga0187847_10001463_pt1 | contig 21073 bp, 19 predicted proteins | sample June2016WEW_4_10_FD_132458 | JGI IMG/M metagenome (GOLD analysis project Ga0187847, IMG submission 132458) | Peatland microbial communities from SPRUCE experiment site at the Marcell Experimental Forest, Minnesota, USA - June2016WEW_4_10 | ecosystem: Environmental > Terrestrial > Soil >...
CGCCGTCTTCCCCGCCAACGACATCGAGGGGACGATCGAGGCCCTCGGTGACGGCCGCGACCTCGCGGCGGTCTTCATCGAACTGGTCCAGCACGCCGGCGGGGTCGTCCCGACGACGACGGAGTACCTGCGCTTCCTGCGCGACTTCACGCACCACTGCGGAGCGCTGCTCGTCTTCGACGAAGTGGTGACGCTGCGCCTCAGCTTCGGCGGCCGTCAGGAGGCGGTGGGCGTCGCGCCGGACCTCACGTCACTGGGCAAGCTGATCGGTGGCGGCCTGCCCATCGGCGCCGTGGGGGGACCGGCCCGCGTGATGGAGCGAACGGCACCCCAGCGGAGCGACGCAATACTGCACGGCGGCACCTTCAACGGCAATCGCCTGTCGATGGTCGCCGGAGCGGCCGCCCTCGACCTGCTCGATCGCGCGGCCATCGAGCGGATCAACCGTCTCGGAGGCCGCCTGGCCGACGGCATCGTCGCCGCCGCGGCCTCTCGGGGATTAGGCGTCTCAGTCACCGCGTGCGGTTCACTGCTCACGATGCACGCGCTCGCCGACGTGTCCACCGCCGAAGAGAGCCAGGCCGCCGCCGCCCAGCCCTTGCGCCGGCTGTTGCACTTGAAGCTGCTCGAGCACGGCCTGTTCACGGCGCCGCGCGGGGAGTTCGTGGTCTCTACCGCCATGGACGACACGACTATCGACGACGCCCTGGCGTCGATAGCGCGGGTCTTCGACGAGGTGGCCTCTGCGGCCGCGTCGCGGGTGTAGCGGCCGAACCCTAGCGAACGGCGTAGGCCACGAGTTCCGAGACCTCGCTCTGCTTGGGGGCTGTCGGCCCGCCCCCCGGGATTAACAACGTGTTGCCCGCGATGGCGAGCGGCGCGTTCGTGGTGCCTGAGAGCTTCTGGTTGACGACGACGGCGCCAGTAGTGCGGTTGAACACGAGCAAGTTGCTGTGCACGGCCTTGGTGGAACCGAATAAGTCGGTCGTGAACACCAGGTTGTTCGACACCGTCGCGGCGCCCAAGGGCAGTCCCTTGACGGTCGTGTCCCACTCGACCTTGCCCGTCGCGAGGTTGAGCGCCTCGACGTCACCGCTCTGCTTGCCGGCCTTGTTGCCCAGCACCTGGTCGAGGGATGTCGCGGTGATGGCCACGTTGTTGGTGACCACGTAGACGCTGTCGTCGGCGACGGCCATATTGCTCAAGATCCCGCCGAGCGATCCCGGCAGGATCGTGTACGGCGCCTTCAACGTTAACTGGTGGCTGAGCGCCTTGAGTGAGTCGTTGTCGTGGCCGTTGTGGATGCCCACGGGCGTCTTCCAGAGCAGCTGTCCGGTCGCGGCGTCCATCTCGTAGACGTAGCCCATCTTGCCGCCGCCCACGACGACCGCGACCCCGTTGGCGCTCGCCGAGATCGGCGACGACTGCATGTCGTGGTCCATGAAGTCGTTCGGGACGCCCTGGTAGTACCAGCGCAGCTTGCCAGTCGCCGCGTTGAGGTTCACGTCGCTGTCGGTGTAGAGCTGCTTGGACGGGTGCGCGATCGCGTTGGCGGCCGTTTGGTAGGGGTTGCCGATCCCGAAGGTGACCGAGCCGTCCGAGCCCACGAGCGGCGTCTCCCAGGCCCCGCCCGATCCGAGGCCGGCCGAGACGACACCGCGGTCGGCGTGGGTGAGGGTGTTGAACTTCCACAACACCTTTCCGTTCGTGGCGTTGAGCGCCAGGAGGATCCCCCCGCCGGGGCCCGAGCCGTACTGGCTCGCCAGGTAGACCCGCCCGTCATTCACCTGTGGCTGGATGCCGAAGTCGCCCTGGCTCGTCGTCAACAATTTCTTGTCGTTCCAGATCCTCTGGCCCGTCGCGGCGTCGAGGGCGAAGACGGCCTTGGGCGAGGTGGCGTAGACGGTGCCGTCGACGACGGCGACACCGTTCGGTCCCGGTCCGCTGATCTCGGGCTTGTTCACGACGTACTCCCACAGCTGCTTGCCCGTCGCCAGGGAGAGCGCGAAGACGTCGCAACGCATGTCCTGCATGTAGACGACCCCGTTGACCACGATGGGATTGGCGGACATCGTCCCGGTGCCGAAATCGCTCTTAGCCGCGTTGCCCTTGAGCGTGAACGACCAGATCTCCTTCAGTGTCGACACGTTCGCCAGCGAGATCGTCGACCCCGTCGCCACTCGGGTGTTGGCCAGATTGCCGTTGGCGTACGGCCAGGATCCCGACGCACTGGGCGCGGCGCCGGCACCGGAGACCATCGTCGCGCTCAGTGCACCGATGAGGCTGGCGACGGCCACGCTCGTCGCGCATCGGTGCATTCGTCTCGTCACTCCCTGGGTCATCTCACTCCTCTCGCACCACGGGCCCGGCCCATGGACTCTTCGTTGACTGCCGCCGATTCACGCCGCGGGAGGCCGGCCCCGCCGGGGTATCGGACCGGCCTTCTTGGGCATTCGCCCGGAGTCGACCAGCGCCTTGCGCAGCAGCATCTCAATGTGGGCGTTGAGGCTGCGAAAGTCGTCAGCCGCCCACTTGGCCAACGCGTCGTGGACGGCGGGATCGATCCGCAGCAGTAGGGGCTTACGCTCGGTCACGACGAATTAGTACAGCGTCCCGGTGTTCACGATCGGCGAGGCCGGCTGGTCGCTGCACAACACCACCATGAGGTTGCTCGCCATGGCGGCCTTGCGTTCTTCGTCCAGCTCGACGATGCCCCTTTCCGAAAGGCGAGCGAGCGCGAGCTCCACCATCCCGACGGCGCCGTCGACGATGAGCGAACGGGCGGCGACGACCGCGCTGGCCTGTTGGCGGCGCAGCATGGCCTGGGCGATCTCGGGGGCGTAGGCGAGGTGGCTGATGCGCACTTCGACGACCTCCAGCCCGGCGATGACGACGCGCTCGGCCACCTCCTTGGCGAGTTCCCCGGCGACGACGTCGGTCGAACCCCGCAGGGAGACGCCGCTCTCGGCCGGGTTGTCGTACGGATGCGTCGTCGCGACGTGGCGCAGCGCCGACTCGGCCTGGACCCGCACGAAGTTGTGGTAGTCATCTACGGCGAAAAGGGCGCGCGAGGTGTCGGTGACCTGCCACACCACGATGGCCGCGATCTCCACGGGATTGCCATCGGCGTCATTCACCTTCAAATGATTCGTTTCGAAATTGCGAACCCGAATGCTGACGTCGCGGTGCTTGGTCAATGGTCGAATCCACGACAGGCCCGTCTTGTGCACCGTGCCGACGTAACTGCCGAAGAACTGGACGACCCTGGTCTGACCGGGTTGGACAATGACCAACGAGCCGATGATGACTACGGCCACGACGATCGGCAGGCTGATCCAGGCTTTGGCGGAATGTAGGGAGAGCACGATGATGATCCCTGCGCACACCGCGACCGCCAAGACACCCCACCAGCCGTTGATGGTCCAGGCCTCGTGCTCATGGATTTGTACCCGTGTGCCCGAAGGGCCCACGGGAGTGGCGTCAAGTTCTTGAAACGACGGTTCAGTTTGGCTCATGATCCCTCCTTGAGGGTGGCTTCAGTAATTCGATATCTAAGTGATATCACTTTAATCGCCGGTTGTCAAGGGCCCTCATCGCGGCGACGGAGCATAGAGCGCCGTACTGCTCGTGATCAACGTTCGACGCAGCCGAGATAAGCGGCCCCGACTGCAAGAAATCAGCGGGACACGGCGTCTGGTGGGCCGTCCTGCGCCGACGGGCCGTCGCTACCGAGCAGCTCGGGCAGGACGGTCGTGATATCACCGCGTAGGCACAGCGCCCTCGCGTCGTAGTCGGTGGGACCATCGTTCACGATGATGAGAAAGGCGTCGTAGTCGAGGGCCGTCGGCACCAAGCGGGCGACGGGATTCACCGCCAGCGTCGATCCGACACAGAGCATGAGGTCGCACTCGCGCGCCGCGCGCTTGGCCCGATGAAGTTCCAGCGGGTCCGGTTGGTCGCCGAAACGGACGATCGTCGTGGCCAGGACGCCGCCGCATCGGCGCTTCTGCTCCACCGACTCGCAGCGGGGATCGACCTCCCCGGCCTGCACACGGGCCAGCACCTCCGGCGTTGGCCGACGTGCGCCGCACGCCAGACAGCGCACGGAGCGCACGTGTCCGTGGATCTCGACCACCACTTCGGGCGACGAACCGGCGGCCAGGTGTAGCCCGTCGATGTTCTGGGTCACCAGCAGGCGGAGACGGCGGGTCCGTTCGAAGCGCGCCAGGCTCCGGTGGGCGGCGTTGGGTTGGGGCGGGTCCTTCGCGCGCGCGAGCAGCCGACGCCACGAGGCCTCGCGCACCACGGCGTCACGGGCGTAGACCTCGGCGCGAGAGGCCTGTTCGGCCGCCGGGTCGAGCGTCCACACGCCACTCGGTCCGCGGTAGTCCGGGATGCCACTGGCCGTGGAGATCCCCGCACCCGTCAAGACGAGCACGCGAGACGAGCGTCCGAGCGCCACGCGGGCGCTCTCGAGGTCTCCGGTCGACACGCCACCCATTGTGCTACACGGTCGATGAGCGTGACCGGTCCCCACGACGCCGCAAACCGGCCGGCCTAGCCTTCGTGCGTCTCCGGCCCGGCGTCGCCGCCTTCGGCGACGACGGCCAGGCGGGTCAGGTAGAAGTCCCAACCGTTGGTGTGGTCGCCGACGGCGTCCTCGGGCAATCCCCGGTGCGTCAGGCGCACCCGAGTCTTCTCACCCTCGGGGACCAACGTGATCTCGACCAGCGTGGAGCCGGCCGGTATGGGGTGGCCGGGCTCATCCCACCCAAAGGTGAAGACGACCTTCTCGTCGGGCACCACTTCGACGAATTCGCCGACACCGGGGTGCACCCCCAGCGCCATGACCCGGTAGCGGCCCCCGGGACGGGGTTCGAGTTCGGCCTCGGTGCCCATCCACAGGACGTGTTGGACCGGATCGGTGAGGAAGGGGAAGATCGTGGCCGCGCTGGCCCCGATCACGACTTCTCGCACGATTTCAGACATCACTGGTTCCTCTCTCTCGTTCGGCCGATTCGGCCAGGTGACGTAAACGATCCAAACTCTGAACCCAGTACTGCTCGAGGTAGAGGCGCAGGCGGTCCATCTGGTCGTGATTGGCCCGGTAGAGCCGTCGAACGCCGTCACGGCGCTCGATGATCAGTTCGGCCTCGCGCAGCACGCCCAGATGCTGTGAGATCGCCGAGCGGGTGACGTCGTTGAAGTTGTCGGCGATCTCGGTGGCGGGCAGTTCGCCGGACCAGACGAGCTTGAGGATCTCGCGGCGACGGGGTTCGGCGAGAGCCTTGAAGGCAGCGTCCATGGCGCTATATTAGCAATTACTTACGTAAGTGTCAACTAATTAATTCGGCGGCACCAGCTCGGTGGGGCCGATCATCTCGAGACATCACACGCCCTGGTCGGCGGTGCGATCCCCATCACATCCCCTGCAGCCGTTCCACCGCCTCCTCGAGCACGTCTTGGCGCTTCGAGAACATCCACCGCACGAACTGGCGGCCGGCGTGGTGGTCGTCGTAGAAGGCGGAGCTCGGGATCGCGACCACACCGCAGCGCTCGGGAAGCGCCCGACAGAACGTGAACCCGTCCTCATCGCTCAGCGGCGAGATGTCCGTCGTGAGGAAGAACGTGCCGTGCGACGCCAAGACCTCGAAGCCCGCGGCCGCGAGTCCCGCGCGGAGAAAGTCACGCTTCTGTCGAAGCACCTGCGCGGCCTCGACAAGGTAGTCATCGCTGGAGGTGAGGCCCTCGGCGATCGCGTGCTGGAAGGGAGCACCATTGACGAAGGTGAGGAACTGCTTCGCCGTGCGCACCGCCTCGATCAGCTCGGGTCGCGCGCAGGCCCACCCGACCTTCCACCCGGTGACCGAGAACGTCTTGGCGGCGGAGGAGATCGTCACCGTCCGCTCGGCCATGCCCGGCAGCGACGCGAGCGAGACGTGGGGCGACTCGAACGTGAGGTGCTCGTAGACCTCGTCAGTGACCGCGAGGAGGTCGTGGCGGCCACAGACGTCGGCGATCACCTGGAGTTCCTCGCGACTGAACACCTTGCCAGTGGGATTGTGGGGGGTATTCACCAGAATGAGCCGCGTCCGATCGGAAATCGCGTCCTCGAGCGCCGCGGGCTCGAAGGACCAGTCTGGCGCCCGCAGCTGTACGACGCGACGGTGGGCCCCGGCCATCGCGGTGCAGGCCGCGTAGGAGTCGTAGAACGGCTCGAACATGACGACCTCGTCGCCGGGCTCACAGAGCGACAGCAAGCTCGCCGCGATCGCTTCGGTCGCGCCGGCGGTGACCACAATCTCGGAATCGGGGTCGAACTCGAGCCCGTGGTAGTGCCTTTGGTGCCAGGCGATCGCTGAACGGAGCTGGGGGATGCCGTTCACCGGTGGGTACTGGTTATGCCCGGCTTCGATTGCCCGGATCGCGGCGCGCTTGATGGCGTCGGGGCCGTCGCTGTCGGGGAACCCCTGGCCCAGGTTGAGCGAACCGGTGGCCACCGCCAGTGCCGACATCTCGGCGAAGATCGTGCTCGTGTATCCCTGCAAACGATCGTTGAGGTACGGGTTTCGACGGCTCATGCCGCTCCACCCTACCGAGTTGGCCCTCTACGCAGTCATGCCCGCTCGATCTCTCACGTCAGTGCGTGCACCTTCGCCACGCACCCATCGCTGAGCGATCCAATATCGTGTCCCCGTTCACACGCTCCACAACGCTTCGGTCGGCGACTGGCGGGCGGCGCGCAGTGCGGGCCACAGTCCCGCGATGGCCCCGATGAGGATCGACGCGACGATGCCCCCGCCCCAGGCGAGTGGCGGGATGACGACTCCCCAGTGCTTGGTCGAGGCGTAGGCGACCGTGGCCACCACGCCGAGCGCGATTCCGAAAGCTCCGCCGAGCAGCGAAAGCACAATTGCCTCGAAGAGAAACTGCGTACGAATGTTGCCCTTCGTTGCGCCGAGGGCCCGGCGAAGACCGATCTCCGAACGTCGCTCGAGCACCGAAATCACCATGATGTTGGCAACACCGACCGCCCCCACCAACAGCGCTACCGCGCCGAGACCGAGGAAGAGACCGTTGAGGGCGGCCTGAGCGTCCGCTTCGGCGACGAGGGCCGCTGAGGGTTGTGAGACATCGACCTCGTTGGGAGATTCGGGATCCGCGGTGGCCGCGAGCACCGAGTCGACGCTGGTCGTCTCCGACGTCGGTTCAACTTTCACGTAGATCTCGGTCGGGTGGCCGTCGAATCCGAGGTACCTCTCCGCGGCGGAGTATCCAACCAGGACCTCGGAGTCAATCTCGGGTGTGAGGGGGGCCGCATTGAGGATCCCCACCACGTAGAACCACATGTTGTTGAGCCATACCCGTTCACCCGAGAAGACACGATCAATCCCAAGCCGCTGGGCGGCGGCGGCACCGAGCACGCAGGTCGGTTCGGTGGCGGTGGCGGTGTTGAGGAACCTGCCTTGCGCCATCGACGTTTCCACGGCCGCCGGTAGGCCGAGACTGGTCGCGGCCACCGAAAGGGCGTTCGTGTCGATGGTGGGGATGACCGGACTGCGAAAGACGTTCACGTTGATGGTTCCGGTGTCCTGCACGTCACTCACCGGACCGATTCGCCCGATCATCGCCGGCGCCACCAGTGGAAGTTCCGCGGGCGTGCCGAAAATGCTCTCGCCGTTCGTCACCGTCAACAGATTGGTGCCGAGCTGATTGATCTCGGTCAAGAGGCCCGACTCCGACGACGCCGAGAGCCCGAGCACGGCCACGATGGCGGCCACGCCGATGGCGATCCCGAGCGCTGACAGTCCGGCGCGAAGTTTGCGCGTGCGCAACCCCTCGAAGGCCAGTCGCGACAGGTCCGAGCCTCGGAGTCGAGATGGCGCAAGTGACGCGGTACTCACCGCTTCGATGCCTCGTCGCCACGTGGGGTCGACGACGTGCCCCCGCGAGTGCTGTCGGCAAGGATCCGACCGTCGAGCATCTCGATCCGCCGCGGCAGGCGTCGGGCAATCTCGCGCTCGTGCGTGATGACGACGATGGTGGTCCCGACCGTTTCGTGCAGGGCCTCGAAGAGATCGAGGATGGCCTGGCCGGTCACGCTGTCAAGATTCCCCGTCGGCTCGTCGGCGAGGAGAATGGCCGGACCGCCCACGAGGGCTCGCGCGATGGCGACCCGCTGTCGCTGACCGCCCGATAACTGGGTCGGCCGCACGCTCGCACGCTCGGCCAGCCCTACCGATTCGAGTGCCGCGACCGCCGCCTCGCGGCGCCGCGCCAGCGCGACGCCCGCGTATAAGAGGCCGTCGGCGACGTTGTCGAGCACGCTCTGGTGCTCAGTGAGGAAGAACTGCTGGAACACAAATCCAATTTGCGTCGCGCGCAGCCCCGAGAGCTCCCGATCAGAAAGCCGGGCCACCTCGAGGCCGGTGACGCGCACGGTGCCCGAGCTCGGTCGGTCGAGCGTACCCATCAGGTGTAGCAACGTGGTCTTGCCCGAGCCCGAGGGGCCGACGATCGCGAGCAGCTCACCCTGGTCGACGCGGAAGGTCACCCCGCGCAGCGCCTCGACGGGAGGCTCGCCGGGGTAGACCTTGGTGACCTGATCCACCTCGAGGACCGGTGGCACCCGCGCGCCATCGGCTGGGGCGATCATCGCCGGTGCATGGGGCGCCGTCCCGTTCGCCTCGATGGCCGCCCTCATCTCGTCGCTCACAACTTCGGCACGACCACGCGCTGGCCCACCGCGAGCCCGCTCCCGCTCACCTGCACGAGCCCGGCGGCGTCATCGAACAGACCGACGTTGACCGCAACCAGGTGGTGCACGTGGTCGGAACTGACCTCTTCGACGGCGTAGCCTCCGCCCGCCAGCGCGAGCAGCGAATCGATCGGCACGGTCAGCACGTTCGAGACGGTGGCGTTCGTAATCGCCACGTTTACCGGCGCCTGGTCGTAGTTGACGATCGTGCTCGGCTTGGTCGGCGTCACGATGACGGTGATAGTCGGACCACTGCTCGACGACGAGGCGGAGGGCGCGACCGCGACCGTGCCAACCGACGTCACGACCCCGGGCACGTTGGCGTTGTTGGGCAGCGTGATCGTGACGGCGTCGCCCACCTTCACTTCCGATTGTTCGGACGCGTCGAGGTCGATAGTCACCACGGGCGTCCTCGACGTCGCGGTCAGAACGGCCAATCCATTCGACGCGCTCTGACCAAGGTCGACGTTAACGTTCGCGATTTCGAGAGGTCCGGGCTCGACGACAATGTCGCCAAGGTCCACGACACCGTTCGCCGGTTCGCCGAGGGACCGTTGCCACGCCTCGACGGCCGCCTCGGTGGACGGGGTGAAAGCTTCACCCGACCCCGCGTGCTCGAAGCCGAGGGCGACGAGGTTCTCGTTGAGCTCGCCCACGTCCAGACCGCTCGAGACGCCGAGATAGAGAGCTCGAAAGAGCGGCACCGGACCGTAGAAGAGAGGTATCGACTCATCGTTCACCTGGTAGACGCTCTGGCCTCGGTGCAATAGGGCTCCGAGCTGGGGAAGTTCGGTGAAGGTCGAATTGGCGTTGACCACACTCGCCTCGTCCGCCGCGACAGCCTGTTGGTCGCTCGCGGCGGTCATCTCGTCGCTCACCAGGGTCTCACGGGCGGCCGACACCTGAGCACCCCGTCCGAGTTCGTCCAACGTGAGGCTGTTCCTCGCTTCCGCCAGGGCCAAGGAGTCCTCGGAGATGACGGCACGCATGCTGACGCACGACGAGACGGCCGCCTGGAAGGTCAGTACGGCGCCGGTCACCGTGCCCAGGGAACTCGTCGCTACTAGCGCGTAGTCGTACGTCGCCCCCGCCGTCAGCCCGCCCACCTGAGCCGAAACCGAAAAGGGCGACTGGGCTCCGCCGGCGTCGGACACGGGGCTCGTCTCGCCAAAGGAGGCCGATGTTCCGTACTCGAAGTAGTAGGAGGTCTCAACACCGTTCGGGTCGATCGTGCCTGCCAAATCCTCTGACGTTGATGAGATCGAGGTCGCCGGACCCGTGGCCACATCCGGCGCGGCATTCGTTTGCAAGGTGCCGTCCTGGCCGTAGGCGACGCCCAGCGAGTTGGACGCGACGAGACGATAGTGATAGACGTCGCCCGGTGCGAGTCCGGCGAGCACGACGCTGACCGCGACGGCGTCACTGCCCGTGCCGGCACTGGTCACCGGCGTGGTCTCGCCGTAGTTGGGGCTCGTACCGTACTCGAAGTAGTAGGTCGTCTCGGCCCCGTCGGGATTCACGCTGCCAGAGAGGGTGGCCCCGGCACTGGTCACTTGATCGACCGGTCCGGTCATGACGGTCGGTGCGCTCGACGAAGCGGGCGTCAGTGTCCCCGTCGCGCTCGAGCCCGATCCCGAGCCGGCACCCTGCGTCACGGCATGCGGCACCACGGAATGTGCGCGGGTCAGTTGCGACAAGTCCGACGCCGGGCTGACCGAATTAGGGCCGCCTGACGGGTCGGCCAGGTCGGCACTCAACGACGGGGTGACGGTCGCCGAGGAGCTCGCGGGACATCCGAGGCCCTCGTCAGCCGCGAGCTGAGACTGCGCCTGGAGGAGGTCGCCTTGGTCGTTGGAGACGGTGTTTCGTGCCGCCATCAAGGTTGACGCGTTGGTGGGACCGGACATCGCCTCGGCCCCCTTGAGAGCGGCCTTCGCGTTGACGACGTCGGTCTGCGCGGCCTGCGCGCTCGTACGGGCCTGCGTCAGCGCTTGGACGCTCGTGCCGTTGGGGATCGAGACCGTGTAGCTGCCCGCGAAGCCCAGAGTGGCGCTGACTTCGGTCTGCGACGAGAGCGTCTGCTCGGTGACCGTCGCCGTCCCGGTGGGGTAGGCGTTATCAGCCACACCCGATGGTGAGCCCGGCGACGAAAACGGGTCGGTGATGCCGAGGGCGATCACTCCCACGACGAGCAGGCAAAGGGCCCCCGCGACGGCGCGGCGCCGGCGAGAACCGAGCCAGTGCGCAAGACGGGGGCGCCGAGGTGGAGGCATCGAGGAATCGGTCATGATCGTGTTCGGCCCCCATCACCGTGCTTCAACCCTGAATGGAGATGGTGTCGTGAGCCACCCCTTTCGCCCGTCGCCCCGTCCAGTCTCCGAACCTGAGAAGAATTCACGTCGGCTCCGAAGCGAAGGTGTCGAACGCGATCCTCAGCCACCATCACCACCGTTGCTGCCCGGGCCCTGTGTGGGAACTCCCGGCTTGGCGTTGCCGCCGTCGGGTGGGAGTCCGGCGCTGCGCACCATGATGTCACCCGCCTGGTTCGAGGCGATAATGCTTTGCAGGTCGGTCTTTTTCTCGCACACGTTGGACGCCCGCTCCACGACGGGGCTATTCGGATCCACGCCGGTGCCGTTGAAATTGGTGGTGTCTCCCGTGGGGTCCGGATAGTTCGGGACTCCGTGTGTTCTCATGCACGCCGTGAATTTCAATTCCGTGGACTGGCTCGGCTCGGTGATGGGCTTGCCATCGCGCAACGCGCTGCTCGCCCCGGCGAGGTACTGGTTGCACGGAGCGGTACCTCCGTGGACCTCGCCAGACAGCGACTGAGGAGCCCCGGTCGGAATGATGACGCTTATGTTCCCGTCGGCGCTGATCGTCGGGTCAGCCTGACCGGGATCGCCATGTTGTCGCATGCATGCCGCCCACTCGACGAGCAATTGGTTCGGGCTCCCGGCGGCCGGACTCGTGGTGGTACTGACGTGCGAGTTTGCGCCCTCCCCCAGGTTGGCCACGCCCTGGTTGGTCGGTCCGGCGCACGCGGCGAGTGCGAGTCCACCCGCCGCGATGAGGAGCAAGCCCCCGCGACGCCCGAGCGGCCCCGTGCCATCTCGACCGCAATGGGTCACGCTTTGACCGTCAGCGGTAAGTCTCGCTCGTCGGTTCATTCGCTCTCTCCGGGAACGTGGCGGCATTGGTCGACAGCAACCGTATGATCGCAACGCCCCGTCTGCGCTTCGAATGTGACCCGGCTGTGACCAATAGACCGCCATCGCGATCGCCCCCGAGAGCGAAGGGTCGTCGCTTGCGATGCCCCCGGGGCCGGTCGTATCCCGTGCGCGGCACGGGCGGGGGGCGGATCCGAAGCCAAGGCTCGGGCGACGGGTGCACGGGACGGGGTGCCGTGATCCGGCCCCAGTGCAGCACCGTGCGCTTTCGCCCACGGTCAGCTCATGAGGGGCCACCGGCGTCACCACGACTTTCGTGTCATCCCCCGTTGCCACTGTCGGGCAACCCCGCGGGAATGAGCTTTTTGCAGACTTGTGCGGCGCGGCTGTACTGCGGTGACTGCGTGTTGATGCTGGGGGTGGGTGGGAGGCTGACGCCGCCCCCGGAGAATATCGGATCCGGGAAACCCGGAAAGCCGTGGCTACGCATGCAGGACACGGCCTTGAGGTAGAACTGCTGATCCGCAACCGTGACCGGGCGAACGGTCTGGCCACCGAGACCCTCGCCCGCGGGAATCAGGTGACCACAGGCGCTCTGGGCCGCGGTGGCGACGGCGGCGCTGACCGCTTCCAGTGCGCTGACGACGGCTTGCTTGTCGTTGAAGCCTCCGCTGCTGGACGGGTCAGGAAAGTTGGCAACGCCGTGTGAGCGCATGCACGACGAGTACGCGAGCAGACCGGTTGACCCGCCGGCGCCGCCCGGCGTGGAACTGACGCTCGTGGTGGTGGTCGATGAGCCGGTCGCGACGCCCGGCGTCGCAGGGCTCCCGCACGCCGCGAGAGTGGCGCCCACGGCGAAGAGCCCCGCCGTGAGGCCGAGGACTCTAGGTGTCGGCCGGCGCCACTGCGGCTTGCGCCGAGGCAGTTGGGGATTTCGGTGCATTGGATACCTCCTGGTTCGAGAGTTTCACTAGACCCGCTAGGTGTTACGTGAGGTGCCCGTTTCGCCACGGTCAGTCCAACCGCCTTCGCACCAGCCACACCGTCACCGTCATGAGGAGTACTGACAGGACGAGGAGCCAGCTCCCCTCGATCACTTGGAATGGCCAGAATCGGTTGGTCGGTTGGTACGTGGTCCACTGTGTGTAGCCGTGCTGGACGAGGTACCGCCAGGACGCGATGGCCTGCGGGACCCCGCCCTTTCCGGCAAGGTTTGCGCCACCACCCTGAAGAACCTGACTAAGGAACGACTGGCTCACCGAACGTCCAGCCTTGGTCCACTCCCGCGAAAGGATCCACGCGGGGGCGAACACGTCCAGCCTGGTGGTAACGATTGGCGCCACGTAATGCTCGCGCAAGTAACCGCCGGCCGCGAAAGCGAGCCCGGCGTAGGCGGCCAGGGTCGCAATAATCGCGGGGACGACCCGGCGGATCAGCATCCCCGCCAGCGCGCCGATCGCGAAGGCGACGAGGGTCCACGCGGCGAGGGTTACCTCGCGTAGGTCGAAGAGGCCGGGAGCGAACAGGGACAGATCGGTGAGGGACATCCTGTCGTTGACCGCGGCGTAATACGGCTGGTAGTACCAGGTGAACAACACACCGATGGCGGCGGAGGCGGCGGTGACCACTCCCGCGAGTCCCACCACTTTGGCGAAAGCCCAGCGCCACCGACCAAAGCCTTGGGTCCAGGCGTAGCGAAAGGTGCCGTTCTCCATCTCACGGGCCAACATCGGTGCCCCCACGAACGCGCCGACCAGCACGGGCACGACTTGCAACGCGAGGCCATTCGAAATGAAACCGCCGGTCCCATTGAAGCTGTTGACCAGGCCTCTGCAGGCGGCCGAACCCACGGGGTGACACGCGATCGCCGCGCCGTAGACCTGATGAAGATGAAGACCGGCGAGCCATACGTAGATCGCCAGCACCCCCAGGAACGCGGCAACGCCGACGAGTGCGGCCCGGTGCTGGCGCCACGTGACCCAGACCATGCGCCGCCACGGTAGTGGGTGCAGGCTTTCGTTCTCCTGCACTTCGTTGACGACGGTCAACGTGGCCACTTCGCCACCTCCGGCGTCGCACCATCTCGCTTCCCTACCGGAGCCAACTGCGCCGTCTGGCCTGACTCGCGCATGTAGGCGAGGACGAGTTCCTCCAACCCGACGGGATGCGCCACCCATCCCGGCGGAGCCTGAAAAGTAGCGCCGGTGCGGACGAGCAGGTGCGACTGCGTTTCGCCGCGCCGGCCGTGCACCACTGATGTGTCATCGAACAGGTCGACGTGCGTAGACGGCCCGCTCATGACACGGTGGTTGGCCAGAAGTTCGTCGACGTCCTGGGCTACCTGTACGCACCCCCGCGAGATGAGCACGAGGTAGTCGGCGACGCGCTCGAGTTCCGCGAGCACGTGCGACGAGAGGACGACCGACATGCCCTCGTCCGCGACGGCCGTCATCACCGTCGCCATGAAGTCGTGTCGGGCGACCGGGTCGAGCATCGCCATCGGTTCGTCCAACAAGAGCAGCCGCGGGTGACGAGCCAGCGCGAGCGTCAGCGCCAGTTGCGCCTGTTGACCGCCGGACAGCCGGCCCGCCTTCCTCTTGAGCGGTACGCCCAGCTCGACCAGGCGAGCTTCGGCGTAGACCGTATCGACCCGTCGGTTGAGGTTGCGCGTCAGGTGCAGCATGTCCAGGGCGGAGAGGTTCTTGTAGAGCGGGACGTCTTGGGCAACGAACGCAACACCATCCAGGGCGGCGGGCGAGCCCGGCGAGAGCCCGCTGAGAACGGTGACCTGGCCCGCCGACGGAGCCGCCAGGCCGACCGCGAGGTTCAACAACGTCGTCTTGCCGGCGCCGTTCGGGCCGACCAGCGCAACCACGTGCCCCGAAGGGATTGAGAGCGTGCATTCACGCAGCGCCCAGGTATCGCCGTAGCGCTTTTCTAGGTCGATCGTTTCGATGACATTCACGCGACGATCTCGCTTTCTACGCCCGAGGCGCCGCTGCGGTCGCGCGATCCGCCGCGGCGCTCAGAAAAATCCCGCATGGCACTGGCGAAAAGTGCCGCCATCCCGTCCTCATCGAGACCCGCTTCGTCGGCGCTGTTGAGCCAGCGCAACAGCGACCGATGCAATGTCGTTAGTTCCGGCAGGGCGATTTGGTTGAGCGTGGCCTTGATGAAAGTGCCCCGCCCGGGCGAGCCTTTCGTCAATCCCTTCGACTCCAGCTCTCGATAGGCCTTCAGCACCGTGTTCGGGTTGATGGCGAGCACCGAGACGACGTCACGGACCTTGGGCAGTTGATCGCCCGGCTTCAGGAAGCCGAGCCTCAGCGCATGTTCCACCTGATGCACGAGTTGCAGGTAGGTTGGCATGCCCGACGTGCTGTCAAGTCGGAACTCGAGGAGCGACGCGGGCCGGTGACGCGCACTCGGTAGATGGTCCCCGGCGGGTGGTCCCGGCGGCGACCCTTTGCCCCTGCCGGCAATATCATTGTCGTTGGTCATCCCTCTTCCTTCCCACTATCGAATTCTCGACTGGCGCAGGCGCTTCCTCCGTCGAAGTACGTGCACCGTTAGGTAGATGACGGGAGCGACCGCGGAGTCGGCGCGCCATCGGCCCAAGGGACCTGCCAGGTGAAACGGAAGCAGCACTGGTGCCCCTCGCCTCCAAAGAAGGATGCCTGACACCAAGACGGTGGCGGTTATGAAGAAAAGGATGAAGTCCGAAATGATGAGGCGAATCTCGCGTTCGACGAACGTTCGGGCCCGCACGAATTGAGTCGCCATGCGAGTGATCGTGCGGCGACGTTGGACGAGGTGTACCAGCACGAATCCCACGAACACGAGTCCCACAACGGAGTGATAGGCGACCCGGACATGGAGCAACTGCAGCGTGGCCAGCGACGCGACGGCCGTGGACAGAAGACCGAGATGGACCCACCACCTCGAGCGGGCGCGCCACACGGACGAACGATCGACCAATTGCATTACTGCACCATGGGCGCTCGACGGGGACGACCCTTCAGCCACGTGGGATCCACGGTCCCGCGAGCGGCAAACGGGCAGGCGACCTCCGCTTGTTGCTTATATCTATTGTCATACTTGTATAGTACAAGTAGGAGTCGCTCACGTCAAGGGGCCTATGCCGAAGAGCAACCGCTCACTTCGTCCAGCACCGTGCGGGCTTGTTCGCCCGGGGGATCCAGCACGGTCACACGAGGAGATTTCCGCCGGTCTCGTGGCACTCAGTGTTGCCCCATCGTCCCCGACCTCTTCGTCGACGCTGGGCTCCACCAAGTGAGCAACGAGTGCCCCTGGGCGTTGCGTTCCCTCCGCGGACTCAGCCCACGCCCAACAAAGGTCCTTCGCCAGTCACGAACCGTTTGACCTGGCGTAGGCGTTGTACTGGGCGTTCGATGGCATATAGGGAGGTCGGTACTTCGCGCATGCAGTATTCGCGGACTCGAAGCGGGGCGAACCCTGGTTGATGCCCACGCTCGCAGGGTCGGGTATCCGTCCAGAACCGTCGGGGTCGGGCAAGGGCACGCCATGGCGACGCATGCAGTGAGCAAAGTTCAGTCCTAGTGCCGTCACCTGCTGCCGCTCGGACTGGTTCGGCCCACTGCCGCCGTTGGGCAACAGGTGCTTGCAATCGTTCTGGGCCGACTGGAACCGCGCGTCGCTGACGCCAAGTTGCGGTGGGGACTCTTTGGGGATTGCGCCACTGCTGTCGGGGTCGGGGTAGTTCGTCACACCTTTGGAGCGCATGCATTGAGCAAAGGCGAGGGGGTCTGACGTGGGCGTGGCACCGCTCCCGCTTGCCGCGACTGTGGTGGTGGTGACGGTGCCCTGATTGGCGACGTTCGGCGAGCTCGGCCCGCCACAGGCGGCCAATGCGACGGAGGCGGCGACAATCGCCACCACCATCCCGCATCCCCGCCGGCACTTCAAGTAGCCGCTGAGCCTGTCCACCGTCTTCGTTGTCACGCGAGTAAAGAACACGTCATGGATTGCCATCCGTTCTCTCCACGGGCACCGTGGTGATGAGGGGAATGGTAGGACCAACGGGGTCACAGCCAGGTCACGAGTGTGACCTGGCTGTGACCCGCCACCTGCCATGATGAGAAACAGTTCGCGGTCGCCGGTGAGGTGTCACCAAGCACACGGGCGCCGTCACGGCAAAGAGCGGGAGAATCGATGAGGGTGTTGCTCGCTGAAGACCACGACCGATTGGCCTGGGCCCTCGCAGCCGGACTCGCACGTTACGGTATGGACGTCGATGTCGTGCTCGATGGAGATGACGCCCTGGCTCGATTGAGAACTAACCGCTACGACGTCGTGGTGCTGGACCGAGACCTCCCCGGTACGCACGGTGACGAAGTCTGCCGCACCCTTTTTGCCGAACGCAGCGAGAGCCGCGTCCTGATGCTCACCGCCGCCGGCTCGGTTCGCGATCGGATTGAGGGTCTGGGCTTGGGTGCCGATGACTACTTGCCCAAGCCGTTCGATTTCTCTGAATTGGTCGCTCGCGTCCAGACCCTCGGTCGCCGACCTGGTGCCTCGAAGACCGATCACTTGAGCTTTCGCGACGTGACGCTCGAACCAAAAACTCGTCTCGCAAGGCGGGCGGGGCGCGATCTCATGCTCAGCCCGAAAGAGTTCGCGGTCTTGGAATGCCTCCTCGTCAATATCGGCCGACCCGTTTCCTCGGACGAGTTGCTCGAACAAGTGTGGGAACCAACGACCGACAAGCTCACGACGACCGTAAAGGCCACCGTCAACCGCTTGCGCGCCAAGCTAGGTGATCCGGCCATCATCGAGACCATTCGCGAATTTGGTTACCGAATTGGAGGCCCGTAATGAGCAACGTAACGCGACGTCTGGATCCGGCCCCCCGGTTGCATCTGCCTCGGCGCACCGCTCGGCTCAGGCTGAGCACGCTCTACAGCGGCCTCTTCCTCGTCTTCGGCGCTGCGTTGGTCGCGGTCACCTACGCACTCTTCGAACGCGTGACCGCGTTCAAGCCACCACGCCTGCCCTCGATCCCGCACGGCTCGGCCCTCGGGAACCTCACGTTTCCTGCGGCCCCGGGTTTGCCGGCCGCCGTCGCCAGGACGCTGCCGAAGCTGAACGTGGTCAAGGAACAATTGGCCAGGGACTACAACTTGCTGACGTTGCCGTCGAATCCCCTGGCGCACGGCAAGGAGCTACTGGCCAGGGACGAACACCAGTTGACCAGCGCGGTCTCGAAACTCGCTCACGCCGTGCATCAACTGGCGCAAGCGGGGACGCTAGAGGCGGCTCAGCGGACCGCCGACTCTCACCGCCTTCTTGTGACATCGGGAATCGCCCTGGCCATCGTGACCGTACTGGCGCTCGTGGCCGGCTGGTTCGTCGCCGGTCGGCTGCTGCGTCCCATCCGAACCATCACTCGTACGGCACAACGCATCTCGTCCACGAACCTTCATGAGCGCCTAGACCTCCCCGGTCCGGACGACGAGCTCAAGGAACTTGGCGACACCCTTGATGAACTGTTCGGTCGACTCGATGCGGCCTTCGATGCGCAACGTCACTTCGTGGCCAACGCCTCCCACGAACTTCGAACGCCCCTCACCGTCGAGCGCACCCTCCTCCAGGTCGCCCTCGATGACCCGGACACTTCTCTCGCCACGTGGCGCTCCACCGCCGTACAGGTCCTCGCTTCGAGTGACGAGCAGACTCGCCTCATTGAAGCTCTCCTCGCGTTAGCCAGTGGCGAAAGTGGTATGGACGCACACAAGACCATTGACCTAGGCGCCATCGTCGCCTCGATGCTTGGAGCCATCAGACCCGACGCAGACCGGCTGGGCATCCGTATCGACGACGACATAGCGCCCGCCGTGATACAGGGAGACCCGCTGCTCATCAAGCGCCTGGTGGCGAACCTGCTCGATAATGCCGTTCGCCACAACATGGTTAATGGCCAAATCACTGTGGGCACGAAGGGCGAGGGCGGCAGCACGGAGTTCATCGTGGCGAATTCGGGACCTCGCATCGCGCCGAGCGAGGTCGACCGCCTGTTCCAGCCGTTCCAGCGACTTGATCCCCGCCGTGCACACTACGAGGACGGCCATGGTCTCGGGCTCTCAATCGTCCAAGCCATCGCCGACAGCCATGAAGCCAGCATTATGGCCGACGCGGTGCCCGAAGGTGGGTTGTCCGTACGAGTCATCTTCCCCCCAGCGGGCCGGTAGTCCGTCTCCGCGCCCGCGACTCGTCCGTTCTCGAGCGATCACGATCGTCTTGTTCGATCGCCCCGAGTCGGCGCTCACGCAGTGGGAATGAACTGTCCTACGTCGACCACTATCGCCACACCGCACTTCGTGCATCGATAGTCGCCCGGCGGCGACAGCGGGGTCGAGATTGACATCGTCCCCGTCCCTTCCCATTCGTTTGGGACCATCATGCCAGTGCAGCGAGGTCCGGCCTTCCAACAGGTCCGGCGATCAGGGCGCTACACCGAGTTGGACGCGAACGGTACGCGCAGCGCCTCGTTCGAAAAGTTCACGTCAAGGGCGAAAGGGCTCGACCTCAATTGGTGACCGACGTGGGACGGTTCACTTGGACCCCATTCCCACCACGAGGGACTGGCACGTCCTTTGTGCAGTCAGGAACTGAGGTGAGTTCGGGTTGACGCCGGCTCCCAAGTGCACCACGCCCGCTGAAGTCGGATCAGGAAAGTCCAACACACCATGGCCACGCATGCACCGCGCGTACGTCAATCCCTCGGCGAGGTTGCGCTGGACCTGTGCCGGCGTCGCCACGCTGACGGGGAGAAGTCGGCGGCAAGCCACCGCGGCTGCGATGTACTGAGAGGAATTGCGATTGATGCCGGGCGAAAGGGGGGCGCCGCCCTTGCCGCCCGTCGCGAATGTAACGTTCAACGCGCCGTTGCCGGTCGGATCAGGGAAGTCCGTTACCCCGTGCGAACGCATGCACGCTACGTACGCGAAGGCGGCCCTGTACGTGGCGCCGGGGGCGCCACTTCGGGTACCGAACACTGATCGCACTTCGGTCGTGATGGTCGTCGTCCCAATGCCTGCCACACCCGGAGCGGTCGATCCAGCGCCACACGCTGACAGAGTGAGTGCCACGACGGTCACTGTCGCGAGTACCAACAGCGCGGTGTGCAGTCGCCTGAGCGCCCGGCCCCGTGTACTGGCAACAGGGCTTCGCGTGTTGGCGGTGCGTTCCTTGGTCTCGATCATCAGCGGTCCCTCGGATCGAACACTGTATTGAGTGCAGTTCTAGCCTGAAGGTCCATGACCCGTTCGCGACTGTGACGTTACTGTGACCCGGGACACCGCCGTCGTGCACTTCGCTCCAGGGAGACATCGAACTGGCGGCAGAGACGCTTGAACTTGACGATGACGAACCGGGGAGCCTCCGGGATGAGCACGCGACGTGGGAACCGTCGGGGGAATTACAACCCAGCGGTCCGCTGATCAAACGCGCCGATTACCAGCAACCAAGCGGCCGTGATCATGTAGCAGGTGTTGGTCACGATCGCCACGGCGACAATGTAGAGACCGGCCGCGTGCCCAAGGAGAAAGAGTGCCGCACCGATCATCTCAACCACGTGCACCAGGCTCCCGCCAACGATGCGCGAAAGCGTCAGTCCGTTGCCCGACCGAATGGCTTTGGCGTAGCCCCTGGCAAAGACAGCACCCGAGACGCCACAGACAATGAGTAGTTCGGCCCCGATTGCTTGATGATCTTGCGCTCCCATGAGGACCAGTGCGCAGCGCATGAAGACCAATGACAGACCGGTCAAGGTGTTTATGGCTCGGTTTCGATGGGTGGCGTCGATCGCGATTTCTTTGAGATTGAGCGACATCGCCACGAACACCAAGCCGGTAAGTGTAACTGCGCCAGTTCCGACCAGGAGGAAAAAGTCAGTCCACTGTCCGGGCCTAAAGATATCGGCCGCCACCATGACTTCATCGTAACTTGCTGACATTGACTATGGCCGTATCGCCAACCGCGAACTCGAATCCATTTCGAACGAAAAGGAAACGGCGCCCGGACAGAAATTCCATTCTGCCCGGGCGCCGTCTTATCGTGGCGGGGGCAAGATTTGAACTTGCGACCTTCGGGTTATGAGCCCGAC
>Ga0187847_10001464_pt1 | contig 21070 bp, 23 predicted proteins | sample June2016WEW_4_10_FD_132458 | JGI IMG/M metagenome (GOLD analysis project Ga0187847, IMG submission 132458) | Peatland microbial communities from SPRUCE experiment site at the Marcell Experimental Forest, Minnesota, USA - June2016WEW_4_10 | ecosystem: Environmental > Terrestrial > Soil >...
AGGTACGCCGCTTTGCGGATACCGCGCGCCTGCCCGCGAGCCCTCTGTGGCCGATGGTGACGGACATGACCGACCGCACCGTCGCCGCGTGGGAAATCCTCGATGAAAAAAACCTGATACCGGAGGACATGCGCAAAGCGATCGGTGAGCAGATCGTAACAGTTGCCAAGAGCGTCAGTCGCGCTGTCACTAGATAGCTACGGTCAAGCGTCCGGCACAACAAGGAAAGCCGTTGGGGCCGCCTCGTCTGGAGGCTGTTGAGGTTCAAGCTCGATTAGCGGTGGCAGGCAGCCGCGGAGGAGCTTGGGTAGAAGCAGAAGTCGTAGCTTAGCATTGGGCCAGCGGAACCATAAGCCAGCGCCGTCTGCGGGTCCAAAGGAATAGAGATGGTGGCGTTCTGCATGGCGAACTTTTCTTCTGTAGTTCGACAGCAGATATGCCCTTCGTCGAGTCGCCGCGAAGCGGAACAGGAGCCAGTGAAACGTTGCCTTTTGACCTGTCCGGCTAAACCAGTTCACGCGGAGGGCTGGACACGAGGTCAGCGGCAGCCTTCCTGCTGGATCGTCTGGCATTTCAGTATTCAAGCCGGCAGCGGCGACAGCGCATTACTACCTTCCCGCCCGCCGATGTCTCCTGCGTGACGTTCGAGGGCAGAAGACGGTGACCACGAGGACATGTCTCCCACGCGGGGCCGCGCTTCTCTCTCAAGATCAAATGTGCGGGGTTGCAGCAGGGCTTCCCCACGCAGGCCCGACGGTTTTTCCGGTGACATAAAACCTGCCCATCCGGAATCTCGCCGACGAACATTTCCCAAAACGCTCTCCGGGCCGAGCTCAGTTTGCCGTTGATGCGGAGCACGCCGTACCCCTCTCGGCTCGTGGCGTGATTCCATTGCCAGCACCCTGTCGATAGGGTGACCACCCGGTCCATCAAGTACTCGCTCGTCAGGTGCATAAATCCATTTTATTTTGTTTGTGTCCTGTTTGTGTAGTGTTTGTGTCCTCAGGTGATGAAAAAATCTGGTGCCTGTTTTGGTGCCTGTTTGTTTTGAGATTCTCCGCGTTACCGCGCAGCGCCTTGCAGTCGCCTGCAATCCGTAAGATGTTATGTATAAATGAATTATGCAGACAAATGCGCGCCGGCGCAATCTCATGCAAAGTGGCTAAAATCTGACTACGAATCAGTAGGTCGGGAGTTCGAATCTCTCCGGGCGCACCATTAAATCCAATACATTCAGAGATATACAGAAACCGTGAAAAGTAGACTGCGTGATCTCTGTTTCCGTGTCAACATCGTGTCAACAAAATTGCGGGGGTACCTTATCCGGCTATTGTCGAGTGATGCGGCCCAGACAGGGGATTCCAGTCGCCATGCCGACTTCCCGGGCCTGATCCGAGTCGGTGAGCGCATTGGCGATTTGTCACTTGTCGAGAGCTTTCGGAACGTCTCAAAGAACGGTATGCGCATGGCGCGAACTAAGAGCGGGAGTAACATTTTGACTAATTGATTCACCGTCTCAGTATGACCAGGCGATCCCCACATTGATTTTGGCGAGATCAGTCACGCTGTTTGGCTCATGATGTTGTTCGTTTAATACCGGACCCGCAGATGCGTATGAGCTCGCGCCGAAGCCGAAGCGGGAGTAGTCGATCGCGGCAAAAGCGTGAACTCGACGACACATCGCGTAGTCGATGCCGAGGCCTGCCTGCCAGACGTCGTGCTGGTCAAGGGAAAACGTGTGTGGCGGGACTTGAACGTCTGGATCACCGCTTCCAGCCATCGTCGGAAAAACTGTATAAGCGAATCCGCCTCGCGCCGTCACCACGAAACGCCCCTTTGGGTTATAGGCTGCTCTCACCCCTACTCCTGGCGCCCAGAATGTGTAGTGCTCTATGAGGTCGAGTTCGTTGTGAGGCAAGCCACGATGCCACTCTCTGTATTCCACATCGGCCTCAGGCGTCACGGAAAAGCTTGATGTCGGCGTGAATGTTGGTCCTACTCCAACGAATATGTCGTTGGTGATGAAGGCTGAAACCATCGGCGAAGCGTTAGGCATTGTGTGCTTTGTGGTGCCATCGTTGTACTCATAGGCAATCTCGGCCAGCCAGGGAGTCTTGAGAGCCTCGAAAGGAGCTGACGCCTTGAACCCTCCACCTTTGACGAAACCATGTTCGCTGTTGAACCATGCGGGAAGGTATTCGGCATAGGCGATTAGAGATGGAGAGAAAGATAGTCCGACCTCCCGGTTTACCGCCGTGATTGCAGGGCTCTTGTCCTGACAGGCGGCGGAGAGCGAAAGGGCGAGAAGGGCTAGGACAAATGCAAACTGTCGTTGCAGAAGGGGCATACTCTACTCTCCTGGGAAGTGGAGATTTGATTCTACAGTGCCTCAATGTGCAGTTCTCTGCGCCGCTGTCAACCCGCATTGCCGCGGGATCTTACTAGATATTCAGTATCCAGCAGTCGGAGCATATACCGCGGTTGATCTCCCGGTCGCATATCTCGCATTTGGCCTACTCGAACTTCGGCATCGGAGAACCATAGAGGAACGCTATCCCCGATCACTCGCGGCATCGTCGAAATCACGCGCCTTGCCGTCGCCTCTGGCGCGCGTCGCGAAACTCTTGCCGGCCTCTCCGGCATCGGTAACCTGGTGCTCACCTGCACCGGCTCGCTTAGCCGCAACCGCACCGTCGGCCAACAACTAGGCCAGGGCCGCAAACTCCCCGAAATCTTCGACTCGCTCGGCGGCAAAGTTGCAGAAGGCGTTCCCACCACTCGCGCCGCCCTCGGCCTCGCACGCGAGCTCAACATCGAAACGCCCATCACCGAACAAATGGAGCTCATCCTCGACCAGGCCAAAGACCCCCGCGAAGCCTTCCGCGACTTAATGCTCATCCTCGGCAAAGAAGAGGTCTAGCCGCAACCGATTCGGAAACGCGCTGGCCTTTGCGATTCGTTTCATCGATCCACAGGCGCCCGCGTTTTGTACACAAAACCGTGGTAATATTTCTCCGACCAGATTCCTCCAATACATTGGTTCCCCTGTTTCCCTGTTCCGCCCTCAGGATCACGCAAGAGTGATCGAGACAGATCTGTCGAGATTCTTTGAAATCCAGGGAGGTTGCCATGTTCTCTCACACGCGCTCCATTGGCGCAGTTGCGCTTGTTCCCCTCGCATTGCTTTTTGCGCTTTCTCCAAAGCTTTGGCCGCAGAAAGGCGGCGCCAATTCATCAGGACAACCTGCCGGAGCCGGAGGCGCGCAAGCGGGGTCCACGCCATTCTTCGAAACCCAAATGCTGGCTTACGGAGCCATCGACGAAATCGCCGAGGCGGTCACGCAGCGAACGTGTAACTCGTCGCCGACCGTAGTCCCCGCAGGTGCGACCATCGTCATTTTCGATCCCCAATCCTTCCAGAATCTGGGCGCATGGCAATCGTTCGCTGAGGGCGTAGACGCGTTGACCGACGCCTACAACACCCTTCTGCCACCCCCCGCCGGAGGCGTATTCAGGGCTGCGGCGACCGGCACCTCGGGATCGTTCCTGCTGGGCGGCGCGGACTTGGGCTCCCTCATTACCTCCATTGCCGCCAGCACGACCAACACCGCTTCGAGCTTCACGATTCAGGATTCCACGATGGCGGTCAGCCTGATGCGCCAATTCCAAACCATCCACTGCAACGTCAGGCTCGTGTATTACCCCTTGTTTGGCTCCTACGCGGATGCCGCCTCTGCCCAGGATCAGATCAGCAAAGCGCTCTACAACCTGAACACTGTACGGCAAAAAGTGCAGACGGCATTGCGATGCCAAGACAAATGTGCCGGCACTGCGGTGACACCTTCCACGGACCCAAGAATTGCGGTTTTCAACGACCTCAACAGTCAATACGATCAGCTTTTGAAAGATTTCCTGGCGTTGCCGGGTCAGTCGGCCGGCGGGGGCCCGGGCGGGGGCGCGAATTCCGCCTCGCCGGCTTCCGCGACGCAGTCCACTCCGGCCGCTAGTCCCTCCAGCAGCCAATCTTCCGGATCAGTCTCCCTGGTGCAGGGCGCGGAACTCGAGAATCTTATCGAAAAAGACAACACCTTCATTCTCTACGCCGATGTCGTTGCGGCGGGCGGGACTCAAAGAGATATCAAAAACGTGCTTACCCTTCTCACGGGCGATTGGATTTCCTATAGCGGGGGAGCCATCGTGAATGTGGCGCTAATCAAGAGCAAGCAAACGCGCCTGGTCTTCGCAGACGCGCTTCGCTACCGTACCGACTTTCACCATCGCGATCTATGGGACGTAATGGGGTTCAAGTCATTCTCCACTCCGCGCAAGAGCGCGCTCGTTTCAGCGCCCAATGTGGGCGAGAACCTCGTCGACATCTGCAATGGCGACCCAGCCTGCCCCGCTGTCAATGAGCCTCCGATCCCTGCACCCGCGCCGGTACCTCCGGCCTTTGGAGCCGCCCCCGACCGGTCTTCCGGCGCTTTCGAGCTCAGTCAATCCCAAATCGTCAGCGGGATGTCGCTTACGGAGACCGTTTGGTTGAGCTCTCCGGCTGGCGCCGGCGGCCAAGACGTCCACGTTTACAGCAGCGACCAAACCGCGATCCCCGATTCCACTGTCCACGTCCCCGGGAATGCCGATTGGGGCTCCAGCGCCATTCGCGCGCTGCCAAGTTCAAACTCTGCCGACGTCGTCCTAACGATCCTGGGCCAGAATATTCTGCCCATCAGCAAGGTCGTCCATGTTGTGCCCGCGCCGTTTGTGCTCAATATCGCTCCCGACGCAAACGGGAACTATTCAGCCCAAGCGAGCACGACGAGTACGGGAGTATTCACGCTCGAAAACGTCCCCGGTGCTCCGGTCACCCTGACACTTGCTTCCAGCGACACATCAAAAGCGGTGTTTAGCCCACCCACCACCATCACGATTGCAGCTCCGAGCAAGAGCGCCAATTTTTCAGTGCACGCACTTGCGGCCGGGCAGGTCGTCCTTTCTGCGTATAGCGGCAACCAGGTTCAAAGTATTGTCCTCAATGTCACGCCCTGACGGAGGGCGGGAGTCCCACCCTCCCCAAACCAATGAAATGGGTGGGAACGCACACCACCAGAATCCCAAATCAATCCCGACAAACGCCCCAGGCTACCGGAGCCTCTTTGGGTTTCAGCCCGGCGGCAGGGCACACAATTCCAGTCGCGATGCCGACATCTCGGGACCAATCCCGCGTTAGCCCCATGGGCGACAGCCATTGATAGAGTTAGAGCGTTCGCTTCGTCGACCCCATGGTAAGCGTCCGAAGCTTACGCCCTATGTGCACCACTTCGCGCACAGTTTGTACTCCTGATGCTCTCGCCGGTTGGGCGGGCGGCTGCAAAACGCCGTGGTTGTCGCCTGCTAGTCTCGTTGTGTCCTTACCTCCAGCTCTCAACCCAAATATTGCATTTTGGGGAGTCAGCGCACCACCCGCTAGGAGGGGATCCTCACACCATTCGGTCACTGCGCACCAGATGCGCTGCCAAGTTCATTCTTGAAGCATAGGTCGACCCAGATGCCTAAACACCTGTATGTCTCCGACTCGGTGTGCCGCAAGGGGAATGCTTCCCTCTTCGCTGTCAAATTAGTGCTTGTCCCACCAGTCGTTGACGTATCTTCTCCGTAACCTCGAAAATCGATGTCTTAAATGGAAGATATAGCACGCCCAAAACGTCCGAAGGCAGCTCGACTTCTCCCTTATGCAGCAGCGCCACATGCTTCCGGCCCAGCTTACCCATGAACCAACCCATTTCAAGGATTACGTTCTGGCGCGCCCTCCATTTTTGTTCATGGGGTAAATCTTGCGCCTGCCGATCATCGGGCGTAAGTAATACAAAAGCGAACACACAGAACGGTGCGTAGTGTTCAAATTTCTCAATGATCGACATGCCTAAATCATCCTGCTGAAACAAGACAATCGGGTCCAGCCCGAGTTGCCTGAGAAAATCCTTCAGCTCAAACACTGCGGCAGAATCATGACCATGGACGATAAACACCTTGCTTCGAGGTTGCACCACCACATTCCTCCTTGGCACCGGCTCTAGGCTTCCGAATGTGCCCTCTCATTCAGGAGTTCCGAAGTCCTTCGCGTAATGGCGTCCATCTCCAACTTGGAAATGACGTACCGACAATTTGGGTGCTCTTTCAGCGCCTGTGAATCGATAGTGCTCGATTGAGCTGTGAGAATAATGACAGGAATGTCGAGATTATCATTGCCTAAGGGCAATTTTGTATGGTCGAGGACAACCAGGCCTGCGTCATCGTTGACCGGTCCTCCTAGCGTCAGGGGCAGCCGCCAATCAAGAAGGACGAGGTCGAACTTCTCGTGCCGTAAGCACTCGATTGCGTCCTCGACGTTCGTCACTTGCTTGATTTGGGCTACAAGGTCTTCGAGTTCCCTGATTGTTCCCGCAAGGGTTTTCTCAATGTCTTCGACAACCAACAATCTGCCAGATTTCATATTCCCTCGTGTTTATCCCAGACATGTTCGGTGATGCCTTCCGCAAGTGTATGAGGCAGCCGCACTTCAAATGTGCTTTCAAAACCCTCCCACATCTCCCGTCGGAGAGGATCATCGAGAGTGCAAGTGCTATGGTCGCAAAAGAGTTTTCCCTGATGTGCAGCAACTATACGACGGGAAATATAGAGGCCCAACCCCATTCCTCGAATCGCTTTCAATCGATCGTGCACACTTCCGCGCGCGAAGGCGCTAAAAATCCGCTCAAAATCGTCCGGAGAGATGCCTAGGCCCCAATTTGTGACCTGAAGAATTGTCATGTTACTCTGCCTCATTCCGAGCACGTCGACTGTCATCGGCTTGCGTGGGAAGCGCGGAAGTGAATACTTCATGCCATTCCGAAAGAGGTTCGTGAATACGTGCTTGAGTAGGTCTGGGTCGCATACTATTTCCCCCAGCCTCGCGCACGACGGACCTAATTCAATTTGATAATGACTGTAGCCTCCTTGCTGGTTGCGGACCGTCATCTCACTGTGCAAGGAGTCCCGTGCGTCCTCGAGGATCCGGTTCAATGACGACCGTCGAAAATGAAGCTGCAGACGCCCCTTATTTTCCTGTGCGACCATCAATGCAATGGACATTGTTTGGTTCACGGTGCGCATGTGGTCCTTGATATCCGACTTGGCGGCTTCAAGTTTCGCTCGAGTGGCTAAGGCACTGCTCGGCACCGCGTCTGTCGCGAGATAGAGGGCTTCGACGGCTTTCTGTCCGAGGATGGTTGCCGGTGTGTTCACCTCATGACCAATATGCCCGACGAGCATCCTTGCCCTTTCCGCAGTTAGGTGAGAATCCAACGCCTCGATGTAGCTTCCAACAACACTAGCGTAGCTCGCGAGCGCCTCGAGCTTATCTTTCATTGGCCTTCGCCGTGGCGTCAGCTGCTTACCCTCTTTTTCCCGAACCGGCAAAGGGCAAATGATGGCGCCGTGGGTACGGGGTGCGCTAAATGGAAGGGTCAAGACACACGAGACCTTCCGGTTAAGCAAGTGACTGCCAAGAGTGTTTGGACGCTGCATCTCACTCTCTTTAGTCAACTCCACAAAGGAAGGTTGATCGTGTGAAGAGGCAATAGAGTAGAGTCGATCCTCCTCCCAAAGGCGCGCGCCGGCCGAGGGGGACCAGTTGGCAAGGCATCCGCCGTAGTACCGCTCCAATCGAAAAGACGAACTCCCATCGCAATGCGACATCACCGCAAATGCCTCGATATCCTCTTCCGACAAAGCCGTGCGGATCAGACGCATGGCTTCATCCACGCTGTGGAGCTTCTCGACAATTCCGGTTGCGACCAATTGAAGGCGTTTTAGCCGGCGCTTTGTGACCAGCCTGTCTACGGCCTTGGAAAGCTCGGAACTGAGCGCATCGAACACCTCTTTGTGACTCAGCACCAGCGGAAGTTGGGGATCGTCACATCGGTTCATCAGCCTGAGGAGAAATCTTGGCTCGACTGTGCCGACGGTCGCATAGAGGACACTTGTGACCTTGCCCAACAGTGTTGAGTGGCGATCAAATGACGACTGATCGACCAAATATGAAGCCTTCTCCTGCACTGATTCGAAATCCACAATGTGGCGGTAATCGGGTTCGAGCCAGGCCTTACGGGTTAAAGAAGGAGAATCAGGCCAATATTCTTCCTTGAAGTCGCCGGCACGCGCAGATAACGATGGGTCCACACGCTCGATTTCCTTTCTGAGGCTGTCGGAATCCCACCTATATTCAAATACGGAGATCACCGCACCATGCAGCGCGCTCCGAATTCCTTCAGCCGCTTCACCGAGCAAAACCTTGAGGTCATCCTCTAACGCAAGGGCCGAAGAAATTCCGCCGCGGGTCGCCTCTACGAGGTGAATGGGAGCGAGGGCGAGATTAGTGGCAATCCGCGACGCCAGCAGTCCAAGCACTACGACATCCGGCTCTTGAAGAGAGACGATGCTGGGGTCATAGTCACAAGCAATCAGACCCAAGAGCTTGCTGTTAACGTGGAGTGGCAAGTCAACCCAATCCCTGCCATTCAGGTCGAGATCCATGATCCACTGCTTCTCCCCGGGCGAAAGGCCGGGGGAATTGCTGCTGCCTTTTACAGGATCCGTCCCGCCTGCGCGACCTGCCGTCGAGTTTCGATAATCGATTCTGTAGCCAATTCTTCCGGGGTGGGTTCCCACGGCCGCGCTAAGCACGAGGAGTTCATCGCTATCTGGAGTGTTGTGGGCACATTCATAAAGACGTGCAGAAGAAAAACCCAATGCGACAAACCCTTCAAGGATTTGTTGGATAGCGGTGGCCTGTGCGACATGGAGCTTTGCTGCCGCTAGCGAGATCTGATCAATAACCGCTCGATGTTTCGCAAGGTCTATCAGCATGTGTCGGCAACCAGTAGGTATTCCACACCTGTTAGGTTAAAGTGGAAGCATTCTATCAGCAAGAAACAAGATTGTCACAGGGCTCCGGGCTTGAAGACGGTTTTGACTCATTTAGCTCACCCCGCTTTTCTCAACCAGGCATAGCGGGATGGTCTCGATCCTGACCCGCCCCGAAAACTCCGCCAAGCGGCGTTGGAGATTGTCGTCGGTTGACCCGCCCCGGAAAACTGAGCCAAAACCTGTTGGAGATTTCGGCCTCTGGTTGCCGTTCTGAGGGCCAGACTCGGTATGGAACAAGCAGACTGTCTCTCGCTGACGGAAGCAATCACTCTGGCCGTGAAATCAACCCGTGAAATGGAGTTGGTCACCACTGCTCAGGTAGTGAGCATGCTTAAAGACATGGGCATCGAGGCGAAGCCACTTTCCGTCAAGACAATCATGTCCCGCCTCTACCAACAGGGACGGCTTATCAGCTACCTTGACAAACCTGCGCCGCTCGGCGGGTCTCCAGTGTACGGAGTCCGTGGGCCGCACTCGAAGTCCGAAGCCCTGGAAGCAAGGAAGAGACTGGCTGAGATGGGCAGGAAGGGTTTCAAGTAATTCGAAGGACACTTCTCCGGTCTCACAGACGAGGCTGGTAGGCGGGCCGGCATGGGTCCCCTTCGGCCTTCAATGGATCGATACCCAAGGGGGAACCGGCAAGTACCTCGCAAAGCCCGGCCAATCGGAAGTGGCTATTCCTTCGGGTCGATCGCGATCCCATTTGTCGAATTCCGCGCGCTCCTCAGGCGGAAGATTCTCCACGCATTCCAACATCATGCCGAACCATCGCATGAGCCGTCCGTGGTGTATGTTGATCACTTTCTCGTTGTCATAACCTTGTGGCATTTGCCACCTCAACGCCCAATTCTAGTTTCATCTGGCCGCATCATCCCTGTGAGTCGCTTCGCTTTTCTGAGGAAAACTGAGGCGCTCCATGATCCGCATTTCCAATCTGCCAGTCGCTATGACAGACACTGCCGACCGCTCGCCGGACTGCCTCGGTCTCGACGCCCCAAGAACCACACGAGGGTGTCCCCGGTCGCTCGCTTTTGGGGACCGGGGAGGGTGAGGACCTCAATCGGCAGGATGAATCCAGCGGCCCAGCAGGATCTGGTCCGGCAAACGCCGATGGCAACGCCGATCCGACACGATACGCTGGCTTACCGAATTCCAGTCGCCTTGCCGTCATCTCGGGAGTAATCGATGTCGGCGATGCGTGGGCGATCGAGGGGAGCGTGAACTCCCCCGGCTGCCTGGGGCCTCTCCGGACTCATCGTGAGGAACCCGCTGCTTGGGCCAAGTTTTGGCCTCCCTGCGCAGCCATCATCCTCAGTGCACGGGGAGTAGAGGGGTTTGTGATATTCTCAGCCATCTCTGAGAATTGGGTCTTTTGAGCCCCCAAAAGGTAGTGAATGTATGCTGCGAAGTTTAGCGGTCAGCAACTTCAAACCATTCGGTACCATCCAGACCGCGGACCTAGCCCCCCTCACTCTCATCTATGGGCCAAATTCCGGGGGGAAGAGCTCGATAATCCAGTCACTTCTCCTGCTTAAGCAATCCTTTGCTGGCGGGTTCTATTCGGACTATCCGCTGATGCCACGCGGGGACTCCGTTGACCTGGGCAGTTTCAAGTCGCTGTTGCATAAGCATGACCTCGGACGGACGCTCAATATTGAATTGTCATTCTTGCCATTCGCCGGCAAAAAGAAAGCCGGTCTCCGGACCTTATTTGACCGGCGAGGACCGATGCTCCCCAACAATAGTCGCAAGGTGAGGCTGTTTTACTCCGCTCGTTCCGCTGAAATTGGCAAGATCGAGAATCCTCAGCTTTCAAGACTCGGCTACGATCTTGAAGGCGATGAGGGAAAGCCTCAACTGTTTAGCGTCGACCTAATCCCAGTAGTTGGTCAGGACGAACCAGTCCAGGAACTGGTTCGTTCGCCTTATCCGTACTCGGAAGACGCGACAGCGTTCGAATGGATGAATGAGGACTCAATCGCAAGCTACTGTCTCTTCCTCTTTAAGAGCGGCGAGATCCGCGATCAATTTGACTTAAGAAACTTTGTCCGTGCTCGTCGTTTTATTAGCGGTGGCACCACGGCAAAATCCAAATTGACACTCAATAATCTGATGGAGGCCCTATCGGGCTATTTCCTAATTGGCCGATCAACCTTACCTTACATCCTCTTTCCAAAATCCCAAGCGGAACGCGCAAATCCCCTGCCTGCGTCGGGAGAGCCGTTGCTCTTTCCAGCTCCAGGCATCGATGTGTTCCATAGGGACCTCTTAGCGATTCTTCGATCGGTTGAGTATCTCGGCCCTATGCGCAGCGCGCCAGAAAGGCATTATTTCCTCGGAAACGCTCATTCGGAGCATGTTGGCAAGCATGGAGAGAATACTCCGCAAATGCTTTACTACAGATCGAAGGAAATTACTGGCACCCTCAACAAATGGTTTGAATACTTCGAGATTCCCTACACTGTGAGCTTGGGGTCCTTTGGGGACGAGGTCGTCGGCGAGATGATAGTTGTCAATCTCAACGACCTTCGAAACCAGACAAAGGTTACGCAATCTGACGTCGGCTTCGGGATTGGGCAGCTCCTTCCAGTTCTCGTTCAAGGAATATTTGCAACATCCCGAATTTTATGTGTTGAGCAACCGGAGATTCATCTTCACCCAAGGCTGCAGGGGGCGTTAGGCGACTTCTTCCTTTCGTCATGCGGTGTTTTAAATGGGTCGGAGAGGTGGATGGCTAGAAAGGAGTCTAACCAGTGGCTCGTGGAGACGCACAGCGAGTCCCTGATACTGCGGGTTTTGAAAAGGATTCGCGAGGGGAAAGTTAAACCGTCGGAGGTTAGTGTCCTATACGTGAACCCTATTCAGGGTGTCGGTTCTGAGATATTGCGACTGCGGATAGACGATAAGGGAAAATTCATCGACGAATGGCCGCAAGGCTGTTTCGAGGAATCCTTCCAAGAAATGTTCTTCTAGGAGCCGAACAAGGAATGCTCTGCCGATTCACGCTCCACCCAACCGCGCTGCAACTCAGCGAATTCGACTATGTGCAGAGACTAGCTATAATAGCGACGCTCGCAAGGTATTGGCTCAGTTGTGGTCTATTAGTCGAGATCAACCAAGACGGTACCAAGCAATCTCTTTTATGTCTTTTGGACGGTGTTAGCGCGGATATTCGGAGGGAATGGAAACAGCTGTTCACTATAGCGGCGAAGCGTTCGAGGATTCGTCAATGCCCTAGTGGCACCGTTTTTTCATTTAGTGAAGAGCCAGCAGTGTGTCTCTCGCGATTGCAAAAAACCGTCGAGCTAATTTGTCTGGACAGAGAGCGAGGGGCGACATTCTCGATACCTCCAGATAAGCCCTGGAGAGTTGACTTAAAAACCGGCATTGAAGTGTGTCGAATTGATTGCGTTGAGTGCTCAAAATCTTTCGGCGTGGCCTTTGACGGACAGAAGGGGACATTTGGTCCGGGCGAAAAACGCGAGAATATAGTCAAAAATTACGTTGAACCGGACGCACAGCTTCAAACTTCCATTGCCGCACTTGATCGTTACGCATTGGTTAGGCATCATGACACACAGACGAGTGAGAGATCAAGCGGACTCGAGGCGCTTTTAGGCTTGCTCAACCGAATGCCAGCAGACCGTTATTTTACGCTTTACACGAGCGCCGGCGACGCCGTCGATGTTCAGGACCTCGAGAGAAGCGTTCGGGCGGCCGCCAAGAAACTTGGACCGGGGTCTTTGGCCGAGATAAAGGTGTATATGGTGAATGACAGCCTCTTCATGAAGAAGGCCCACTACAGATACATCCGATTTGGATCGGATAGATGCCTGATCCTTGACAGCGGTCTTGATGTTCTTGAGGAACCAATTGTTCGACGCGCGTGCCCATTTCACTTTGACGACCATAGACCAGTTTTCGTTGGCGTTGAAAGTGAGCTAAGGACAGGCGCCTCCCGGTTGGTTACGCTGGGGAGAGGCAGCGGGTTGGCAAAGACTTTGGATCATCCGGCTCAATAGTTGATCCAACCGTCCCCCAAAGCCCGCCTTTGCAAATTGCTCCTGAAGACGCCGCAGGCTTCGGGAACGCGATGACTCCAGGGTGATAGGCCGACCGGAAGTCAGTCATCCGACCAACCGACCAGCGTTACCGAATCTCAGAAATAAGCTGGTGGAACGAGTGCTCCATGCAATGGGCTTTTGCCCACGATTGCATACGTCTAAGCATTTGATTCTTTTTGTCTTACCACACATGTATGCAATCATGGATTCTTCCTCCATAACTGCAGGAAGCCTCATGCCGAAGATCGAGCGCGGATTTCATTCAGCCTGTGCCGACCTCAAACCCCAACGGCGCTTTCTGGTCTATTCAGGAAGCGAGCGCTTTCCGTTGGACGACAAACGTTCTGGTTTCTTGTAACGTGGCATTGTGCAGTTTTCCGGTGATGACAGACATTTTCTATCAGCTGCGCGCTTGATTGGAAGACGTATTTCGCAACAGATCGATGCGCAGTTGTTCGCTTAGCGTCCAATGGCTACGATGCAGAGAATCTGTGTCTGGATCGAGCCGGGCTTCCTCCGCTTATCAAATCGGAAAGGGAGATTCATAATAGGGCGCCATGTGTCCTTCTGGGTCCAGTGGAACCGGCGGCGGACTCATCTTCATTGCACTTGCGAGCATAGCCAATGGAATTGCCAGACTGAATATCAGGCACGTCACTAGCAGAAATTGAATGACTAGTCGTCCCATTGTCCCACCTTCCGAAAGCGAATCTGAATCTGAACCTGCATCCGTTGCAATATGGCAAACCCGGTCGTCATGGGTGGTTTGGATCGAGCCGGAGGTAGGTGAATAGCAGCGGCTTACCGGTCGGCTTCGCGCTTCCGCCCTCAGGCTCGACGGTGACGAAGACTGCGTCGATCTCGGAGACGGTCTTTGCGTCGTTGAACTTCAGCACCCATCGTTTCTGGTTCGCGTCATCCTGATAGAGGAGGCCCAGACTGATGTCCTGCGTCCCATCGGCTCCGCTGCGGCCCCACGCCTGAAAGGCGCTGTCTTTCTTGGCGCCGCGCTGTTGATCAAGGTCGTACCCGTAGAAGACGAGCGACTTGCCTTTGGTGTAGAAGACTCGCCCAAAGGGCTTCTGGGTGTCGCCGTTCTTCGCGACATCATAAATCTCGGCAATATAAAGGTTGCGGGCGCCAATCACGTTACGGATGTCGCGGTCGTGGTCCAACAACTGCTGTTGCTGCGCGATCTCTCTGTCTTTCTCATCGAGCGCCATAGTCAGATCGTTGACCTGCGCCCTGAGATCGAGCGATTGCGCTGTATCCTGCGAGGTTTGTTTGCCGATCAGGTCAAGCCGCGCCTGCAGGCTCAGTTCGTCAGCCTGCGCCAGAGCCAGTTTCCGACTCAGATCGGCGCGGTCCTGCGTGAGGCGATCCAGGTCCGCGCCTCGCTCGGCCAAATCGTTTTCCAGTTGGCTCAGTTGGTCTTTGAGCCTGGCCGATTCCAGTTCACTTTGCCGGAACTGGTCGCGCAACTGGACCGTCTGGTCATCTGCAGGCACGGACGTCTTTGCCTGAGCCGGAACGGTTGAAATCACCGGCTGAGCGGCGTGAGGCGCCGTCCGCGCCGTGGAGATGGTTGTCGGCGTAACAGCGGCATCCGGTCCGTGTACCCGGAGAACGCCGATTCGGTAGCCGGTGAGGCCACAGGCCACCAGGATTACGGCGGCCATCGCGTACCGAAGCGCAGGATTCCATCGAGAAGGTTTCGCTAAAGCCGAGGAACTGCTATGTAATGGCATGGGCTCGGCGCGGAGCGACTCCATCAGCGTCGCTTCGGCCTCTTCGATTGACCAGGAGCCTGGTGCTTCTTCCTCGTCCAGTTCCACTGCGGCTTCAATCGCCAATGCGGGTATCGCTAAGCCTGCCACCCGCTCATAATGCTCCTTGACCTTCCTGCAGGCGCGGCATTGGGCCAGATGTTCGTTCAGCCGCTCCCATTCCTCGGTCGTCAACTCGCCAGTCGTCGAGAGGGCGCAAAGTTCCCGGAACTCCTGATGAGGATTGGGTAGCAACGTCCAAGCTCCGTGGCTCAAGCCATTGTGTACGATTTCGCTCACTTTGACCGCAGTTTTTCCGGGAGAACGTACTTCCGCAACCGTTCCAGCCCGCGATAGTAATGACTTCTGACGTTGACGAGGGAGCGCCCGGTGAGTTCGGCGATCTCTTTGAGAGCATACCCCTCGAAGAAGAAGAGTTCGATGGTCTCCCGCTGCTCCGGCGTAAGCCGGGCGTTGAATTTCGCCATCAACCCTCTTCCAAGAATGAACTCAAGCGACTGCTCGTGGAATGAGCTTTCTCTCCTGGGATCGGCCAGGTGCAAACCCGCGTCCTTCATTTCCTGGCTCGAATAGAAATGGCGGGTGTTGAGGTAGCGGCGCCGGTCGAAGGCCCGATGATAGGCCACGTGAATGATCCAGTTGACGGCTCTTCCCTTCCCTGCGTCGTAGAGAGCAGCTTTGCGGAAGATGAAGAGAAAGACCTCCTGGACGAGATCGTCCGCTTCCGCTTCGTCCCGGAGGATTCTGTAGGAAACGTTGCGCACGGCGCGCGCATGGCGGCGGAAGAGAGCGCCGAGTGCTTCATGGGCTCCGTCACCGACCTGCTCCAGCAACCGTTCATCGGAGACTTCGGAAAGTTGCGTAGCGTCTCCGGTGGCCTCTACCGGCTCTTCTCTGCGCACATGAGTCTGGACGTCAGCCGCGTCGCACGGCACGTCGCGCACCTCGGCAGCACGAGTTAAGGCGTCCGGGAAATAGGCGGCTTCGGAACTCATGTGTTTGTGTCCTTCCGATCGGCAGGGCACCAGTGACGTCTGAGGAACTCTGCTCTTCTACTTCTCCTTCGAGGCGCAGAGCGCCCCACTGTGCGCAGATTTTGGAATTTTCTGGACGGATGTAAGCGATAGCTTACATGTATGCCTTAGCTTACATCCATTCTTGAGCTGTGGCAATAGATATCTGCACTCGGATCGGCAGACGCATACGAATTCTCCGCCATAGACGCGGGATGACTCAAATTATGCTGGCCGACCATGCGCAGATCACACGCGAGCACTTGTCGGAGCTGGAGAATGGCAAGAAGGAAATCGGCGTGCGAATTCTTGAACGGATCGTCCTTTCACTTGGGGTCTCATTCAAGTCCTTTTTCGATGATCGATCATTTTGATTCTGCATTCGATTAACCTAGATCTCGTCGACCTAGACCTGTCGTACCGCTCCCTGAGTGGGAAGGCGATTTTGGGCAAATCGTGAAGTACTCCAGGCGACATGGGCGTTTCAGGGTACCAATCTCTTCGCTTGGCAGCAACGCAGAAGTGGGTAGCTGAGGCCAGTCACATGCTTTCCGGAACCGGTTCTTGCCCGTTTCCATGTGCCATACTGCAGGTGGCGACCGAAGTCCCATGATCGACCCCCGAATTCTGGCGCAGCATGGAACACCTGAGCGAACAGATAGCATCCGGAACCGAGAACGTCCAGGTCTTGGTGAAGGAATCCGAAAACGTCAGCGTTGAAATCAACGGGACGCGAGTCGCGTCGTTCTGGGTGCCTCCGTTCCGCCAGCCACTTCCCGAGAATGTCAAGAACAGAGAATTGGCCTTGCTGCTTGCCACTACGGGCATCACGGATATGGTTGGACGTGATGACGCCTGGCAGGAATGCCTCAAGTGGTGCGCGGACTCCGAACTCAACCCTGTTTCCGTCGTCTGCATTGTAGGACGCGGCGGAAGCGGCAAGACCCGCTTCGCCTTGGAGCTGGTTCACAGCCTGCGCCAGATGGAAGGCTGGGATGCCCGCTTCGTCAGGTTCCAAAAGAGCGAGCCTCTCGACCTATGGGCCAAAACTAACGGGTCTAACCACGTCCTGCTTGTATTTGATTATGCCCCCGACTACGCGGCATCAATCGCCAGCTCGCTCCGCCTGTTGGCAGAGACCCCCCCGAAGAATCCCAAGCGCCGACTTCGGATCCTACTCCTCGCTCGCACCGCGAGCCTCGGCTCTGGCTGGCTCTTGCCGTTCGAGCCAGCCAGCACGATTGAGGTGGGGCAGTCCCCTCGCGACCTTTTTCGGCATGGTGCCGAGTTGATAGAACTTTCCGCGTTGTCCCCCGACAATCAGGTCCGCGTTTTCGTGCAAGCCTACGGAAGGGCCGCGGGGCTGCTCGGCTTACCTGAGCGCCCCGTAGACGAAGCCGTATTCCAAAGCCGCCACGCGGTCGAAACGCTCAAGGACCCGCTCTCGCTCATGATGGCCGCACTGGTTGGGCTACAGAACGGCCTTCCAAATGCCCTCTCGCTTAACCGCATTCAACTGGCCAAGGAGGCCGCACACCTGCTGGTGGAGCGGCGCCTGCAAGTGGCGTTTTCCGAAAACCCCGCCATTGCGCTGCACATAACGGCCTATGCGACGCTGACCGCTGGTCTGTCAGCTAATAAGGCGCTTCAAGCGCTAGAGGTGGAATCCGAAGCTCTCCACCTCGGTCACGTTTCCGATCCAAGCAACTTCGTCACGCGGCTTGCGGCTTGGTTCCCGGGTGAGGATGGAGATTTGATTGGAGCAATCGAGCCTGACATTCTCGGCGAAGCCTACGTTCTCAGCCAGCTCTCTTCACGTAAGGAAAAGGCCACAGAGGTGCTCTTCCGTGCCGCGAAGGATCACCCCATCGAAGTGTTCCAGTCACTCATCCGAACTGTACAAGATTATTGCTTTACCGCGGACGGGATTAATGTAGAGCCGCTGCAATGGTTAAATGCGCTGATCGAGACGGGCCATACAGATAATACGCAACTCCTCTTCGAAATTAATGCTGCGTTTCCCGAGTCATCAGTTGTGCTCCGAAAGGATAAACTGTTGCTCCGAGAGAAGCTCAACGAAAATCTCTTCCGGCTTGCGGGGGAATCTGGGCAGATGGATCCGCGAGCTAAAAAGTGGCTCTTGTTAATGCGGGCTGTGTCTCTGAACCTCTTATCGATTGCGCAGAGCGATATGGGCCTGCTCAGTGAAGCGCTAGAAAGCGCAAAGGGGTCAGTGAGGCTTATGGGCGAGCTCGCCGAACATGACCCGCTCGTCTACGATCAGCTTCTCGCCCGCTACGTAAATGACCTTGGGAACAGGCAGGGGGAAGCAGGCCAGGACGAGGAGGCCTTAGACAGCAATAAAAGATCGGTGGAACTCCAACGCGAAATTGCCACGCGTGACCGCGTGGAACTCCCCAATCTCGCCAAGTCGGTGAACAACCTCGGCGTAAAACTACGCAAGATTGGTATGCTTGACGCGTCCTTGGACTGCGCCGAGGAAGCCGTCTCGCTCTATCGAGAACTGGTGAAAGAGGATCGCGACGAGTTCCTGCCGGTCTTTGCGGGCTTTTTGTCAAATCTAAGTAACAGCCAGAGCGCTGTTGGACAACATGAGGCGGCGTTGACGAGCGCAATGGAGTCGGAGGCGTGCCTTCGCGAGCTTGCAGAGCGCCACCGTGATGCATACCTCCCTGACCTAGCTAGGGCGCTGAACAATTTAAGCGCGATGCAGAGCGCCGTAGGGCAGAATGAAGAGGGGCTAGCTAGCGCTGAAGAAGCAGTGAGGCTGCTTCGGGATCTCACGGCGTTCGACCGCGACGTCTACCTCCTTAGCCTTTCGGCAGCATTGAACAACCTTGCAGGCAGACAAGCCTCCGCCGGATACGGCGGAGATGCGTTGGCCAACGCGCGGGAGGCTTCCGACATTACACGCGAGTTGCTAAGCCGCAGCCACAGTGCCTTTATTTTCGACCATACGAAATCATGCGGTAGGCTCGGCCTGGTATTGCTTGAGCTCGGGCGACATGCCGAAGCCGCCGACGCATTCGCTGACGGATTTAGAGAAGTCTTGCCCTCTCTCGAAGACCGCCCTCGCCCGCCGCTGGTGCGACAGGCCCTTTTGTTGTGCGCCGGCTACCTCCAAGCAACAGAGAAGGGGGGCATCGAGCGCGACTGGCCACTTTTGGCGCGAGCAATGCCCATCCTCGGCCCCCACCTGAAAGAATCAGGAGATCAGAATGACCTACCCAGGTAGTATCTCAGCGCTTTCCGACGCAACGATTGCTTATCTTACGCTGCACGCGCCGTGGTTGGCCGACAAGGTCGCAGGCGCAGTTATCGCGCAACCAGTTCGGGAATGCTGGGCTTGGATTAAGAACAGACTCCAGTGTTCAGCGAAGGGCAAGATCGCGATCGAGCAGCTCATATCCGGGTCAGACCCACGAGAGGCTATTGAATTTCTAAAAGAGCCTTTGCAGGAAGCGCTCCTATCAGACCCCGTTTTCGCGGAAAGGCTGGCGGGCCTGATAATCACAGACTCCGACGCCCAGATTGTCGTTGGCGATGGCAACAAGGTGGCCAAGGTAACAAACTCCAAGGACGTAAGCGTTCAAATTGGCTAGTTTGGAGACCTTGCTCGATTACTCCTCAAAAGTCGGCAAGGGTTTACCGATTTCGTTGGCCAACAATGTCACATTCGACGAATCGCCCGTCGGGTGGGCGAGTGAAGACGCTCCTGCCCGATGGCAGGAGCATCCGGCAAGGGCGGGAAGACGGGCGAAAACGGAGCCTGTGGGTTTGCGGGTTCCGTCGCGATGTGTTGCGCTCTGCTGCTGCGCATTTCTTCGTGGCGGCGGTCGCCAGTTTCCACCCTTGGATCGCGCCCAGAGTTAATCCCGCGACACATGGCGGTCCTCTGTCCTGGGCGAAGTCATGATGCTCAATTTCGCGATTCGATTTGCTTCTCCTTCAAAGGGTGGTTGGCGACAAAAGAAAGCGCCGACCATCGGAACCGATCGCCGGCGCGGGATCACTTCCCTTGCACGCGCTTTAGTGGCTCAGAAACAGTTTCCCGTCCGCATTGAAGACACTGCGGAGGATGATTCTTGCCTCACGTAGATTGGTATGCACAGTGTACCGGTCAGTTCCCATTGCCTCCGCTATGGCAATTGGATTGAGGATTGGCCTTCTGTCCCTATCGCGCTTCCATTTGTCCGGATCGCCCGACGCGGTGTAGGCGTGCTCCTTAAGCGCCACATCTGGACCGAGCGCACGGATGCACGCGAGTGTAGCACTCACCGTGGGGCGCAGATTTGGAAAACTGGTTACGCGGTTGAGCAGGTCGCGAGTGATGACGTCTTGCTCAGCATGGCTGCGCACTTGAAGTTTCCGGGACGGTATTGCCGCGAGATCAGCAACAGCACGGACGCCATCGTTCTCTCCTCGACGAAAATAGGACCGTAAAGCTCCCAGCGCCATGGCGCGGTAAAGGTAACGACGGAAATTGCCGGTCCCCGGCGCTATGATGCTGTTTGTCTGAAACACGGTAATCACGGCCTCAACCGCGCCATTATACATCGACTCAAGCTGCCAATCGGAAGGGTGAACGAAGAGTCTGTCTGCGCGGCGGCGGGCAGCCTTTTCAGCCAATGGAACCGTGCAGGCAAGGAATATATTGAACGCATGTGGATTGTCGTGGTCGTAGCAGTAAACGATTTCGGCGATTCGAACTCGGATCGTTTTTTCACAGCTCGTGAACAGACCATGCAAGAAATCTGACATCTGAGCTTGATCGAGAGACGGAATTCTGTTCTGAGCGAGAAGGTCCTCAATCCGCAGATGGAGGTCGCGGCGATACCCTCCGGCCTTTTCGAGAATGCGAACGATGGCTTTCATGCCGCCACCTCGCTCTCTCGGGCTGCGCCGTCCATGAAGGGCGGCTCGAACGCGGCGAGGATGACGGCGGCGGTCTGCTGTACCACCTCCAAGCTCTCGGCCAGCAAGGAAGCGTTGCCGTGGTAGAGGTGAATGTAATCGGCGGAGGCGTTGCCGACTTTCAGGCCAACCGCCTTGCCTACCACAAAGGCGACTGCCTCGGCCTCGGTCTCCTTGACGGTCTTGGTGGTCGCGGTGCGGCGCTCGGCCTTGTGCAGGAGTTCATGGGCGACTTCGTGCACGAGGGTCGAAAACTCCTCGGCCTTGGACTGCCCCGGCAGGATGGCAATCCGCCCGCCGTAGCTCA
>Ga0187847_10001465_pt1 | contig 21062 bp, 12 predicted proteins | sample June2016WEW_4_10_FD_132458 | JGI IMG/M metagenome (GOLD analysis project Ga0187847, IMG submission 132458) | Peatland microbial communities from SPRUCE experiment site at the Marcell Experimental Forest, Minnesota, USA - June2016WEW_4_10 | ecosystem: Environmental > Terrestrial > Soil >...
ACGCGGTTGCTGGCTAATCTATCACAGGTGCGCAAAAGCGAATTGCCAAACTGGCTCCCGGACCGGTGGAAACAGCTTCTAGCGGCACGCCTGTCTTCCTGGCACCCGCACTTCGCATAGCGCTCATCCCGGTAGTGCAAGCCAAGTCTCCCATGCTCACCATGATGTCGCGAACCGTGAATGCTGTTGCGAGACGCTCGAGATTCTTGCTTGCCTCCATATTCCTCTCTAGCCGTCTGTTCAAGACCTGTTCATTCGGAATTCCCAAACAGAAACGCCCCGTTGTGAGACACGGTACCTATGTCATTCAGGAAATAGGGCAGGTAATATCAAAAATAAACTTTTTATGTATTGACAATCGTTAATGAGACGACCTATCTTTGCCGATACTTAAACCAGATCATCTTGACGCGACGGGAAACCACATTTCAGCACACCTTTGCGTTCACTAATGCTCTCCAGAGGACACATGACGACAAAACATGATGCTTACGCTTCGAATCTAGGCCAGAAACGCAACAGAAGCTGGGCAAGCGCAGTTACAGTCTTACTTGGGCTCGCAATTTGCCTGGGATGGGCGGCCGTACAGGCCGCGGCACAGACCGGTGGTGAAGGCGCATTGGAAGGCACCGTTACCGATTCGATGGGTGCAGTTATTCAATATGCGACCATTACGGCCATCAACCAGGCAAGCGGTGTATCTACCACACTGAAGACCTCGTCTGATGGCGTCTATGAAATCACACCGCTGATTCCCGGAATCTACAGCGTAAAAGTTACGGCAACGGGTTTCGAGGCACTTGAACAAGAGAACGTCGAAGTCGATGGACTCGGCATTACCGGACTCAATCTCAAGCTCAAGATAGGCAGTGCGAGCGATACGATAACTATCACAGCAGCCCCGCCGCAGTTGCAAACTACCAACGCAACGCTCGGTGGTGTTATCACCAATGAGATCTACGAGAGTCTGCCGACCCTCATGGGCGGTCAGCAACGCGACCCCACAGCCTATGCCACACTAGCGCCGGGTGCGCAAGCCGGCTCTCGCGCGCCGGTAATGTCCGGCACCGGAAATTATCTGGCTGAGGTTTACCTGGACGGCATGCCCACAACCACGGCCAACCAGCAAGGCGACAATCGAGTCATCGTGAACGCGATTCCAATCGAGTCGGTTGACCAGTTGCAGGTAATCTCGAGCGTTCCTTCGGCCGAGTATCAGGGCGCAGGCGCAATCAGCTTTACAACCAAGTCCGGTGGCAATGAGTATCACGGCGCCGTGATCGACTTTGTGCGCAACACTGTTTTCGACACCTGGGGCTTTACTGCGCCGTTTTTGACTACGAAGGCTATTGTCAACGGTGTATCCACCACCGTTCCAGCGGGCAAGCCCGTCGAACACCAGAATGAGTTCTCCGCATCCGCAGGAGGTCCCATCCCGTTGACAAGGCATAAGGGTTTCTTTTTTGCCAACTGGGATCAATATCATGGCCGCAATGGTGTGAATGGCACTCTAATGACGGTTCCCACCACGCTTATGACGCAGGGAAACTTCTCCGAGCTCGACACTGCCTCGACTACGTTCAAAGGCATCTATAACCCTTTGACCAATGTATGCGCAGGCACCACTTGCCAGCGCACGCAGTTCGCCGTGAATGGAACTCTGGATGTGATTCCGCCGGGATATATCTCTCCGATCTCGCAGTACGAGGAGAAGTTCTTGCCTACACCCTCGCTGTCGGGAATCGTCAACAACTATCTGGCTGGAGGAATTAGTGGGTACAACAATCATGAACTCGTCTTCAAGGTCGACTACGATTTGACCGCTTCGCAGCGTTTGTCTTTTGTGTTTACACACGGCATTCGCGGCTCTGTCGGTTACGGAGCCAATCTGCCCTTGCCGTATGCAGCAAGTGACAGCTCAATCCTTGCGGCGACAGACATGATTTTTGAACACACATACATTCTTAGCTCGCACATCATCAACCAGTTCAAGTACGGATATACACGTTTTGCGCAACCGGTGCAGGCGCCAACCGAGGGTCTGGCTCCGTATCGCGCGGGGTCGGACGTTGGGATTGGCGGTCTGCCTACGGGACAGGCCTCGGAAAACTTCCCCGGCTCTTCCTTCAGTGCCACAGCGCCCTTGCCCACGGTACCGGTAGCCGGAACCACCACCCAGTACGCGATGTCCCCATGGACGCAGAATGGTGCATCCGATTCATCCCACGACGTAGTCCCGAACACTTACACTGTTGTAGACAACCTTCAATGGAGTAAAGGGAAACATGCTCTTACGTTCGGTGTACAGACGCAGTGGCTGGAAGATAACACATCCTCCCAGAGCAGTCCTTCAGGCATTTACACACAAAACTGGACTGGCGCCTCGACGTCGAACTTCGTCGGCACCAAACTAAGCACCAACACCACTGGTTACTCCTATGCCGACTTCATGCTCGGCGCAGTGAATTCCGGAGCTACCTCTGTTCCACTCTTCATTGAAACCGGTGGTCGCTTCCATCCGATCTCGCCGTACGTGCAGGACGATTGGAAGTTCCGGCCCAACCTCACCATCAGCCTTGGGCTGCGGTGGGATTACCTTCCTCCTTACGAGGAGGTGCAAGATCGCTGGAGTTTCCTCAATCCGACCACGATCAACTCGCTCACCAACACGCCTGGACAGTTGGAGTATGCCGGCAACCGTGGCTCTGCCATTAGTTGCCAATGCAGAACACCGGTACAGACCTACTGGAAAAACTGGGGACCGCGTCTCGGATTGGCATGGTCTGTGAACGACAAGACGGTCGTGCGGGCGGGCTTTGCGGTTGGCTATTCTCGCGCGGGCGGAGTTGGCGGGCGCGCAGGCGACTCCACGGGAGCTGGCCAGGCTGGTTTCGGTTCAAATATCATTTTGCCAACGGCCATTTCTACCGGCGTGACTTCGGGCCCGTCCTACTACTTGAATGACAGCACCAACTTTCAAGCGGCAAACATAGCCAATACAAATTTTGGCGGCCCTGGATATACGATCCCTGCCCCAGCAGCCCCGAGTGTTGCCGGTCTGACGATTGGCACAGGCAACTACGTGAGTGGTGGAGCTTTTGTGACGGCCTCAGGCGCACCAGGTTACGCCGACCCCTATCTCTCCGGCCGCGCACCGGAGTTTGAATTCTTCAACTTTGGCATTCAAAGGGAAATCACCAGCAATTTAACCATAATGGCCAACTACTCCGGAAGTGAGTCGCATTTTATTGCTGGAGCCGGCGTTCCCGGATTCTGGTCGGGCCAGATCGATCCCGCGCACGTGGCGTTGACCGGCTCGGTCCTCGCAACAGACGGGAAAACCAACATTCTCAACGCGCAGGCCACAGCCGCAAACATCGCCATTGCGCAAGCGGCCGACCCAAGCATCGTCATTCCTCCCTTCTTTGCTACTGCGGGTGCGATGAGCACCGTGCCGACCATCGGCCGCGCGCTGCGCCCCTTCCCGCAGTACTCCAGCCCGTCAAGCCCGGAGTGGGACAACATTGCGAACGTCAATTACAACGCGCTCCAGATTAGCCTTGCACAGCGCGAGTGGAATGGGTTGAGCTATACGCTCAATTACACCTACTCGAAGGGTATAGGCGACGATGGCACGACTCGTAGCGCATTTGCTGTTCCAGCAGGCGCTTCGTCCAACGGTCAGGCTATCGCGGGCAATAACCGCGCAGATCGTGACTTGACCATCATTGACACGCCGCAGATCCTCAATATCTACGGTTTGGACAAGCTGCCGTTCGGCAAGGGACACCGTGGCGGCGATAACTTCTTCGTCCGGAATATCGCGGGTGGCTGGTCTTTGTCCGGAGTCTTCACCTATCTTTCCGGCAACCCGCTGCTGGTTACCGCTTCAGGCTGCACGACACCCTCTTCGGGTACTTGCATGCCTGACCTGGTCCCCGGCATGAAGAATAAGATTCGCCAGAACGGGAGCTGGGGCAAGGGGGTCACCGGTGCAAATGTTGGTGCTGTCTCTTATCTGAACTCGGCGGCATTCACACTGCCAAACGCGTTTCCACTGCCGCCGTGTACGCCGAGCGCGACGGTAAAGTGCCCAGTAGCTACTACCATGATCGGCGATTCTCCACGCTCGGGTTTAAACCTTTGGTCTCCGAGCCACTATAACTTGAACGCGGGCGTAAGCCGCAGCTTCAACATTACCCCGGAACGTGTAAAATTCATCTTCCAGGCAGACTGCAGCAACGTGACCAACAAGGTTACGTTTGGTGGAATCAATACACAATGGTCGTCGTCGGCGACGAGTACCTTCGGTGAGGCGACGACTGCCAGCGGCAACCGTGACTTCCAATTCTCGGGGAGAGTCACCTTCTAACGCTTCAATTGTTCTTTTCTCTAACTCTCGGAGCCTGATGACGTAGATCTTACGTCATCGGACTCCGGGCTTACTTATATGGCTTATTTATTTTGGTAACTGAGAGTTCAGTATTCCAGTTCAAGGAAGTTACTTACCGGCATACGCGACCCGGGTGCTGCGGATGATGTCACCTTGACAGCGACAAATGGCGCTGCTTCGGCCTTGCGCAAATGCTTCATCTTCTCGCAGAACTGCCGAGCGCGTAGACCGCGATCACGACAGAACGCTGCTATGCTCTTGCCGCTTGCTCCGATAAGGCCTCGTTTCCGCGAAAGGTCTGCTCCCGGTAACGGTCCATAGCATGATGATCATGCTATGGACAGAGTTCCGCAATATGCAGTTAGCGTAGCGCTCACTTTGCACCGTGCGCTAACAACAACCTCAGTATGGGAATTTCCAGATCATAAGACGCCTCAATCAGGGCTGTCGCACCTGAGTCGAATCTCCCGACCTCAATCTTAATGCCGTTAGACAAAAGTAACTTGATAATTGCTAGGCTATTGTCGGTCAGCCCGGTATCACTGTCGCCGCCCGACAGTTCTTCTTTTGCTGCGTCAGCGAAGGCATTTATAGCTGAAAAAAGCGCCGTATACGAGTCTTTACCCATCCTTCATATTGCGGAAGGTAGGCTGACATGAGCGCGGTTATGCTCGTTCAATGCTTTGAGAACCGCCTCTGAAGCAATGCTGTCAGGCAGCATATCTAAAAGCTTCGACGATCGGCACGAAGTGGATAAAGGCGAGGAGAACGACATATAGCTTTTCGAATCTGGGGAAAAAGCGGCGAAAGTCTTTTAGCGTGAGGAAAAGTGATTCCACTTCGTTGCGTATCTTGGAAGGTTCGCGGTCTTATTACCAGGGATTAAGCCGGTTGGAGTTCTAATTACGGCGCCCCATCAGTTATGCTTCATTAGGAAAATAACCGTCACCAGCAGCGCAATCAATAAAGCGATAATCAGAACGAGCATCATGGGAACATACTGCTGTAACTTTCCCATTGGCGGTTGAGCCGACTTAAGTGAGGGGACAGGCGGAGTGGTGGCCATCGCCGGCAATGCTTGTGCGCCAGGCTGATGGGCCATATTCGTGCCTTGCGGGGAAATCATTCCTGCCGGAGTTCCATAGTTCATTCCAACACCGGGCATAGGCGGCCGCGCGGCAGCATGCCCGCTCGGATAATGCATTCCAGGGGGGAGTGTGGCAATCTGCGGATAAACCGGCATTGAGGCCACCTGGGTAACGGGGGAGGGAAGAGCGGCATGGTTCGGTGGGGGCGCCGCTGAGCCTGGATTTCCCGTGCCTGTGGCCAGTTCACTTTTAATGGCATGCTCTCGCATCCTTGACGCGTCGAGGATGCGCGTAAACTCGCTCTGCCCCGAGGTTGAAGAAACCGTTCCGGGCTGTGTCATCGGCACAGAAAGCTGAGTTTCAGCAGAGGTCGCGGCTTCGTTTCGCACGGGAGACGAGACCGATTGTGGCGGCAATGGGGCTGCCGAGGGCGCAACAGGCTCATTCGTTGTGGACAAGGAGGCAAAGGTTTGCGTCCAGACACCCGCGCCTGTTGAAGGACTCGGCGGCAGCGCATCTACGGGGGAATCTGAAGCTTTGGAAGGACTGTCCAGCATTTGTATCAGTCGCGTAATGCCAACTCTGGATTCTGGCGGCGTATTCTGGGGAGGCTTTGCCTCCGGTGACCCCGACAGAGAAAATGAACTGCGGCTTTCCCGTTGCAGTCCCGCCTCATCTGGGATATGGGCATAATCAACGCTTCCTGCCCCGGGCTTGCGCTCTTCGTAAGAAGGTGGGTTGGCTGCACCAGATTGCGGCACAAGGGATAGCATTTGCGTGAACGATCCCGGAGTTATATGACGAGAATTCTCCCTTTCGTCGCGGCTCGGTGTCTGCTCTGACTGAGCAGCAGCTGCGCCTCCGAAGGTTCCGAACAGTTGCGTGAATCCACCGGGCTTGTTCTCCGGTTCGCGAGGGTTCTGTATTTGTATCTGCTGACTGTCAGATACAGAAACCCTATCCGGTTCGTCTCGCAACAATTCCGCAGGGACTGGCATATCCAGCTTTTGAAGCAAGGAGGTGAATCCGGAATTCGTTGCGAGAGGCTGCACATCCGGTGTAGGAGGCTTTGCGGCGGGAATCGCATAAGATGGCGATTTGCTTCCGAGAGTGCGCAGCAATTGCGTAAATCCGCCGCTTCCCGTTACAGGAGGCTCGCCTGTGGTACTTGTGCTGCCAGATATACCGTCTGGCGATTGCCCCACATTAGCCTGCTCTGCGAACACTGGCTGTGGCTTTGCATCCTCGGTCGTTTCGATACCAAGAGCGAAACCCGAGGTTGACGAATCGGTGGGCGGCTGAGCGATCTTGAATACACCTGTTGCCCCGAAGTCCCGATCAATAGCGGAATCATTCGACATGGAAGACTTTGCGGCGTCTGGTGCTGGTTCGTTCATTTAATCCGGCCTCCTCGACGATTCGGGTAGCATCCATCATTCTAACCTGCATTATTCATTAAATACTGGGCAGAAAGTGTTTTGGGCGACTTAAGGCCGGCCGAATTGATGCTGGGGGTGTAATTGTGTTGCCCGGACCGGCCGGTGAGCTAGAGGAATCGAACACCTTGGCCTGGCACCGGTTTTCAGGCAAGGCTTTCTGAAGCTACCCCGCAAAACGTTTTTTTAGCAAACTTTTCTAACGCGAAAAGGTAGCGAAGATGAGAAATGGGAAACTGAAACGCCACAAGCATGAATTTAATATAGAGGCGGCGTGGCTCGTTGAATCGGGCCAGAATCAGGCACCGACTCGCAGTCTGGGAATGGTTGAACAGACTCCGGGCAACTGAGTCGAGAGCACCGCACCGGCACACTGAAGCGCACCAGCAGCAAGCCACGGATAACTACCAAGTAAATGGAGAACTGCCGCAAACGGGCTGAGTTAGCGCGTGTAACGATGGAGCGCGACAGCGTCCTACCCCATCGACGAAGACCTGTTCGCAGGGTGGAAGACGCCAGCAAGGACTTCAGTGATGTACTCAAAGAGCATGGCATTACGCCATCGATGAGCCGCAAGGGCAACTGCCGGGGCAGTACCTGTTCGGAAACGTTGTTGGGTTCGCTCAAGGTGAAACGACAGCATGGCCAGCGCTTTGAAATCATCCGCAAGGGCCCAGGATTAAACCACATCTTGGCCGCTCTGGTATAACCGAATGCGGATGTACTCGACGCTAAACTACCTCAGTCCGGTGCAGTTCTCGCGAGACTGGACTGATACTACGATGAAGATCGCCGCCTGAAAGTTCAAGATGATCGAAGCAGGCCGTGGAAATAACGGTATCTGGAAAGGCGGCAAATCGATGGAACCGATTCCCAAATCTCCACCGCCACAACAACGACGAGGATAAATTTAATCCTCAAAACCGGCCGATTAGGAGATACGCATTCTGGGGGCGAGGTTACTTGATCGGCAGAGAGATAACTTAAAAGCGCTTGTTGAAATGCCGGAGGATTTTGTCGACATCTCGTGTCACAAAATGGCGGATAGCGGAGAGAATGCCATCACGCTCGGCAGTGGATATGGTTTCGGAATGTTGAAAGAATTCTGATCTGCACAGTACGTCTCGAAGGCTGCCAAATGTGATAGATACCTATGAGAGTACATAACCTGCTTTTGCATAGAATGAGGTTGCATATTGCCATACAGGACGGATAAACTCATCGCAGAATATCTGTTTTCAGTTCGGATAGACAGAATGCTCGATTCGTCAATGTCAGACCGCAGTTGCTGGAGATTGGCCTCACGTCGCTCCGAAAACGAGTATGGTCTTCAATCTTCTTCCATGGCGGTTACACTGCTATGAAATTTCTTTCGCGGGTTGTCTGGTCTGAAGGAATGCATCTCGGTCCGCATCACTTCCAGACGCAGAGCCGATACTTTGAAGATACCCTCTGGTTCCTCAATTCCAACATGCGCCAGGAACCGTGGGGATTTCTTCATTTCGGCCTCGATACCGAGGCCATGCGAAATGGACTCGCCGTCCTAAGCGACGCATCTGGTATCCTTCCGGACGGTCTGATCTTTGATCTTCCCGACTGTGACTCGGCTCCTGAACCGGCACAACTGAGCAAGCTTTTTTCGGCCACGGACAGTGAAATTATCCTCTACCTGGCAATCCCGCCACGCCACGACGAGGGTTTAGACTGCGACGTGGCGACGGACAGCTTCAGCACGCGTTACAGCCCGGTTCAGCGCAACCGGCGAGATGATTCAGTTGGTCAGGGGGAATTCAATGTCTCCTTTGCGCGCAAGAATCTCGCACTTCTAAGTAAGTCTCAGCTCGGTGAAGATACTGTATTTTTTCCGATTGCCAGGGTTGTTCGCGATGGCCATGGGGGGTTTGCATGCGACCCCGAATTTATTCCACCCTGTCTACGTATTGGTGCAAGCGAAAGATTGGTTTTGCTCCTCCACCGTCTTGCGCAGGCAATCGAGGAAAAGATCACCTCCACACGCAGCATGCGGCTCAGTTCCGGCCACTTCGAGCTAGGCACATCCGCGCTCGATGTCGCGAACTACTGGTTTCTTCACGCGCTATGTTCGGCCCTCCCGGTATTGCGCCATCACCTCCAGAATCGGCGCAGTCACCCTGAAGATGTCTATCAGGATCTCATCCGGCTGGCGGGAGCGTTGAGCACCTTTTCCCTGGAAACATCCCTAGGCGAGATTCCGCAATATCACCACCAGGATCTAACATCGACCTTCAAGGGGTTGGATTCTCTGATTCGCCGCTACCTTGAGATCGTGGTCCCTTCTAACAGCGTCTCTCTTCAATTCCGCAAGGCTGACCAATACGTCTATTTTGCAGAATTGAAAGATGAGCGTTGTCTTCGTCGATCACGATGGATCTTCGGCTTCCGTTCTTCGCATACCGACTCGATGATTCTCCGCCAGGTACCGGCCCTGATTAAAATCTGCTCGGCCGAGGGCGTCGTCAAGCTGGTCCAGCGCGCACTTCCTGGTCTTGAACTGATGCACCTTCCAGTCCCGCCTTCCGCGCTCCATGCACAGGCAGATATGCATTACTTTTCGGTATCGCTGAGTGGTGCATGTTGGCAGCATATACTACAGACCAAACAGGTAGGCGTGTATCTTCCCGGCGAACTCGGTGAGGCAAGCTTTGACCTGACTGTGATCTTGGAGACCTCGGAATGACTTCTTCTCCAGCTTTTTCTTTTCAAGAAATGAAGACAACCAGCCTTGCACTCGCCTTCCAGGAAGTTTTCACAGTTATTCTTCGCACTCGCTTTTTTGTTCAGCGCGTTGAAAACGCAGAAACCTTTCGCGCGACTTTGCGCAAGATGATTTCCGCCGCGGTAAAAGAGTCCTCCGCAGTCGGATATAGCGATGAAGCCTCTAAGATGGCGATCTACGCCGTGATCGGGTTCCTTGATGAAAGCGTTCTCAATTCCAAGGATCCCGCGTTTGCCGACTGGGCAAGATGTCCGCTACAGGAGGAGATGTTCGGTGGACACTTTGCTGGTGAATACTTTTTTCGCAATGTGACAGAGCTGCTGAATCGCCCCGAGAGCGCGGAGATTGCCGATGTGTTGGAACTCCATGCGCTCTGCCTCTTGCTGGGTTATCGCGGCCGATTCGCCTTTGGAGATGCGTCGGAGATTCATACGATTCTCAGCCGTATCCGCGATAAGATTCTCCGAATTCGAGGCTCCTTTTCGCTGTTCCGACAAGCAGATGCTCCCCCTGTGCCCGCCGCTCCAAAGCGGGATCCGTGGGTGCGACGTCTGGCGATCGCTGCCCTGGTACTCGCTGCTTTCACACTCTTGGCATATGGTGGGTATGTATTGCTCCTCAGCCAATCTTTACCCTTGAGCGGACAGGGGAGCACCATCTTTCCAGCGATTTCGGCGTCAGCCATTCCAGGGTCGATTTATGCTTTTGACTCTCTGGAGATTTCTCTATGAAACGCATCCTGATCGGGATCCTGATACTTATTCTTTATTTGGCTTTGGTCATTGCAGGGGCGATTGCTCTCCATTTTGAGAGCATGAAGCTGGTGCTGTTTTGCTTGATCCTTGGTCTTCTTGGAGCTTCGGCTGTTGCTTTTGTGCTTTGGTATTTACACAAACTGAACAGCGATCCCGCTTTAACTGGCGCATACCACGGCCCCGACGCGACAAATCTCAATACCTTGCTCCGCGAAGCGAATGACAAGGTCCGCCAAGCCAGCCGCGCAGGCGTCAAGTCACTTGCTTCCTTACCACTTATCTATGTTATTGGGGATGAAAATTCCGCCAAGACGCAAACAGTTCTTCAGTCCGGCCTTGACCCCGAGTTACTCGCGGGAAATGTCTATCAGGATAGCACCATCGTTCCTACCCAATTGGCGAATTTTTGGTTGGCTGGCAACTATGTCCTAGTAGAAGCCGGTGGTGCTTTGCTGCGTCAACCGGCTCTCTGGCTGAAACTTGTCAAGGCCACGTTGCCCGCGCGACTTGGATCAATTTTTTCGAAGAACAGCAGTCTCCCCGCGCGCTCCGTAGTTGTATGCGTCAGTATCGAGCGAATTTTTGCGCCCAATACCGCAGAGCAGATCCGCGCACTGGCGCAGACTCTCAACGAGCGTCTTCGTCAACTTTCGCAGACGCTGGGTACCTCCCTTCCCATTTATGTGCTCTTCACCAAACTTGATAACATCGCTCCTTTTGCCAGTTATGTTGGCCGGCTCTCAGAGACTGAAGTAAAGTGTCCGATTGGTTCCTTGCTCTCTTCGCCAGACGCTGGATTGGGGCTTTATACGGAGCGGGCAATTGCCCTTATTGGTAGCCGCTTCGATCAGCTATTCTATGCTCTCTCGGAGTTTCGCCTCGATATCCTCTCTCGCGGCGGCGAACTCGATGAGTTGGCCAAAGCCTATGAATTTCCGCGCGATCTGCGCAAGTTGCGAGGAGGAATTGTTTCCTTCCTTGCCGAGGTTGCGCGTCCCAGCCAGATCGGCGTAAACCCTTTCCTGCGCGGATTCTTCTTTGCCGGCATGCGCGCCCAGATCGTCGAGGACGTTTTGGATATCGGTCCAGTCCAAACGCAATCCGCCGCGCCCGTCAACGCTGGAGCCACTCGCATCTTTTCGCTTGCCGCTGCCAAGCTACAGCAATTGCCCACGCCGCAGGCCAGGCGCGGAGCTACACGGAAGATTCCTCAATGGGTCTTTCTTCCACACCTTTTTTCAAACATTCTTCTTGTAGATAAGTCCGCTATCGAAATCAGCCGCGCAAGCACCAGAACAAGTTTTCTCAAGCGTTCGCTGTTGGTGGTCGCCAGCGCTGTGATGCTCCTCTTGCTGACTTTGATAACCATTTCGTTCTTCAGAAATAGATCTCTCGAAAGGCGAGTTGCTGCCGCCGCCAGTGCGTCGGTTTCCCCCGTTATCGCCGCTGGGTTTGCTTCACAGAGCGACCTCGAGACGCTCGATCAGCTCAGAATTGTGCTCAATGAGTTGAGTCGCGACCGCAAAGAGGGTCCGCCGTTTATGAGCCGCATGGGTCTTTACCGCGGCGACGCTCTTTATCCCGTCGCCTGTCGCGCCTACTCGGTCAAATTTCGGAGTCTGCTGCTGTCTCCAATTCAGGGGAGCATTCTCGCCAAGCTTCGAGCCGTGCCCTCTTCTCCAGCTCCAGACTCGGACTATGGCGCAATCTATCGGCCACTAAAGGCCTATATGATTACGACCTCAACCCCCAATCCGGACTCACCTCAGGATACAATTGATTTCCTTCCGTCCATTCTTTTTAGCGAGTGGGAAGGGAATGCCGCACCGGACTCTGGCCGCGCTAACCTGGCGCAAACGCAATTTGCGTTTTATGCCAGCCAGCTTTCCGAATCCTCCTCCTGCCTGAATAGCGCTGGAGGCTCTCCCAACGATATCGTCGTCGCTCATGCTCGCGCATATCTTAACGGATTCCAGGGATTTCAGCATGTCTACCAGAGCATGCTCGCTGTTGCCAACCGCAAAATTCCTGCGATGAATTTCAATAGCAGATTTGCAGGTTCAGTACAGCACATCGTAGATAGTTATTCCGTCCCTGGATCCTTCAGTAAAGAAGGATTCTCCTTCATGCAAGACGCAATCCTGCATCCCGATCCATACTTCAGAGGAGAGGAGTGGGTCCTCGGCCCTTCGTCTGGTCCAGCGATTGATCGGTTAGCTCTCTCTGAGCAGTTAAAGAAAGCCTACGTCTCTGACTACATCCTAGCTTGGCAAACCTATATCGCAAAAGCGCAATTTGTTCCCTACAGAAGCTTCGCCGATGCAGGGAACAAGCTCAGTATGCTGGACTCGAATGCCTCGGCAATGCTTGAGTTCTTCTCGCTTGTTTCCGTCAATACTGGCGTGACCGCCTCCGAAATTTCAATTGCTTTTCAGGCGCCGCAGACGGTCGTTTCACCATCGAGTACAGATACCCGCCTGATAGGTTCGTCTAATCAGGCTTACATTCAATCCTTACAAGCGCTCGAAGGTGCAGTAAAGAACCTTACCCTCAATACGACGAGCGCGAATGATCCTAGCGCAGCCGCGCCAGTTACTCAAGCAGCAGTTACTGCCGAACAGGCCACAGAAAACCTTCGCAACAGCTTTGTCCCTGACCTAGCCCGGGGAGTCGATAAAGCAAGCTTCGCCCTGCTCGAGGCGCCTATTGAGTCTGTGAAGAACCTAGCGTCACGAGCCCCCGCCACCGCGGCGGGAGCAGCAGCAAAGAATTTCTGTAATCAGATTAAACCTCTGCTAGACAAGTTTCCCTTCAACCCGCAAGCCTCAACGGAGGCTTCAACCGAAGAGGTTGCCCAGGTCTTCTCGCCTGGGCAGGGATCGTTTGCGCAGTTTTACAATACGTCCCTGCGCGCGTTGATTACCCAGCAGGGAGCTCAATATGTTGCGGCTCCCGGCTCCGCGATTCGCATCAATCCCGCGTTCATAACGTTCTTGGATAACGCACAAACTATCTCCTCTGCGCTATTTCCTTATGGCGGAACACAACCCTCACTCAACTTCACGCTCACCGAGGTCAAATCACCTGGTGTTGCCGACGCAGTGTTGAACATCGACGGGCAGCAAATCACAACCGCCGGTCAGACAACGGTGTTCCACTGGATTTCTCAACCAGGCAGTCGGACCAGCCTCTCCATGCAACAGAATTCTGCTGCGCCGACCCCTGGGGCTTGGTCTGTTTTCCACCTTGGGTTTGCTGCGACTCATCTCAATTCACATCGTCTCAAATATAGTCTCCAGCTAAACAGTCAAACGAATGGAGTAGTCTTGTTCGAGGCATCCGGTAACGGAGTTTCATTGTTGAATCCGGAATTCATGAAGACATTCCAATGCGTCTCGAGTGTAGCTCGCTAACACCTGTTTTAAATAACCTTGAACTCGGCGAAAGGGCATTAAATCTCTTAACTTCAAGGCGAAGCCGTGATGGAAGACTTATCAAGTGGGAATTCGCAATTTCACGCGCTTTCCAGCCAGCATTCTGGAGCGGCGCAACCAACCAATTGTTTGCCGGAGTTGACGGGTGTACCTTCGTCCTTTAATCCCGGATCTTTCGACTCATTGGTACAGGCACCAGCTAGCGGCGCGTCGGTGCCTCTTCGGATCGCAGTTTCAGCCCTCAGCGACGTAGGTTGCGTTCGCACAAACAATGAGGACTCTTTCGGTTACGACGGTGAAATTGGCATTTATGTCGTTTGTGACGGCATGGGGGGAATGGCCAGTGGTGAAGTCGCCAGCTCCCGCGCAGTGGCAGCCATCGTAAATACCTTTGCGGATTCCGCACCTTCTTCTGCTCCAGTCAGCGCCAGACTTCTTCACGCCATAAATAGCGCAAATAAGGATGTGTGGATTCATGGACAGGTTCCAGAAAATAAGGGTATGGGAACCACTGCGGTCGCAGCCGCGCTCGATGGAAACAGGTTGATCTTATGCAACGTCGGCGATAGTCGCGCCTACATAATCTGTGATGGTCAGTGTAAGCAACTCACGGTCGACCATTCCTATATAAATGAGCTGATTCGCAATGGTGTGGTGACCATCGAGAACGCACATACTATGGATCTTCGCGGCTATGACTCTGTCATTACCCGCGCTGTTGGCGTGGCAGAGGAAGTTCAGCCCGATTTCTTTTCGGTCGATCTCAAACTAGACACCGCAATTTTATTAGTTACCGATGGTCTCAGCCGCTATCTCAATCCGGATGAGATAACCGTCGTCCTGCGCGACTCAGCTTTTGAATCCGCCTGTGCCAACCTGATTGATCTAGCCAAACGCCGTGGTGGCCAGGATAACATTACCTGCATTCTCCTGCACGCTCTGGCGGGCTGAGTCAATAATTAATCAAATGGGTAATCGCCCGGCTCTGCCAGGAAGACTCCTAAAGTTTGGCAGTTCCGGGAGCATGCCTTGGATTGGCAACGTCGAGCGTCGCTTGCAGGGAATCATTTTGACTTAGTACCCTCGTAGCCCTTCAATAGTCGTTTAATTTCAGCAATGCTCGTTGCCTTACCGCTCAATGTGAGGCGATTCGACAGCTTCTGATTCCAAACATATTTCTTCGAGGATGCATTCCAGTCCATGATGGAAGCATATTGTTCATCGTGGGTTGCCAAGAGTACCGAGTAGAGTATAAGCAGTCGCGGAGGCGCAGGATTGGTAGCTGCCACAAATCCCACCGCGTCAAAACTGAAACACGTCCACAGTCCTTCGTCTATGGGAAGAAACTGAGATGCGCCTGCTGAATACTCAACAAAAACTCCGCATCGGTCAGCTGGATTAGCAGAATTAGCTTGGTTGCTCCACTCGTATTTCACAGGCAACAATAGAAAGCTTTGAAAGCCACTGCCTTCAACAGAAAATGACTGATCTTCAATTGCGTGCGGAGAATCAACAATGCCCGGTATCAAAGAGGACGAAAGTTTGGCCGCAGAGGCAGCAACCTCATCGCTACTCAACAAGCGCATCTTTGTTTGAGCCCAGGCAGAACCAATCGTCAGGAAAACCGCTAAAAACAATGCGCCACTTAAACGATACTTCATGTGTTGATTCCCTTCTTTTTATTTCTTAGTTGGCTTGCTTGCTTCGGCGTATGCATTTGCAAGTTTGGTGTCATAATCATTCGCCTTGTAGCCTTTTCCATTGTAGCTAGCTGCAAACGCCGCCCAGTTCTTCTTTGTAATCGCGTTTACAAGATTGGAATCATTGTTAATGAAATTAACAAATGCGTTTAGGTGTTCTCGGGCCGACTGCCGCATGGCGGCCACCATTATCTGCACAGAGCTGAAGCCAGCAGCCTTGTGGTTAGCACCCATGATCTGGAACGCGCCCCAGGAAGCGGATTTTAGCGCAGCATCCTGATCCAGCCTATAAGCCCGTTCAAGCTTCGGGTAAGAGGGGGTATTGTACTCACCTTTTTCGTGCGGGGCAGAAAGGTCGTGATGGGTAACATCATAAAGATGCTGGGTCAAATCTTGAAAAATTTTGCGCTCGTATAGAATTGTTGGTCTACCCTCGCTGTCAAATGCTCTCAGCTCATCCGTCATTACCGTTTTATTCCCGACTCTTTTTGTAATCCTTCCCGCTTCTACCATTGCGACAGCTTTGATAGCGGGAACTTCGCAGTTGAGCGTCGTCGCAGCCTGCTGATAGTCAGCCTGAGTCAGGACGCCCGATTTGGCTTCGCCCGCAGGAGGCACCGGAAAGGGACAACAATACTGATAGAGAGTTAGATTTCGAAGGCATACATTTGTAGCGCCAGAAACATCGACAATGCCATCGGGAGGAATCATCCCCATCGCCACAAGTTGAAATCTCAAGAGTGCGCGTTGAGTACTCGTATCGAAAAGGCCATTTTCATTGATCTTAAGGCGGGTTACATAGGAATGCTTGTTCAGACAGGCTTGAACCTTGAGGACATCAGAAGGACAATTGGGTTTCCGTTTACCAACAGCCTTGGTGAGGACAAGTCGATCCATAGGCTACTCCAATTGGCTCAAAGATTTGAGTGATCCTTTATACCATAGCTACTGCTGCGTTGTCTCACTACTTTTCGGGCAAACATGTCGCCTCATTGAAACTTGAGGTGTGTGCATTAATTCCCAAAAATCCACTTTGGATGGTATAGTGTCAGTGTCACTGACCAGGCGCCTCATGCAGCATCTAGAGTAGAAGTTTTGTGAGCGCGAGTCGATTCCGTGCCTCTTCTCCTTTGACAAAGGTTCGATCAACAATGGACGAAGTATCCGCCGGAAAAATCGGTAAATACCAGATTATAAAGATCCTTGGGCGCGGCGGCATGGGCGAAGTGCTGCTCGCCCAGGATGAAGATCTTGGGCGCCGGGTGGCCATCAAGAGACCATTCCGATCGGCGCAAGGTGATGGTCTCGCTCGTTTTCAGGTAGAAGCCAAGGCTGCAACCCTTCGCCATCCGAATATTCCAGCTGTATATGAAATGGGCATGGAAGACGGCTTACCATTCATTGCTATGGAGTTTGTCGAGGGTGAAACGCTCGATAAACTCATTGCAGCTGGCAATCAACTCGATCTGATTACCAAACTTGGCATCATGGAGCAAGTTTGTTCTGCGCTGAGTTACGCCCACGAGAATGGAATCATCCATCGAGACATCAAACCGGCCAATGTGATCGTACAACCGGACGGAGTGGCGAAAATTATTGACTTTGGTATCGCCAAGATCCAGGGAGAGGATTCGAAGGCCGGACTTACACAAACCAGCGCCGTCATCGGATCGCTGCTTTACATAGCGCCCGAGAGATTCAAGGGCGGGCCAATTGACGGTAGGGTAGATATTTTTTCCGCGGGTGTCACACTCTTTAAGCTGCTCACAGGCGAGGAACCCTTCACCGGCGGCGAGACAACCGCATCCTACAAGATTGTCAACGAAGCTCACTCCGCTCTCTCAGCTTATCTCCAAGATTATCCTCCCGTGCTCGACGAAATCATTGCGAAATCCTTGGCGAAGAACCCCGAAGACCGCTACTTGAGCGGCGAGGACTTTGCCGATGACCTCCACGAAGTAATCGAAAGTCTTAAACGCAATCGCATCTTAACTCTCTTTAACGATGCTGAGCGGCTCACGACAGAAAAACGGTTTGTGCCCGCACTCGAACTTCTGGACGAAGCGATCAAGCTGGATCCCGCCAACACTCAGGTGAGAAAGCTGCGCAAGTTCGTTCGTGAACATCGGGAGCGTATTCGGCGCGCAGAGCAGCTTCGTGCGTGCATTATTCGCGCCGAACAAGCCCTTTCGTCCGGCAATTATGGAGCAGCGCTCGCCCAACTGAAGGATGCGCAAAGCCTTGATCCCTCCTCCGAGGATATCAAATCAAGAATTCAGTCGCTGGAGGAAAAGAAGCGCCGCAGTGAAATGAGTATGAAGGCGCTAGCGGACGCTGAAGCATCGAAGAGCAGAGGCGATATTACCGGCGCATTATCCATTGTGACAAAGGCTCTTCAGAATGATCCGGAAAACAACAAACTGCTCGCGCTGAGCGGATACTTGACCAAGCACATAGAGAGTGAAGCTCAACGGGCCATTCTGCTCGAATTACTGGAGAATGCCCGGATGGAGCTAGCGGCGAACAGGCTCGCGGCCACAGAAAAGCTCCTTGGTGAAGCCAATGGCATTGATTCCACAGACCTCGAAGTCGACAAACTGTGCCGGGAGTTGGCGAAGGCCAAAGAACTGGAGCTACGTCGAAATGCTTTAAATGAGATTCAGATTCGAGTCAGTGAGTTTCTAAGATCCGAGTCTTACGATCAAGCGACAGAGCTGCTTAATCGTGCCATCGAAAAATTACCTAACGAGGCGATTCTACATCGCTTGACGGCCGAGGTGGATGCGGAGGTCCGTAAATCCGAGGCGAAGCATTTCGTGGATGTCACGATAGCGCAAGCCAGAGACCTTTTCGCCGTCTCACCGCTCGAAGCATTGGCAGTCCTCCAGAAGGCTTTAGATGAAAGACCCGACGAAGAGAGATTGCTTGCTTACGAACAGTCACTGCGCCAGCAGCTAGATTCTCTTCGCGTCGAGAAGTTGCAAGCTGACACATTGCTCAGAGTGCGGGAGATGATGGCCGAAAAGCAGTTCGATAAGGCCGTAGCAGTTCTCGAGTCGTTTCTCTTTGAATTTGGCCATCACACGGATGTTGACGATCTCCTGGTTTTCGCGCGGGATGAACTGGCAAGCCTACGACATAAAGCGATTGTCGATCGCTGCATCGTCGAAGGACGAAATTGCATCCGGGATGGACGCCTTGATGAGGCCATTCAGCTGTTGGACACTGGCGCTCGGGAGACGGGCGATGCGTCGTTGTCAAGGCTTTTGGAAGAGGTTCGCGAACAGCAGGTGGCCCTTGCACGCAAGATAGAGTTGTTGCAGAAGCGAATTACACTTTTAAGGGATGGCGGGGCTCTTGACGAGGCGATCCAACTGCTACAGCAACAACTTGCCGCAACTCCCGGCAACACCGCACTTCAAGAACTTCTCGCAAACTTACTAGCCGAACAAGAGATAAAACAGGTAACGAATAAAGCGATCGCGGGGGCACGGGATGCGATCCAGAAAAAGGAATTCTCCGCCGGTCTGGAGTCGTTGCAGGCGGTTTTTAGAGCCTATGGGGAATCTACGGAGCTAACTGGTGCAGTCAAGGAAGTAGAAACGGCGCGCGCTTCCTATGCCCAAGAGGTTGTCGGAAAATCCATCATCTCGGCACGAGCCGCGCTGCTAGAGAAAAATCTTCAAGGTGCATTGTCGGCCTTGAAAGAAGCGGCGCAATTAATCGAGTTTGCTGATCCAAAAAAACAGACGGATTGGCAGCGTATTGGGGAGTCGGTCAAAAAGGCGCTCGAGCAATCCGGAACCGCTGCTCCAGGGGGTGAATTCGAGCAGAAATTGTCTGAGATTGCGGCAGCAAGATCCCGCAGTAAACCAATTTGGATCATCCTTTTCGCGTGCGTGGCGTTGGCGGCAACTGCGATTTTCGTTATGTGGAGGATGCGGCCGCTCCCACCACCTTCTGTTGCTCACATCAAGATCGCCAAGGCTCCCCCCGGCGCTCTGGTCACGATCGATAACGGTCCGCCTTCGCAAGCGAACGCCAGAGGAGAGCTCACGGTTCAAGTGCAGCCTGGCCTGCATCAGCTTCAAGTCTCTCAAGAAGGCTTTGAATCATTTACTGACAAACTTGAAGTGAGTTCAGGAGAGACGGTCCAGGATGACGTTTCGCTAACAAAGCTCTTGCCATCCGGAGCTTCAGGGATGCTTTCTCCGAGCGGCAATGTTGCAGAGTTTAAACTTGGCATAGACGGAAGAAATTTGGGGCTGCATCGGGTTGGCGGGGCTATCGCACTCGGAGTTGGCATCCACAAGGTCAAATATTCAGCGCTGGATGATTCAGACTCTCAGGAACACACCGTTCAAATCGTGGCCAACCAGACTACGCCAGATGGCTTTTTCCTCAAATCCGTAACGCCTAAACCGCAAGCCACTGACATGGCGCGGGGAACAGGCAACTTGATTATCCAAACAAGCCCGGGGGCGCAAGTTTCCGTGGATGGACATCGCATGGGGGCCGCGAATGTTAGCGGCAGTTACACCGTTCAAGGGTTGAGTAGGGGGCAGCACTCGATCGACATATCGCTCGACAACTTTCAATCCGCAAGTCGACAAATTTCGATCACAGCGGGCCAGACGCAAACCCTCTCTATGCAACTCCAGGCAGTAGTGAACGCCGCTCCAGCTCATCCAACAGGCTACCTTTCGGTCAGTACAAACTCCATTGAACGCGGGCAATCCGTCACACTAACCTGGCAAGTCAATAATGCATCCTCTGTCTCGATCAGCGAATTGGGCGCCGTCGCTCCTCAAGGCAGCAGGACGGTCAATCCAGAGAAATCGACAAAGTTTGAATTGGTCGTGAATGGATCGACCCCGCTAGCAGAGCAGTATGTGGATGTGCGAGAACTGAAACCGCAGGCGATGGCTGCAAATATATCCACGTCCGCCCAATCCGCTGGACCGAATCGGGCATCTCTCGAACCCGCCATCATTGCTTATAAAAACCTCATTGCCAAGGCTCCTGGAAAGAACAGCAAGAATTGCAAGACGGTTCTCACTGGTGCTTATCAAGGCAAATTGCAAGCGCTTGCAAGATGGTGCGATTCTGCCAAAGGCTTCGAGGTGAGTGAACAATGCACTCAGGTAGGCGGTTCACCAGATGCTCCAACCCTCACGTGTTCCGAGAGCCTCGCAATCAATCCGAAAGATGGTGACACCCAAGTGGTTAACAGTCAAAAAACCTTTCGCTTCACCAAGAACTCTGAAGGAAACTGGCAGATTTCCGGTTGGTAGTTTCGGGTCCTCTTTCAGCCCAAAAACGCATTGCAAAGATTGCAGATGACCTTGTCCACGCAAAACATATCTCTTAGCGAGCTAATCTAGAGCAATAGCATCGTTACTATAATGTGCCAAAGCGGAGTCTGAACCACGCCTGAGCGTCTTGAGGAGTAATGCATGGGAGCATTTGGGTGATGGCCTGGTCGAGGGCTTGTTTGGAGC
>Ga0187847_10001466_pt1 | contig 21060 bp, 12 predicted proteins | sample June2016WEW_4_10_FD_132458 | JGI IMG/M metagenome (GOLD analysis project Ga0187847, IMG submission 132458) | Peatland microbial communities from SPRUCE experiment site at the Marcell Experimental Forest, Minnesota, USA - June2016WEW_4_10 | ecosystem: Environmental > Terrestrial > Soil >...
AGTGGGCATCACCAGCAAGCTCGAAGGCGAAGAGATGAAGGTGAATGTCCCAGGCTTTCTCGGTGGCGACCGCACCAGCCTCGACCTGCCCAAACCCGAGCAGGCCCTCTTGGAAGCTCTCGCCTCCACCGGCAAGCCGCTGGTCGTCGTGCTCACCAACGGCAGCGCCCTCGGCGTCAACTGGGCCCAGGCCCACGCCAACGCCATTCTCGAAGCCTGGTATCCGGGCGAAGAGGGCGGCGCGGCCGTGGCCGAGACCCTCTCCGGCCGCAACAACCCCGCCGGCCGCCTGCCCGTCACCTTCTACAAGGATGTAACCCAGTTGCCGCCCTTCGAGGACTATGCGATGAAGGGCCGCACCTATCGCTACTTCGAGGGCGCTCCGCTCTATCCCTTCGGCTACGGCCTGAGTTACACCACCTTCGCCTACAGCGATCTCACCGTCCCCGCCACTCCGGTCGCCGCGGGCAGTCCGCTCATCGCCGAAGTGACCGTCACCAACACCGGCGGCCGCGCCGGCGATGAGGTTGCCCAGCTCTATCTCACCTTCCCCGGCGTCCCCGGCGCGCCGCTCAGGGCATTGCGCGCCTTCCAGAGGATTCGCCTCGAAGCCGGCGCATCGCGCAGGCTGCATTTTGAGCTTCAATCCCGCGACCTGAGCATGGTCACCGAAGCCGGCCAGCCCATCGTCGCCGAGGGCGAATATTCAGTTTCCATAGGCGGCGGCCAGCCCCACACCGGCGCGCAGGTACTCACGCAGAGCTTCAAGATCAAGGGCACCCTGGCCCTGCCCGAGTAGCATGTACCCTCCGGCCGGTGGTCCAGGTCTTGAAGGTAGATTGAGATGCGGGCCACCCGCCGGTTGTCTCAAATCTTGGGGGCTGGTCCCAAGAGCACTTGACACCTGCACGAGTAAAGCTCTAGCCTTTCCTATTGGAATTAAACTGGGTTATAAATCGGTTGTAGAACCGATTCAACAAGATGAAATCGCATTCTGGCGCGACACATTGCTCGACCAGAGGGTTGTGGCCGAGGATTCGTGCGAACAACAGCGGAGACTTCCGCGCGGTCTCTGCGGTCTCTTTGAAGGAATATCCGTGACTTTCAAGTTTGGTATGGGGATTGCGCTTGCCGCTTTGTCTCCCTGGATTGCGCTTGCGCAGGTAACAAGCGTTGGCTCTGGCAGTTACACAACAGCTTTGCCCGCCGGAACTGCCGGACCTGAGGTCTCGGCGCCATACGCGACAGCCACTGGGCCGGTCGCCACGCATAAGTTCTGGACCTCGAAATACTGGACGAGCCTGTCGGGCGGCAACAATATGTATCCCGAACCCCTCCAGGCCAACGCCGGCGCCAACGGTATGCAGATTGGCGCCTTCGACGACCGTTACGGTTGGGATCCCGTTCTGAACACCAGCGATAAGAGTGCCAACACCTCTGCCTTCTATCAGGGATTTGCCCCGGATATGACCATTGGCAATGCAACGGTGAATGCCTCGGCGGTGAACATCGGCGCCACCTCGGACTGGAGCGCGGACTTCACCTGGGGACCGTCGCTGACCATACGCATGGGGCGCGGAATGCCCTTCGCCTACGTGCTCACCGATGGCACGCCGGTGACTCTCGCCTTTCTGAATTCACCGGTTATTCTTTCGGGCACGATTGGCACGAGCAGCACCCTGGCCGTCTCGGTAACCTCCACTTCTTATGGACTGAATTACACCAACTACTACGGACTCTTCTGCCCCGCGGGCGGTGTCTGGTCGCAGAGCGGCAAAACGCTGACCTGCGCCACGCCGGCGGGCAGTAACTATATGTCGGTGGGCCTGCTGCCGGGACTTTCCGGCACATCGAGCGCCAACGACAACATCAACACCACCACCATCGCCCAGCAGATGGTCGACTTCTCCAAGGTTGCTTTCTCCTTCCCCGCCAACACCCAGGTAAGCTGGGCCTATAACCAGAGCAGCAGCACCGTCGCCACCACCTATACGGTGACCACCCAATCCATGGACGGCGTCTCGACCGGCTTTCTCATGGCTCTTTACCCGCACCAGTACGATGCGCTCGCGGGCGGAGTGAATACCACCTATACCTATCTCAACACCTTTGGAAATCTCGAGGTGAACAGCGGCACATCGTTCACCACCACGGATACCTTCCACGGCATTCTGCCCTTTATGCCGCCCACAACCAACTACAATCTCGCCACGCTGAAGGCATATGTGGATGAGGCGCCGTTGGCTACGCTGGTGGGCGATGACTACGATCAGGGCAAGCTTTTGGGCCAAGTGGCGCAGGATCTGCCGCTGGCGCAGTTGTCGGATGCCTCGGCGTACACCTCGCTGGATTCGAGCTTGACCGGCATACTGCAAGACTGGTTCACGGCTGCCGGCAAGTCTACCGACCTCTTCTACTACGACAACCGGTGGAACTCGCTGATCGGTTATCCCGCCGGGTATTTCGCCGATACCCAGTTGGACGACCACCACTTCCACTACGGCTACTTCATTCATGCGTCCGCCATCCAGGGTCTCTTCGATCCCTCATGGATCGCGAGCGCGCAGTGGGGCGGCATGGCCACCCTCTTGCAGCAGGACATTGCCAACTACGACCGCGCCAATACCATGTCCCCTTTCCTGCGTCACTTTGACGTCTACGCGGGCCACTCCTGGGCCTCGGGCACCGCGCCCTTTAGTGACGGTGGCAACGAGGAGTCCAGTTCAGAGGCGGTCAACGCTTGGACAGGCATGATTCTGCTCGGCGAGGCCACTGGCAATACGCAGTTGCGCGATGCGGCCATCTGGCTATATACGCAGGAAACCAAGGGCGTTGCCTACTATTGGTTCAACGAACAGCCCGCATGGGTCAATGCCCACGCCACCAGCACCTTCCCCAGTTGGTTTACCAAGTTAAGCATTGCCAACGTCTTTGACGACAAGGGAGATACCGCCACCTGGTTCGGCGCTCAACCCGACTACGAGCATGCGATTGAGTTCCTGCCCTTCACCGGCGGTTCCCTCCATCTCGGCCTGGACCCGGCCTATGTCCAGGCAAACTATCTCCAGGACCATACCGAGAATACCGCTCAGGCTATGTCGATTGCTAACCAGTGGCCGGATTATATGGAGATGTACGAAGCCTTCTCCGACCCGCAGACCGCTCTCACCCAATGGCAGAGCAATCCCTCAGGCTCCTTCCCTCAGCAGGGCGAATCGCTGGCCCACGAGTATGCGTGGCTGATGTCGCTCAATGCTCTGGGTCAGGTCGATGCAACGGTTACAGCTAACACCCCGCTCTATGCGGTATTCAACAATCACGGTACTGTCGCCCACGTGGCTTTCAACGCATCGAGCGCTCCAATCACAGTGACCTTCTCCGACAGCGCAACTGTTTCGGTTCCCGCAAGCAGCATGGCATCCGACTCGGCCCTGGTTACCCCGATCACGTTGAGTAACGGAACCACCACAACGCAGGCTCCGGCGGCTCCCACGGGGTTGACGGCAAATGCAATTTCCTCGAATGAAATCGACCTGAGTTGGACCTATGCCGCCAACGTCACTTACAGCGTCTACCGCGGCGCGGCGAGCGGCTTTACGCCATCGCCAAGCAATTTGATCGCCAGCGGTTTGACCGCAGCCAGCTATTCAGACACAACTCTTACCGCATCGACCGAGTATTTCTATGCCGTGGAAGCCGTCAATAGCGCAGGCTCCTCCGCCGCTTCCACTCAGGCGAATGCAACCACCAATGCTACCGGCACGACGATTCCGGAGAGCAACACGCTGTACCTGACCGGAGGAGCGACAGCGGCAGTTGCCAGCACGCTTTCCTTTACCGGGCCGGCTGCCGGCGCCGATAGTATGCCAGCTAACAATCCGCAGTCTCCCGGCGTGGTCGATAACCCGCTGGTGTATCGGATCACCGGGATCAACGGAACTTATAACATAGAAGCCGTGACGCAGTTCGACCTGTACGTCAACCCGGGCGCCAATGCGGGTGAGGCGGCGCAGGTGCAGGTCATCTATGACATAAAAGGTGACGGAACGGATGTGCGCACGGAGCAGTACAGCTACTACGCCACCGCTCCTACTAACACTTGGCAGGATTATAACCAGACCTCTCAGGGTGGCATTGAGTCGGGCAACACTACTGGGACCTTTGGCAATTTGACGAACGGCACGGTGACGATCAAGGTCTGGGATGCGCTGCCTGGGCCCAATAGCGCGCCGATCTCGTTGAGCGTCGGTTCGACCTCTGGCGCGGTCTCCGATCTGGTGATTCCGTTTACTGGTGTCACGCAGACAGCATCCACCTCCGCGCCCAGCGCGCCGACAGGCGTGCAGGCCAGCGGGGCGAGCAGTTCAGCAGTCTCTCTGAGTTGGACGGCAAGCGTAACAGCGGGCGTGACCTATAGCGTCTATCGCAGCACGAGTTCCGGATTTACGCCGGGTTCAAGCAATCTAGTCGCGAGTAGCCTGAGCACGGTGAGTTATACGGACACGGGCTTGACTGCCTCAACGGCTTACTATTATGTCGTTGCGGCTGTGAACTCAGCCGGTACTTCCGATTCCACGCAAGTGAGCGCAACCACGCTCGCCAGCGGCGGCGGAACGCCGGAGAGCAACACGCTGTACCTGACCGGAGGAGCGGCCGCGGCAGTTGCCAGCACGCTTTCCTTTACCGAGCCAACGGCTGGCGCCGATAGTATTCCAGCCAACAATCCGCAGTCTCCCGACGTGGTCGATAACCCGCTGGTGTATCGGATCACCGGGATCAATGGGACATATAACAGCGCGGCCGCGACGCAGTTCGACCTGTACATCGACGCGGGCGCCAATGCGGGCGAGGCGGCGCAGGCGCAGGTCATCTATGACATGAAAGGCGACGGAACCGATGTTCGCACCGAGCAGTACAGCTACTTCGCCACCGATCCTGTTGTCGGTTGGGAGGATTACGCCTGGAACTCTCGCGGCGGCATTGAGTCTGGCAACACCACTGGAAACTTTGGCAATATGACGAACGGCACGGTGACGCTCAAGGTATGGGATGCGCTGCCTGGAGCCAATAGCGCGCCAATCTCGTTGAGCGTCGGCTCGACATCTGGCGCGGTCTCCGATCTGGTGATTCCGTTCACTGGGATAACTCAGGCGCAGTTGCCCGCAGATCCTACGAATGTGCAGGCAAGCGCCGCTTCCGCTAGTGAAGTTGATCTTACCTGGACAGCCAGCGCAACCTCTGGAGTCACCTACAACGTCTATCGCGGCACAACCTCCGGGTTTACGCCCGGCGCATCTACGCTGCTCGGCAATGTCAGCACGGATTCATACAACGACACGAGCGTCGGCGCTTCGACCACTTACTACTATGTGGTTGCGGCTGTGAGCAGTTCGGGATCCGCCGCGGCTGCTCAGGTGAGCGCAACAACGCCCGCGCTGATAACGCCGGCTGTTACTGTAACTCCCGCATCCTCGACCATCACCACAGCCGATCCCTTGGCGCTGACGGTTACGGTTAGCGGTGGCGGCGCCAATCCGGCGCCGGCCGGCTCGGTAACTCTCACCAGCGGGAGTTATACCTCGACAGCGGCGGCGCTGAGCGGCGGAATCGCGCAGATCACGATCCCCGCCGGCTCGCTGGCGATCAGCACCGATACGGTGACGGCCACTTACACGCCCGACGTCGCCAGCGCCTCGATTTACAACAGTGCGACGGGAACGGCTTCGGCAACGGTGAGCGCGGCGCCGATACCGGGCATTGCGCTGACGAACAGCGGGAATATTACGATCAGCCCCGGCGCAACCAGCGGAGATACGTCAACGATCGCGATAACTCCTTCGGGCGGCTTCACAGGAGCGGTCAACCTCTCCTGTGTGGTGACCACCAACCTGAGCAATCCCACCGACGCTGTAACCTGCGCACTGGGCAGCGGAGGAACAGCCTCCACTTCGGTTACGGTTAGCGGAACTGCGCCGGTAACGGCAACGCTCACAGCACTCAGCACAGCAGAGAGCAGCAAGGCGAATTCGCCTCTGAAGGGCTTCTTTGCAGGCGGCGGAGCAGCCCTGGCAGCTCTCTTGCTCTTCGGCATTCCTGCTCGTCGCCGGAGTTGGAGAATAGTTCTGGGAGTTGTTCTACTGGCGGCAATTCTGGGTGCGACCGTGGGTTGCGGTGGCAGCGGCAAAAGCTCAGGAGGCACGACAGCGGGCGCTTACTCGGCCACGGTAACTGGAACCGATGCCGCCACCGGGAAGATCGCCTCCAGCACAACCGTGACTGTAACTGTCAACTGAAAATACTGCTTGAGCCAAGGCGAGGGAGACATCGGTGGCAACACAATGCCGGTTGCCATTGATGCCTCCCTCGCCTATTTCAAAAGGCGGGTGGCCCAGGCTGACCCCTGAGTCTCGGTGCCCCATGTCCGGATTTTCGGATATAGGAGACCACGAACCCCAGCCCGGCGCACAACAAAAAATCCCATTCCGCCATCCTCTTTTTGCAGATAATTAACTCCCGTTGGAGGACAATAGAAATAGTCATCCGAACGGGACTCAACTGTCCCTAGTCCCTGTTCTTTGTTCCCTGAAAGGATCCCATGTGCAACACGACCAAGACCAGCCCCGCCGAACCGTCAGCGGGAGCCATAAATCGGACGCAACTTCAGCGGAATGTGCTGGATACCAGAAAATTCTCCAGTCCCGTCCCCGTTTTTTTCTCAATTTTACCTGTGAAACTGTGGAACCCTATCCAACTATTCTAAAATCAACCACTTACAAGAGCCCCTCTCACGGAAACACAGAAACTGTGAATCCGTAGAACTGTGGAACACCCCTTAAAGCTTTCAAACTAAACCACTTCCTCTTCACAGTTTCACAGCCCACAGAAACTGTAAAACTGTAAAACTGTAAAACTGTGAGCGGCGACCTTTGCGAAAGAGACAGAAATCCCCGCCCACACTCGGCCGCAAGCGCCTGTGCGCGTCTACACGCCGAGTTCGCGGCGTATCGCATCGGCGATTGCATCGGCGTGCACCCGCATCGCATCTTCGCTCTCCGCCTCGATCATCACGCGGGCGAGCGCCTCAGTGCCGCTGTAGCGAATCACCACGCGCCCCGTATCCTTCAACTCATCCTCGGCGGCGCGAATGGCTGCGGCTACAGCAGGGATCGAGTCGAGAGGAATCTTCTCGCGCACTTTGACGTTGACGATGATCTGAGGGAAGACCTTAAGGTCGGCGGTGAGTTCGTCGATGCTCTTGCCGCTGCGGGCGATCAGATCGAGCACCACCAACGAGGTGAGCAGGCCGTCTCCGGTGGTGGCCAGATGCGGCAGCAGGATGTGCCCGGATTGCTCGCCGCCGAGCGCCGCGTTGCGCTTGAGCATCTCTTCGAGCACGTAGCGATCGCCCACCGCAGCGCGGACCATGCGAATGTTGCTGCGCTTGAGCGCCGCTTCCAGGCCCATATTAGACATGGCGGTGGCGACGACCGTGTCGCCGGTGAGCAGCCCGCGGGCCTTCAAGTCGCGCGCGGCCATCAGCAGAATCGCATCGCCATTGACGACGTTGTTATGCGGGCCGGCCAACATGCAGCGGTCCGCGTCGCCGTCAAAGGTGAGACCCAGATCGGCGCCGCGCGCGCTGACCTCGGCGGCCACAAACTCCGGATGCAGAGCGCCGCAGTTCAAGTTGATGTTGCGGCCGTCGGGAGCAATGTTGAGCAGCGTGACCGCACTGGCTTCACCACCGCTCAGCCTGCGGAAGATCTCGGGCGCAACGGCCCCCGCCGCTCCGTTAGCGCAATCGGCGACGATGCGCAGGTCGTTCAACCGAAGTCCCGGAACGCAGTCGATAAGGAACTGGATGTAGTCGGCCTGAAGCGCTGGGTTGTCCTCGGCCGGGGGCAGCGAGGCGGGATCGGGAGCAGCCGAGATGGAGGCGTGATGAAGAATCTCCTCTTCCATCGCCAGCTCGACCGCATCGGCAAGTTTGAAGCCGTCGCCGCCAAAGATCTTGATGCCGTTGTCCTGCCAGGGATTGTGCGAGGCGGAGATGACCGCGCCGGCCTGATAGCCGTGCGTGTGCGCCAGGAACGCGACGGCCGGGGTGGTGATGACGCCCGCGCTCTCGACGCGCGCTCCCGTCTCGCGCAGGCCGGCGGCCAGCATAGCCGCGATCCATGGGCTCGATTCGCGCGTATCGCGGCCCAGAATCACGCGAGGCTCGGCAGCCATCGTGCGCAAAGAATGGCCCAGCGCCAACCCGCAAGCGAAGATCGTGTTTGCGTCGAGCGGGGATTCGCCCGCTACAGCGCGAATGCCGTCGGTGCCGAAGAGTCTGCGCTCGGTTGGTGCGGTCATAAGCTCATTTTCCGGTCAGATGTTTGGATGCCGCTTGGTTGGGAGCGGCGCTTTCCACGCGGCTGATGAATGCGCCGTCGGCGAGGCGGGTGACAAGCTGGTCGCCGGGCGCAATCTGATTCGTTGACCGCACCAGCCCGCCTGCCGCGTCGAGAACCAGCGCGTAGCCGCGATCGAGGACGGCCAGGGGCGAAAGCGAATGGAGGCGGGCGTCAACGGCGCCGATGCGGACGGCGGCGCGGCGCAGGGTGCGTTCGAGGGATCGGTCGATGCGGGTGCGGAGAGCCTGGAGACGTTCGCGGGCCTCGGCAAGGGGCCGGCGGGGATCGTGGCGGAGGACAGCAGCGGCTAGATCGGCGACCTGATTCTGGCGTTGGCGAAGTTGAGTGGTAAGGGCGGATTCAATGCGAAAGCTAAATTCGTCGAGGCGCTGTGAATGGCGATGAAGGAGCGCGGAGACGCGCGACTCGGCGCGGCTGACGGGCAGGCGCGTAAGGCGCTGGCGGGCTTGCAGCAGTTGGAAGCGCGTCGCGCGTTCCAGCCGATGTGACTGTTCGGCCAGGTGTTCGGCGATCTTGTGCTGCGCCTCGGTGATCAGTTCTGCGGCGGCCGAGGGCGTGGGAGCGCGCAGGTCGGCGACGAAATCGGCGATGGTGAAGTCGGTTTCGTGGCCTACCGCGGAGACGACGGGGAGGCTGCTTGATGCAATCGCGCGGGCCACGCGCTCGCTGTTGAAAGCCGCCAAATCTTCGAGCGATCCTCCGCCGCGGGCCAGAACGATCACGTCCGCGAGGCTCGCCGCGTTGAGTTCGGCAAGCGCGGCCTCGATCTCGGCCGGAGCCGAATCTCCCTGCACCGAGACCGGGTAGAGCAGTACGCTGAGGCCGGAGTGGCGGCGGGCGACGATATTCAGAAAGTCGCGAATCACCGCGCCGGTGGGCGAGGTGACGATGCCCACAGTGCGCGGAAAGGCAGGCAGCGGCCGCTTGCGCTCGGTCTCGAAGAGGCCCTCGGCCTTGAGGCGCGCCTTGAGTTGTTCGAAGGCCAGTTGCAGCGAACCTGCGCCCACCGGCTCGATGGTCTCGGCGACCAGTTGCATCTGGCCGCGCTGCTCGTAGACGCTGACCCGGCCGCGCGCCAGCACGTGCAGGCCGTCCTCGGGGCGGAAGCGCAACAGCATCGCCTGGCGGCGGAAGAGCACCACCGGAAGCTGCGCGTCGGCGTCTTTGAGCGTGAAGTAGACGTGGCCCGAGGGCGCTGGGCGGTAGTTGGAGATCTCGCCCTCGACCCAGACGTCGCCGTACTCCTGCTCGACCAGCTCGCGCACCTGGCCGACCAGTTCGCGCACCGGCCAGATGCGGCGCGCGTGCCGCGGCGCGTCGAACCTGAGGCCGAGCTGGGGGCTGAGATCGTGATGCGGCGCGAATGGATCTTCCCTGGTCACTATTGAAAGTGTAATTGTGCGGGCTTGGTCCCCACCTGAGAGAAGGAGCGGAGCGCCCCCCTCATCGGGGCGCCCCGCTTTCTAATCAGTTCCATCAGTTATGCAGGTCGGTCTTGGCCAGAATATCGAGAAACTGGCGCTGAGTAGTCTGGTCGATGGTTTCACCTATCAGTTTGCCCTCTCGATCAAAGATGAAGGTCGTGGGAATGCCAGTGATATGGAACATTTTATGCACCTTGCGGTCTGAGTCGAGCAGGACGGGAAGGTGGTAGTTCGCTTTGGCGATAAAAGAGCCGGCCGTGAACGGGGATTCGTCGGTGACGGCGAGCACGACCAGCCCCTGCGGCTGGAAATGGGTATAGATCAAGTCGAGGTCGGGCATCTCCAGGCGGCAGGGCGGACACCAGGTGGCCCAGAAGTTGACCATGACGATCTTTCCGCGGAGTTGCGAGAGAGTGACCTTCTTACCGTCCAGATCCTTGAGAGTGAAGTCGGCTTTTTCTGCATCGGCGTCGTTGGCGGCCAGAATCTGGCCGGCCTTGACGAAGAGCGGATCGTCCAGGGTTGCATCCACGTGCATAAAGCGGACGAGTTTGGCCAGATCCGTATAGGGCTCCGGGGGTTGGTCCTTTTTGGCGGGAACAGGCGACTCTGCCAGGGATTTGGCCAGAGTATCCGCCGCCGCCTGGAGGGCTTCGGAACCGTTGTCGCCCTCGGTAGTCTCGTTGACCAGGCTATCGGCTAACTGGACCTTTTTCGGGCCGGCGGGAAGAACTCTGATATCAGCGGCAAGCTTGATAAAAATCGGCGGGCGCTGATCGGCGGGAATCGAACGATAGCTTTCAAGCTGCTTGTTTATCTCCGCAATGGAGGCCTGGGCGTGAATCAGCGGCGCGGTAAGAAGAACTGCGGCGGCAGCAAGGATTGCGCGATGGATCGTGTTCATGGAACCTCGCAGAACAGATGAATTGAAGCAATTTTGGCTTCGGCGGAATTATATCTCACGACAAAGGTAAAGAGGCAACTACACGAATGTTCCGCCAGGGCCGGCGCATCTCAATTGCCGAGTGGTTGCATCAAATAGTCGTGATCCCAGCCTGCTTTGAGACGCTTGCCTTCGATACCGGGCTTGCGGGTGTCGTTATGATTTCCGGCTACTGAGTAAGATGCGCCGGCCCTGCATGGAATTCCTTCTAAAATCGTTTTACGAGGACTTGACCATGCGCGCCTTCGCTTCACTCTCGATTGCCGCTCTTGCAATCTGCTCACTCGCTGCTGGCGCACAACAGAGGTCCGTCCCGCGGCAGGCGGTGGCGCTGACGCCGCCGATGGGCTGGAACAGTTGGAACCACTTTGCCGGCAACGTCAACGACAAAGACATCCGCGACGCCGCTGACCAGCTTGTCGCGACCGGCATGAAGGACGCCGGCTACATCTACGTCAACATCGACGACACCTGGGAGGGCGAACGCGACGCGAACGGCGAGCTGCACGCGAACGCGAAGTTCCCCGACATGAAGGCGCTGGCCGAATACGTACATTCAAAGGGCCTCAAGATAGGCATTTACTCCTCGCCCGGCTCAAAGACCTGCGGCGGCTACGAAGGCTCGCTGGGCCACGAGCAGCAGGATGCGCAGCTCTACGCCGACTGGGGCTTCGACTACCTGAAATACGACTTGTGCAGCTTCAGGGGCGATGTGATGGACAAGCAGGCCCCCAACGACAAGCCCGCGCAGATGCGCCTGATGATCGCCGCCTACGCCAAGATGGACAGAGCGCTGAAGGCCGCCGGACGGCCCATTGTGTTTTCATTCTGCCAATACGGCTGGGATGCGGTGTGGGAGTGGGGGCCCTCGGTGGGCGCCAACCTGTGGCGGACGACCGGAGATGTGACGCCGGATTGGGACCGCATCTACGCAATCGTCAGCCAGCAGGAGGGCCTGGAGAAATATGCCGGTCCCGGCCACTGGAACGACCCCGACATGCTGGAGGTGGGCAACGGCAAGTTGACGCTCGAAGAGGACCGCACGCACTTCTCCATGTGGGCGATGCTGGCCGCGCCTCTGCTGGCCGGCAACGACCTGCCCAACATGAAGCCGGAGATTAAGGCCATCCTGACCAATCGCGACGTGATCGCCATCGACCAGGACCGGCTGGGCCGGCAGGGCGCGCGCATCTACTCCGACGGCGAGGTCGAGGTCTGGACCCGGCATCTGGCTGGCGGCGCGCTCGCCATCGCCGTGGTTGCCGTCGGCGATAGCCGCTACTCGACGCATCCCTTCCATCTGAACCTGCACAAACTCGGCCTCGCCGGAAGGCAGACGGGCAAGGATTTGTGGACGGGCAGGACGGTGGAGCTGACCGAGAATATGCCGCTGGAACTGACAAGCCACGATGTGCTGCTGGTGCGGATCGGCGCGCCGAAGGTCTTGGTCCAATGAATTCTCCAATCTGAGGCCGGCGGTTGTCGTCTTCTGAGGCGCTGCCAACGTCTATGGGAGTAGGGTTCTCGTTTCGACCCGTGGAGCTGTTATGAAATTCCGTCTGATGTCCGCATTCGTTTTTGTTCTCGCGCTCGCCACTGCTTCGGCTCAAAATGCGCCCACTGCTCCGGCCGCGGCTCAGGCCCCAGCCCCAAGTTCGGCCTCGGCGGAGCCGCAGCCTCAGGGCGGAGGCGGATGGCAGGGACAGCGCGGCGGACAGCGTGGAGGCGAGGGCGGATGGGGCGGCGCCGGCCTTGCGGGACACGGCATCTCCGGAACCGTAACGGGGGTCGCGGCGGATCGCTACACCCTCAAGACCGATGCCGGCGAGACCTATGTGGTTCACTTCAGCGCCAACACCCACATTCAAAAACAGACCGCCCAGCGCAGCGGCGGAGGCCGCCAGGGAGGCGGTGAAGGCGGCGACGCTCCCCCGCAATCGCTGAAGTCCACCGACATCAAAGCCGGCGACGCGATCCTGGCCGTCGGCGAAACCGATGCCGCCGCGAAGACCGTCGGCGCGGCATTCATTCTGCTGATCGATCCCGAGCGCGCCAAGCAGATGCGCGAGATGCAGGCCAACTATGGCAAGACCTGGTTGATGGGCAAGGTGACCGCGATCGCCGAGACCAAGGTCACGCTGCTCGGAATAGTGGATAACGCTGCCCACATCTTTCAAGCCGACGAGAACACCACCTTCCGCAAGCATCGCGAACCCATCACGCTGGCCGATGTGCAGGTGGGCGACACGGTGCGCGTCGAGGGCGCCGTGAAGGGCGGAGTTTTTGTGGCTGCGTCGGTGAATGTCCGCGAGATGCCGCCGGAGGGAACGCCGACTGTTCCGCGCGCTACAGCGCCCGCGCCCGCTCCGCAACCGAAGTAGCTAAACGGCCGATTGCAGCGCCTCTTCCGCCCACTGCACGGCTTCGGCATAGCATGTCAGCGGATTCTCCTTGTCAAGAGATTCAGCCTGAGCCGCCGCATCGGATGTGTGTCATTCGCCGCGCTCGTGGCGTGTTTCCTCAGCTGCGGCTCCGGCCCAGCCTCATCCGCCCATGAACATCCCGCCGTTCACATCGAGCACATGGCCGGTAATGTAGGCCGCCGCATCCGAGGCCAGAAACCTGACCGACTGCGCAATCTCCAGGTCCGTTCCCGGCCGGCCCAGCGGAATCGCGGCCATCATAGCCGCGCGCTGCTTCTCGTCCAGCACCGCGGTCATCGGCGTCTCGATGTACCCCGGCGCGACGGCGTTCACGGTAATCCCCCGCGAGGCCAGCTCGCGCGCCATCGAACGCGTGAGCCCGATCAGCCCGGCCTTGGAGGCAGCGTAGTTGGCCTGGCCCCCTTGGCCCGTGCGGCCCACCACGCTCGATATGTTCACGATTCGCCCCCAGCGGTTTTTGATCATCGGCCGCAGCAGGGCCTGGCTGAGCAAGAACGCTCCCGTGAGGTTGGTGCTCAACACATCGTCCCAGTCGGTCCGCTTCATCGCCATCATCAGCCCGTCGCGGGTGATGCCGGCGTTGTTGACAAGGATCTCCACCTTGCCAAAGCGCTCAATCACCGCTTTTGCGCCGGCCTTGATCGACTCTTCGCTGGCCACATCCAGCGGAAGCGCCGCTGCCTGCCCGCCGGCCCCTTCGATCTCCGCCACAGCCTCGGCCAGCTTGATCTCATTGCGTGCCGCCAGCACAACCGTTGCTCCGGCCCGCGCCAGCTCCAGCGCGCAGGCCCGCCCGATTCCCTGCGATGCCCCGGTGACCAGCGCAATTCTTCCCTGCAAATCCAATCTGTCTCCCACGTCAAACCCGCGCGCAAATCAGCGCCCTTTCGCTCTCCATTATAAGTGGATAGGAGTCAGCGCATGGCGCGGTAGCTTTTAGCTCTTAGCTTCTAGCCAAAGTTGATCAGTCTACGAAGACCAGCCGCCAGGATTTGAAAAGAGAGGGTGTGAAAGCTAAAGGCTAAAAGCTGGTTCTCTACCCCGACGGCGTAGCTGCCACCGTTACGGGCCGTCCTGCCAGCGCCGGCCGCACCAACTCAGCCGGCCACACATAAACCGCCAGCCGCCGCGTGTAATGCAACACCGGCTCCAGAGCGGGCAGCCGGATGCCCAGCACCGCCGCCAGATCGTTCTGCTCGATCACCGCCTCGGCCTCTTCGAGCGGCGAGGAGACGTGGTGCAGATTGGCCCGGATGGGCTGTCCGTCGCCGTTTCTCGAGAACAGGCAGTAGCGCTCCATGAGGAAGTTCTCCAGCGTACCGGGCCGGTTCTCGGCTAGCTTTGCCGTTGGGCCCAGCCCGCGATAACGCGCTGTGAAGACGACTGGCTGACCGGCAAACCGCCTTCGGCTATAAAACGAAAACTCCCGCTCGCTGCGCTGCTCAAGATGCATCTCGGCCCAGTGGTAGGGCAGGCGATAGACAGTGCGCCCCACAGCCACCGCCAGCAGGTTGCTGGCGTCAAGTGAGAGACAGACCACCCCCGGCGCGCCCGTCCTCTCCTCGCGGACATAGGTGCGCAGACTCAGATCGGGAAAACTGCGCGCCCCTGGAATCGGCGGCAGGCCGCGAACCCTGATCCGGTCCATCCAGAAGGGCATCACCCCCAGCCACGCCGAACCCTGAAAGGTATCCACCTGCAAGCCCTCGGGCACCAGCGGCGCAAGCGATGAGACCGGCACCGGCCAATGCGCAAAGAGCAGATCGTTCCAGCGCTGCCTCATCAGCCAGCGGCCCGGCGGAAGAGGCCGCGGCTTGTGCGATGTGCGAATCAGATACTCCCGCATGGCTGGACTGCTCCTGTGACGCCCGACTCTGAGTGGCCCTGGCTAGCCCGGCACTTTCGCTGGGCGCCGGGAGCGGAACCGGGGATGCACACCCGCAATCCGCCCTCATGCCGTATTCTGTTCGCGAGCATCCAAAATGTCCAGTGAATCTTTCATGCCCCCCGCAGCCCGCAACCAAACCGAAGTCTTCGCCGTCCACGGCGCGGACCCCGAGGTCCTGGCCTACGCCATGGCCAAGTACTCCCGCTCGGCTCTCTCGATGCGCGAGTCGCTGGCCGAGATCAGCCGCCAGCGCGCCGAACAGTTTCTCAATACCTTTTATTTTCAATACGGCCATCGCTCGATCGCCGATCTGGCCCACGTCGCCATAGCCCTCGAACGGCTCAGCCTGCTGGCGGCCATCGTGCTGGTTGACGAACAGAGGTGGGACGGCCAGGAGCGCTCCACGCGCTACCAGAACTTCCTCAAATCCGGCTGGTATTTTCCCGATTTTGGGGCGGATTCCGTTTCGGGGCAACTTTATTCCGAGACCATCGCGAGCCTGTTTTCGACCTACCAGAAGACAACGGCGGCGGTTCTTGAAGCCCTGCACCGGCGCGTCCCCTGCCCCGAAGCCATGAAGCCCGAGGCCTACGAGCGAACCCTCAAGGCTCGCGCCTTCGACGTGGCCCGCTACCTGCTTCCGCTGGCGACGAATACGTCTCTCGGCCAAATCGTAAACGCGCGCACGCTGGAGACCCAGGTCTCGCGGCTGCTCTCCCATCCTGTCGCCGAGGTGCGCGATTTGGGGATAAAGCTGCGCGAAGCCGCCACTGGCCCCGCCTGGAACGTCAACTCCCAGGCTGGCGCGGCGTTGGTTGAGAAGATCGCCGAGGCGGACCCTTCCCTCGCCCAAGAAGCCGCCGGCCTGCTCACCGGCGAGGTTCGCACCGCGCCCACGCTGGTCAAATACGCCCAGCCGAACGAATACGAGATCCAATCCCGCGCCGAACTGGCTCAAGCTGCAGCCGAACTCCTCGCCAACCTCCCCATCGCCTCCGCCCCTGTGGTCGATCTGGTCGAGTACACCGAGTCCCTCGAAGTCGAGCTGGCCGCGACGCTGCTCTACTCGGCCAGCCATCATTCCTATCGCCAGATTAGCGACCTGGTGGCCGCGCTGCCAGAAGCCCGCGTGGCGGAAATCATTGCCCTGGGCCTGCGCCATCGCGGCAGGCACGATGAGGCTCTGCGCGCCTTCCACGCCGGGGCCGCCCTGCGCTTTGACATCCTCATGGACATCGGCGGCTTCCGCGATATGCACCGCCATCGCCGCTGCACGCAGATCATTCAGCCCTTCACTGCCCTGCATGGCTATGAAACCCCCGCCTCCGGCGATCTCGGCCCGGAGGTCAACATCCTCGCCGAAGCCGGCATCCTGGCCGAGTTTCAATCCGCCATTGAAGCCGCCCACGCCGCCAGCGCCCGCATCAATGCTAGCTCGGCCCCAGAAGCTCCCCAATCCGCACTCTACCTGCTGCCGCTTGCCACCCGCATACGCTCGCTCTTCAAGATGGACTTCGCCGAAGCCCAATACATCTGCGAACTGCGCTCTGGCCCCGCCGGCCACTTCAGCTACCGCCGCGTCGCCTGGGAGATGTTTTTGGCACTCCAGCGCCAGCACCCGGCATTGGCCCGGCACATCCGCGTCACCGACTTCACCCAGCCCATCGACCTGCTCCAGCGGTAGCCGAACTAACGACCATCCTGGCCAACTCGCCAACTTACTGGCGCGCAAGCGCCGTCTGGCCCCACCGCAGGTGGCTGCTAGAATCTCCTCAAGAGCCTTCATGAGCGCACGCGCCCTCTATCCCGGCACCTTCGACCCGCCCACCAACGGTCACATCGACCTGATCCAGCGCGGCTCAAAGCTGTTTGAGCACCTTACCGTCGCCATTCTCAACAATCCGGTGAAGAATCCCCTTTTCACTGTCGAAGAGCGTGTGGAGATGCTGCGGGAATCGACCGCGTCACTGGGCAATGTGTCGGTAGCGACCTTCGACGGCCTCATGGTCGAGTTCGCGCGCCAGCAGGGCGCCAAGGCTGTCTTGCGCGGCATCCGCGCCATCTCCGACTACGAATACGAGTTCCAGATGGCCCTGATGAACCGCCGCCTCGCCCCGGAGATCGAAACCGTCTTCCTGCAACCCGCCGGCCGCTACTCGTTTGTCAGCTCGCGCATGTTGAAAGAAGTCTTCAGCTTCGGCGGCGACGTGAGCGGCCTGGTCCCGCCCAACGTCCTCAAGCGGCTGCGCAGCCGCATCGCGACAAGCTAGCACGGAACCCCTGGTCTCACGAGCTAAGGTTCCCCGCTCGCGGGATTCTTGTTCAAGCCGTTGCCGAGCCATCCGCGCCTTGACATACTCGCCGCAATCCAGAGAGGCCAAGCGGATATCCACGACAGGACGGATGAGCAGCGGAGACACCCATAGACACCAAAGGCCGGAGCGGTGGCTCCGGCCTTTGATACTTCACTTGTTCACTTCTTCACTTTTTCACTGGCCCGCTATCCCTGAATGTCGAACTGCTCGGGGTGCAGCGTGGCGTCGCTCTTGACCAGGATGTTCTTGCCGACCAGTTCCTCGAACTCGGTGAGCCAACTGGCGTTGTTGGATTTGAGAGTCTTGACTGTCTCCGGGTTGACGCGCAGCAGCACATCGGCGCCCTCGAAGTGCTTCTTCATCTTGCGCAGCTCGGTATAGATCTCATTGCAGACCGTCGTTGGACTCTTGACCATGCCGGTGGCCTGGCAGGTTGGGCAAGGAACCGAGAGGGTCCGCTCAAGCGATTGCTTGACGCGCTTGCGGGTGATGGCGACCAGGCCAAAGTCGTTGAACTGGAGAACCTTGGTGGGGGCGCGGTCGGACTTGAGGGCTTCTTCGAGGGCGGCCATGACGCGGAAGCGGTTCTTGCGGTCGTCCATGTCGATAAAATCAATCACGATAATGCCGCCCAGGTCGCGCAAGCGAATCTGGCGGACGATCTCCGGCACGGCGTCAAGGTTGGTCTTGACGATGGTGTCTTCGAGCCGCGCCGACTTGCCGACATACTTGCCGGTGTTGATATCGATGGCCACCAGCGCCTCAGTCTGGTTGATGACGATGGAGCCGCCCGACTTGAGCCAGACTTTGGAGCGCAACGCCTTGGAGATTTCGTCCTGAATGCCGAAGTGCTCGAAGAGCGGCGTCTCCTTGGTGTAGAGCTTGACGCGGCGAACCAGCGACGGCGAAAAGCGGTTGAGGAAGCGGACGATGCGCTCGTAGTCAGCCGCTGAATCCACCCAGATCGAGGAGAAGTTGCTGCTGACCTGATCGCGCAGGATGCGCTCGATAAGCCCCAGGTCGTGATAAATCAGTGCCGGGGACTTGGATTCGTCGGAGCGCTTCTTGATTTCGGCCCACAAATTCAGCAACATGCGCAGGTCGGCGCGGAGTTCTTCTTCCGACGCGCCTTCGGCGGCGGTGCGCACAATGAAGCCGCCCGAGGCCTCGCCGCGCTCGTGGACGAGAATGCGCTTGAGGCGCTGGCGCTCAGCGTCGGACTCGATCTTGCGGCTGACACCGATGTGGGAGACGGTGGGCATGAAGACCAGGAAGCGTCCGGGCAGCGCAATGTGCGAGGTGATGCGCGCGCCCTTCTTGGCGATAGGCTCCTTGGCGATCTGGACCAGAATCTCCTGGCCCGGCTTGAGCAGGTCGCTGATGATGGGCAGGTCGGAGAGTTGCATGGAGCGGCGCGAGGGGCCGCGGCCCTTGCCGGCCTGGCCGCCCGCCGGCGGAACTCCTCGTCCGCGGCGTCCGCGAGCGGCGCGATCGCGGCTCTGCTGCGATGAGGCGCCAGAGGCAGACTGGCCTTCGGCGGTTGGCTCGTCCTCGTCGTCATCGTCTTCCTCGTCGCCATTCTTCGAGTCGAGATTCAACAGGATGCGGTGGTCGAGGTGGGCCTCCTGGAACATCTCGCCCAGGTCGCCGGAGCGCATCTGGGCGGGCAGCGTCTCCTCTTCAAAATCGTCCAGTTCGTGGTCGCCACCCTTGGCGCGGTTAGAATGGCGCGGAGCATCGAACTCCTCTTCCTCGATGGTCTCTTCCACGATGAGGCCGCTGCCGGGAGCGTAAGCAGGGACGGAGGTGACCGCTGCGATTCTGGCCGCCGTCTTCGCGGCTTCCTCTTCTTCTTTCTTCTTCTTGCCGCCCAAGCCAAAGAGCCGGAATCCGGATGGAGGCAGCGGGTCAACATTGTGGGAGGCGGCTGCATCGGGGTCCGGCTCGTCGGCTATGGATTCCCCAATCGATTCCCCAATCGATTCATGGACAGGAGGCTCGTCGTGCGCAGTTTCGGCGACCACCTCGTCCTGCCTTGTTACCGGGGATGCCACCGGCTCGTCTGTCGAGGGCTCGTCGATTGGCGTCTTGATGGCGTAATCGTCTGTTTCGGCAGGAACCGCGGCTTCCGGCGCTATCTCGGCCAGGGGCGGCTCAGGCGCGGCTCCGTCCGTCTCGTCGATCACATCCGGAGTCAGCTCTTCTTCGAGCAGATCCTCCTCAACCAACTCTTCCTCAACCAGTTCGTCTTCTTCCGCATCGGGAGCAAACTCTTCCGGCTCGGCTTCTCTCTCCTCGACGAAATCTTCCTCTTCGATCGAATCCGGGGCGGGGCTGCCGGATTCCGGAGCATCGGAAAAGACTCCCTGCGGCTCGGACATGGCTTCCGCGGCGGGCTTGGCCTGCTCGTGCTCGACCGGTTCGGCCGGCACGTTGCGATGCCTTGAGAGCGACTCGCCGGGCAGCGGGCCGCTGCCGTCCCACTCGATGGGAGACACAATCATCGTGGCGGGCTTGAATGTACTCCGCGGGCGGACCGGCGCCGCGGGGCTTGCCGCATCCTCTGCCGGCGAGCTGTCTGCCGGAGCGCCACCGTATTTGGAGAGCGACTCGCCCGGCATTACAAACGGGGCCGGTGAGGCGGCTGAAGCGCGCTCGAAGCGGGTCGTGGGCTCGGAGGACCACTCCGAGGCCGAAGGCCTTTCACCGGGATCCCCGGCAGTTGCACGCCTTTGAGCGGCAGACCGGTCGCCAGCGGCTGCCTGAATCCGCGGCGCCACCTCAGCTTCGCTCTCAGTGATCTCTTCGACGTAAGGCGCCGAAGTCTCGTCGCCCTGGGTGGGCTGACCCTCGTGCGAAGCCGATGCGCCCCGGCCGCCGCGGCGGCGTCGGCGTCCGCGCCAGCGCTTCGCGCCGGGATCTTCTTCACCGCCCCCTGCCTGTTCGGAGAGGGACAAAGTGCCGGATGCGGGCATGGACGCGCTCTCGGCCTCTGGGAGAGCCTCGACAGAGAGATGGCGGTCCTTGGGTGGTTTTTCGGAGGCAACGCGCTCTTGCGCGGGGCGCGGTTCCTGCTTCTGCTCAGGTTTTTGATCGGACTTCTGGCTGGAGCGCCCGCCGCGGCCGCTATTGCTGTCGGAAGCGGCTGTGTGGCGAACCTCGCGCGGAGGCTGGTTCGCGCCGCTGACCGCGGCCTTTTCCAGTTCATCGGTCTCTTCCTGGTCTTCGAGCTCGAGGAAGTCGGTTACATACAGGAAGGCGTCCCGCTCCAGGCCCACATCCACAAAGGCGGACTGCATGCCGGGCAGCACACGGGTGACACGGCCGTTGTAAACCGACCCGGCGAGGGTGTACTCGTTTTCGCGTTCGTAGTAAATCTCCGCGAGTTGATCGTCTTCAAGAATTGCAAGCCGCGTCTCGTGCGGCGTGCTGGAGATGCATATCTCTTTTGCCATCGTACCTTTCCGTCCAGCGGCATTCGCCTGCTGAGTTTACGGCAAGGCCGGAGAAAGACGCGAGAAACCGGAAGGAGCGGGGATGTGCGGGAAGGATGACCTGGGAGTCGCTGGTATGCCCGTGTTCTTAAGGTCGCCGGCGATTGGGGAAGGCGAACTGTGCGAACCTAG
>Ga0187847_10001467_pt1 | contig 21050 bp, 19 predicted proteins | sample June2016WEW_4_10_FD_132458 | JGI IMG/M metagenome (GOLD analysis project Ga0187847, IMG submission 132458) | Peatland microbial communities from SPRUCE experiment site at the Marcell Experimental Forest, Minnesota, USA - June2016WEW_4_10 | ecosystem: Environmental > Terrestrial > Soil >...
TCAGGATAGACGTTGCATCGCGGGGGATGGACTATAGAGGGCGGATTCCCGCGTTTGCCGATGTGGACGCCGACAAGACAGCCAGAAGATCGGCGCTACTGGAGGCGGTTAGAGCTTTCCGGCTGGCTTTGCGGCGCTTTGCGAGGCGAGAAGCTGCTCGAAGGCGGGATTGCCGCGGAGGCCGGCGAACTCGCTGTCGGCCTGGATCTTTTTGGGGTTGGTGTAGCCCTCATTGAGAGCCATACGGAGGTACTCGATGGCTCGGTCGTTCTGGCCGGCGCGCATGCAGCCTTTGGCCATGAAATAGTTCATGGCGCCGCGTTCCTGGACTGAAGCAGGGTTGTCTATGCGGGGACCGACGTTATCGCCAAAGACGTTGGGATCGATGGCTAACGCAGCCTGGTAGTGCTCCCAACCCTTCTTGTACTTGTGTTGGGCGAGTTGATTGGTGCCGAGATTCCTGAGAATCATGGCGGACTTGGGGTCGTATCGCAAAGCCTTGTGGTAGAGGCGCTCAGCGGCGGTCAGATCCTTTTGCGCATCGTAAACGGAGGCTAGGTTGTTGAGAACGCGCGCATTCTTAGGACTCATTTTGAGAGAGCGTTCGTAGCAGCGCGAGGCGTCCTCTAGATTGAACATCATCTGGTAGGAGATTCCCATCTTGTTCCACACATCGGCGGACGGGTCGGGAACCTTCTTGTAGGCCTCGGTGGCGGCCTGGTAGCGTTTTTGTGCCAGGAGCGCGTCGGCTGCCTGTTCCGGAGTGGGCTGGAATACCAGTACTGTTTGGACGGACGGCGCGGACGCATTTTCAGCAAGAGGTGCGGCGGATGGGGTAGGGCCGGATGGAATTGGGGATTGGGATTGGGTAGTAGGAAGAACAGGGGGTTGGGCTGTAGCGCCCCATGTTCCGGTTGCAATGGTTCCAGTTGCAAGGGTCACGCAAAGCGAGAATACCGAAAGCGGGCGGTACTCCTTTCGACTCCGCATATTCCCTCCTCTGGAAGGAAACGGGATGGGGAGAGCTCGGAGGCAATCGAGCGTCCCGATCCCGAGTTTCACGCCGAAATCATCAACCCACATCCGTTTTGTTGCGCGGTGACGATAATTTGTTGCGCGATGAAGGATTGACAATTTATTAATGCGCCAACAAAACAGGTTCGTCAAGAGGTGGGGGGGCGAGCTTACAGAATTGTGGGACGGGTTCCACAAGCGACAACATTGTGAGAGGACATCGATTCTGGAGAGAGCAATGCGGGATCCGCCGTTTGGTTCTTCTCCAGCAGTAATGGTTCTGAGTTAGTTCTCAGACGGGCTTCTAATGAGCTGGAACTCAGGGATTGCGGTCCACGCTGAGAAGCTGCTCGAAGGCTGGATTGCCGTGGAGGGTGGCGAATTCAGTGTCGGTCTGGATCTTTTTGGGGTTGGCGAACCCATCATTGAGAGACCGGCGCAGGAAGTCGATGGCCCGGTCGTTTTGGCCGGCACGTGCACAGCCCTTAGCCATGTAGTAATTCATGGCGCCGCGCTCCTGCACAGTACCAGGGTTTTCAACATGGAGAGCCGGGGACTTATCGAAGATGTGAGGATCGCGGGTCAGGGCGGCCTTATAGATCTCCCAGCCCTGCTCGTACTTATGCTGGGACACGAGGTTGGTGCCGAGATTTTTGAGCAAGATTGCTGAATCAGGATCGAGCCGGAGCGCCTTCCGATAGATGCGCTCGGCTTCACTGAATTCACGAAGCGAGTCGTAGACCGTCCCGAGATTGTTGAGGGCGTGGACGTTAATGGGGTTCAGTTTGAGGGACGCTTTGTAGCAGCGGGAGGCATCCGTAAGACTGAACATCAGCTGATAAGCGATGCCCATCTTGTTCCAGATAGCGGGGGAACTGAGGGAGGCTTTCTGGTAGGCCTCGATGGCGGCCTGGTAACGCTGATGCGTCATGAGCGCATCGCCGATGTCTTCCTGTGTTGGTCGAAAACCCGGCTGAATGTCCGGAGGCTGTGATTGAACAGCTTCCGGGATGGATGAGTCTGGATTCTGAGCCAGATTCTGAGTCAGGTCTTGAGCCTGAGCGAAGCGTGCGAGAGACGCTGCGAGAAGGACTGAAAAGACAACGATCGCCGTTCTGGAGCGGCGTTCAAACAAGCTACACATTAGGTCCCTCCTACGGAAGGAAGCGGCGCGGCTGTTCATGGTGCCGTAACCAAAAATTAACAATATATTCATGCTCTTTTCGATATGCCTTCGTCAAGGGCTTTGGGCCAGATTTTGTGGAGAATCTGGAGAAGGCACAGGCTATAGCGGCTGCGAGCGGGTTCGGGACGTCAGGGACGACGGGAGTCCGAGAGTAAATCCTGATACGCCGGAATATTGTGGAGCGAAGCAAAGCTGCGGTCGGCTTCTATCTTTCGGGGATTGACGAAGCCCTGATCGATTGCCTTACGCAGATTGCCGATTGCCTTGTCGATCATGCCGGCCTGTGCAAATCCACGGGCAAGGTAGTAGCTCACGGCCCCGCGGTCCTCGGACAACACCGGATTGCCGATGCGTACGGTTGTCGTGTACTCGAAAACGTGGGGATCGATTTTGAGAGCGGCCTGATAGTGCTTCCAGCCTTCTTCGAACTTATGCTCAGCAATCAGGTTAGTGCCCAGGTTCATCTGGACCGTCGCCGAATGAGGATCCAGCGCCAGGGCTTTACGGTACATCCGCTCTGCTTCGGTAAATCTCTTGAGAGAAAAGAGGGTGCTTCCGACGTTATTAAGAGTGTTCGCATTTTCAGGATTCAGCCTGAGCGACTCCTGGTAACAGTGCATGGCGCCTGAAGTACTGAACATCATTTGATACGCCATGCCCATCTTGTTCCAGATACCAGAAGTTGGCTCCGCCTTGCTGTAGGACTCAATCGCAGCTTGGTAACGCTGATGAAACATCCATGTGTCGCCAAGCTGTTCGGGAGTTGGCGGGATCTCTACGTGTGCCAGTTGGGCCGAGCTGGTTTGACGCGAGGCGTTGGGCAAGGTGGTTGCACCGACAAGCCGGTGGGGAGCCTGCGAGAGCGCGACTAAAGCGCTTGCCATCGAGAAGGACAGAACCATGGGGCAAATTAGCCGGGGAAGATGAGCAGGTCTAGCTTGTCTTTGCGGGGAAAGCATACCAACTCCTATTGAGAATCTCAGGCGATTTAGCCGCTTCTTGTCTGCCTGTCTCCAACTCATTCGAGATGGATGCGGGCCTTACGACTTGTGATGTCTGCGAATTCGCGAGGTTTGTTGATCCCTTTTGGAAAGAATTCGCATCAAGAGGGAAGGCATTTAGGGATGGTGCGAATTTTGACGGGTCCGCGATGCAGTTGAGACGGGACTTGGAGTACACTCTTGCGAATGCGGGATGGTGAATGATGAGCACGATTGCCGGATGTAGTGAGCAAGTCGAGATTTGTGAGCGGTTTCGCGCAGTGCGGGAACGAACAGTCGAGTTATGCGGGCCGCTGACGGCCGAAGACATGATGGTGCAATCTACGCCTGAGGCCTCGCCGGTAAAGTGGCACCTGGCTCATACGGCGTGGTTCTTTGAGTCGTTCATTCTGCGGGAGTTCTTGCCTGGATACAAAGTCTTCAATCCAGATTTCACGTGGTTGTTCAACAGCTATTACGAGAGCTTTGCGAAGTTTCCTGAAAAGCGGCTGCGATCATCGTTTTCACGGCCGGGACTGGAGGAGGTTTTGCGGTTCCGGGAGCACGTGGACGAAGGGATTGAGACATTGCTGGGACGGAATCCAGAAGCCGAGGCGCTGAAACGGATTGAGCTCGGATTGAACCATGAGGAACAACACCAGGAGCTGATACTCACGGACATTCTGCATGCGTTTTTTACGAATCCGTTGAGGCCGACCTATCTGGGGGATGAGGCAGGTTCATCGATTCCCAGGTCTCAAAAGCGAGACTTGGGCCACCCGGGGGACATGGGGCTTCCAATTGGTTTCGACGGATTTGAGGGTGGGTTGCGGGAGGTCGGACACGCGGGCGACGGGTTCTGCTTCGACAATGAAATGCCGCGGCATAAGGTTTGGCTGGAGCCGTTTTCACTGGCGGATCGGCTGGTGACTTGCGGGGAGTTTGCGGAGTTTATGGCGGACGGCGGATACCGGCGGGCGGAGTTCTGGCTGTCCGCGGGCTGGGCGGCGGTGCAGAACAATGGCTGGCGGGCTCCGCTTTACTGGACGAGCGAAAGCGGAGACTGGAACGTGTTTACCTTGCGGGGCGAGCAGCCGATGGAGCGGGTGAAGTGGGCGCCGGTGAGCCACGTGAGCTACTTTGAGGCCGATGCGTATGCGCGCTGGGCTGGCCGGCGGTTGGCAACAGAGTTTGAGTGGGAGACGGCGGCGGAGGGGCAGCCGGTGGATGGGAACCTGCTGGATTCGGAAAAACTGACGCCTCGACCCGTTGTAGATTCCGGCCACAGTCCCAGGCAGATGTTTGGGGATTGCTGGGAATGGACGGCCAGCGCCTACCTGGGCTATCCGGGGTTTCGACCGCTGACAGGCTCGCTGGGTGAGTACAATGGGAAATTTATGAGCGGGCAGATGGTGTTGCGAGGTGGTTCGTGCGTGACGCTCGCGGCGCATGTGCGCGCTACTTACCGGAATTTCTTTGGGCCGGAAACGCGGTGGCAGTTTTCAGGAATTCGGCTCGCGTCTTAAAAGTAACCCTGACTACCCGAGCGGCATCCAAGTGAACGCATGACTACAATAGCCTTCCCTATCACAGATCTGGAAGTAGTTCAGAAACGAGTGGCCGAAGCGGTTCGTGAAGGGCTTACGGCCTACCCCAAGCGGCTGCCGCCTTGGCTTTTCTACGACGAGGCAGGGTCGCGCCTGTTCGACGAAATCACAGAGCGCCCGGAGTACTACCTGACGCGGACGGAGCGGGGAATCCTAGCTCGCCACGCCGATGCGATGATTGTGCGTGCGGCGGGGCTGATCGGGGCCGGTCACACCGGGAACGGTTTGAACGGGAACGGGAAGAATGGACGCGGAAAGAGCCGCCTGCGGATTGTAGAGCTGGGTGCTGGGTCGGCGGACAAGACGCGGCTCCTGCTGAAGGCGGCGGTTGCGCTGCAAGGCACGGTGGTCTACGAGCCGGTAGATGTTTCTTCGACCGCGCTAGAGGCAGCGAAGGAGCGGATTGAGCGCGAGATTCCCGGAGTGACGGTGATGCCGCGTGTGGAGGACTACTGCCATCAGTTTGAGCTGGAGCCTGCGACCGGCGAGCGGCGGTTGGTGCTGTACATCGGATCGAGCATTGGGAATTTTGAACCGTGGGAGGCAGAGCAACTGCTGGAGCGAGTGCGCGCAGGATTGAACCCCGGCGACGGGTTACTGTTGGGAGCAGACCTGGTGAAGGACGAATCTACGCTGCTGGCTGCGTATGATGATGCGGCTGGGGTGACGGCGGACTTCAACCTGAATGTGCTGGCGCGGCTGAACCGCGAGCTGAACGCGGAGTTTGAGCTGGATGCGTTTGAGCATAAAGCTATTTGGAATGCAGACGCGTCACGGATGGAGATGCACCTAGAGTGCCGAAGCACGCATCGGGTTCGTCTGGGCGAGCTGGATTTGGAAGTGGAGTTCCGAGAGGGTGAGAGCATTCATACGGAGAATAGCTATAAGTATTTGCCGGGTCAGACGGAGGCTCTGCTGGAGCGGGTGGGATTTTCGCCAGCGGGGAGCTGGACCGATGAGCTGGGGTGGTTTGGGGTTTGCCTGGGGCGGGTCAGATAGATCAAGTTAGCGAGTTAAGGAGTTAGTCCACAGTTGGGGACGAGTCGCACCCTCGTCTAAATTATTGCCACGGTCTACTGGGCGCGTTTGGCATTTCCGGGTTATCGACGATGGCGATCGTAATTTGTGGATACCCGTCCTTCGCGCAAAAGCGCGGGAACAACAGGAATCCCGGCGATTGACGTTTCGCTCTTCAACCATCGATACGATCCGCTAATTCTTTCAGTTTCGCTGCGAGCACTCTAGCACGGCTGGCTGTGAGTTCAACAGGATCGCGATAGCTCAAGCTAGTGTCACAAGCAAGCATGTGAATCGTTTCCTGTTCGATCCACACCCGAATCTGACCACCTTCAAACTCGAATACACTATTCATTTGCATGTTTCCTTCTTCGCGCCCACTTACACTCACCTGCTGTCGGAACATGGTTGTCGCGATTGACCTAAATCAGGATTCCATGAGTGTGACAGGCCGGCGCCCCAGGTCTCGTCTTTGAGAGCTGGGAACCCAAGATTCCCACCTTCCCCTATTTCGGCGCGCCAATTCGCACCAGTAGCACATCGTGGCTTGGTAACTCGATGGGTTGATTATTGGTGAGGGTGATGGATTTGCCGGTCCAGAGATCTTTGCCGGTTTGAGGGCCGTGGAGATTCAGCTTGGCAAGACTCAGATGGAATGGATGCGTGGAGTAGAGATCGCTGCCGGCGTTCAAGATGGCGATGGCTATTGCTCCGTCCTTCAGGTTGCGAGTCCAGACCTCGACCTCACCCGAGCTATAGGCATGGTGGGCCTGTTTGCCGAGCGGGTCTTGATCGATGGCGATGACGTCTCGGTTAGTGAGGATGGCATTGATCTCGGGCTTCATGTGGGGCAGGTCGTTGCCGGCCAGAAGAGGCGAGGCCAGCATGGCCCACATGGTGAAGTGAGCGCGGTTCTCTGCCAGGGATAGCTTGCCGTTGCCGACTTCAAGCATGTCAGGATCGTTCCAGTGTCCGGGTCCGGCGTAGGACGCGAGGCCGTCTTGTTGCTCGAGGATGGCGTAGATGCGGTCCCAGTGCGGGGAGATATCGCCGGTGGTGCGCCACAGATTGCCGCCGAGTGCGGGCGCCCACTCCCAGACAGAATCCCAGCCGTATTGGCAAAGAGACAAGACGATGGGACGGCCGGTGGCCTTGAGGGCCTTCGACATTTTGTCGTAGGCGGCGATCATGAGACGCATTTGTGCGGCTTTGTCATTGGGAGCCTGCTTCTCCATGACAGCAGGGATGAAACTGCAGAGATCGTACTTGAGATAGTCGATGCCCCAGGAGGCGTAGAGCCGAGCGTCCTGCTGCTCGTGGCCGAGCGAGCCCTCGAAGCCGGCGCAGGTCTTGGGGCCGGGTGAGGAGTAAATGCCGATTTTGAGGCCCTTGGAGTGGACGTAGTCGGCGAGCGCCTTCATGTCAGGGAATTTCTCGTTTGTGTGGAGAACGCCGTTGGCGTCGCGCTGGCCCTCCCATGTGTCGTCAATGTTGACGTAGACGTAGCCGGCATCCTTCATGCCGGTGGCGACTATCTGGTCGGCGGAGTCGCGAATGTCCTTGTCCGTGACTCTTTCAGCGAAGTAATTCCAACTGTTCCAACCCATGGGCGGCGTGAGCGCCACGGCCTGCGATGCGGCAGGCGCTTGGGCTAGAGCTGCGAGAGAGGTCAGGGCAAGTGCGGGGAGCAAAAGCGAAGCGGAAATACGCATAGGCGTCCTTTTGGAAACGATTTCAGCGGGAATTCTATGCTGGTGATCCACGGTTCGGCAACCGGGTCCCAATGCCGGACGAGGCGGCCTTGAGATTGCCAACGACCACGGCTGACTTTGTGCGCGGCGCATAGGTGTTGCAGATGGATATTCATGCTGAATTCGTTTGGCGTTAACTCCTGTTGGCGCGCGGCCTCCCGATAATCCGCTGTGAGCCTGAGAAGGCCAGTTGTCAAGCAGTCCGGAGGAATAACATGTCACAGGTAGCAGCCGATCATCACAAGAAGGCAGCGGAGCATCACGAGCACGCTGCGCGTCATCACCACGAAGCCGCCACCCATCACGAAGCCGGCGATCACGAGGCAGCCGCCCACCACGCGCACTTGGCGCACGGTCACCACATTCATGCTGCCGAACACGCGGAGCACGCGGCGAAGCAACACATTGAGGCGCACGGCGAGAAGTAGAATTCCTTTCCTTCATTGCAGCAAGAGCGGCCCCATGTGGCCGCTCTTGCCGCAGGCGGAGTCCGACGAGTGAATGTAGAGTTATGTTGAAGGAGTTTGTTCTGAAATGGCGACTACGGATTTGGGTGTGACTGGGCTGTTTCTTGAATTCTCGCGAAAAAGATTGCTGGAACGCTATTGGCCGCGATTGCGGGCGAGTGTGGAGACGCTCACGGAGGAGCAGATTTGGTGGCGGCCGAACGAGGCGAGCAACAGCATTGGGAACCTGATTCTGCATTTGAATGGAAATGTTCGGCAGTGGCTTGTGGATTCGTTTGAGGGGCGGGAAGATCTCCGCGACCGGCCTGCGGAGTTTGGGGCGCAAGGCGGAATGACGGCGGCTGAGTTGCTGGAGCGGCTGGGCGTGACGCTGGATCAGGCGGGGAAAGTGCTGTCTCGGCTGACCGAGACAGATCTTCTGACGCGGTACGAGATTCAGGGGTATCACGTGAGTGGGCTGGAGGCGGTTTACCAGGTGGTGGAGCACTTTGGGATGCATTATGGACAGATTGCCTATATATCGAAGAGCTTGAGCGGGCGGGATCTGGGGTTCTATCGGGACCTTACTAAGACCGGGCGGTCCGAGGATTCGACTCGGCTGAAATGAATGAGAATTGGTAACTCGTGCGGGTAACTCCTGTAAGAAGCTACAGAGACGATAAGAGGGTATAGCATAGGTTGAACTATCCCAAGTCCCAAGATCGGGGATCCGGGATAGCCAGTTGTTAGCTGGTTGCCGGAGTTACTTCAGCGTACTCATGTCGATGACGAAGCGGTATTTCACGTCCTGTTTGAGCAGACGCGTAAAGGCTTCGTTGACCTTTTGAATGGGGATAACTTCGATTTCGGAGACGATGTTGTGCTGGCCGCAGTAGTCGAGCATCTCTTGCGTTTCCTGCATGCCGCCGATCATGGAGCCGGCGATGGACGCGCGTTTGGTGATGAGGCTGAAGACGCTGAAGGAAGACGGCGTGTCGGGTAGGCCGACCAGGCACATAGTGGCGTCCTGCTTGAGAAGAGCGAGGTAGTCGTCGAGGGGGTGTGGCGCAGAGACGCAGTCCAGAATGAGATCGAAAGACTTGGTGTGGCCCCTCATGGCGGCTGGGTCGGAGGAGAGAACCACTTCGTCGGCGCCGAGTTTGATGGCGTCCTCGCGCTTGCGAAGGTTGGTGGTGAACTGGACAACATGAGCACCGAAGGAGTGGGCGAATTTGAGAGCCATGTGGCCGAGTCCGCCGAGACCGACGATGCCGATTTTCTTCCCAGGGCCGGCTTTCCAGTGACGGAGCGGCGAGTAAGTCGTGATGCCGGCGCAGAGAAGCGGGGCGACCGCGGCAAGGTTCAGATTGGCTGGGACGCGGTGGGCGAAGCGTTCGTCGACTACGTAGTTATTGGCATAGCCGCCCATGGTGATGGAGCCGTCAACGCGGTCGGGCGCGGCGTAAGTGAGAGTAGCGCCTGCGTCGCAGAAATGTTCTTCGCCACGGTTGCACGGCGCACAGTGGCGGCATGAGTCGACGATGACGCCGATGGCGGCGAGGTCTCCGAGCTTGAACTTTGTGGACGAGCTTCCCGCGGCGATGACGCGACCTACGATTTCGTGACCAGGAACCATGGGATAGAGGGATTGGCCCCACTCGTTGCGCGCCATGTGGAGGTCAGAATGGCAGACACCGCAGTAGAGGATATCTACCGCGATTTCTGTGGGGCCCGGGTCGCGCCGGGTGAAGGCGTAGGGAGTGAGCGGGGATTGAGCGTTGAGGGCGGCATAGCCTTTGGAGGATGGCATTTGGAGGTAATCCTTTCCGAGAAAGTCTACAACAGCGGAGTGAAAATAGAATTTCAGCGAGTCAGCGAGTCAGCAAGTCGGCACGGTCGCGAGTCAGCGAGTTAGGATTGCCTACGGAATTTTGGAACAGTCAGGGATGCTGGGCTGAGGCTACTCGCGGGATACCTTGAAGGTCAGGGATTAATTCGATGTTTTGGAAGCCGGAGTCTGTTAGCAGAGTCTCAATGGCAGGTGATTGGCCGTAGCCGATTTCGAGCGCGAGGTATCCGCCGGGGACGAGATGGGCGAAGGCTTGCGGGATGAGACGGCGGTAGATGTCGAGGCCGTCGGGGCCGGCAAAGAGAGCCAAGGCGGGCTCGTGGTCTCGGACTTCTACAGAGAGTGTGGGGCGGTCGGACTCCGGTACGTACGGTGGGTTGGAGACTATGATTTCGAATTGCTCGTCTGCGACGGGTGCGAGGAGATCGCCTTCGAGAAAGCGAATGTTAGCGCTGTTGCGTTTCGCATTCTCTTGAGCGATTGTGAGGGCGTCCGCAGACAGGTCAATGGCGGTGAATTGCACGTTGACCAGTTTGTGCGCGAGCGCTACGGCGATTGCACCGGCGCCGCTGCCGATGTCAACGATGCGCGGGGATTTAAATTGGGCGGCTAACTCAATAACTTTCTCGACTAAGTGCTCAGTCTCGGGGCGTGGGATAAGAACATCGGGAGTGACCCAGAAAGGCAAACCGTAGAACTCAGTTTCGCCAGTAATGTATTGGATAGGTTCGCCGTTATAGCGGCGCTCAAGCAGCTCATAGTACCGATTCCAGTGATCGAAGCCTATGTCGTCGCTGGAATGGGCCATTAGCCAGGCGCGGTCCTGGTGGAGCAGTTGCAATAACAGCAATTCTGCATCTGCGCGCGCACAATCCCGATGGGGACCAAATCGCAGGCGCATAGTTCCTTGGAGCAGGTATACCGAAACCGATGGCATGGAGGCCTTAAGCGGCCTGATTGCCGGCCTTTAGTTGCTCGGCCTGGTAGTGGGCTATCAGAGCGTCGACGATGGGTTGCAGGCGGCCTTCCATGACTAAGTCAAGCTGGTGGAGAGTCAGGCCGATGCGGTGGTCGGTTAGGCGATTTTGCGGGAAGTTGTAAGTGCGGATCTTTTCGCTGCGGTCGCCGGTGCCGACTTGCTCTTTGCGGGTCTTGGCTAACTCGGCATTCTGTTTGTCCATCTCCACTTCATAGAGGCGGGAGCGGAGAACGCGCATGCCTTTTTCGCGGTTCTTGATCTGTGATTTCTCATCCTGGCAACTAACTACGGTATTCGTGGGAATGTGTGTGATGCGAACGGCGGAGTAAGTTGTGTTGACAGACTGACCGCCGGGACCGGAGGAGCAGAAGGTGTCGATACGCAGGTCCTTGGCTTCAATCTTGACGTCGACTTCCTCGGCCTCGGGGAGGACGGCAACTGTGACGGCGGAAGTGTGGACGCGGCCCTGGGTTTCAGTGGCGGGAACACGCTGGACACGATGAACGCCGCTCTCCCACTTGAGTTGAGAGTAAACTCGGTCACCTTCAATGATGGCTATGACTTCCTTGTAGCCGCCGACGCCGGACTCGGACATGGAGAGCAGCTCGATCTTCCATTTGTGCTGCTCGGCGAAGCGTTGGTACATGCGGAAGACTTCCGCGGCAAAGAGGGAGGCTTCGTCGCCACCGGTGCCGGCACGGATTTCGAGGATGACGTTTTTCTCGTCATTGGGGTCCTTAGGCAGAAGCAGGACCTTGATCTCTTCTTCGAGGATCGGTTCGCGCGGAGCAAGGGACGCGATTTCTTCCTCGGCCATGTCTTTCATGTCAGGATCAGCGAGCATGGCGCGCGCTTCAGCGAGGCCCTGGCGGACCTGCTTGAGCTCACGGAACTTCATGACGGGCGGTTCGAGTTCGCGGAGAGCGCGGCCGGCTTTCTGATATTTTTCGTGGTCGGTGATAATTTCAGGCAGGCCGAGCTGGGTGCTGAGCTCATCATAGCGTTTTTCCATTTGTTCTAAACGATCAATCATCTTGATTACCCCTCCCGGGTTCCAGGTTTTGGCATAGAGATGTGTAAGGAAATGGGCGCGGAACAAGTGTAGGCGGCGGGCGCCGCTACAGGAGGGCCGGGACGGGGTGATGGAGGGCCATGGTTCTTTTCTTATTCTAACCTGAAGTTGGATGCTGGGGCAGGGACCGACGATTCTACGGGGCACGGGTATCAAGATCGAGACCTGCGGCACCTGGTAATCGTCCGGCTGCTTTCCGTCACAAAACGCGGGTAGAAGGCGACATCGGCATGGTATACCGGAGATGCTCTGTTTGGAGGCAAGATGACGCGAAGCGGCTCTGCATTTCTGCTGGTGATGGTGTTGGGAACGACGAGCTATACGCAACAGGCGGCACTCAAGGGGGTTGAGACGAGTGATCTGGACCGGAAAGTGCAGCCGTGCGAAAACTTCTACGACTTTGCCAATGGAAATTGGCGGGCTCAGAATCCGATTCCTGCATCGATGGACCGGTGGAGCCGGCGCTGGCAGGCCGGCGAATTGAACAAGGACCAGTTGCGTAAGATTCTGGATGAAGTGTCTGCGACCCCAGAACAGCCGAAGGGCAGCACCGGGCAACTGACTGGGGATTTTTATGCGGCATGCATCAACCAGAAGGCCGTTGACGCGGCCGGTATTGCGCCGCTTAAGAAGTATCTTGATGAAATTGATGCGATACACGATGCAGCCGGCTTGCAACAGGAGTTGTGCGAGTTCCAAGCGCTGGGCGTGAACGCTCCATTCAACTTTTCCGGAACACAGAATGTGCATTCGCCGAACGACGTGATTGCCGATGTGGCCGCCGCGGGGCTGGGATTGCCGGATCGCGACTACTATGTGAAGCCGGAGAAGCGGTTCGCGGATGCGCGTGCGGCTTACCTTGTTTACGTTGCAAAGACCTTCTCGCTGAGCGGAAGCTCAGAGAATGAAGCGAAGGCTGCCGCACAGACGGTGATGGAGTTTGAGACGGCGTTGGCCAATGCTTCGCTGGATAACGTGGCATTGCGAGACCCGCATTCGACCGACCACCTGGTGGACGTGGTCTCGCTGCAGGCAATGACTCCGCACTTTGACTGGAGCGCATTTTTTAAAAGCGCGAGAGTTGAGCCCGGCATAGTGAATGCGGAGCAGCCGGCATTTCTCGCGGAGCTTGAGCGGCAACTGGTTTCGACGTCGCTCGCGGACTGGAAAACCTACCTTCGCTGGCAGATGCTGAACAGCAGCGCCAATGCGTTGGCGAAGCCATATGAGGACGCACATTTCGGCTTTTACCAAAAACAGCTGGCTGGCGTGGGCGAGTTGAAGCCGAGAGAGACGCGCTGCGCGGAACAAACCGACGCGCTTCTGGGCGAGGCGCTGGGACAGGAGTATGTGAAGCGCTATTTCCCGCCGGAAGCGAAGCAGCGGGCGCAAACGATGGTCTCCAACATTCTGTCATCGATGCACGAAACCTTGGATGGGGTTGACTGGATGACTCCGGCAACCAAGGCGCGCGCCGTCGAAAAGATCAAGTCGTTCAATGTGAAGATCGGTTATCCGGATAAGTGGAAGGACTATTCGTCGGTAAACATCGACCGGAGCGATTATTTTGACGATGTGGTGGCGGCGATGCGATTCCAGGTTACGGATAACTGGTCTACGATTGGGAAGCCCGTGGATCGCACGCGCTGGGGAATGACTCCTCCCACTTCGAACGCCTACTACGACCCGGTGATGAACGAGATTGTTTTTCCGGCCGGAATTCTGCAGCCGCCGGCATTCAGCATGAGGTATTCAGACGCTGTGAATTATGGAGCGATCGGGGTTGTAATTGGTCACGAGATATCGCACGGGTTTGACGACCAGGGCGCGCAGTTCGATTCGACGGGCAAGCTGGACAACTGGTGGACCGCGGAGGATCTGACCAAGTTCCAAGCCAAGACAGCGTGCGTGGTGAAGCAGTTCGACGGCTTCAAGATCGATGGTCCTGACGACATCCACATCAATGGCAGGCTGGTGCTGGGCGAGTCGATTGGCGACCTGGCGGGGTTGAAGATTGCCTATCGCGCATTCAAGAAAACCGCGCAGGGACAATCGGATGTGAGGATCGACGGGTTCACGCCGGACCAGCAGTTCTTTATTGCGTGGGGTCAGTTCAGAGGAGACGAGACGCGGCCGGAGACCCAGAAGCTGATGGTGCAGGGCGATCCGCATCCGGTGGCGAAGTACAGGGTGTTGGGTCCGATGTCGAACTTCCCGCCGTTTGCGGCGGCGTTCAGCTGCCAGGCTGGATCGGCGATGACACGGCCGGATGCGGAGCGGTGCGTGGTTTGGTAAGGGCGTGATTGCGGCTCGCTGCTCCGATTTTCAGAAACACTCGATCTGGTCGCAAGGGTTCATGAGTGGAACCTGCAACGTGGAGTCGTGCTGGGGGTCGGAGTAGATGGTGATGGTGGCGGGCTTATAGTCCCCGGGTTTGGCGGTCATGATGTTGGAGACGAAGGTCTGGGGGTTGCGGTCGTAAAGCGGGAACCAGGTGCTCTGGATTTCGACGAGAACGGTGTGTCCGGCTTTGAAGACATGGTCGACATCGTGGAGCGAGAATTTGTACTCGTGGATGGAACCGGAGCGCAGAGGCGTGGGCTTTTCGAACGACTCAAGATAGCGACCGCGGAAGATCTCTTCGTTGGTCATGAGCTGATATCCGCGCATCTTGGGGTCGGCGTCGTCGGCTGGGTACTGGTCAATGAGCTTGACAACCATGTCATTGTCAGTGCCGCTGGTGGAAGCGTAGATGTCGGCGACGACTTCCCCTGTAAGGATGAGGTCCTTCTTGAGGACGGGAAGATGCCAGAGGGCTACGTCTTTGCGATCGGTGACGAAGCGCTGATCTTCAGTGAGCCAGTTGAACCACTGCGAGTCTTCGCTGTAAGTGGCTTGGATAGGGCGATGGCGGTACGGGACGGGATTAGCGGGATCGCTGTCGTAGCTGGTTTTGGCGGCGGCTGTGGAGTCGGACCAACTGAGCAGGCCGGCGCCCTGGAGATGAAGGCTGGTGGGTTGCGATTCGGCGGGCGGAAAGTGAGCATAGCGCTTCCATGTGTTGGAGCCAGTTTGGAAACTGGCGGTGTTCTCAAGATCGAAGCCAGACGCGTTGGAGCCGGGTTCATCTTTGAGAAAGTGAGCGAAGAACCTGGCTTCGATCTGGGTACGGAATTCCTTGCCGATGGGCTCTGTGTAATTGAGATTCCCTAGGCGCCGCGAAGACGAGGCCCAGGAACCGTGACGCCAGGGACCGAGGACGAGGAAGTTCTGGTGGCTGGTGTCACGCGGCTCGAGCGTGGAGTACTCGATTTGCGGACCGTACATGTCTTCCTGATCGTAGTAGCCACCGACGCTGAGGGTAGGCACGCTGACCGCATCGAGATGATGCTCCACGCCACGCGAGGACCAGAAAGTGTCATAGGACGGATGTTCGAGGAACAACTTCCAGGTCGGCAGCAATTTTGATCCGGATTTTTTCACATCTTCTGCGAAGGAGCCGCGCTCGAGGAAGAAGTCGAAGCCGTCGCGAGGACGGTCGTCCTTGTCTTTGCCGTAACTGACTTTGGTTTGTTCCTTGCTGGATTCCATCCTCAAAACGTAGTCGTAGCCGTAGGTCTGGCGAAACGCGCCGTTGTGGAAGAAGTCGTCGCCCATCCATACATCGATCATAGGAGCCTGGGGTGAGATGGCTTTGACTGCGGGGTGCGGGTCGATTCCGGCCATCATGGCGAGGAATCCGGGATAGCTAGTTCCAACAAAGCCAGCGCGGCCGTTGTTGTTGGGGACGTTCTGGAGAAGCCATGCGACCGTGTCGTAGGTGTCGGTGCTCTCATCGATCGCTTTGGGGTCGTGGTGATCGGCAAGCGGGCGGCTCATGACGAATTCCCCTTCGCTTTTGTAGCGGCCGCGGATATCTCCGCACACGTAGAGGTAGCCTTCGCGAGCGAGTTCCGGACGGGCACCGGAAAAAGAGGCCCGGTCGGTTCCATCGCAACCGTAAGGAGTGCGCTGAATGAGAAATGGGAGCGGAGTGGCGATGTCGGCGGGTTTGAGGATGACCACGTGGAGCTTGACCCCATCGCGCATGGGGATCATGGCTTCCGAGCGCTGGTAGTCGTGGAAGACATGATGGACGGGCGCGCCGGAGCGATTGTAGATGGCATTTGGTTCATCCGCGCGTACAACGGTTGCGCCCTTGCCGGAAGCGTCGAGAGTGAAGCGGAGGGTCGAGTCTTTGTCGCCGGGAAGACGGAACTCCGTGGCGGAAATGGCCTTCAGCTCGGTGGGCACCATCCGCTCGGACTCAACGACGAGCTTGCCGTTCTGAACATAGAAGCTGAGAGGCGTGTCGGGCTCGAGGGGGTTGGTGTATTCGCCGGAGAGGAAGTCAATTGCCGGTGTCGGAGATTGGGTGCGTGCCGAGGAACTGCAAACTAAGGCAACAAAGAATGTGGAAAGAACCGTGCGACGGAAAGACAAGTGTGGAGCCTCCCAAAACCGATCGAAGTAACTCCCCTATCATATTTGAACTGGTCAGGTTCCTTTACGTTGACGCACTTCTGTGCGACGTGTAGCCCAAGTGCATCAAGGCCTCTTCTCCTGACCTTTGTTCGGGGTGGTCCTGCCAAAGTGATAGACAAGGCTCACTTCGGGCGGGCTCGTCACTGTGAATAACCTGGTCATTGGGAATTGATTTGTCCCAGTTAATCCCGGCGTGATATCCAAGTTGAAGTCACGGCTTTTGTACAGCAAGCCACGATACTCGACGCGCAGATCCAGCGTCGGTCTCAGTTTGAAGTTAGCACCAACGTCAAACATCAGCGCTGGGCGTGTCTGCTGACGTGAACCCAAGCGCGTGCTAAGAGGCGAAAAAAGAGCCCACGGCCGCCCCCGGCAGGAAGTGTCGTGGTCGAGTTAGAAATGAATTGCACCGCGTTTGAATAGCGCTCGGTAAAACGCGTGAATCCAAAATGCGCGATATAGCCAAGTCAGGGAGTAAACGATTGGTGAAAGCTCGCAAAGGCGCCCGCGGCGGCCGCGCGCTGCGTCACTTGTGTGAATGCAGTTCCGGAAAGCGCGTATCCATTGGTGGTTGTTGGCATGCCCGTCGCCGAGAGATCTCCCTCGACCCCAAGAGAAACATCGCTGGTGGGATTGAATTTGCGGGGATGCGGAGTGGGTTCCCCAGAGGGAGAGGAGGAAGCGTGGGATGCGAAGGAGAGCAAGATGAACGCGATGGTTGAGATGATTTTGGGCGAGAAAAGGCGATGCCGTAGATGCGGCTGAGTCACTGCAGATATCCTCCTGCGATATTGCCAACATAGACGGGGTTATCCGAGTTTCGTGAGCTTTTAAGGAGCTGGTCGGAGTTATCGGGCGAGAATGACTCGCCGACAGGATTGATAACTCGGCTCGCAATGAGTTACGGGAGAGTTGCGTGTGTAATTAATCTATTAGGTGAAGTTATGAGTTTCACAAGCGAGCCAGAGGTCGATCTAGTGGGAATGCCCGTGGTGGTGACCGTGGACGTCGGGGATGGCGCCTGCCATTTCTTCGATGGGGACGACGCAGCCGTGGGTTTCAGCGCAGCCGATGTGCTCGAACTGGATGGTGGAGTGGCAGATGTCGTAGTGGTCCTTGAGCACGTGGTTGAGGTTGACGAGAATGCAGGCGCTTTCAGATGGAGGGATATCAGCAATGGTGACGTGGCAGGCGAGCGCGCGTGAGTTGGACCCAAGGCTCCAGACATGCAGGTCGTGGACGTCGACGACGCCTTCAACAGCTTCCATGCCTGCGCGGATTTCAGGGAGTGAACAGCCGCGCGGGGTGCCTTCAAGCAGGATGTTGAGTGTCTCGTGGACAATGCCGATGCTGGACCAGAGGATAAGGGCGGCGATGAACAGCGAGAGAACAGGATCAATCCAGTTCTGGCCGGTGATGAGAATGCCCGCACCTCCGGCGATGACGGCTGCGGTGGAGAGGGTGTCGCCGGCCATGTGAAGGAAGGCAGAGCGCATGTTGACGTCGCGGGCTACACCCCAGAGGAGGGCAGCGATGATGCCGTTCATGAGGACGCCGGCCGCAGCGACAACCATCATCAGTTTGGGCTGTACAGCGACAGGCGCGGAGAGGCGATGGATGGCTTCGACGACGATCCAGAGAGAGATGATGATGAGGGTTGCGGCGTTGATGAATGCCGCCAGCACGCCGGCGCGCTGATAGCCGAAGGTCTTGGAGTGGCTGGCGGGACGAGTCTGGAAATAGACGGCAGCAAAGCTAAGCAGAAGGGCCAGGAAATCGGAGGCATTGTGGCCGGCCTCAGAGAGCAGTGCAAGGGAGTGAGCACGCAGTCCGGCTATGAAGGTGACAACGACATAGGCGAGCGTCGCTACCAGCGAAAAGCTTAATACGGATTTTGTTCTGCTTGCGCCGGATGGGGAAGGCGCGGCGTGAACATGCATGATTAAAGTATACCGGGGGTGGGTATGCGTCGCAACCATCCGCGGTGGGGCAAACGCTCGCGGGAGGCTCGCACTGGCTTCTTTCCTGTGCGCCAGAAAGGAGGCGCAGGGACGAGTTCTCGGCCAAATGCGGAATGTGGTCCGTTGGTCGCTATTTAAGGCCTAACAGCGAAACTTCTTGGATGCCGAGTATCGGCCAGTAGTATGGTCAATTCGTATGGATCCCGACCAAAGACTCGTGACCCGACTCCCTTTGAACGAACTATGGCGTTTTGAGGGCCCCATGCCTCATATACGTAAGGGACCACTCGCGGTAGAAGGCATATCGGCGCTCCTGCGTGCCGGAGAAGTTGAATTTGTAGTTGCGGACTTGGACAAGCCGCTTTATTGGGTTCCAGCGATTGACCGCTTTGAGTTTTGGAAAAACAAGGTTAGGCCACATATAGCCTCGCCAGATTCGCGAATATTTCTGGATGCTTTTCCTGGCTGCTATGTCTATTTCGCATCCACGTGGAGTGATGCGAATGTCTGCGGTCCCATAGTTCTTCTCGAACGTCACCACTAAAAAGGCCATAAAAGACTCTCCGGTTGAATGCATCCGCTTATTTGGATTATTTGGACTTTCATGTCAGTTGGCGAGGTTCGCTCTATCCGTCCAGCGAGCGGAGAAAGTCTCGGACCTCGTTCTGACCGAAGTAGGCGGCGGCGCTCTCGGCGGTAGACCCGTAGAGATCGTCCTGTATCGTTCGATCCGCACCGCGTTCAAGAAGAAGCTTGATCATGGTCAAGTGTCCGTTCTGGGCCGCCATGTGGAGTGCAGTGATGCCCTGGCCGTGGGTGAGTCCGCCAAATGTGGCCTTCTGATTGATATTCGCACCGTGATCCAACAGCCAGGCGACGGTCTCCGTACGATTTCGTACTGCAGCCCAGATGAGAGGTGTGCCGCGATATGGATCGGCGTTCAAGCGCGCGCCCGCCCGCACAAGCCGCTCCAACACGGACAAGCAGCCGCTCTTCGATGCCCACACGAGTGCCTCGTCGAGAACCTCCTGCGGATCGGTTGAAGGTTGCCAGTCAGGGAATCCGCTATGCGGACGATAGAAGCCCCTGGCGGCGCAAGCTTCGAGAGTCAGCGTGCCATCAGGATTGAAGCAAGCATCAACCAGCTCCGGGACACCCAACCCGGCCGCGACGCGAAGATTGTTGGGGGCCAGCGAATGGCGACCCAAGAGGTCGGCCACTTCGCGATGCCCCCAGAAGAGCGCAGCGATTAATGGAGTGCCACCTGCGCCATGCGCTTCCGAGTCCAGCATTGCGCCTTTTTCGATCAACAGAGATGCGATCTCAAGATTGTTTGAGTATGCAGCGGCATGAAGGGGCGTCCAACCGCGATCGTTGCCCTCGCGGACGTCGGCATCCGCTGCCAGCAGCACTTCGATTGGAGAGATGCCCCCTTTCCAATCTGCCCTGCAGGCGAAGCTGACAGCGAGATTCAGCAGAGTATTACCGTTTGTTCCTCTTTCGCTGGACAGGCGGGGAGTGGCGCTAAGCAAGGCCTGGAAGGAGGCGGCATCGCCTGACTGCAGAGCTGCGAAGGCAGCCATAAATGGTTCAGTGGCTCTCTTTGCGGGGTTCGACGCGAGAAGATTCACGCGGTTGGCGAGATCGTCCCAGGTTTCAAAGCCGTGCTCCCTCGCGTAGACCAACCGGGCATCCTCCTCCGTGAAGGCGGCGTGCCGAATTTCATCGTCGGTGCAATCAGAGAAACGAGGGTGCCATTCTCGAATTTGCTCAAGGGCTGCCGGGCCAGCGGAATTGCGGGTTTGCAATAGGCCATGAACTCTGCCGGTGATCCAGTCCAGATCCGCGACGAACAACCGTGTGTGTGGCGAGCCCGAAGCCGGCTCGATGTAAGCCTTCAGCTTGGGCCAGCTGGCGAAGCCCTGTTCACGAGCCAGGACGAACTGGGCATCGTGCAGAGAGACCAGTTGACGGGTGGCTGCTTCGTCCACAGTGGCCCAGCGGCTATGGTTGTGGCGCAGGCGGGAAATTGCATCTTCGTTTCCCGCACGAATAGCCCGCAAGAGCTCGCGGGCCTGCTTTCTCTGTTGTTCGAGATTCAAGACGACCTCCTTCATGTGCCTGGTCCGCATATCAGGCGAAAGAGGGTCAACTGGGTGGCGATGCCTCAAATTGAGCAGGTGGGCGCAGCCCTTTCCGCGGACAGGGCGCGTCCTGCACGCGCCTGAAAACGAGTTTATCAAAGCGGAATTGTGCTGGACGGAGAAAAACACCTGTTGAATGAAACACTCAGCCGCGGCCGGGACGGAGGCGGCTGATGTCGATGGGGTCGGGGTCGTCGTAGACGTGTTGAGCGGGAAGGCCCATGCGCAGGCCGGACCACTCCTCGGCGACGACGATGCTGTTCTGGGGATTGCCGGGTTGGTAGCGCGCGGAACAGGGGAAGCCGGCGCGAACCTGCGCGGTGTCGATGACGTCGCGCAGGGTGGTGATGTCCTGGGCGCATTCATAATCGACACCACCGATGTGGTAGCTGTACATGAGCATGGTGAGAGTGCTCGGCTCGGGCTTGGGATTTGATTTGGACGCGGGCTTGGCAGGGGCTTCGATTTCGCAGATGTCGAGCAACATACCGTCGACGAGACGACCGGATTGAGCGAGGAA
>Ga0187847_10001468_pt1 | contig 21045 bp, 23 predicted proteins | sample June2016WEW_4_10_FD_132458 | JGI IMG/M metagenome (GOLD analysis project Ga0187847, IMG submission 132458) | Peatland microbial communities from SPRUCE experiment site at the Marcell Experimental Forest, Minnesota, USA - June2016WEW_4_10 | ecosystem: Environmental > Terrestrial > Soil >...
CGCTTTGCTTGAATACTTGATGCGCAATGCCGGCAGACGGGTAACAAGAGCCATGATTATCGAGCACGTATGGAATCTATCCTTCGACACCTCCACGAATGTGGTGGACGTTTACGTGAACTATGGTTTGCGAGTGCAAGAAGTGTTCTCGCCTTCCAGCACGATCTGACAAAGCGGCAGGCAGTTGTTAGGTGCATAACATTGGGAGCGGGATGACAGTCGTGAATCTAGAAGCGAATACAAACAAAAAAGCCGAGATCCGACTTTTCCGCCGGCGACGAATGTTCGCGGCCTTTCGTCTGCCATGGCCAAGAAATCCTGGCGCCACCCTCGCCGTGTGCCAACAAGCAGGGTGCAGCCATTGGCGTCGGATCTGGAGGCATCTGTGCTGGCGCAACAGCCGGATTCGCCTGCAAGAGGCGTGGTACTGCGCTCCGCAGTGCTTTGAACTAGCTCTACGGCGCAACCTTGAGCAGGCTGTTATACCCGCAACCCGCTTCGGGGCTCGAGCGCTGAACGATGATCCCGATCCGCAATGGAGAGCGCGAACGCGCAGCGTTGTGGGTGCGAGCACCGAGTCGGCTCCCAACCACCGCATTCCCTTGGGGCTGCTCTTACTCTCGCGCGGCCAGCTTAATAATGCGCAATTGCGCATCGCGCTCGCGCGGCAACAATCTGAAGGAGGCCGTCTCGGCAAGTGCCTGGAGAGGCTGGGGTTCACCGACGAATCTCAGATCACTGCCGCTTTGGCCGTCCAGTGGAGTTGTCCGGTCTGGCCCGCTACAGAAGCGCCCGTATTGGAGTGCGCACGCATGCTGCCTCTCACGTTACTGCGGGCATTTAACATCTATCCTCTGCGGTTTGTCGCTGCCACGAGGACTTTCTATCTGGCTTTCTCTGATCGCCTTGATCACTCGGTGCTATATGCCATAGCGCAAATGTTGCAGTGCCGCACCGAGCCCTGCGTGATGCGGCAAAGCGTTCTTTGTGATTTTCTTGCCGGAATCGAGCGCTTGTCCGACTGCGCCGATATGCTCTTCGAACGTCCCGAGGGCTATGAGGAAATTGCCCGCATCACCTCCGCCTACGTATTGAAACTTGGAGCGCAACAGGTGCGAATCGCGAACTGCCGCAACTATTTGTGGGCGCGTCTCATCACAGGCCGTGATGTGGCTAATTTGTTGTTTCATTTCCCGCTGGACGGGGGGCATGGAGGCCTGGATAAGAGCACCTATAATAGGCAGGCATGTTAGCACCGGACTTTAAAGAGTTTATGCGGTTGTCCCGCGGCCACACCATGGTACCGGTCGTGAAATCGGTTACCGCAGATTTGCTTACGCCGGTATCCGCGTTTCTCGCAATTGCGGAAAAAGAACGGGAAGCCTTTTTGCTCGAATCGGTGGAGCGAGGCGAACAGATTGGGCGCTATACGTTTTTGGGCGTGCGGCCTTACATGAAGATGGAGGCAAGCGGCGGCAAGGTTTTCGTCACGCGCGGGAAAAAGCGAGAGGAACGAAAAGGCAGTGCAGGGAGAGCATTGCAGGAATTGCTGCAAGTCCACCGGGCAGCGAGCATTCCTGGGCTGCCGCCGTTTTCTGCTGGCGCCGTGGGGTATTTTGCTTACGACAGCGTGAGGCAACTGGAAAATATCGGCGACCATGCGAAAGATGATTTGCATCTGCCCGACTGCACCATGCTTTTTTTTGATCGCGTACTCGCATTTGACCATTTGCGGCATGAGATACAGATTATTGCGACGGTGGACGTAACCCAGGAGAATCCGCGCCAAGCTTATGCGCGAGCGGTGTGGGACATTGCCAGGATCGAAAAGAAGCTGGCATCGTTTCGACCGCGCAACGGGATCAAGAAGCGAAATGGCAAGCTCAAGCTAAAGATTCGCGCGGGAACGACGAAGCCCCGATTCCTTAAATCGGTGGAACTAGCGCGGGAGTACATTGCTGCGGGCGATGTATTTCAGGTTGTGCTTTCGCAACGATTGGATTTTGTTCCCGAAGTCGCCCCGTTTGACATTTACAGGGCACTGCGCACAGTAAATCCTTCGCCGTATATGTATTACCTGCGGATGGGAGATACGCATGTGCTGGGATCGTCGCCCGAAATGTTAGTGCGGGTGACGAGCAGAAAACTGGAATATCGTCCAATTGCGGGAACGCGCCCGCGAGGGCGCGACCAGGCAGAAGATCTGCGGCAGGAGAAAGAAATGCTGGGCGATGAAAAAGAACGCGCCGAGCATGTGATGCTGGTGGATTTGGGACGGAATGATCTGGGTCGCGTGAGCGAATATGGATCGGTGAAGGTGCGCGATCTGATGTATGTGGAGCGATACTCGCACGTCATGCATATCGTCTCTGCATTGGAAGGGAAGCTGCGCGAGGGATTGAGCGCACTGGATGCATTCGCCGCATGCTTTCCGGCGGGCACATTAACCGGTGCGCCGAAGGTGCGGGCAATGCAGATTATCGAAAAACTGGAGCCTACGCGACGCGGCATCTATGGCGGCTCGGTGCTCTACGCCGACTTCGCGGGAAATGTGGATTCATGCATTGCGATCCGGACGATGCTGATGCAAGGCAAAAAGGCGTACTTACAAGCGGGAGCGGGGATCGTCGCCGATTCAATTGCCGAACACGAATTTCAAGAGTGTATGAACAAAGCGAAAGCCGTGCTGCGTGCGGTGGAGAAGGCGAGAGCATAGGCGAGAGCGCAGATAAGGGTGCAAATCTGAGAGCTTTACCGAAACGCTGAGCCGAATCGCGTCGCGGAGTGCTAAGCTAGCTGCGTTTACAATCCGTTCCCGATGGATCACATTCTTCAGTGGTTTCCCGCCGAGGCCGTCAAAATTCTGTTGGTGCTGTTTCTTTCGTTCCTCGTGGGACTGGAGCGGGAAGAGCGCAAAAAGCCAGGTGAGGACTATTCTTTGGGGGGCGTTCGAACGTTCCCTCTGATTGGCTTGATTGGCTATTCGATGGCGCTGCTGGCGCATGGTGAAGTGCTGCCCATTGCATTGGGTTTTGCGGTGGTGGGCGCATTTCTCTGGCTTTCGTATCGACACAAGCTTTCCGTTTCGGGAATGCCCGGAGCGACCACGGAAGCATCGGCCCTGCTCACCTATATAGTGGGCGGTCTGGTTTATGCGGGTGATTTCTGGATCGCGACGACCATTACGGTGGCCAGCATGTTTCTGCTGGAATTGAAGGTCGCGCTCGAAGGCTTGGGCCAGAAGATTCCAGCGACGGAAATTTTGACGTTCACGAAGTTTCTGCTATTGACGGCCGTCATTCTGCCGGTGTTGCCGAACCAGGCCTTTGGGCAGTTCCACATTAACCCTCTCAAAGTTTGGCTGGTAGTGGCCGCGGTCAGTGCGATCTCCTATGGAAGCTATGTCCTGCTGAGCGTGAGGGATGCCAGCATCCTCATCTCGGGCTTGTTAGGAGGGCTTTATTCTTCGACCATTACCACGGTCGCGCTGGCGAAAATGTCGAAAGAAGAGAGCCGCGACCATATGTTCACGGGAGCCATCGTGCTGGCATCGGGCATGATGTATCTTCGGATTCTTCTGCTGGTTGCGATTTTCAACCGGCAGCTCGCTGCCGCACTGGTAACGCCGTTTCTTGTATTGGCCGCCCTCACGTTGACGGTAGGATGGTTGTGGTCGCGTCGAGCGGATGAGACGAGCGCATCGGGGTTCGATTTGCGGCAAAAAAATCCGCTGGAGTTAGGATCGGCGTTGTTGTTTGCCGGCTTGTTCCTTGGCATTTCGGTCGTTACGCGGCTCGCGGCTGAGCATTTAGGAAGTGGGGGCGTACTGGGGCTTGCCAGCATCATGGGCGTGAGCGATGTGGATCCGTTTATCTTGGGGATGACGCAAACGACCGGAGAGCACATCTCGCTCACAACCGCGGCGGCAGCGATCGTGATCGCCGTCACCAGCAACAACATCATCAAGGGAATTTATGCGTGTATCTTCGGCAGCCGCAAAACCGGGCGGATGGTGCTGGGCCTATTAGTGGCACTAGCGATTATTGGGTTGTCGCCCCTGTTGTGGCTGTATCACACTACCTAGGCTGCCAGCCAGTTTCCGATTAATTTCTTCCCCGCTTCGGTGAGCACGCTCTCGGGATGAAACTGCACGCCTTCCACTGGAAAGAGCTTATGGCGGAGTCCCATGATGGTGCGGCGACCGTCTTTTTCAGTGGTCCAGGCGCTGACTTTTAGATCCGACGGTAAACTCGATTCCTCGATAATCAGCGAGTGGTAGCGGGTCGCCGTCATGGGCATCGGCAGTCCTTGAAAAATGCCGTTGTTGTCATGGAGGATGGCGCTCGTTTTGCCGTGCATGAGATGGGGTGTGCGGACAACTTTGCCGCCGAAAGCTTCTCCGATGGCTTGGTGACCGAGACAGACGCCGAGAACCGGGACTTTGCCAGCAAAGTAGCGGATTAACTCGATGCTGATGCCCGCTTCGGTGGGAGTGCAGGGGCCTGGGGAAATCAGGATGCGCCGAGGATGGAGTTGGGCGACTTCTTCGACTGTGAGCTGATCATTGCGGCGAACAACGACGTCCGCACCCAACTCGCCGAGATACTGGACGAGGTTGTAGGTGAAGGAATCGTAGTTGTCGAGAACGAAGACCATTGGGATTAGATTATCTTAACCAGGCCCAAGTCGCCTTTCGGAGGCTTGACAGGCTGCGTTCAAAACGCCATGCTTAATTGCTCTACGGAGGAAGCATGGCGGACCCGCAGGATGGCGCACAGGGCGGTCAGGTTGCGAAACAGGCTGGTGCGGAACAAGGCGGTGCAGAAGAAAAACGGAGTACGCGCCGCTTCCCCTTGCGCTTGCCGCTCTCCGTCAACGCCGAAAACCCACCTCAGGGGAGCGCGGAAACCCGTGATGTGAGTGCCCGTGGCGTCTGCTTTTTTGTGGATTCAGGCATTGCCAATGGTTCGGGTATTGATTTCACATTGACATTGCCCCCGGAGATTACGCTGACGGAAAGCATTCGCGTGCGTTGCCGTGGCAAGGTGGTGCGAGTGAATGAACCGTCCTCAGATGGCAAGGTGGCCGTTGCCGCTGTCATTGAGGAGTATGAGTTCCTTCCGTGAAATGTCCGGTTGTCCTGTTTCCGTCGGCGCGCTTACTGCGAGATGGCTCTAAATTCTCTAGCGAACCACGTTGAATCCTTTTCTGCCGCATCGTTGGTGGTTTTGCTTGCCGGGCTTGGCCCTGCTCGGAATGCAGGCTGGTGCCCAGATAACCCTCGAGTCCGTTCGAGTGCTATCCGACAACGGGCCGCAGGTTGAGATTGTCACGAGCGCACCGGTTTCCCCGACCGTACGACAATTGGATAGTCCGCCCCGGCTCGTTGTAGATTTGCCCGATACGGAATTCCACCGCGCGCCAGAACGCATCATCGTCAACGATGGGCCCGTCGAAGCCGTCCGTGTGGACGAGCACCAGGATTCGCCACCTGTGGCCCGGGTGGTGGTGGATTTGAAACAGGCTGTTGGATATGAAACGCAGACACAGGGCACGCGACTGCTTGTCAGTTTCCCGAGATCTGGGAGCGTTTCTGCCGCTGCGAATGATGCTGCGCTACCCACGCCAATTCCGCTCGGCCGGGTTACATTTTCAGGAAGCACTGTACTTGCAGGTTCATCCGTTACGGCCGGCTCGGATACGGCGATTTTACGCTTGGGTCGCGGCGGTGAAGTGCGCGTTTGCCCGGGAACGACCGTTTCCGTTACTCCTTCGCCCAATGGTCACGACATGTTGCTCGGCATGAACACAGGTGCAATCGAACTTCACTACTCACTGGTGCCGTCCTCTCCTTTTGCGTCTGATTCGGTAATCACACCCGATTTCCGGATTGTTCTAACGGCGCCTGGTGAGTTCGATGCCGCCATATATGCCGATTCACGCGGAAACACTTGCGTGCGGGCTCTGCCGGGCAACACGGCGCCCATCAAGGTATCGGAACTCATCGGCGACGGGGCGTACGAAGTGAAGCCTTCGGAACAAGTGACGTTTCGAGCTGGGCAAATCAAAGAAGCGAATAACCAAGTTCCCCCAACCTGTGGTTGCCCCGCCCCGGTCGCTGCGATTACCACATCCGGTCCGGAAATGCAGCCGCTGCCGCCTTCGAAACCCGATGAGGTCCATGTAAGTGTGGATGCGCCGTTTGTATTTAGTGCAAGCGCCCCGAAACCGAAACCAGAGCCGATGTCCAGCATTGAGGTGCGTGCCTCGGAAGCTTTGCCGGTGATGACCCGCATACGAATTGTGCCGCTGGGAGATGTGGTGATTCCGCCGTCGATGCAAGCAGCACCCGCGAAGTCTGCGGTGCCAACCCAGCATGATGGCTTTTTAGGAAAGATAAGACGGTTCTTTGGGTCGATTTTCCACTGAGCCTCAGTTTCCTTTCCACTGGAACTCCGTGTAAAATCGTGGTTTAAGCCTTGTCCGGCGGACTTTGTGGCCTGCCCGCTTCCGTCGCAGAAATCATTCGTTTCAAAGGAGATTCGCCAGAGCATGTCTATCCCCGCGACCCAGCTACGTCCAGGCATGATCATCAAGCACAACAATGATCTGCACTCCGTATTCAGTGTGGAGCACCGCACCCCCGGCAATTTGCGCGCCTTCATTCAGGCGAAGCTGCGCAACCTGCGAACCGGCGCGATGTTCGAGCACCGCTTCCGCTCCCCTGATCCGATTGAAAAGGTGATGGTCGACGAGGTTTCCATGGAATATCTCTACAACGACGGCGACGATTATTACTTTATGAACACTGAGAACTACGAGCAGACGCACCTGACACGCGACACGCTCGGTGATTCGGTGGAATACCTCACGGCCAATTTGCAGATTAAGGTGGAATTCTTCGATGGCAAAGCAGTCGGCATTGAGTTGCCACAAACAGTGATTCTGACTGTGACGGAGACCGAGCCGGGCATTAAAAGCGCAACGGCCTCGAGTGTATCGAAGCCAGCCAAGACGGAAACTGGATTGGTAGTACAGGTTCCGCCCTTCATCAACGAAGGCGAAAAGATTAAAGTAGATACCGCAGAAGGCGTCTATCTTTCACGCGCGTAAGACGGCAGCATGAGCAACCAACCGCAAACGCTGGCTCGTAGATATTTGGTGCGTGGGCGTGTGCAGGGTGTTGGCTTCCGTTGGTTCGTGGAACGCGAAGCGTATACGCTCGGCATTTCTGGATGGGTGAGAAATAACCCTGATTCCAGCGTGGAGGTGTTGGCGATGGGCACGACGGCCCAACTGGATGCCTTGCAGTCGAAGCTTCGCCAAGGGCCTCGTGCCGCGCGCGTGGACCACATTGAGGAATTCGACGTCCAGCTGATTGCAGGCCTCAGCAAATTTCGCATTGAAGGAGCATGGTAAATGGCGACTGCCCAATTGAATGGCAAGTGCGAGCCCCTGAAGAAACTCATCCGTGAAGTTCACGATTTTCCGAAGCCCGGAATTCTGTTTTACGACATTACGACTCTGCTCAAAGACAAGACCGGTCTAGCGACGCTGATTGACGCATTCGCCGAATATTATCTCGACAAAAAGATTGACCTTGTTCTGGGTATGGAAGCTCGCGGATTCATCTTCGCTCCTGCTCTGGCCTATCGTTTGAATGCCGGCTTCGTTCCTGTACGCAAGCCGGGCAAGCTGCCTGCTGCGACCGAAAGCCTGAAATACGATCTCGAATACGGCAGCAATACGCTGGAGATCCACAAAGATGCGATCTTGCGAGGCCAAAAAATCGTGATTGTTGATGATTTGCTCGCCACTGGCGGTACGGCGGATGCGACCGCAAAGCTGGCGTCTTCTCTCGGTGCTGATATTGCCGGATTTGGCTTTGTTGTGGAACTCGACTTTCTGAATGGACGCGAGAAGCTCAAGCAATACGACGTACTGTCGCTCCTGCACTATGCCGAATAAGGAAAAATCAGTGCAGAAAATGAGTGATGGTGAGCGTTATGGCCACCCAAAAGCCAGCACTTACGCTCAGTACCGCAACGACACCAAGCAGTAAGTTGCGGCCAGGCTCGCGTAAAGTGAAAGGAATTTCCGAGAGATCAGCATCGGGGGGCTGCGCGTCGGGCTCGTTGATGGCGACTAATTTCTGGGTCATTGAACTTGATGCCCTGAAGTAATAACCCGTTAACAATCGAAGTGTCGTCCATTTTGCGCAAAAATGATACAAAATTTTCTCTTGTGTGTCGGAGGCCTACATAACCGACGGTCACATTTAGGGGCAGACTACTGGGCATCGCCTACCGAGCGAAAATCGCGACCCATACGCCGGCGCTCAGGATTAGCATCAGCGCCATACCAAGGACGAAAGACCAATTGACCCGTCCGAACCCAGAGGGCCCCGAAGGGGGCTTCGGTTCAGGAGCAAACTGTATGGATGACAGCACCACATTGAGATTTGTGGGCTTACTCAACAGCGACGGTTTGGGGGAGGCCAAGTGCATCACAGAACCGGCTCTGGCTCATCCGGCACAGCTGCCGGATTACTATACCTAATGCATTAGATTCACCAAAGCAAGAAGGGTTCCCCATTAAATTTTTCTATGGGGAAAGTAAGCCGGCTAACTCTTTCAGAATTTCAGGCATCTTTTAGGATTATTTCCGAGCCCGGCGGGAGATAACTTTTGCGCTGGAACCAATCCTGCATCGCCTCTTGCAGGAGCTCGATGGGCACGTTCGTGCCAATTTCCATCAATCCATCCGCCACCGGAAGCGTGTCATCGAACGCTGTTGCGTTCGTAAAATTCCGCATGGAAAAACTGTCCAGCCACTTTACGGGGCAAGGCAAGAATCGCCCGTCGCTTTGATACTCTACCCGGATCTTGCGCGCGAACATAAGATTTATGAAACAATTTGGAACCCAAGCAGGATAAATCATTCTGCAAACACCGCTATGATTAGAAACGATGCGGAAGCATGGGGGCAATTCCGAGTTGGGATTCCTTTTGGCGTGCTGCGCTCAAGTTCCTGAAACGGAGCGCCAGGAGCGCATGCTACGGGCCCTCGTGACGCCGCTCGATTGGGATCGCATAGTAGCGAAGGCTGAACTGCACGGGGTGATTCCGCAGGTCTACCGAGCGGTGGCCGCCGCCAGCACGACGTTACCGGAAATTCTGCTCTCGGCGTACATCGCCAACTGCCAGCGCACTCTTTGGTTTGCCACCGAACTAGTTCGCGTGACGAAGCACCTGCAAGATAGGGGCATTGAAACCCTCGCTTACAAGGGGCCCTTGCTATCGGAAATTCTCTACGGGAGCGTCTGCGAGCGGCAGTTTCACGATCTCGACTTCATCGTTCGGGCGAACGACGTTGTCGGGGCCAAAGATGCGCTCAGAGAAATCGGCTATCAGAGCACGTTGGCACTAACATCACGCCAGGAGCGAGCATACCTCCGCGTTGGATACGAATATGCGATGGACCGTGTCCAAGGGAAAAACCTGCTCGAATTGCACTGGCACACGCAGCCGCGCTTCTATGCGATAGATTTTTCCGTGGAGGACTTTTTCCAGCGGGCTACACTGATGGAACTCGGGGAGCAGCCCGTGCGTACGCTATGCTCGGAAGATCTCATGCTGGTTCTATGCGCGCATGCGGCCAAACATCTGTGGATGCGACTTTCTTTGCTCGCCGACATTGCGCAGTTGGCACAGTGCATTGATTTGAACTGGATAGTTATCCAAGCGCGAGCGGCGCAACTCGGCATGCAGCGCATTGTCGCCGTCTGCTTTCTACTGGCGCAATACTGGTTGGGTTATGGTATGCCGACAAGCGTCGAACCCGATGAAGCTGCCAAATCCATCGCCGAAGAAGTGGGCGCGATTCTCACCAGTGACGCCGACTTTGACATGGAGTCGCCTGCGTATTTCCGATTGATGTTGCAATTGCGGGAACGTCAGTACGACAAGGCCCGCTTTTTGTGGCGGCTGCTCACGACGCCGGGCCCCGGCGAATGGAAGGCCGTCCGGCTTCCTGATGCGCTATTCTCTCTTTATCGAACTGTGCGAATGGCTAGACTAATCAAGCGGTGCTTGCCGGGTTCTTTGCCTAATAAGCCTATTTTGTAGGCGCGCTGAGATATTTCTCCAGCGGAATTTCGAAATACATGAGTTCATCGCCCTTGGCGTCATTCACACCGGAGAGATAAACCGTTGCGCCGGCGAGCGGCGTCGAGATGCCGGATACATCGAAAAACATAAATCCAGCCTGCGCACTGTGAGGTTCAACGGCTTTCGCAGCAAACTGTGCGCGATCAATTTCATCGCGGGTCTTTTCGCTGATGCCGCCTTTCACCTTTTTTGGCCAGGGCAACGGAGAGGGGCTGGGAGTGGATTCCGGGCGCGCCAAACGGCGGTAGATGTCTTCTTGTGTGGCCCGGGGAATCTTGGTGCGATCCACAGTGATGAATTCCACTTTCATATTTTCGAGCGTGACGGGTTGGTTGCCGTCATTACGAATGACGACAAAGATGGGAAGGAACCCATTCTGGTTGTAGGGTGCGGTGAAAATCGCCGCTTTGTCGGCCATATCATAGGGATCCAGAGCGACCGTGACGAACTCATTTGCGTGTTCATCCCGCGCGGGATAGGACTTCACCGATTGAGCGACCGGCATGACGAACTGCTTGGTGGCAGCCTGCGATAGCGAGGAAAAAGCGCAAAGGCACAGCAAATGCAGGGCGACTCTTGACCTGACAGAACGACTGGGCATTGTATTCATTGCATTATAAGATGCGTTCAGAGATAAGACTGGTGCCTGACGCGATTCGCTAACGGTTAGAATGTGGAATCCTCCATGTACGTTTTCTACAGCGCTTTGCTGGCCGCGGGCTTGTTGCTGAGCGTTCCCTATTGGCTGCTGGAAATGTTGCGCCATGGGAAGTATCGATCTGGGTTAAGCGAACGTTTGGGTCGCGTACCTGATCGAATTGTCAAAAAAATGCCTCGACGGACCATCTGGATTCATGCCGTTTCAGTAGGGGAAGTGCTTGCCATCGGGAATTTGGAGGAGGAACTCAAGCGCCAACGGCCTGAATACCGGATTGTCGTCTCCACGACAACGGACACCGGGCAAGCGCTTGCGCGAAAACGCTTCGACGAAGAAAACGTTTTTTATTTCCCGCTCGACTTAGGTTTTGCAATTCGACCTTATTTGCGCGCTCTCCGTCCGGAATTGGTCGTGATCGCCGAAACCGAGTTTTGGCCTAACTTTCTACGACTCGCGCACTCTTCCGGCGCGCGAATCGCTATAGTGAATGCCCGCGTCTCAGACCGTTCGCTGCCGGGCTACCGGCGTTGGAGGAAAATTCTATCGCACATCCTGAAAAACGTTGACCTGTTTCTGGCGCAGACGCCCACCGATGGCCAACGGTTGGCGGAAATCGGAGCCGCGCCCGATCGGATTCAAGTTAGCGGAAATTTGAAATACGGCATCGCGGCACCGGCAGCTAGTCCGATCACGGCTCAATTGCGCGAGGCTTTCGAGCGATTCGGCACTCGCCCCGTACTCGTCTGCGGAAGCACAGTCGACGGCGAAGAAGCGCTTTTGCTGCGGGCGTTCGAGAAAGTTCTGGCCAGCCATCCACAAGCAGCGATGATTCTGGCGCCGCGCCGCCCCGAGCGTTTCCGTGATGTAGCGCGTATTCTCGCAGAATTGAACGTCCGATTTTGGCGACGCTCCGCATGGAGCGGCGAGGACATTTCGAGTGGAGTGCTGCTCCTGGATACCATCGGTGAATTGGCATCTTTGTACGCACTCGCGGACATCGCTTTTGTCGGCGGGAGCCTCGAGCCACACGGCGGGCACAACATTCTTGAACCCGCGCAGCACGGTGTCGCGATTGTGGTCGGCATTCACACGGCGAACTTCCGCGACATGGTGATGCTCTTCCAGCGCCGGAACGCCGTGCGTGTGATCAGCGCTGTGGACTTACCGCAAGTCTGGATAGAACTGATCGCCGATACTGACAAGCGCCTCGCACTCGGGCGTAACGCCGCGGAAACGGCACAATCGCAGACGGGAGCAACGCGAAAAACTGTGGAGGCACTGACGAATCTCCTCCAAGCCCCTGAGGAATACTCCAATCCCACGCCGGAAGGCGTTCGCGCCAAAGATTCATCCACATCGTGAACCCTTTTTCTTTCATTTACGGTTTGGGTGTGGGCGGCAAGAATGCGATCTATGATCGTGGCCTACGCCGTGCTCAATGTTTGCAAGGCCCGGTCGTAAGTGTAGGCAACTTGTCCGTCGGTGGCTCCGGCAAAACGCCATTCATTTTGCTTCTCGGTGGCTTGCTGCAAGCTCGTGGAATAACGTTCGACGTCCTCTCCCGCGGGTATGGCCGCACGTCGCGCGGCGTAGCCATCGTTGACTCATCTGGCAGCGCGCGCGATTTTGGTGATGAACCGCTGTTGATTGCCCGGCAGTTAGGCGTTCCTGTCGTCATCGGCCGGAGCCGCTATCATGCAGGACTCAGAGCTGAAGTAGAGTTTGGCCCGCAACTGCACTTGCTCGATGATGGCTTTCAGCATCGCCAATTGACCCGGGATTTCGACATCGTGTTGATTACGCAGCGTGATGTGCACGATATCTTGCTCCCCGTCGGACGCTTGCGTGAGCCACTGCGATCACTTGATCGTGCCGACGCCGTCGTCTTGATGGACTCGCTAGATGTGAACCTGCTCCCGCTCAAGAATCAGAGCGTTTGGCGAGTACAACGAAGCATAGCGCTCGGCGCGGTTCCTTCACGGCCGGTGATCTTCTGCTGCATCGCGCGTCCTGAAAGGTTCCTGCAACAGCTTGTCGCTGCGGGAGTGAAGCCCGTGGCGAGCAAGTTCTTCCCCGATCATCACTCTTATACAGCTGGCGATATCAATTCTCTTCACAAATTGCGGCAACAGAGCAACGCTGATGGGTTCATCACTACCGAGAAGGACATCGTGAACCTGGGCGAGCTTCAGTCCGGCTTGTCTCCGCTGGCGGTTGCCCGCGTGACCTTGAACCTCGCTGACGCGGATAACGCCGTGAATACCATCCTGCGGAGAATTAAAGAGCGCACGCCCCGAACATGAGAGAATTTCGATTTGCATGAATAAACATCCCAAAGAAGTCGAGCGGTTGAAGAAAATCGTGGAATCGTTTGCCAGGGTCACAATCGCGGTGGTTGGCGACCTCGTGGCCGATGAATTTGTGTTTGGGGAAATATCTCGCGTGTCGCGTGAAGCTCCGGTTCTAATTCTGCGCCACAAAGATCGCAAAGTGGTCCCCGGCGGCGGCGCCAATGCCATCAACAATCTCGCGGACTTGGGCGTCAACGTTTTGCCCGTGGGCATTGTCGGTGAAGACGAACCCGGCCGCCTGCTGCTGAAGCTGTTTCGGCGCAAACACATTGCGCTCAGCGGAATCGTTCGCGACAAGAAGTATGCGACCGTCACCAAGACCCGCATCCTGGCTGGTATGACGCATACTTGGCAACAACAAGTAGTAAGAATCGACCGCGAGCCCGATGCCGCGCCCGAAGCTCATACGCGCCGCGAATTGATCCTCGCCGCGCGCGAGTATGCGCGGGCCTCCGATGCCATCCTGATTTCCGATTACGGTTATGGCGCGGCGACGCCACAGATTTTGAACGCAATTCGCGACAAGAGCCGCGCCGCGCGTCTACCCATCGTGCTCGATTCGCGGCGGCGCATGCTCGAATATTCCGGCATCACCGCAGCTACGCCCAACGAACCCGAAGTCGAAGAAGCTCTCGGCGTGAAAATCGGACAAGACTGGTCGCAGCTTTGCTCGGCCGCGCAGCACGTCATAACGAAAATGAATCTGCAATCGCTCGTCATTACACGCGGCCGCGACGGCATGGTGGCTTTTGATGGCAAGCACAAGCCCCTGGACATTCCCATTTTCGGGACCGACGAGGTTGCCGATGTGACCGGCGCGGGCGATACTGTCATCGCTACATTCACGGCTGCTTTAGCCGCGGGCGCAAGCACCGAGGAAGCAGCCCACCTCGCAAACTACGCGGGCGGAATTGTCGTCATGAAGCGCGGCACAGCCACGGTTTCGCAGGCGGAATTGCTCGCTGCCATCGCCAAAACTCCGCCAGTCACGCGTTCCCACTAGCCACATGACCCAAAAGATTCTCAGCCGCGATCAATTGCAGGAACAGGTCGCCGAATGGCGCCAGGCCGGTGACTCCATCACGCTGGCCAACGGCTGCTTCGATCTGTTGCACGTCGGCCATGTGCGATACTTGCGGGCCGCAAAGGAACTCGGTGGCCGCCTCATCGTCGCCGTGAACGCCGACGATTCGGTGCGTGCGTTGAAAGGCGCAGGCCGTCCCATCATGCCCCACGCCGAACGCGCGGAGATCATCGCCGCACTAGCCGATGTCGATGCCGTCGTCATTTTTCCGGAGCCCGACGTGCGCGCGCTCATCCGTGAAATTCACCCCGATGTACAGGCGAAGGGAACAGACTATTCCGCCGACTCCGTTCCCGAGCGCGATGCCGTTCGGGAATACGGCGGCCGCGTCGCCATTGTCGGCGATCCGAAAGATCACTCTGCCACGGAAATTATTCGCACCAAACTGGGACCGCGGTGAGCCCGCCACCCGATCAAATTCTAGTAGTCCGCTTGAGCGCGATGGGCGACATCATTCACGCCATGCCCGCAGTGGCCGCTCTGCGCGAGGCTTGGCCGTCATTGAAAATCGGATGGCTCGTCGAAGAACGATGGGCAGAACTGCTTTGCGCTAAGTCGGAATCTCGCGCCGGCCCGCGCAATCCACAACGTCCGCTCGCCAATAACGTCCACACTGTAGATACCAAGCGCTGGCGCAAGTCTTTGCTGAGCGCAGAAACCCCACATAGTGTTTTTGCCTCCATCTCGGAGTTGAAAAAAAAACGTTACGACATTGCCGTGGATTTCCAAGGCCTCTTGCGCTCTTCGATTCTGATGCGCCTTTCCGGAGCCCGCTTCCGTTACGGTTTCGCTCGTCCTCGAGAGTCGGCCGCCCGGTGGTTTTATACTTCGGTCGTCCCGGCTCAAGGAACGCACGTGATTGAGCAGAATCTCTCACTCGCGCAAGCGGCCGTAAACACACCGTTGAAGCTCGCGAGCGCCGAATTTCCACGCGACGAAGAGGCCGAGCAGAACATAGAAGCCGAGCTGACAAAACGCAACATCGGCAAGTTTGCCATCCTCAATCCGGGCGCGGGCTGGGGAGCAAAGCAATGGCCCGCGGATCGTTACGGGGCAGTCGCTAAACAGCTCGCGCAAGTAGGCTTGCAGTCACTCATCAATTTCGGCCCCGGCGAAGAGCCCCGTGCAGATGCCGTCGAAGCCGCAAGCGCCGGTGGCGCGCAGAGAATTTCGCTTTCTCTCGCGGAACTCATCTCACTCACTCGCCGTGCTTCCTTGTTCATCGGCGGTGATACCGGCCCCATGCATCTCGCCGCTGCGCTGAACATACCCGTCGTCGCCATTTTCGGCCCCACGGATCCGGCGCGCAACGGCCCATTCGGAGCGCGGGACGTTGTATTGAGAAATCCCGCTAGCGTCACCGACCACTCACGTTACGCAACGCCCGAACCCGGCCTGCTCCAAATTAGCAGCGCCCAAGTCGCCTCCGCCGCTCGCGAATTGTTGGGGGCTCACGCATGAGCTGGGCAATAATCGCTCGCCGCATTCGTGTTCCGCTGGGATTTCTTTTTGCCGCATTCTATCTCTGGCTCGCCAGACCCACGCCCGCTTCGATGCTGATCGGCGCGGCCCTCGTCATTCCCGGCCTTCTGATTCGCGCTATCGCATCCGGCCATGTCCAGAAGAACGAACTTCTCGCCACCAGTGGCCCCTACGCTTACACGCGCAATCCTCTGTATCTCGGCTCGCTGGTTCTTGCCATCGGCTTCGCCATCGCTGGACGCAACATGTGGATCGGCGCAACCATCGTCATTTTTTATCTTTCGATTTATTGGCCGGTCATCCACGGCGAAGAAGAATTCCTGCGCTCGAAGTTCGCGGGATTTGGAGAGTACTGCCGCCACGTCCCGCGCCTGCTGCCGCGTTTGACGCCCTACGGCTCAGTTCCCGGATCGTTCTCTTCGGAACTCTACTGGAAGCATCGCGAGTACAACGCCACGGTGGGAGCACTGGCGATCTTTATCGTACTCGTGGCAAAGATGCTCTGGATAAAATGAAGTAGGTGGCCCATGGCCTGCCCTGTTTTCGACGAAGCCCGAGCGCAGCCGAGGGGGAAGTCGAAGGGTCTAGCCACGGGTGCCCCATGTCTCGCCGTTTTTGCGAGACGTGGGAAAGGCCCTCACTTGCTCGCCACCAACCCCTTCGCCCGCGCCAACTCTGGACGCGCCGACGTCGCTCCCGTGCACGACTTCACCAGTTCCGCGTAAAATTCAGTCGCTTTGTTTTCCTGCTGCGCTGCCTTCGCTGATTGCGCCGCGCCATATAGTCCGTCGAAGCGCCCCGGATTAAACTTCAAATCGGTTTCATACTCCGCCAGCGCTTGCGTCGGCTGCTTCATCTCCATCAACATATCGGCGAGCATTTCACGCGCTGGAATGTCTCCTACCTCATCGCCCCGCGCCTCTTCTTTTTCGGCAAGCGATCGCAGCGCGGCCACAGCTTCGCCGTTCTTTCCTGCCGCATGGTTCACCCACGCCATCGCTTCCAGCCGTGAATCCTCCACGCCCGCCGCAAAATATGGTTTTTTCTCCTTTACCAGAGTCTCGTGGATGCTCTCGATCTGCGCGACATCTTCATTCGCCTGCTTCACGTTTCCGCTGCGCGCCGCGCCAATCGCCCTCGCCCAATAGGTAACGGCGAGATCGCCTGGCAACGCTCCTGCCACGGGCTTAAGCGCAGCCGCATCCTGCCAATGCCTCAATTCCAAATCAATGCGCGCGGGAAACACCGAGAGCGAGTTCGTCCGCGGATCATATTCCGAACCATACATACTGTCGCGATCTTCAGGCATAGTCTTGATTTCTTCTACGAGCGCCTCTGCGTCCTCTTCCCGTCCCGATTGCATGTACGCGTAAACCAGAAAATCCATGGCGTGGAACTGATGCCCAGAGTCACCCATTTGAGCCGTCTGGCGCGTCGCGGCAATCGACGCGAGGTTGGACTTAATGTCATCCTGCCACAATCCCAATCGCGCAAAAATATGCGACGGCATGTGCAATGCGTGCGGAGACGCCGGAGCAATTTCCGCATATCGCCGCGCCGCAGGCAAGCCCAGAGCCGCCAGTTGCGGCTTGTCGTAACTGTGAATCAAATAATGCGCCACGCCCGGATGGTTCGGTTCTTCTTTGAAGAGAACCTCGAGCACAGAAGCCGCCTTCTTGCGATTCGCGAAAGTCGTATCGCCCTCAGGCGCCGACGCCAACAACGACAGCGCATAAAATGCCGCCGCCTCTTTGTCTTCTGGATATCTTTTGTAAATCCCCTCCATCGCATCCGAGTACGCGACGGCGCGCGCGTGATGATCGCGTTTTTGCGAATCCGAATAGAACGCGCCAATCGCCGCGATGTAATCTTTCTCGCGCTGCGTTTTCGGATGCAGCGCCTCGGCCTCCTTCACTTCGGCAAGTCCCTGCGCAATCGTTTTTGCATCCGGCTCATCCCAAAGCTGGTGCCACATGCCCATCGCAACGCCCCAATGCGCCATGGCGCACTTGGGGTCGTCTTTGGCGATCACGGTAAATTGCTTTTCCACCTGTGAGTACCAGAACGAATGAAGCAGCGCGATCCCGCGCTCAAAATTCTGCTGCACCTTCCCATCGCACGACACCGGAAAATGCACCGTGCCCAGCTGCCCCTGCGTAAGATCTTCGTGATGATGGCCTTCGTCGTCGGCAAGACAGACACAAGACGCAGAAATCACCAGAGCAAAAAACGAAAGAGACAACAGGAATGTTTTCATGGCAAACGCCTCGCAGGAAGTCTAAGCCCGAAGCGATCAGAAGATCAAACCTCTGCGGCCCGTATCGCTGGATGAAGTGGTCGAGGTAGAGGATCAAAATGTGTGGTGCGGGCGCCTCGGACCGCAGCCCTTTCAGGCCGTTACAGACCGCTGGGGTACAATTCTGCCTTGCCCCGCCGCGCAAGAGTAAAGAGCACAAGTAAGGATGTGCCCAAGAAAGATATGTAAAAAAAGAGGTGTACAGAAATGCGTTTCCCGTTCTTGTTGGGATTGTTGCTTGTTGTTGCCGCCACAGTTGGACAAACCCAAAGCGCCAACGACGTCGCGGACTTCATAAGCGTCTCGACATCAGTTTTCGTTCTTGATCACGTCCGGGTCATCGACGGGAACGGTGCACCGGCGAAGGAAGACCAGGCAATCGTAGTTGCGAACGGCAAAATTCAGTCCATAGGCCCTGCTGTGTCTGCCCAAATTCCTGAAGGCGCGCAAAGAATCGACCGCCCTGGCTACACGGTCATCCCCGGCCTGGTTGGAATGCACGACCATCTGTACTACACCGATTCTTACGCAGTGCAAGTTGTCAATGGAAAGGTTGGCGAACCTGGGTTATTCATCGCCGAGATCCCCTACACGGCGCCACGACTCTATCTGGCGGCGGGCGTGACCACTATGCGTACGACCGGAAGCTTGGAGCCTTATACCGACTTGAAGGTCAAGAGCCGAATCGACACTAATTTAATGCCGGGACCCAGCATTGACGCCACGGCACCGTACCTGGAAGGCGCGCCTACGCGATTTGCGCAGATGCATGAACTGACCGGACCGGACGACGCGAAACGCATGGTGGACTACTGGGCGGCGGAAGGCATGACTTCGTTCAAAGCGTACATGAACATCACCCGCGAGGAGCTGGGGATAGCCATCCAGCAGGCGCACGCGCATAAGTTGAAACTCACAGGGCATCTGTGCTCCGTGACTTGGCCGGAAGCAGTCGCTCTCGGCATTGATGACTTGGAGCACGGCCCCGTCTTTTCTGATTCCGAGTTCGTAGAAGATAAGAAGGCGGACGTGTGCCCGCCGCATGGCAGCAGCAGCTGGGCCAAACAAGACGTGAACGGACCGCAGGTGCAAGCCCTGATCCGCAATCTCGTGTCCCATCATGTCGCGGTTACCTCAACGCTGCCGGTATTTGAATCCGGCGCGCTGGGGCGGCCTGCATTGCAGCAGCGCACGTTGGACGCGATGTCCGCAGAATCAGCGCAGAGCTACCTCATCGCTCGCGCAAGAGTGGCTTCGGATTCACCGATGGCCGCCCTAATGCGCAAGGAGATGGATTTTGAGATTGCCTTCGTCAAGGCGGGCGGGATGCTCCTAGCCGGCCCTGACCCAACTGGAAACGGTGGCGTATTGCCGGGCTTCGGTGATCAGCGGGAAATTGAGCTCCTCGTCGAAGCGGGCTTCACTCCCGTGGAAGCGATTCAGATCGCCACGGAGAATGGTGCCGCATATCTCGGCCAGCAAAATCGAATTGGAACCCTCGCGCCCGGCAAACAGGCAGATCTCGTTTTAATCAAAGGCGATCCCTCAAAACACCTTGACGACATCGAGAACGTCGAGACCGTGTTTAAGGCTGGGGTCGGCTACGATTCCAGGAAGTTAATCGATAGCGTGCGAGGACAGGTCGGAATCCGTTAGGCCAATCCATTCGAGGGCTGCCTACAACCACCGGCACTCTTCCGGGTGTGGTCGGCTACTCTTCCATAGCGTTGCACCTAGCTCAAAGATTCGGCTCGATGCCAATGCGATCATTGACAGCTGATCGAATCCGCTGCTTGCAGCCAAGGTAGCATTCAGTCGTCTGCAACGAAACATGCCCCAAGAGAAATTGGAGCCTGGTGCCCCAGCCCCTGCCCTGAGCGCAGTCGAAGGGTTCCGCGTAGGCGAAGGCGAGCTAACCTGGGATTGCCGAGTAATTCAAGATTTTCGGATGGTTCAAGGAATCCCCGGCCCAGGTTAGCGCCCCAAAACCAGAGAAGTGAAAACCGCAGACGTTATATGGGGCGCGAACCTGGGGCACCCGGCCAATGGTAAAAGTGTCAGGAAAAGGTGGTATTCTTCAGTCCTCAATAATTAAGGTGACCGGGCGTCTTTCGTTGGAGATTGCCGTGAATAAAGCCCACGCTGGCGAACAGAATCGGAATTCCGTGCACTCGCCTGAAGCCCACGCAAGCGCCTACGGCGCGCAGATGGCGAAGTATTTCACGATGAACCAACCGCCCTATGTTGCCATCGATTCTGCGGTTTCCGTCGTCCGGCCGCAAATGGCGATTACCCGGCTGATTGCACGAAGCGGCATCCCCGAGCGAACTGCATCCATCCCATCTGAAAAGGCTTACGTTGTTTCGGTTCATCTCAATCATGCGAATTCGGGGGAATGGGAACTTTGGACCGATGGCAAGCACACAAAGACGGGGGCATGGCCAGTGGGCGGAGTTGCAATGTGCGATCTGGAATCAAATTCGAGTATTCGAAATCCAGGCCCGATCGACTGGATCCACTACCACGTTCCGCGTGCAACCCTGGACTCCCTTACCGACGATGCCAGAATGCCCAGGGTTAAGCGTCTCCACTGCATTTATGGAACTCCCGACCCGGCCGTCTATCACCTGACGCAATTGATTCTGCCGTGCCTGAATAGGCCGGAGACGTTCTCTCAGTTGTTCATGGATTCTCTCACCAGGACGATTTGTTCACACCTTGTCGGGCAGTATGGTCAGACTCCTGAAGCTATTTCGCAGTTCAAAGGCGGTCTGGCACCGTGGCAAAGACGCCGCGTTGTGGAATTGTTCAGGGAGCACTTGGACGGCGAGGTAAAATTGGAAAGACTTGCCGAGGAATGTAGGCTTTCCGTCAGCCATTTTGCGCGATCATTCAGGAGATCGTTTGGGACCTCCGCACATCATTACCTGATTCTGCAGCGCGTTGAGATCGCGCAGGGCCTTTTATCGGAAACCAATAACCCGTTGGTGGAAATTGCGGCGCAG
>Ga0187847_10001470_pt1 | contig 21040 bp, 19 predicted proteins | sample June2016WEW_4_10_FD_132458 | JGI IMG/M metagenome (GOLD analysis project Ga0187847, IMG submission 132458) | Peatland microbial communities from SPRUCE experiment site at the Marcell Experimental Forest, Minnesota, USA - June2016WEW_4_10 | ecosystem: Environmental > Terrestrial > Soil >...
ACTGAACTGCTGCGCGCTGCGCTGCCGGCCGCGGCGCTGGCTTTGGCCGGGTGCAGCGGTGACACGCTGGACTCGCCGACGCTGACTTGGCGCGATCTGCAGGTGCATGTCGAATCGCGCAGCTATGGCCCGATCCCCGATACAAAAGAGCTGCTGGTATTCGTGAATCGAAATCGAGTGCTGCCGGCCTGGGATTGCCGCGTCGACCTGCGCACCTCGGATCAGGATCCCTGGAAACAGGCGATCGAAGACGGCCATGTGGGCGTCTACCGGCGCGCAGCCAAGGTCGATGCCGGTGAGCATTCCGTCGTGCAGGTGTGGATTCGCACCGAAGGCAGCGAGACGGTGCTGCGCATCCCCTTGAAGTGATCGGCGCTTCAGGCGTCCGGCGCGCGCGACGGGAGCGTCAGCGTGAGGGCGACGTTGGCGAAGTAGGCCATGAATCCCACCGCCATGACCGTGCCCGAAACTGCGACCAAACCGCCGTACCAACGATGCACCGCGCGCAAAGCCTCGCCATCGTGGAACATCAGGTAGCCTTCCCAAATCCCGAACGTCATTTGCACTGCGTAAAAGCTGAACACGCCGAGCGTCATCCACCAGAATGAATGCTTGACGAGGCGCAACGAATAGATCGGCCGGCCGCACAAGATCGGCAATAAATAGTAGGTCACGGTCATGACCGACATCACGACGCCGCCGACGAGATTGATGTGCGCATGCGCAAGCGGGTCGATCATGTGCCCCGGACCGCCGAACGGGCTGCCGATCGAATCGAGCCAGGCTCTAATCGGCGGCAGCACCTGCAGCATGCCGTGGATCGTGCCGATCAGCAGCGCGGTCGCGGAGACAGCCAGGAACTTGACCAGGCTACGATGGTAGGCGCCATCGGCGGGAAGCACGTTGGACATAGGGTGTGGAAATCGATGGGTCCGCCGCCCCTTCTGGCCGGCAATTCAAGAAACCCTAGACGGTGTGGAATCCGAGGCTCGCCGCAGTGCGAGCCGTCAAGGCGAAACCTGCAGTGGGCTACGGTCGAAGCGGTCCCAAAGGCTCGCTTATTTCTCGATGAGCCGCTTCATTCCGGCGTTGAACAGCGCGGTCGACGCGAGGATGCCGCCAACGAACAGAACTACCGGAATCAATAAATAGCCGACGTTCATCTGCCACTCCTTTGTATCAATACAGTGATTATTTTTAAGACTACCACGGGGCCCGAAGCATCGCAAAGCGTGCCTAATTAGAGCACTGCTCGAGGCGGCTTCAAGTGCAATATGACGCCACCGGGCTCGCGCGCGAGCACCTCGATTTGCGCGCCCATCTGCGCAAAATTGAACGCGAGCGGGCGGTTATCGACGCTGTCGCCGAGAATCACGTATGAGACGCCGCGCATCATCGCGAGTTGGCTCTGCGGATCGCTCGCGGCCGGAGGCAGCGGCAGGCCGTCGCATTTGCATGCGATCGAGGTGCGTGCGGGCCATGAGCTCGCGACGAGGATCGGTGCGGCGGCGAGTGCGGCGCCGAGCGGCGCCGCCGGCGGCGCGGCGCCTGCAGCCGGTGCCGTGGATCCCGCCGCCGCTGCAGGGGCCTCCGTGGCGCGCAATGTGCTGATGCCGTCGGCGAAGTCGCGGATCAACTGATCCTCGGCGGAAAAACGCAGGTTGCGCGCAGCCTCGAAATCGCCGCGGTTCGTGCGCATGAACGCCGTGCAGACCAGCAGCAGAATCAGCCAGAGCCAGCCGCGCTGGATCATGAGTCCACGGCCCGCGAGCGGCGCGCAAGCGCGCAGCAGCCACGGCAGGCCTCCATAGAGCAGCAGCGCAAACAGCAGCAGCGCCCAGATTCGATCCGCGGCAAGCGCGCCGAAGGGCAACGCCAACAGCAGGCTGCCGCCGGTCAAATCGGCGAACAAGCGCCGGCGTTCGTGCACGGCGACCGCCACGGCGACTGCGATCAGCGCAGCGCCCGCAACCCAATCCGCACCCGGCAACGCAAGCTCGGCGCCATTGCTGTTGAAAATTGCCGCGGCCGCGGGCAGCGGGTTTTGCAACCAGCCGATGCCGGCCCACCCCATGCGCATCGCAAGCGCGACCGCGACCACGACCGGAATGCCGATCAGAAAATACTCACGCGGTCGCTGATCCCGCGGCGCCTGCGACCAGGTATAAATGAGCATCGCTGGGTAAGCGAGACCCGCCGGATGAAAACTGACGGCGGCCGCGCAAGCCAACAACTGGAAAAAGAACCAACCGCCGATCGTGCCTTTTTCTGCGACGACTTTTTCGTTGATCCACGTCGCGGCGCCGCAGAGCGCGAGCAAGAATGGCGCCGCGGACAGCGCGTTGATGCCCTCGACCGTGAGCGGAGCGATCAGCAGCAGGCCGGTCGCGAGCAGCGCGGCTTCATCCTGATCGCCGCGCCGGCGCCAGCGATAGAGCGCGATTGCCGCAGCGCCCATCGCGAGCAGCGTCAACAGCTTCGCGGCAAGCACCTCACCGGGCCATAGGAATCCCAGCGGCAGAAACAGGATCACGCGAATATCGGGCGCGCCGAGCGTGAACGCAGCACTCGCGACCGCATCGCCGATTGACCAGGCGACGAGCAGCGCCTTGGCTCCCTCTTCGCTGAGTCCGTAAGGATCGGTGCGCAACACGATGCCGACCAACACGGCCCACGGCAACAGCACCAACGCGCTTCGCGAGCTTGCCAGCATATCCCCCAATTTCATGCGCTAGGCCTTGCCGGTTTTGCCGGCCTTGCCGGGGTCGTAACAATTCATCACGGCCTCGAATTCGCTGGCCTGGCCGAACTGTCCGCGATGAAAGATGAACTGTTTGCGTGCTCCGCCATCGCTGATTCCGGTCAGGCCGAAGCTGCGGCCCGATCGATCGCGGAACAATTTCAGGTCCTGCCGGAGCCGGATGATCTCACCGCTCTTGAGCATCAAGTCGGCCGCGGCAGGGCGGATCTCGATCGCGACCGGCGCCGAGGGCAGCCACATGAGCCGCGTCGTGAGGATTCGATTGGAGCCGGCGAACAAGAAGAAGCAGGCGAGAAAGCCGAGCAGGTACGCGACCGGCACCTTGTCGTCGTAAAAGCTACCGATCGCAAAAAATGCGAGCGCGGTGACCGTGGGCACGTAGAGCAGGGCATCCCAAAACAGGCCGCGGTAGTCGCGACGCAATGTGTAGCGTGTTCCGTTGTCCAATTGTCACACCCTGGGTTCAGAGCCCAGTTTGGATCGCATCTTCGAGTTCGCCGTAGAGCATCGAGCCCGCCTGTCGAAAGCGTACGACGCCCTTGCGGTCGATGACGAAAGTCCACGGATCACCCGGTACGCCGAATGCCTTGTAGGCTCCGGGATTGTCGTATTGATCCATGTGAATGAAAATCATCCGGTCCTGGTATTTGTCGAGCAGCGACTTGATCATCTGCAGTTGCCGGTCGCAGGGCGTGCAATGTGCCGGCGTCGCAAATTCCAACAAAATAGGCTTGCCGCTCGCGAGTGCTTGATCGACCGAGTACTGATACATGCGCGGATCGGGCTGGCGATAGGTCGTGATGCGCGATACGTCGCCCCCGACGTCGGCGAGTGTGTTGGTGCGCACGCGCGGCGCCGCCTCGCCCTGCTTGAGCGCCAAAGAGGCGTAGTAAGACTGCTGGGCCCCGCGGTCGCAACCACAGAGCATCAACAATACGAAGGCCGCCGCCGCCGGCGCGCACCTGAGGTTCATGACGAATAGCCTTGACCCGTTCTGTAGATGTTGTAGCCCCAGATGATGTTGGCGATCAACACCAGCATGCCGAATGAGCCGACGCCCGCCATCAGATGCGAGACGGTGCGTTCGACATGCTCGCTCGGATCGTAGCCGCCGATGATACCCGCGAGCGTGAACAAGCCGACCATGCCCACGAGCCCGACGTTGTGCATCCAGAAATGCAGCTTGACGAGCGGCAGACTGTAAATGGGGCGATTGACGAGGCGCGGAATGAAATAATAAATCGAGCCGAAGATCGCCATCTCGACCCAGCCCAGAAGATTGATGTGTCCATGGGCGAGCAATATCAGATGCCCGTGCGGAGCCGTGTCGACATACATGCGCAGCACCGGGATGCCGCCCATGATGGCCCCCCAGGAGAAGCCGATGATCGCGTAGACGATGCAGGCGTAAACGAACAGCAGCGTGAAGCGCGTGTATTCGGGGTCATTGATCCCCGGTCGCGCCAGTGTGGTCTCGGTCATGCTATCGATCCTCGTTGTGCGCGGGCGCCGCTGATGCTGCAGAAGCCGCGGGTGCAGCCTCCTCGCGGACATCCTTGTATTGCGTCTTCCAGGTCGACGGCGCCCAAATTTTCACCATCTCATCGATGAAGCCGGAATGGCCTTCGCTCGGCATCCGCGCATCGGGCGATCCTTGCGTGGCCTTCAACTCCGACAAAAACACCGCGAGCACCCGCAGGTCCTGTTCGGGCAAGCGCGCCACATAGTCTGCGCCCTTGTCTGCGCCATGATCCATCGTCGCCGCGCCGTAAGTGGACTCGGGCTGATGCAGGAACGCAGTCAGATACTCGGGCGTGCGGCGGGAGCCGATGCCGTCCAAGCTCACGCCGTTGTTCGTGCCGTTGCGCACCGCGCGGTGACAATTCGTGCAGCCGAGATCGCGAAATCGCTCCGACCCCTTGAGTCCATCCGGCGAAAAGTCGAAATGCGTCGTCTGCACGTACATCTTTTGATTGGACCGCGCACGATAGATTTCCATGCCGATGAAACTCATCACGGCCAACAGTACGAAGGCTGCCGCGATGCCGAAGAGAATTTTTTCGCCCAATCGCAAGCCACTGGTCTTCATCGTGGCGATGGCAAACCTCCAGGTAGGCGACCGTGCTCGGTCGCCTTGCCATTATGCGCCATTATGCGCCGCGTCTCGATTCGATCGGCTTGCTAGGGTCCGGTCATTTCACTGGTTGGTTACAGGAACGATCGAATTCCCGGCCGTCGTCGGCGGCGCCGTTGCGAGGAACGTCGCAAGATTGTTGATATCTTCATCGGTGAGACCCGCCGCCATCTTGCGCATCATCCCGTAGGGATCGTTCGCGCGGCTGCCGTCACGCCACGAGGTCAATTGGGTCACGAGGTACGTGTATTTCTGCTGACCGATCACCGGAAACACCGGCGCGGCGCCGCGGCCGTTGTAGCCGTGGCAGGATTGACAGGCCGAGACCTTGCCCCATACGCCGTACTTGACGATCGATTGTCCGAGGTAGCGTTCGCCGATCACAGTGCCGGCTTCCTTGAGCGCCTTGAGATCCGACAGATCGGGCGGCCCGCCGAGCGTATTGACGTAGCCCGCGACATCGCGCCGCTCCTGCTCGGTCAAGCCCATCGCAAACACCGGCATCACGGCGCCCGCGCCGCCGGGCGTGCGCCGGCCGTTGGCGAGATCGTCAAGTTCCTTGACGACATAGGGATATCCGATCCCCGCGAGACGGGGAGCACCCATCGCGTCGAGTCCCCAGCCGCCGGCGCCATGACAAGTCATGCAGGCCGGTACCGTGTCGCCTTTGCCCTCATTGAAGATCTTCTTGCCGTTGTCGATGTTGGCCCCCGGGTAGCCTTCGTCTTCCGCGTGCGCGAGCACACCGAAACCGCCAAACATCACAACGCCTGTCAGCAACGAACTGATCAGAGGCCGACCGAGGAATGCACGCATTAAAATACCCCCTCTTTATCATATGGCAACGTGGCTGGAATCCATCGCCGCCGACTCATGCGCTGGCTCGCAGCGCGATCCAATCCCTGCGAGATCGGTTCATCGCCGCGCTCGTAGCCGCAAATTACCGCATCCCGGAATTTTCAGGAACTCTACTACGGATGCACGCTCATATCCATAGTCCGCGAACTTACCCGCGACGCGTCGCTCGCAGCGGCGCAAGCTCGGTGCTAACCTCGCGCGCAACGTCAGTGAACCGCAGCGCCGAGAAGCAAACCCCATGCTCGAAACCCTTGGATTTATAGCGTTTATACTCGCGATCGTGTTCGTCATGTTCATGTCGCCGAAACGCAGCGACGATGAGCCGAATCAATCGCCGAAAGCTTCGGATGAGAACAAGAAAGATTCCGATTCAGCCGATAAGTAATTGAACGCGCGCGCGACACGCTCAAGCGTCGGGCGCGCGCAATCCAAGCTGATTGAGTATCCCGAGCGCGGCCTCGCGTCCTTCGAACACGGCCGTGACCACGAGATCGGATCCGCGCACCATGTCTCCACCCGCGAATACTTTTGGATTCGTGGTCTGAAAACGGCGTTCCGGTGCGGCCGAGACACGCACGCGGCCATTGCGGTGCAACGCAATTTGCTGCCGCGCGAACCAGTCGGGGGGACTCGGAAGAAATCCGAACGCGATGATCACGGCATCTGCCGCGATCGTCTCTTCGGTGCCCGGCACCGCTTCGGGCACGCGCCGGCCGCGCGCATCCGGCGCTCCTAAACGCGTCTCGACGAGTTTGACGCCCTGCACGCTGTCGGCGCCGACGATTTCGATGGGCTGGCGATTGAACAAGAAGTTCACGCCCTCCTCCTTGCTGTTCTTGTAGTCGCGCCGCGAGCCCGGCATGTTGTCCTCGTCGCGCCGATAGGTGCAGGTCACGCTCTCGGCGCCCTGGCGTATCGCCGTGCGATTGCAATCCATCGCCGTATCGCCGCCGCCCAAGACGACGACGCGCTTGGCGCGCATGTCGATGAAGCGCGCGGGATCTTTCCCGAGACCGAGTTCCCGATCGATGTTCGAAATCAAATACGGCAAGGCCTCGTAGACGCCCGGCAAATCCTCACCCGCGAATCCGCCCTTGACGTAGGAGTAGGTGCCCATGCCGAGGAACACCGCATCGAACTCTTCGACCAAGCGCTCGAACGCGACATCGCGGCCGACCTCGACGCCCAAACGAAATTCGACGCCCATGCCTTCCATGATTTCGCGACGCTTCTCGACAACCTCCTTCTCGAGCTTGAACGGCGGAATGCCGAAGGTCAGCAGCCCGCCGATCTTCGGATAGCGATCGAACACGACCGCAGAGACGCCGTTGCGCGCGAGCACATCGGCACAGCCCAAACCCGCAGGTCCCGCGCCGACGATCGCTACGCGCTTGGCCGTAGGCCGAACGTGCGACATGTCGGGCTTCCAGCCGAGCTTGAACGCCTCATCGGTGATGTATTTCTCGATCGACCCGATGCTGACTGCGCCGAGGCCGTCATTGAGCGTGCAGGCGCCCTCGCAGAGCCGGTCCTGCGGACAGATGCGTCCGCACATCTCCGGCAGCGAATTGGTTTGATGCGACAATTCCGCGGCCTCGAACAACTTGCCCGCAGCCACGAGCGCGAGCCAGTTCGGTATGTAATTGTGGACCGGACATTTCCATTCGCAGAACGGATTACCGCAGGACAGGCAGCGTCCCGCCTGCTGCTTGGCATCATCGGGGCTGTAGGGCGCGTAGATTTCCCGGAACTCGGCGATCCGCGCCTCGAGGCCGAGCTTGTCCGGATCCTTGCGCGGAAATTCTAGAAACTGCAAATTTTTGTCGGCCATGGGCGTGTTCTCGCGTCAGGCTGCGCGCCGCAGATTTTCGAGCAGCGATCCGATCGCAGCGGCTTTCGGTTTGACGACCCAAAACTTGCCGATATAGGTCCGGAAGTCATTGAGCAGCGCGGTGCCCCAAACGCTGCCCGTGGCCGCGACATGCTGTTCGATGAGGCCGCGCAAATGCTGCACGTGAGTTCCCATGCCCTCGGGCGACACGCGATGGATGTCGATGAGTTCATGGTTGTAGCGGTCGACGAAATCGCGCTCCATGTCGAGTACGTAGGCGAACCCGCCGGTGAACCCCGCGCCGAAATTGACGCCGGTGCGTCCCAGCACGCAGACGACGCCGCCGGTCATGTACTCGCAGCAATGATCGCCCGCGCCTTCGAGAACCGCGAGCGCTCCGGAGTTGCGCACGGCGAAGCGCTCGCCCGCGACGCCGGCCGCATAGAACTCGCCGCCCGTGGCGCCGTACAGGCAGGTGTTGCCCATGATCACCGTATCGCGCGCGATGAAGGTCGAGCGCGCCGGCGGCTTGACGACGATCATGCCGCCCGCCATGCCCTTGCCGACGTAATCGTTGGCTTCGCCCTCGAGGTGCAGATGCAGGCCGCCGGCATTCCATACGCCGAAGCTCTGGCCGATCGAGCCCTTGAGATTGACGACGATCGGCGCGTCCTTCATTCCATGGTTGCCCCAACGCTTGGCGATCTCGCCCGAGATGCGCGCGCCGATCGAACGGTGGAAATTGCTGACCGGGTAGCTGAACTTGCCGCCCGACTTGGTTGCGATCGCCTCCTGCATGTCCATGAACATTTTTTCGGCGAGCGCGCCCTTGTCGAACGGCGCGTTATGCGGCGCGACGCAAAACTGCGGCTTGTCCGACACCAGGCCGCTGTTGGCGAGCAGCGGCTTCAAATTGAGCTTGCGCTGTTTCGAGGTCTCGCCGGGCAACACCTCGAGCAATTCCGTGTGGCCGATCAACTCTTCGATGCTGCGCACGCCGATCGCGGCCATGATTTCGCGGCACTCCTCGGCGACGAACTTGAAATAGTTCATGACCATCTCGGGCAGGCCGATGAAATATTTGGTACGCAACACGTTGTGCTGCGTGGCGACGCCGGTTGCACAATTGTTGAGGTGACAGATCCTGAGGTACTTGCAGCCCAGAGCGACCATGGGCGCGGTGCCGAATCCGAAACTCTCGGCGCCGATGATCGCCGCCTTGATGACGTCGAGCCCGGTCTTCAAGCCGCCGTCGGTTTGCAGGCGCACGCGATGGCGCAGCTCGTTGGCGCGCAGAGTCTGATGCGTCTCGGCGAGCCCCAGTTCCCAGGGCGTGCCGGCATATTTGATCGAGGACAGCGGACTCGCGCCCGTGCCGCCATCATAGCCGCTGATCGTGATCAGATCCGCATACGCCTTGGCGACGCCGGCCGCGACCGTGCCGACGCCGGGCTCGGCCACGAGCTTGACCGAGACCAGCGCGCGCGGATTGACCTGCTTCAGATCGAATATCAGCTGCGCGAGGTCCTCGATCGAGTAGATATCGTGATGCGGCGGCGGCGAAATCAGTCCGACGCCCGGACGCGCGAAGCGCAGACGCGCGATCATCTCGTTGACCTTGTGCCCCGGAAGCTGGCCGCCCTCGCCGGGCTTCGCACCCTGCGCAATCTTGATCTGCAGCACCTCGGCGTTGATCAGATATTCGGGGGTGACGCCGAAGCGCCCCGAGGCGACCTGCTTGATCTTCGAATTCTTCTCGGTCTTGTATCGGATCGGGTCTTCTCCGCCCTCACCCGAGTTCGAGCGCGCACCGAGGCGATTCATCGCGATCGCGAGCGACTCGTGCGCCTCCGGCGACAGCGCTCCCAAGGACATGCCGGCGCTGTCGAAGCGCGCGAGTATCGCGGCGGCCGGCTCGACCTGATCGAGCGGGATCGGCGCGTGATTCGGCGTCAATTTGAGCAGGTCGCGGATGCAGGAGACCGGCCGATCGTTGACCAAGCTCGCGTACTGCCGATAGATCTCGTAGTCGCCGCTCATGACGGCCGCCTGCAACGTCGCGATCACATCCGGGTTGTACATGTGGTACTCGCCGTTGTGCATGTACTTGAGCAAGCCGCCCTGCTCGACGCCCTCCATCGGATTCCAGGCACGCGCCGCGAGATAGTCGGCGTCGCGCTTTAGATCGTCGAAATCCGCGCCGGCGATGCGGCTATCCGATCCCTCGAAGCACAGTTCGACCACCTCATCGGCGAGACCGACGATCTCGAAGAGCTGCGCGCTGCGGTAGCTCGCGATCGTCGAGATCCCCATTTTTGACATGATCTTGAACAATCCCTTGCGGATGCCGCGCCGGTAGCTGCGACCGAGTTCGAGCCGCGTGTCGGACTCCATGTTGAGTGCGCCCTTGCGCATCAGATCGAACAGCGTCTGATACGCGAGATACGGATAGACCGCCGTCGCGCCATAGCCGATCAAGCACGCGAAATGATGCGAATCGCGCGCGGTTCCCGTCTCGACCAGGATGTTGCACTTGCAGCGCAGTCCCGTGATCACGAGCCGCCGATGCACGGCGCCGGTCGCGAGCAGCGCATGGATCGGTATCTTCCCCTTGACCAGATACCGGTCGGACAACAACAGCACGAGCTTGCCGGCGCGCACCGCGGCCTCGGCCTGGTCGCAAACGGCCAGAATCGCCGACTTCAGATCGAGCTTCTCATCGTACTGCAGGCTGATGAACTCGTTCGGCACGCCGGAATCCGCGAGGCTCACGATCTGGCGCAACTTGCGCTGCGAGAGGATCGGCGAAGAGAGCACGATCTGTTCGGCATGCTGTGGAGCCGGCACGAAGATGTTGCACTCGGGTCCGATCTGCGTCTGCAGCGACATCACGATGCTCTCGCGCAGCGAGTCGATCGGCGGGTTCGTCACCTGCGCAAACTGCTGACGGAAATAATCGTAAAGAGAACGCACTCTCTTGGAAAGCACCGGCATCGGCGTATCGTCGCCCATCGACCCGACCGCCTCGCTCTCGTCTTCGGCGAGCACCCGGATGATCTCGTCGCGCTCCTCGGCGGAGACGTTGAACATCTTCTGGAACAGCGCCAAGGTGTCTCGGTCGAACGGCTCCGCGGCGAGCCGCGGATCGATGAGGTCGGTCTGCAGGTATCGCACGCCTTTCTTCAGCCAGGACTTGTACGGATGCCGGCTCTTCAGCAGATCGTCGACCCGCTTGGTGTCCATGAGCTCGCCCGTATGCAGGTCTAGCGCGATGAATTCGCCGGGCCCGAGCTTGCCCTTCTTGACGACGTCCTCGTCGAGATAATCCCAGACGCCGGCCTCCGAGGCGACCGTGATGTGGCGGTTCTTGGTGATGACCCAGCGCGCCGGCCGCAGACCGTTGCGATCCAAGGTGCAGCAGGCATAGCGGCCGTCGGTGAGTACGATGCCAGCGGGCCCGTCCCAGGGCTCCATGTGGGTCGCATAGTATTCGTAGAAGGCCTTGAGGTCGGGATCGATCATGTCGACCGATTGCCATGCCGGCGGCACGAGCATGCGCATCGCATGCATCGGATCGAGGCCGCCGATGAGCAGCAACTCGAGCATGTTGTCGAGCGACTGTGAATCGGACCCGCTCAAGGACACGACGGGCAGGATGTCGGAAAGATCGGGCAGCACGGGCGAGCGAAACAGCGGCCCGCGCGCGACGGCCCAGCTGCGATTGCCCTGGACCGTGTTGATTTCACCGTTGTGGGCGAGGTAGCGATACGGATGCGCGAGCCGCCATTGCGGCAGCGTGTTGGTCGAGAAGCGCTGATGGAACACCACGACCGACGCCTCCATGCGCGGATCCTTGAGGTCCGGATAGAATTGAGCGAGATACTGCGGCATGACCATGCCCTTGTAGACGATCGTGCTCGCCGACAGCGACGGGATATAGAACGCCGCATCGTCCGCTTCCAACTGCTTTTCGGTGCGCCGTCGCGCAAGATAGAGCTTGCGATTGAACGTCGCCTCGTCGATGTCCGCGGGTGAATTGACGAACACCTGCTCGATCAACGGCAGGCTCTTGAGGGCTTGCTCGCCGCAAGCCTCCGGGTCGGTCGGAACGATGCGAAAGCCCGCGACGCTGAGTTTTTCGCGCTCGAGCTGCTGGGTTAGCGCGCGCCGTGCGGCCCCCGCCTTCTCGGGATCGCGGTGCAAGAAGACGAGGCCGGCGCCGAATTGGGGCGTCAACGCGAAACCCGCCTTCGCGGCGGCGGCGCGCAAGAACCCCACGGGCATCTTGATCAGCAGACCGCAGCCGTCACCGGTCTTGCCGTCGGCCGCGACGGCACCGCGGTGCGTCAGACGATTGAGCGAGCTCATCGCGGTTTGCACGAGCCAGTGACTCGGCTTGTCGTCGAGGTTCGCGATCAATCCAAAGCCGCAGGAATCCTTCTCATAGCCGCGGCGATATAAACCCCAATCCAGCGCTCGCGGATCCGCCGCCGCGCCCTCGCCTGCCTGATCATTCGCGAATGTCGTGCCCATGATGCCCCGAGCCTTACAGCCGAAGCCATAAAGATGTTTTGAAACAAGTACTTAAATCGGTTCTTGGCGCGCGCCGCGAAGCTCAGCGCCGGGCGGGGTAAACGCAGCTGCGCGTGCCACTACATGCTGGTCATAATACCTAGCCCGCGATGACCGTCAATCGCAATTCGGACGCACGAGGCTTGCCCCTATACTCTTAAGGCCGTGACCGATCCTGCGCCGAAACCTCCGATCGCCGATATACGACCCCATCTGCTGCAATCGCCGCACGGCGAGCGCATCGATCCTTATTACTGGCTGCGCGACGACGAACGGCGCGACCCAGAGGTGCTCGCCTACCTTCAGGCCGAGAACGCCTATTTCGAGGCCGAGTTCAGCACCGCGAAGCCGCTCGAGAACACGTTGTTCGACGAAATTGTCGCGCGGCTCAAGCAAGATGATGCCTCGGTGCCGTATCGAAAGAACGGATTTTGGTACTACACGCGCTTCGAGGTCGGCAAGGAGCATCCGATCTTCGCACGCCGCGCGGATCTCGGCGGTGGCGGCGAATCGCCGGAGGAAATCCTGCTCGACGCCAACCAGTTGAGCGCCGGTCACGATTATTACCAAATCGGCTCCCTCGCGGTCTCGCCGAACTCCCGCATGTTGGCGTTCTGCGAAGACATCGTCGGCCGCCGCGAATACCGGCTACGCTTCAAGGACTTGTCGACCGGCCTGATCGACCCGGTTGCGATTGAGCGCGTCGAGGCGGATCTCGCCTGGGCCAACGACAACTGCCAACTCTTCTATGTAGAGAAGGATCCGGAAACATTGCTTGGGATCAGCGTCAAGAAGCACCGGCTCGGCACTGACCCGGCCGCGGATAGGCTGGTCTTTGGCCAGACCGACCTGAGCTTTTATACCAACGTGTCGAAATCGAAGTCCGAGCGCTACATTTTCATCCAGATGGAGAGCACCGTGGCCTCGGAATGGCGGTACGCAGACGCCGATGACCCGGCGCTAGAATTCAAGGTCTTTTTGGCGCACGAGCGCGACCATGAGTATCAGATCGAGCACCTCCAGGATCGCTTCATCGTGCGCAGCAATTGGCGCGCCAAGAATTTTCGCCTGATGCAAGCGCCGATCGGCGCGAATTCCGATCGCGACACCTGGGGGGAACTCGTCCCTCACGACGAGGCAACGTTCCTCGAAGATTTCGACGTGTTCGAGGCGTTCATCGCACTGTCGGTGCGCACCGAGGGTTTGCGCAAGATCCGCATCGAGCCGCTCGAAGGGCCCGACGCCCCGCGCGCCGCGCCGTTCTACATCGCGAGCGGCGAGCCCGCCTATTCGATGTCGATTTCGGTCAACCCGCAGCTCACGACCGATATTGTCCGCTACACCTATTCCTCGTTGACGACGCCGACGACGGTTTACGACTACAGCGTGCGCACGCGCGATCAGGTGCTCATGAAGCGCGATCCGGTTCTCGGCGATTTCGATCCCGCAAACTACCGCACCGAGTTCCTGTTCGCCCCGGCGCGCGACGGCGCGCGCATTCCGGTGTCCTTGGTGTATCGCCGCGATACCCCGCTCGACGGCAGCGCGCCGCTGCTGCAATACGGCTATGGCGCCTACGGGTTGTCGATGAATCCGAGTTTTTCCTCGTCGCGTCTTTCGTTGCTCGACCGCGGCTTCGTTTACGCGATCGCGCATGTGCGCGGCGGCCAGGAATTGGGGCGGGCGTGGTATGACGCCGGGCGGCTCGGTCAAAAGATGCACAGCTTCACCGACTTCATCGATGTCACGCGCCACCTGCTGCGCGGGCGTTATGCGGCCGAGGACGCGGTATTCGCGATGGGCGGCAGTGCCGGCGGCCTGCTCGTGGGCGCGGTTGCAAATCTCGCGCCGCTGGAATATCGCGGCATCGTTGCGCAGGTGCCGTTCGTCGATGTGCTCACGACGATGCTGGACGACAGCATCCCGCTGACGACCAACGAGTACGACGAGTGGGGCGATCCGCTCGATGCGGCCTGCTATCGGACCATGCTGTCCTACTCTCCGTACGACAACGTGCGCGCTCAAGCCTATCCCGCGATGCTGGTCACGACGGGGCTTTGGGATAGCCAAGTTCAGTACTACGAGCCCGCGAAGTGGGTCGCGAAACTGCGCGCTCTGAAAACCGACCGGAACCGGCTGTTACTGCATACCGATATGGAAGCCGGCCATGGCGGGAAGTCAGGCCGATTCCAGCGCTATCGAGAGATCGCGACCGAATACGCGTTCATCCTGAGCCAATTGGCGATTCCGCCCTAACGCCGGGTGCTCGCGCAAGAAGTCCCCGGCCAAGCGCGCGGCGCGGGCGACGCGTGCATCGATGCCCTGGATCGCGAGCCGACCGTCGCCGCGTCGCACCAACATGGCCGCCTGACTGCTGCCGCGCGGCACCCACATCGTGATGATCTTGGATTGCATGATCCAAGACGAAGCAAACTGCGTGCCACGGCGCAATGTTCAATCAATTCAATTGCGTACCAACCAGCGGGCGGCCCTCGAACTGACAATTTTTGTCAGTGATGGCGTGCTTTGGGCAGGATCACGCAGGCGGCGGCTTGGGCCTTGAGCGTCTTGCAGATCGAGAGCGCGGCCGCATGCGAAAGACCTGTGACTTGCAGACGATAAAGCGCAGGCGCGCCGGGGCTGCTCGGTTTGACGGTCGGCGTCAAGCCCTTGAGTGCCGAAGGAAACTTCTTTTCGAGCAGCGTCCAGTGATGGTTGGCGGCCGCGGTACCGGTCTTGTAGGCGCCCAACTGAATCGTGTAACCGCCGCTCGCGACGCCGGCCTTAGCCGTGGTCTTGGGCGCGGGCTTAGCAGAGGTCCTGGCCGCCGGTGCTGCCCCAGCGTGGGGCGCCGGCACCGTGGGCTTCGTCTTCGGAGCCGTCGCAGCGCTGGCCGGGGCCGCGCCGCCGGGGGCGGTTGCGCCCGGTGCGGCTTCGGTCGCCGGTGCCGTGGATGGCGCCTGCGCGAGTGAGAAGTTCTCGACCCGGATCCGCGCTTCCTCGGTCCATTTGCCTTCCGGATATTGCTTCAGGAACGCCTGATAGGCATCGGGCGTGTCGGCATCGCGGGCTTTTTGCCAGTCACGCTCCTCGTAGAGTTCCTTGAGACGGGCCTGCGCCTGGGCTGTAAACGAACCGCTGGGATATTTCTTGACGAACAGCTCGTAGGAATCGGTATTGTTCGACGCGCGCGCCTTTTCCCAATCGCTCTGTTCGCGGCTACAGCCGGCAACGCCTAAGCTCAAGGCCAGGGCGAGCGCCGCGACCGTTATCTTGATATCCATGTTGAGTCCCACGAGGTGTCGTTTGATTGCTTATTCTACTTCGGTTTGCGCTGTCTGTCGGCGCCGCCAAGCTCGTCACATCATGCCCGGCCCCGAATAAGGTAAAAAAAGCGCGATGACTGAAGAAATCAAAAATCCGCCTGCCGCAACCGCGGCGGCCGGCAAGCGGCGCTTTTTGGACCGCTCGGCGTCGACCCCGACCGTGATCGGCGCGGGTTCCGTATTCATCGGCAATATGCGGGGATTCGGCCCGTTCGTGATATCGGGCGCGGTGCAGGGCGACGGTGAGCTGCTCGGCGATTTGAGCCTCGCAGTCGGCGCGACCTGGCTCGGCAACATCCGCGCGCAGCGCGCGATCGTCGCCGGCCAGATCGTCGGCAGCCTCGAAGTCGAGGACAAGCTCGAGATCGGCCGCACGGCGGTGATCCGCGGCCGCGTCAGCGCGCGCACCGTGGCAATCGCCCAGGGTGCGATCGTCGATGGCGATATCGATGTCACGTCCGGGGACCCGGTCGTGCAATTCGAAGAAAAACGCGACAGGTAGCGGTCCGGTTCCGGTTCCCGCATCCTAAGACCCAATGAGAGACTTCGACGTCATCGTGGTTGGCGGCGGCATCCATGGGGCCGGCGTGCTGCAGGCGGCCGTCGCGGCCGGCCATCGCGCGCTGCTGATCGAACAGCATGCGATCGCGAGCGGCACCTCGAGCCGCTCGAGCAAATTGATTCATGGCGGCCTGCGCTATCTGGAGTCCGGCCAGTTCTCGCTGGTGCGCGAGAGCCTGCGGGAACGCGCGATACATCTGCGCATCGCGCCGAGCCTCGTCGAACTCAAGCCGTTCTTCATTCCCGTCTACAAAGACACTCGGCGGCGGCCTTGGGAATTGAAGGTCGGCCTGTTTCTCTATGCGCTGCTCGGCGGCTTCGATGCAAGCACGCGCTTCGGCGCCGTGCCCAAGGCGCAGTGGGCATCGCTCGACGGGCTCGACACACTGAACCTCGATGCGGTGATTCGCTATCACGACGCGCAGACCGACGATGCGAGCTTGACGCGCGCGGTCGTGCAATCGGCGCGCGCTCTCGGCGGCGAAGTCGCGATGCCCGCGAATTTCATCGAGGCAAAACTCGACGAGGACGGCGTTACGGTCGTCTACGAGGAAGCTGGCGCACGCACCGAGCGCCGCGCACGTGTGCTCGTGAATGCGGCGGGTCCATGGGCCGCCGCGGTCAGTCGCGCCGTGCATCCCGCGATATCGATTCCGGCGATCGATCTGGTCCAGGGTACGCACATCGTCGTGCCTTTCGCAGTCACTGCCGGCATTTATTACGTCGAAAGTCCCGCGGACGGCCGCGCGGTCTTCCTGATGCCATGGCACGGCGCAACCATGATCGGCACGACCGAAACGCCGTACCAGGGCGATCCGGACCGCGTGCACCCGCTGCCGGCCGAGGAGGAATATCTGCTCGACGTGGCGCGCCGCTACTTTCCGGCGCTTCGCTACCTCACGCGCGATTCGATCATCGAGCGGTTTGCGGGCCTGCGCGTATTGCCGGCTGCGAGCGAGGCGGCCTTCGGCCGCTCGCGCGAAACCATCTTCACGACCGATCGTAATCGAAAGCCGCGCGTGCTCGGCATCTTCGGCGGCAAGTTGACCGGATGGCGCGCCGCGGCAGCCCATGTGCTCAACCGTATCGGTCCCTCATTGCCAAAACCGCAGAGGGTCGCCGCGACCAAGGATTTGATTTTGAGGAGTAGCACGTGATCAACAACAGCAAGATACTCGTGGGCGTAAGTTTGACGCTCATCGCGTCGGCGGCGCTCGCCGACGGCGACTATTTCAGCCCGACCGACGAGCGGGTCGCGCTCTCGCTCGGCGTCGTCCACCTGTCGTCGGCGACATCGATGCGAGTGGACAACAGCGCCGGCACCGCCGGCACGACGTTCAACGGCGAGAGCGATCTCGGCCTCGACAGCTCCGATGTCGAACCGAAATTCGAAGCCGCGGTGCGCACCGGCGGCACGACGCGGCTGTTCTTCGATTACTTCTCGCTCGATCGCAGCGACACCAAAGTGCTCGCCTCCGGGCCTGCCGCATACGGCGATGTCGTGCTGCTTGCAGGTGATCCGGTGCAAACGGACTTGAACCTGCGGGTGTTCGGCGTGGGTTTCGGACACTCGTTCCTGCATTTCGAGAAATTCGAGCTGACCGGGATCATTGCGATCAACGACACCGAGCTCAACTCGAGTGTTCGCGTGCAGTCCGCGACGCGCCACGTCTACGACTCACAGTCGCTGGCCGGCCCGTTTCCGACGCCGGCAATCGCATTGACCTGGGCCCCGTTCAGGCACTTTTATTTCGATGCGAACGCCAAATACATGAAGATATCGGTCGACCACCTCTCGGGTACCTTGAGCGTGTACGACGCCGACGTGTTCTACCGTATTCATCCCAATGTGGCATTGGCGCTCGGCTACAGCGACACACGCGTCAACTTGGTCTCGCGCCAGCAGGCCGACCAGGGCGCGTTCGTGCTCGAGTCCAAGGGTCCCGAGCTGTTCTTGCGGGTCGCGTTCTAAGGCGTGCGGGTTTAAGGAGAGGCGGCTCCGGCCTGCGCGAGGTACTCGACGCGGTTGTTCGCGGCGGCGATCTTGTTCCAATCGCCGGCACTCGTCGCTTCGCTCCTGGTCGGATACGGTACCGACGCGCGTCCATTGGCAGCGTTCTCGGCGACGACCGAAATTGCGCCGCCGCTGCGCTGACGGATGCTCGCAACCAAATTGGCGAATGCCAAGGACTGGCGCTGCAAGCCGGCCGCCGCTTCCTCCACGGGGTTGCCGACCAGATCGCATTTGCTCATCGGCAGTGATGCATTCGCGAGCACGAAGCCCTCGGCCAGGTTGCCGGACAAACAATAGGCACCCGCGTAGCTCGTGACCCTCACGATGCCGTGAAAACCTTGCGCCTCGAGCTTGCCCAATACTTCCCGCAGCACATCGACGCGGCCTCGATCGAGCGGCGCCTCGCCATAGGGTACGGGCTCCGTGCGCGACCATGCTTGCGGCGCAGGCGCGGCTGCGCCTGGCGCCGCAGCGCCCAACGCGGGCAGCGCCGCGAGTGCGCTCGTGAGGTCCTTGACCGTTTCGTTCAGATCATCGCGGGAGCGGGCAAGCTCCGCGTTCGCCGCTGCGAGTCCCGCGAGTTGCGCCTGCGATTGCGCCAACTGCTCGCGCGCTTGAAACCATAGGACCGCGAACGCCACCGCGGCGATGCCGGCGAGCGCTGCAGAGACTGGGGCAGCCCAGGAGCGCGGTGCCGTGCGCGCCGGCTCCGGGACTGGCGGCAGCGGCTCCGCGACCGGCTTGACGGGCGAGTCGCGCACATCGATGACGATGCGGGATGCAAAGCTGTCGAGACTCGCAACGATGAAGCGGCGCAGGTCCGCGCCCTGGTCCTTGACGACCGTCTCGACACGACGGGCCCAGTCGGTGTTTCCCGGGGTCGGCCCGACCGGCGCCGCGCCCATTGGCGCGACCGCGATCGCCGGCGACCCACCCATCGGAGGGACCGCCTGAACAACGGCGCTATTGGCGACGAGTTCGACCGGTGCGAGTGCCGGCTCATCGGTATCGCGGCGATCGGGCAGCAAGTGCAGTTCGTAGAGCACTTTCGATACGTCGACCGGGCGCACTTGCTTCGGTAAGACGCCCATGGCCCCGAGCGCGCGCGCCTGACCGACATACAGCTCTCCCTCTTGAGAGGTGTACATCATGATTGGAATCATCGCGGTCTGCGGATTGCTCTTGATCACCTGCACGGCCTGAAGGCCGTCCATGCCGGGCATGAGATGATCCATGAAGATCGCGTCCGGACGATTGCCCTTCAGATACTCGATCGACTGCTCAGCCGACTCCGCCAGATCGACCTCGATGTCGTATTTCTCGAGCATGCGGCTCAAGATGACACGGGCCGATTTGGAATCGTCGACGATCAACGCGCGCTTGCGTGCCATCGCCATATTTTAACGCCGCGCGCTCGCGCGGGCGTACTCACCGACGCCTATGCTTCGCATCCTGAGACGGACTTCAGGTCGATTCTTTGGACGCAGCTTCCTTGTTCTGCTCGATCCAGGTCAGCGCGGATTCCACATCGGCGAGTTCCGCGGCCGTAAAGCCCTCGATCCTGACGCCGGTTGCCGCCGCCTTCTTTCTTGCGAGCTCGGTGCTGGCAACTCCATGCACCCACACGAGGCCGCGGCGTACTTTCGCGGTGAATTTCTGCTGCTTCTCTTCGGTCATTTCATCGACTCCTTCATTAAATCGTTCTGTTGTCCGGCACGATACACGACTCCTCAAAGGCTTGCGATCACCCGCTCGAGCTGGGCCCGGTAGGCATTGATGCTGTCCGATACCACCGCGAGATACTCATTCGCCTCCGCCCAGCGCCGGTCCTCGATCGCCTCGCGCACTGCCGGCAGCGTCTTCGCTTCATAACCGGTGTGCTGTCCGGGCGCATAAATCATATGCTTATACCAAGGTCTGGTCGGTAGACCGCGCGCATCGGTCAAGGTTTCCTCGAGTATCGTCAGCATCGCGTTGATCCGCTCGCGTCGCGCCGGCGCTGCCGCGTCCTGCGCGATGCATGCACGCGCATAGGCGAGATCGAATGCTTCGCTGCTCGCCTTCAAGCGCTCGACCGCATTGTCGAGCGGCGCGAAATCGAGATACGGGACATCGGAGCTGCGCTGCGGTGCCGCGCGCGCCTCGCGCACATCGGCCGCCAACGCGAAGACACCGGCATCGAGCAGCGCGTCGAGATCGCGCGTCTTGGTGCGCATGCGATCCGCCGTTTGGTGCAGTTCCTCGTCGAACTGTCCTATCGAGCGCGCAAAGTCGGCGGCGCGCGTCGGCAGCAGATCGGCCTGTGCGGCGCGCAACATCGTGCGGCCTGCAATTTTGGCGAGCACCACTTCGTAGGCGAATTGCGGATCGACAAAGCGGCGGAAGTGATCGAAGGAATCGTAGGCCGAGTGATAAACGCCGTAATCCGATTCGCCGCCGAACGCGAAGTCCACCGAGCTGATGCCGAGGTGCTGAAGGAATGGTGTGTAGTCGGAACCCGAGCCTAATGCACCCAAATGCAGATCGCCTGGCGCGCCCGCGCCGACAGCTGCGGCGCTCGGATCGCCGTCGTGTCCGGCCTCGTAAGCATGCACGCGGCGCGCAGCAACGGCGCGGCTGAGCACGCTCGCATCGGTCTCTGGATCCTTGACGTCGCGCGCAACTTCGCTGATGAAATGTTGGAGCGCATGCGTGCCGCCGACGCGCAAGGTACCGCGCGCGTTGTTGTCGGAATTGACGTAAAGCGCCGCTTTCGCCTGCAGTTCGGCGGCATGCGCTTCGGCCCATTCGGTCGAGCCGATCAAGCCGGGCTCTTCGCCGTCCCAGCTGGCGTAGATCAGCGTACGGCGCGGTCGCCAGCCCGATTGAACGAGCCGGCCGATAGCCTTGGCTTCCGACATCAATGCCACCGTGCCCGACAGCGGATCGCTGGCGCCGAATACCCAGGCATCGTGATGATTGCCGCGAATGATCCAGCGATCCG
>Ga0187847_10001474_pt1 | contig 21029 bp, 18 predicted proteins | sample June2016WEW_4_10_FD_132458 | JGI IMG/M metagenome (GOLD analysis project Ga0187847, IMG submission 132458) | Peatland microbial communities from SPRUCE experiment site at the Marcell Experimental Forest, Minnesota, USA - June2016WEW_4_10 | ecosystem: Environmental > Terrestrial > Soil >...
CTCGCCGATGGAAAAATGATCGAGCACGCCCAGGTCGTGCGCTGAGATATCCTGCTTGGCGTTCAGCATGTACTCAAGCCAGTCGTGGCTGTCGGGTGTCTGCTGGCTCACCCAATCGACCCGGCCCTCCACCATGCCGCCAAACCAGTAGGGCCGGAAGCCGAGCAGATCGCGATAAAACGTATCCTCGACAGCCCGGCTATGCACCAAAATCCCCATATGGATGATGTGGCTGCCGATAGCGTTGGGAGCCGCTACGGCCTGGGGAAGATGAGGCAGCTCGACGAACTCCACCCTGTTGCCCTCCGGGTCGAGCACGGTGAACCAGCGGCTGCCGTCGGCGCCCTTTTGTACATTGCCCGGCGTCTTCCACGCCTTCGAGGCCAGATACCTGCGCAGTCCCTCGGCGTCCGTGGTGTTATAGGCGGTGTGGTCCAACCGGTTGATGCCCGCGCTGGGCGGCAGCGGCAGCACCTCGATGAACTGTGTCGCGCTGAGCGCATAGCGCACGCCCTTGGGGTTCTCCGGGTCGGCCATCTTCACCGCGCCGACGGTCTCGCGGTAAAAGCGGTCGGTGGCCTCGGGGTTCGACGTGTAGACGGCTAGATGCGAGATGCCGGTGATCTTCGGACGCGTGATCGGCGGGTCGGGCATTTGCGCGGCGGCGACGGTTGAAGCAACAAGAAAAGCGGCGGAAACAATCCTGAGATTCATTCTGCACCTCGAAAAGGAATGGCGGGCCTACGACAAATCGATTTTACGGCGTTCACAAGCCGGGATTACGTGTTTTGTGTGGCCATCGCTATTTGGCAGCGCCCAGCGCCCCGGAGTGAATGCCGAGTCCCGCATCGACAGCATCGAGCAGCGCCCCTGTTTTATCCGATTCGTAATCCCAGAACATCACGCCGCGGAGTTTGCGATCGAGCACGTACTTGCACTTCAGCCCGAGCGATTGCGGATCGTCGTACGAAACCCATATCTTCTTCTCCGGGTTATAAAGATAGGGCGCTGAGGCGATGGGATCCCAGTAGCGGATAAACCCATTCTTCATCATGGCCTCGGGTCCGCCGCTTGGCTGCGCTTCGGAAGCAGGAGGCTTTCCAGGCTGAAACAGGCCATTGTCGACGTCGGAAACTTCGCTCCACGCATGGCTGTAAAAGGGCACGCCCAGCACGATCTTCGCGGCGGGCACGCCGGCCTGCTCAAACTCATGCACCGACCGGTCGGCGGAGATCTTTTTTGGGTCGGCAGGATTGATAAGCAGCGGCGCGTGATGTCCAGTGATCGGGTCGGAAGAACCCTGGTAGAAGTCATACGCCATCAGGTTCACCGTGTCGAGATACTTTTGCACCTTCTTCATCTCGGTATGATCGAGAAACTCGCTGGATGCGCCGGCGGCTACGGTGAGATAGAGCGGCCGGCCGAGTTTCTTCTCGAGGCGATTGAAGCTCTGACGCAGTTCCTTGAGCAGCAGCGTGTACGTTTGCTTGTCCTCGGGGCGAAAGTTGTTTGTGGCTCCGGGCAGGCCCGGAAACTCCCAGTCGATGTCCAGGCCGTCGAGTTGATTGCGAGTTACAAAGTCGGCGACGCTTACAATAAAGGTTGCGCGGCTCTCTTTGGTGAGCGCGATATCGGAGAATCCGCCCGACCAGAGCCATCCGCCCGCGGAGACCAGCACAGTCAGCGAAGGATTCCGCTGCTTCAGCGCTACCAGCGTTGCGAGGTTCTTGTCGTCGCTGGCTGAGCCATTCGCGATGCGGCCATCCACGAGATTGGCAAAGGCATAGTTGATGCGCGTCAGCTTCTGCGCGGCGATTTCGCCCGGTTGAATCAGGCTGTCATTGGGAAAGACATAAGCCACCACCACCGGCTGCGTCGCGGATGCCTGCGCGACCAAGCCGGAAGAAGCGCAAAAACAGGCAGCGATTGGCAGACACAATCTCAAGAATGCCCGTCTGTTCCCTCCGACACACCGGACTCCGCGCCCGCACTCCTGTGAATTCCTCATGAATTGCCTCCTGCTTGTTCTGGTCCATGGCCGGTTCGCCGCCATGAATGGGGCGAACTCCGGCCCGCGCCAAGTCTATCAGTTGCCCCGCTGCTAAACTGGAAGGACATGATTCTCCCGTTCGTCCGCGAGGTTTTTGCGGAGCTGGAGCACTCTTCCGGATTTGATCGCGTGCGAAGGCATTTAAGCCTTGGCGCGGGGCGGAGGCGTGTCTCCGGGCTGACGGCCACGGCGCGATCCATCTACATTCCTCTCTTTGCGCGGGCTGCGCGCCAGCCGGTGATTGTGGTGGTGGCCGACAACAAGGCTGCCGAAGCTCTGGAGCCGATGCTGCGCGCCGGATGCGAGCTGACCGGCGCGGTAGACCCCGCGCAAGTAGTGCGGCTGCCGGCCCACGACGTGCTTCCTTTCGAAAATCTCTCCCCTCATCCCGACGTGCAGGAGCAGCGCGCGGCCGCGTTGTGGAAGCTGGCCACCGGGGCGGTTTCGATCCTCATTGCGCCGGTCGAGTCGGCGGCGCTGCGGCTCTTCAATCGCGACTACTATGCCGGGCTTGCCGTGACGCTCAAGCGCGGCGAAGAGGTGGACGTGGAGGTGCTCACCGGGCACCTGGCCAGCGTCGGCTACACGCAGATGGATCTGGTCGAGATGCCGGGCCAGTTTACGCGGCGGGGCGGGATTCTGGACGTGTATTCGCCGGAGTCGGACAGGCCGGTGCGCATCGAGTTCTTCGGCGACGAGATCGAAACCCTGCGCCGATTTGACCCGGAGACGCAGCGCTCGCAATCCGGCCTCGACGAAGCGCAGTTATTGCCGCTGACCGAGACGCCGGTCACCGAGCATCTGCTGGCCGCGGTGCATGGCCGCCTGAACCGCCAGCGGGTCGAATTCGAAGGCGCGGAGGAGGACTCAGCCGAGACCCAGGAGATGGCAGATGAACTGGCTGCCGCTGGCGGCGTCAGCGTCTTTCCAGGGTGGGAGTTTTTCTCCGCGGTGGCCGGGGCCGATAAGTCGCTGCTTACTCTGCTGCCCAAATGCGCGCTGTTTATCGAAGAGCCTGCGATGGTGCGCAACCAGATAGATCGCTGGTGGAACAAGGTGGAGCAGCGGCATGAGCGCTCGGCGATGGGGTCGCTGATCGGGCCCGAAGACATCTACTTGCGCCCCGAAGCATTGACCGCGCAGTTGGAATCGCAGATGGGCCTGGACCTCGATCAACTCGGCGTGGTCGATGTACTCGACGAGGACAACACGCTGGGCGAGATCGAGTTGAACACGCGCCCGACGCTGCGGTTTCATGGGTCGATTCCGGCGCTGACCGAGCAGTTGCGCGCGCTCATCGCGGCCGAGACGCGCATCGTGCTCGCCGCGCCGCATCAGGGCGACGTGGAGCGGCTGGCAACGCTGCTGCGCGAATACCAGATTCCCTATCGCCTGGGCAGCCGCAATCCGCGCCCCGGCGAGACGATGCTCGACGAAGGCAGCTACCTGGCCGGCGATCTGCGTGTGCCGGTGATTGTGCGCACGCCCGTCGCCGCGGGCGTGAGCTTTCTCGGCTCGAACCTGATTCTCTTCGGGGCCAACGATCTCTCCGACGACGCGGATGTGGCGGCGCGGCCTGAACCCCGCCGATCGAAGACGGCGGCCTTTGTCTCCGACTTCCGCGACCTGGGCGTAGGCGATTACGTGGTGCATGTCGAACACGGCATCGCGCAGTATCAGGGCCTCAAGGAGATTGTGCAGGACGGCCTCTCGGTCGAGTTCATGATCCTGGAGTTTGCCGAGCAGGCCAAGTTATACGTGCCGCTCACGCGCCTCGATCTGATTCAGAAGTACCGCTCGACCGACGCCGGACCCTCGCCGATATTGAACAAGCTGGGTTCGCAGCAGTGGGCCAAGACCAAGGCGCGCGTCCGCAAGGCCATGCAAGACATGACCGGCGAGTTATTGAAGTTATACGCCGAGCGGACCACCGCGCAGGGAACGGCTTTCTCCAAAGACAATGAGTTTCAGCGGGAGTTCGAGGAGTCCTTCGACTACACAGAGACCGACGACCAGCTGTCGGCGATTCGGGCGATCAAGTACGACATGGAATCGGCCACGCCGATGGATCGCCTGCTGTGCGGCGACGTGGGTTATGGCAAGACGGAGGTGGCCATGCGCGCGGCCTTCAAAGCCGTGCAGGACGGCAAGCAGGTTGCGGTGCTGACGCCGACGACGATTCTGAGCTTTCAGCATTTTGAGACATTCAAGAAGCGGTTTGCGCAGTTTCCCATCAACGTCGAGATGATCTCGCGCTTCAGAACGCAAAAGGAACAAAAAGAGATTGTGGCGCGCGTCGAAACCGGGCGGGTGGACATTCTGATCGGCACGCACCGGCTGCTCTCGAAAGACATCAAGTTTCAGGATCTGGGCCTGCTGGTCGTCGATGAGGAGCAGCGCTTCGGCGTGCGCCACAAAGAGCGGCTCAAGCAGATGCGCAAGGAGATCGATGTGCTGGCCATGAGCGCCACGCCGATTCCGCGCACGCTGCACATGTCGCTCGTGGGCCTGCGCGACATGAGCGTGATCGAGACGCCTCCCAAGGATCGCATGGCGATTCAAACTGTCGTGGCCAAGTTCGATGAGAAGCTTGTGCGTTCGGCGGTCGAGGTTGAACTGGAGCGCGGCGGGCAGGTCTATTTTGTGCATAACCGCGTGGAGTCGATCTATGAGATAGCCGCGCGGATTCAGGAGCTGGTGCCCGCCGCGCGTGTCGCCGTGGGCCACGGGCAGATGGGCGAGACCGAGCTTGAGCGCGTGATGCTGGCGTTCATGCGGCATGAGTACGATGTGCTGGTGGCGACGACGATCATCGAAAACGGACTCGACATTCCGCTGGCCAACACGATGCTTATCAACCGCGCCGACCGGCACGGGCTCAGCGAGTTATACCAGTTGCGCGGGCGCGTGGGCCGCTCCAATCGGCGCGCCTATGCGTATCTGCTGATTCCGCCGGAGCAGGAGCTAACCGAGATCGCGCGCCGGCGTCTTGCGGCGCTGAAGGAGTTCAGCGACCTGGGCGCGGGCTTCAAGATTGCGGCGCTCGACCTTGAGTTGCGCGGCGCGGGCAACATGCTCGGAGGCGAGCAGAGCGGGCACATCGAGGCGGTGGGCTTTGAGCTTTACACGTCGATGCTCGAGGCCGCGGTGAAGGAGATGAAGGGCGAGACGAGCGAGGAGCGGCCGGCGACGCAACTCAATCTGGGCATCGCGCTGCGCATCGACGAGAGCTATGTGCCGGAGGAAAATCAGCGCCTGCGGCTCTACAAAAAAATCGCTGGCGCCGCAACCGAAGCGGCCGTTAACGAGGTTCGCGCGGAGATGCAGGACCGCTATGGCGCGCCGCCGGATGCGACGGTGTATCTGCTGGAGGCCTCACTGATCCGGCTGGAGTGCGAGCGGATCGGCATCGCGCAGGTCGATCGCAAGCGAACGGAGCTGCACCTTCGCTTCACCGAAAATGCGGCCATCGATCCCCAGCAATTGATGAAATTGGTGGCGCGCAATGCCAAGCGCGGGGCGCAGTTCACGCCGCAGGGCCTGTTGAAGTATCCTTTGACTGCCACGCGATCGGACGAAGTTCTGCTGGAGATTCACGAATTGCTTGCCAATCTGGCGCCCGCTCCGGTGAGCGTATGAGAGACGCGCCTCGATCACGAGAGGAAACATGAAAAAGATTCATGCGTTGTTTGCGATTGGAGTTGTTATGGCTTCGGCGATTGCCGCCCATGCTGCAAGCGAGGACTGGAAGCAGCAGTTCCAGAAAGCCTCCGACGAATACCTCGACCAGGTATTTCTGCGCTATCAGCCCACGCAGGGAACGCTGGCCGGCTATCACCAGTTCGACACGCAACTGGAAGACTTGTCGCGCAAGAACATCGACGCGGAGATTGCGGACCTGAAGGGCTTTGAGAAGCGCATTGACGCGATTCATCCCAATGCCGGCGCGGCCGATTTTGAGCCTCGCAGCGACCGCGAGATGGTGCTGGCGGCCATTCATTCGCGACTGCTGACTCTGGAGACGATTCGCCCGTGGGAGAAGAACGCGGACGATTATTCGAGCACCTGCGCGAGTGGCGCGTTCACGCTGATGGAGCGCAAGTTCGCTTCGCCCGACGATCGGCTGCGGTCGCTCATCGCGCGCGAGCGGCAGATGCCGGCGCTGCTCGCCAATGCGCGCGTCAACCTCAAAAATCCGCCGCGGGTCTTCACCGATATCGCCATCGAGCAGTTGCCGGATATTGCGAGCTTCTTTGAGCACGATGTGCCGCTGGCCTTTGCCGATGCCAAGGATCCGGCGCTGAAGGCGGACTTCGCGCAGACCAATGCGGCAGTAGTTGCAGCGCTCAACAGCTATCTCGGCTGGCTGAAGACGGACCTGCTTCCGCAGTCCAACGGCGACTTCCGCATCGGCGCGGATGCCTTCTCGAAGAAGCTCCAGTATGACGAGATGGTGGACCTGCCGCTGGACAAGCTGCTCGAAATCGGCTGGGCCGATCTGCGCAAGAATCAGGCGCACTTCAAGCAGGTTGCCAGCGAGCTTGAGCCGGACAAGACGCCCAGCGCGGTGCTGGAAGAGTTGGGCGCAAATCATCCCGCGCCTGACCATCTGCTGGATTCTTTTCGCGCTACCTTCGACGGGCTGGTCGGCTTTATTCGCGCGCACCACATCGTGACCATTCCGTCGGATGTGCGGCCCATTGTGGAGGAGACGCCGGCCTTCATGCGGGCCACCACCTTTGCCTCAATGGACACGCCGGGGCCCTTCGAGACGCACGCGACGGAGGCTTACTTCAACGTGACGCTGCCCGACCCGTCGATGACGCCGGCGCAGGTCGAGGGCTACATGCATTCGTTCAATGTGGGCACGGTGATTTCGACGGCGGTGCATGAGGCGTTTCCGGGCCATTACATCCAGTTCCTGTGGCTGCCGCAGGCGCCCAGCCGGGTGCGCAAGCTGCTCGGCGCGAATACCGATGTCGAGGGCTGGGCGCACTATTGCGAACAGATGATGCTCGACGAGGGATACGGTCAGCCCGGCGCGGGAGCCAAGGACGAGCGCGAATCCAAATTCCTGCGGCTTGGCCAATTGCAGGACGCGCTGCTGCGCAACGCGCGCTTCATTGTCGGCATCCAAATGCACAGCGGCAAGATGAGCTTCGACCAGGCCGTGGAATTCTTCCAGAAGGAAGGCTACCAGCCGAAGGAGACAGCCGTGGTCGAGACCAGGCGCGGAGCCGGCGATCCGACTTATCTTTACTACACGCTGGGCAAGCTGGAGATCATGAAGCTGCGCGAAGACATGAAGAAGAAGCAGGGCGCGGCCTTTTCGCTGGAGAAGTTTCACGACGATTTTCTCAAGCAGGGATTTCCGCCGATAAAGATTGTGCGGGAAGCATTGCTGGGCGACGATTCGCCGGCGCTGTGAGCGAACGAAACGACGACGAGGTAATGGCTGAGACGAGGCGGATGCAATGGGCAATCGGATTCGCAAGGCGGTATTTCCGGCAGGCGGACTGGGCACACGGTTCTTGCCGGCAACTAAAGTCATCCCCAAAGAGATGCTGGCACTGGTCGACAAGCCCATCATTCAATATGGCGTGGAAGAGGCGATTGCGTCGGGCATTGAGCACATCATCATCGTGACCGGCCGCGGCAAGGGAACGATCGAGGATCACTTCGACCATAGCTTCGAGCTGGACGCGGCGCTGGAAAAGCGCGGCAAGCATGAACTGCTGGCGGTCTCGCGCGGCGTCTCATCGCTGGCGCACATCAGCTATGTGCGGCAGAAAGAGCCGCTCGGCCTGGGTCACGCCGTCTTGTGCGCCAAGGATCTGGTGGGTGATGAGCCATTCGCGGTCATCCTGCCAGACGATGTGATCGAGAGCGAGACGCCGTGCCTGAAGCAGATCATTGATGTATTTGACGAGCGGGGCGGCTCGGTGCTGGCGACGCAGACCGTCGAGGGGCCGGGAATCAGCGCGTATGGCGTGCTGGCCGGCTCGCAGGACGCCGATAACTGGCGCATCTACAATTGCACCGGCATGGTGGAGAAGCCGAAGTTTGAAGACGCGCCGTCGAAGCAGGCCATCATTGGCCGGTATGTGCTCACGCCGCGCATCTTCGCGCTGCTGGAGAAGACTGCGCCGGGCGCAATTGGCGAGATCCAACTGACCGACGGCCTCAAGGCGCTGGTCAAGGAAGAGAAGATCTTCGGCTACACCTTTGAAGGAAAGCGCTACGATGCAGGCGACAAGCTGGGGATGTTGGAGGCGACGGTCGAGTTCGCGCTCAGGCGCGACGATCTGGGACCGGCCTTCCGCGCGTACTTGAAGGGGCTGGCGCTGTAAAAGCAGGGAACAGGGAATAGGGAATAGGGAATAGGGAATAGGGAATAGGGAATAGTGGGCTGCGCTGTAGGAAGCGAGTCTGCGGGTCGGCTCGCTGACTCGCTTGCTTCTATGCCTTCCACTTGATGTTGCACCCGATTGATGGCCGCTGGTCTTTCTCTGGCGACTTGCTGGCGAGTGCCGCGTCAATAGCCGAGCGCAGATCCTCGCCGGTGACGGGGACGCCGCTGCCGGGGCGGCTGGGGTCGAACTGGCCGCGATAGACGAGGCGGAAGTCGCCGTCGAAGAGAAAGAAGTCCGGCGTACATGCGGCCTTGTAGGCGCGGGCTACGATCTGCGTCTCGTCGTATAAGTAGGGAAAGGCGAAGCCGCAGACTTCCGCTTGCCGCTTGAGTCCGGTAGGACCGTCCTCGGGATGGGTGGCTGCGTCGTTCGAGCTGATGGCGACGATGCTCACGGGCTTGCCGGCGTAGTCCTTGCCCAGTGCAGCCAGGCCTATTTCGATGTGCTTCACATAGGGGCAGTGGGTGCAGATGAACATCACCAGCAAAGCCTTCGATCCGCTGAAGTCATCGCGGCGAACGATCTTGCCGGTGACAACGTCAGCAAGCGCAAAGTCAGGGGCCTTCGTGCCCAGTTCCAGCATGGTGGATTCGGTCAGCGCCATTGCGGCAGCTCCTTGGAAGACATGTCTTAAAAGTGGAACGCGAGAGACGCGCGGCAGCCGCAAAAGCCGGATGGCGCCCGCGTTTTCCAAAAAAGCGGGTGCCAGTGGAAGACGGCTGGACAGGGTTATTCGGGCTGCGGGCCTATCGCCAAGTCGGATGCGAAGCCATTTAACGACGCTCCGCCGGTGCCGCCCTCAAGCGTCACGGCGATGTTGGTTTGAAGAGGTACGACGGGCGAGATGGTGACGGTGTCCGTTTGCAGGATACGGCACGCGTCGTCGCACGTGTCATAGACTTCGAGAGTGGCCACGGTAATCGGCACCGGCGCAGGCGAAGTGCCTCCGGTGGTCCCCACGGGCGGAAGGAACTCAGTTGCGTTCTCCTGCACCGTGACACTTCCAATGATCCCCGGAACCTTCGACGCTCCGAGGTCGAGCGTGAGAGGGGCGCTCGTCACCGCGATAGGCGGGCACACGCACGTCCCCCCCGCGGGCTCCGCCGGGCACGCGCAAATAATCGCGGGGGGCGTGACCAGGTAACCGATCACGAATTCCGCTGTCATGCCGGCGGCGACACTCCACGAACCGGTCGTCGCCGTGGCGGGAGCAGCCGAGAAGTTAAGCCCCGGAAACATCGTCGCGGTCGGAAGCAGGTCGGGAGTGACAAGGACTTCGGCGGCTGTAATGGTAGTCGTAGAGCCGCTCACCACCGGGATTGAATAGGTGAAATTGCTGTACACGGCATCGTCGAACACACATCCTTGAGCGCCGAGCGCGATGTAGCTTGCCAGTGTGCCCTTGACACATTGCGGTGGAACGGGCGCCACAGATTGAGCCTGGGCGAACGCGGGCAGCAGCGCGAACGCTGCCGCAATAATAATTTTCGAGTTCATATTGACATTCCTCCTGGGGGCAGAGATAGATGTCCGTCGCAAAGTTAAAGCTCGAATTGCTGTGTTGTCAAGGGGGCGGGCGCAAGGTCCAAATGCAAGCAAGGTAATCCGGAGCGGGATCAAGCGGTTTTTTCCTCCGCGCGCGAGCTGCATGTGGATGAAATAAAGGAAACAACAGGGCAAAAGGCCGGGGCGCTTGATGCACTCCGCCGCCGGCGCTGGGAAGGCTGCCGGGCCGCAGTTGTTCCAGAATCTGGCCGGCGCTCCCAGCCTGCGCGAGGTAATCTCCTTACCCAAGACCGCCAAAGCTATCGACCTGATGGTGGACGCGCCGACGACCGTCACCGAGCAGCAGTTGAAGGAACTGCATATGCGCGCGGCGCTGAAGAGCTAATACATTCAAGCCTCTCGCTTTTTACGGAACACAGAAAGGCCCGGAGCGCAAACTCCGGGCCTTTCTGCGTTGAGCGCCCGCGCACAGCGCAGGCGGCAAGCGGTTGTACTACCTTTTCACCTGGAAGGTGAGAGTGGTCGATTTGGTCACGCCGCCGCCGGCGCCCGTGATCGTGATGGGATAGGTGCCGGTTGGCGCGCTTTTGGAGACAGTCAAGGTGAAATCCGTTGTGCCGGAGCCGGTAACAGAGGCGGGACTGAAGCTACCGGTCACACCGGATGGGATGCCGGTTGCGGAGAAGGAAATCGCCGAGTCAAAGCCACCCGAGGCCGTTGTGGTGACAACCGCATAGCCGCTCTGGCCCTGATCGAGGTATCCGGAGGTGGGTGAGACGGAGATGGTAAAGCTGCCGGTGACCGCCGCGGTTACGGTCAGGGTCAGCGTAGTGGTCTTGGCAGTGCCGCTGGCCGGCGTGCCGGTAACGGTGATGGTGTAACTGCCCGCCGTGGCCGTAGAGGACGCGGTGAAGGTCAGCGTGGAGCTTCCAGCGCCGGTGATGGAGGATGGGCTGAAGGCCGCGGTGACGCCTGTGGGCAGGCCGCTGGCGGTGAGGGTCACCGGGGAGCTAAAGCCGTTGGTGACGGTTTCCGTGACGGTGGAGGCGCCGGTTCCGCCGTCCGCGACCGAGGCGGCCGTGGCGCTGAGCGAGAAGCCCGGCGTGGCGACGGCGCTGACCGTCAGAGTGAGCGTTGTGGTCTCTACAGTGCCGCTGGCCGGCGTACCGGTAACGGTGATGGTGTAACTGCCCGCCGTGGCCGTAGAGGCCGCGGTGAAGGTCAGCGTCGATGCGCCAGCGCCGGTGATGGAGGCCGGGCTGAAGGCCGCTGTGACGCCGGTGGGCAGGCCGCTGGCGGAGAGAGTCACGGCGGAGTCAAAGCCGCCGGTGACGGCCTCGGTGACGGTGGAAGCGCCGGTGCCGCCGTCCGTGACCGAGGCAGCCGTGGCGCTGAGCGAGAAGCCCGGTGTGGAGGAGGCTGGAGCCAGGGCGTTGATCAGATTCTGACCGTTTGGGCTGCCCCAGCCGGTGACCAGGTCATAACCGGTCACTGCCGAATAGCTGCCGGAGGTGCCGCTGGTGATGTCGTGGAAGTCGGTCGTATATGCCGAGGTCACATTCTGTGCATAGATGGTTGGGTTGATAAATCCGATCGCCGGTTGACTGTTGGCGGCTAACTGCTGGTTGACCAGAGCGATGTATCCGGCCCACATGGGAGCGGCAAAGCTGGTGCCGCCATATTCGTTTGCTAGGCAGGCCGTCTGGTCGGCGCAGGTGTAAAAGGTGAAGTTCGCGTTTGCGGAGACATCGGGGCCGTTGCGTAGGGTGGTCGAGCCCTTGTTGCTGGAGTTGATGACGCCCGATAGCTGCTGCCACGATGGGATCGCGATGTTATCCGGCGAGATGCCTCCACCGCTATCTGTCCAGGCGGTCTCCGACTTCCAGGCGCCGCCCGCGCTGGCGGTGATCAAGTCCGTTCCGCCGACGGAAACGATATGAGCATCGTCGGCCGGCCATGCCTCATTCTTCGATGACCATGTGGAGGCGTCGCCAGAGGCGGCAAAGAAGTTCTGTCCTTGAGCCGCCATCTTCTCGAAGTACGGATCGAGCGTGGACGGATCGGAAGGCGTCCACCCCCAGGAACAGCCAATGGTCATGGGCAGAGGGTTGTGCGTCGTCATGGCGCTGACGATTGCGGTATCGCTTGACCCAACATAAACCACCAAGCTGGCCAGACCCGGCGCCATGCCGATCGCCTGGGTCATGTCGAGCGTTTGTTCGGTATCGTCGCACTTGCCCCCGGCGCTCGAATCTACGCAGGCTGTGCTGGTTCCATCCGTCGAGAGCAGGGTGACCGGCACATTGTTGGTTTGACCGACGTTCTGGAAATACGTGGTCAGGTCGGCCAGATCGGTGCCTTCAAACTCGAACAAACCGAGGTTCTCTCCGGCGCCGGTAAGGGCCGTTCCGCCGTAATAGGCCGCGCGCATGTCGCTGCCCAAAAACGATGCCGACGGGCCGGAGCCGGTTGTGGCATGGGAGACGACGGCTTCGGGCGAAATGCCGTGGGCTGCCGCGTAGTCGCTCCGCTTTTCGAGCATGGGATGGGGGATCGAGTAGTTATCCAGACCTGAGATATGCCAGAGTTGAAACGGCAGGTCTACCTTGGGCTCGCGGTCCGGCGAGTAGAAGACGCGGTTCCCGGTGGGGTGCTGGTAGGTCCGCATGTTGATGTGCAAGGCTTTCTCAATGTCTGAAACTGAGCCCTTGACCTGGATATCCATTCCATCGCGCGTGCCGCCAACAACCGTTAAGCCGCTTGCCTTTACGAAACCTGCAACGGCGTCATAGTCGGCCTGGCTGGGACCGAATCTTGCGGTGAACTCCGGGACGGTCAGGAATTGCCGATAGGCAGGGCTGGCCGGATCGTAGAGCTCGCCGAGGAATGCATCCAGGCCTGCCTGATCACTCAGCCGAAGAACTATATCCAACTGCATGATCTGAGTTGCGGGAAGGCGTCCCAGCGGCTTCGCCTGTCCATTGAGAACTGCGTCGCGCACATGGCGCGTCATCAGCGATTGGGCACGGCCTTCCATGGTTCCGGCTGAGACAATCGCTGCGATTGTCAACGTACACACTGCTACTGTGATTTTTTTATTCACAAATCCTCCTATCTGGCCTGTTGGCGGGGGAGGCGTATCCGCCTTCAAGGAGATTGGAATTCATTGTCCGGGAACGCACGTTAGGTGTCAAGCAGGGAGTCAACTATCAGGCCAGTTCGATTCCGGCGATCTCGGCTTCGAGGCCGCCGAAGTCTGGGTGCTCGTTTTCGCGGATGCGGTAGGCGAGGTCGATGAGGCTTCCCTGCGCGAGACCGAGGGCCTGGGCGCGGGCGGCCATATTCCAGCCGACGGCGCGGACAGCGCCGCTGGAGCCGGGCCGGGGCGGCGGCTGGATGGAATCCTGCGCCAGTTCCAGCCTCAGATGGCGCTCTTTCATCAGGCGCGGGGCGCTGAGCAGGCGCGCCCGGCGGGCGACGAAGGCCGGCTCGGGGTTGCCGTGGCCGAAGGGCTCGAGCTTGCGCAGCCAGCCGGCCAGCACAGGGGTGATGCGGTCCAAAGGCAGTTCGGCATGGATGTTGAGCCGATGCTCGGGCTCGCGGCTGCCCAGATGTTCCTCGGCATAGAGGCGAAGGCGGCGCTTGAGTTCGGGCAGCGCGGCGGCGGGCAAGGCAAAGCCGACAGCAAAGGCGTGGCCGCCGAAGCGCGTGAAGAGATCGGCGCAGCTCTCGATGGCATTGAGCAACTGAAAGCCGTCAACCGATCGGCCCGAGCCGTGAGCAACTCTGCCATCGGGGCCTTCCTCGACGCTGACAACGATGGCCGGCTTGGCGGTGCGCTCGACGACGCGCGAGGCGAGAATGCCGATGACGCCGCGGTGCCAGCCACAGCCGTCGATGACCAGCAATCGGTCAGATGCTAGTTCTGCCCCCGGTTCAGACCTGTCGGCCAGGCGGGCTTCGATCGCGGCGAGGGCGGCGGCTTCGGTCTCGCGGCGCTCGCGGTTCAGGCATTCGAGCTTGGCGGCTAGTTCGGCGGCGCGGGCGGCATCGCGCGTGGTAAACAGCTCGATGACCTCCGAGGCCACGTCCATGCGTCCGGCGGCGTTGATGCGCGGGGCCAGGCGAAAGGCCACGTCGAAGCCGGTGATGGCCTTGGCCGCCGGATCGAGGGCAGCGGCGGCAAACAGAGCGCGCAGGCCAACGCCTGCCGGCCGGCGCAGTTCCTTCAATCCCAGGGCCGCGATAACGCGATTCTCGCCTCGCAGCGGCACGGCGTCGGCGATGGTGGCGATGGCGGCCATCTTGAGAAAGCTGGGCAGGGTCTTCTCTCGCGTGCGGGCCTTGTCGCGCCGTTCCAGAACAGCCTGCGCCAGCTTGAGGGCAATGGCCGCGCCGCAGAGAAATTTTTCCGGGTATGCGCAGGCGGGCTGGTTGGGATTGAGGATGGCCAGCGCATGAGGTACGGCATCGCCCGCTTCCAGCAAGTGATGGTCGGTGATGATGAGATCCAGGCCCAGGCGGCGGGCGGTCTCCGCTTCGGCGAAGGCTCTCATGCCGGTGTCTACCGTGATGACCAGGCGAACGCCATCGGCGTAAGCGGCTTCCAGCACGCTCGATTGCAGCCCATAGCCCTCGCGCAGCCGGTGAGGCACATGGAAGCGAACCACTCCGCCGAGCATCTCGATGGCCGTCTTGAGCAGGACGACGGCGGTTGTGCCGTCCACATCGTAGTCGCCGTAGAGCAGGACCGGATCGCGTGCAGCGATGGCTTGCTCCAGCCGGGCGACGGCCGCATCCATGCCCAGCATGAGGAAGGGATCGTGGAGGTGGGCTGTTTCTGGGTTGAGGAAGGCGAAGGCGTCGGCGGGCTGGTGTACGCCGCGAGCCACCAGCAGCTCGGCCAGCACCTGCGGCAGACGGGCCGCAGCAGCCAGGGCCGCGGCCTCGGCGGGATGCGACTCGACGAAGCTCCAGCGCTGGCGGGGGAGCTTCCGCTCCTCGATCCGCAGAGCAGCAGCCCCGTTGCCGTCAGCGCCCGCCCCGCTCACCGGCGCTACTCGTCCTCTTCTTCTTCGTCGTGCTCCTGGTCGCCGATGACGATGTCCTGGAAGGTCTCAATGTCTTCGAGCAACGCCTGGAAGCGCTCATACCACTCGGTGGTGGTCTCGTGCAAAAAGACCAGCCCCTGATAGACGAAGCCGAGCTGAATGTAGCCGAGGTTGCCGGCGTACTTGCGCAGCCATTGCGCCTCGACCAGTTCGGTGGCCTCTTCGTCGGGGAAGTTCATCTCCCCGGCTTCCTCGATCAGCGCGTCGAGTTCCTCGCGCTCCAGCGTCATCTCGCTGAAGGTGACGAAGGGAGCGCCTACCTGCTTGGCCATCTCCACAAAGTCTTTCCATGCGTCGGGGTTGTCATGGCCTTCCCACACGATCGAGGGAATATCCTCGGTGACGTAACCGGGCAGGCGGTGGAGGCCGTGGCCCTCGATAAAGGCCACCATGTCGTCTTTCAGAGAGAGGAGGTTGTCAGTGCTCATAATCAAGTCCCTATTCTCGCAGATCAGGCTGGGGGTGCGCGCGCGATTGCGCAAACTTCGTGAGAACAGGGAACAGGGAATAGGGGGATGAGCGACAGAGATCGGTTTAGTCTGAAATAGTATCGACCCAGGAGGTACGTCCCCTTGCCCGCTTTTGAGCGCCACGTCTTTGTCTGCCACAACACGCGCCCTGCCGACGCGCCCCGCCCATCCTGCACCTCCAACGGAACGAGCGAGCTGCACACACAGTTGCAGCAACTGGCCAAGGCCGCCGGCCTGGGCGACAAGGTGCGCATCAACAAATCCGGCTGCCTGGACCAGTGCGAACATGGGCCGACGGTAGTGGTCTACCCGGAGGCCGTTTGGTATGGCCAGGTGCAACCCGAGGACGCGGCGGAAATCGTCGCCGAGCATCTGGTCGCCGGACGGCCGGTCGAGCGCCTGCGCCTGGCCGATGCGTGCTTGAACACAAAGGCTTGCCTGCATCGGGGTTGAGCGCCGGACGCGGGCCAATGAGACCTCAAGAACATCTATGCCACCAGCGAACTGAGGAATTGGCAACTATACGAAAAAATCGTATAGTTCAAACCGAGGGGGCGCGAGAAGTTGCCCGCGAAGTGGATTTCGACGCCATCATCGCCGTGGGCTACACGGTCAACAGCCGGCAAGCGACGCAATTCCGAATCTGGACCACTCAGGTCTTGCGGAATAATCGTCGAATTTTCATGGGTCAACAGCGCACGATGATGAGCCTGGTGTATCCTGCTCAAGTCTGAAACAGACAAAACAACGGAGCGCGGCAGCACCCCGCGCCCATCAAGGAGCATCCCCAAATGAAACAAGCCAGCGTATTCAGCGCAGCGATTCTCACCTTGCTCTTCGCAGCCGCGGCCGTTGCCAATGGCCAGCAACGAGACGACCGAAACCAATCGAAACCGGCACAGCAATCTCATCCGGCGCAGCCGGCCCATCCACAGCCGGCGCAACGCCAGCAGACCTATGGCGGCAACTATCATGGCGGCGTGCAATATAACGGCCCGACCAACGGCGGCGTCCACCACAGCGGCGTTCCGCAACACCAGCAGCAGGTGCGCAGCGGCTTTGTTCAGTCGCGCGCCGGCTCGTGGAAAGACGAACATCAAAGCTGGACCCAGCGCGGCGGCTATACCGGCTTCCATATTCCCGACGCCCGTTTCCGGCTCTACTTTGGCCGCGAACACTTCTTCCGCATCTACGGTCTTCCGCTGTATTTCGTCGGCGGGCAGCCGCGCTTCCAGTACGACGGATACTGGGTGACCATCGTCGATCCCTGGCCCGAAAGCTGGGGGCCGAACTGGTACGAAACCGACGATGTGTATCTCGACAACACCGGCGATGGGTACTATCTGTACGACAACAATTACCCTGGCATTCCAATCGCCGTCACCGTCTCGTACTAGAGCGGATGCTCGGATCGTGCCGGGACCGATGGGAGAGGTTCCCGGCACGAAATCTCAGCCGCGGGAGCGGGGCAGGCTTACTTTGACAGCTCCTTGAGGTAAATCTCGCTGTAGTCGAGATAATTCCGCGCGTATTCGAGGATCATTTCGCGATCCTTGTCGGCGAGTTGGCGGCGGAGTTTGGCGGGGACGCCGGCCCAGAGGGTGCGCGGCGGAACGGTCGTACCCTCCGGGACCACGGCCCCGGCGGCAATGATCGATCCCTCGCCGATGCGGCAGCCGTTGAGGATGGTGCTGCCCATGCCGATCAGCACCGCGTCCTCGACCACGCAGCCGTGGACCGTGGCATTGTGGCCGATGGTCACCCAGTCGCCTACAATCACCGGATAGAGAACGCGCTGGCCGTGCAGGATCGAGCAGTCCTGGACATTGGAGTTCGCGCCCACGCGGATCGAATGTACGTCGCCGCGCAGCACCGCGTTCATCCACACCGATGAGTGCTCGCCCAGCGTCACATCGCCGATCACCTGCGCGGAAAGATCGACATAGCAACTGTCGGGAATCTGGGGCAACCGCCCCTGGTAAATGCGTATCATAGCCGGATGCGACCTCGCTGGAGCCTCGCGGACCCCTTGCTGAGAGTGTAAAAGAGAGGCCCTGGACGGCGCATCGGGCGGGATTCCTCCAGGCTTTGGCCGAGCTTCGAGGTAAAATCGACGCCGAATCTCCCGGAATGGCAGAGTTTCCCTGCCGGAATCCGATTTTTTACAGTATCCTAGAGATGCCCCATGGCAGGTTTGGAGGTGGGATTTTTTGGCAGAGGTTCGCGTACAAGAAGGCGAGCCGCTCGAAAATGCGTTGCGCCGGTTTAAGCGGAAGGTTCAGCAGGAAGACATTATCAAGGAAGTCAAGCGTCACTCCTACTACCTCAAACCGGGCGAGAAGAAACGCGTAAAAGCGGCTTTGGCGCGCAAGCGCAATCGCAAGAAGGCTCGTAAAGAGGCTGACTAACTCAGAACAAATCGCGACATGCGCCGCCCCGGCGACTCCCGTATCGAGATGCGGGCAGAAGACTGGAAGCCAAAAGCAAGGCCGGGGCGGGCTGTCATGTTACTTTCTTTTTACTTCATCTCTTCCCGCGCGGATTGTATGATACCTTTATCCATGTCTCCCCGGTCTGCCGGGTAGATCGTGTTTACGCCGCTGAAACTTCAGCGGCCCGGGCCCTGGTTGTTGATCTAAGTACGAAGACAGGGAAACGGGAACGGCAAGTCTTTACGCTCAAGGCCGATTTCAAAGTTTTTCCCTTCTTTGGGGAAGCCGGCCATGGAGTATACCGACAGAGTCTTGAAGTGTAACGATTGCGGCTCAGAGTTTATTTTTACTGCGGGCGAGCAGCTTTTCTTCCGCGACAAAGCGTTCAAGAACGACCCCAAGCACTGCAAGGCGTGCAAGGCGAAGCGCGTGCGCGGCGGCTCCAGGGTGCGCCCCGAGACCCGCACCAACTGCTCGCAGTGCGGCGAGGCAACCACGGTGCCCTTCAAGCCCACCCAGAACAGGCCCGTATTGTGCCGTTCCTGTTTTCAGCGTGAGCTGGGGAAGCCCAAACCCGCGGCTGAAGTGAAACCGGAGCCCCAGGCTATACCAGACCCAAGCTGAAAAGCACGTCTCCTTTGAATCCCGATGGGAACCCGGCGGCGCGAACCAGTGTCGCCAGTTGCGCCCAGTGGCGCTGGCTGTGAAAGAGCGCGTGAGCCGCGATCTTGCGACGGGAAAAAGATCGCGCTTCGGGAGGAAGCCAATTCACGTCAAGCGTCATCTTTTCCTCCCAGTTCAGGGCCGCATCGTCCAGCAGGGCGCGGAATACTTCCACGGCCTTCAGGTGCAGGCCGAAGAGCGCGTCCAGCGGGCCGGCGGGCACGTCTTCCTTGGCCAGCGGAGGCAGGCCGGCGATGCGCTGGCCCCAGCGCAGTTCGACCCCCCAGATGTGCCCGGCAAACTGCTGCACGTTTGCCGCTCCGCCGATGCCGCAGGGTAATTCGAGCAGCGCCGGGTTGGCGTCCAGGTGGGCTTTCCAAAAGTTCGAGGACTCCTGGTTCCAGGCCAGGAGTTCGTTGAGCGTGATGGCGGGTGTCATGGTTTCCTCCTCAGTGCGCGATGGCCAATATCGCCGCGAAAGTACATGCCGTCAAAATGGATCAGCGCCATGGCCTCATAGGCGCGGGCCAGAGCCTCCTCCAGCGAGGGCGCGGCGGCGGTAACGCCCAGCACACGTCCTCCGCCGGTGAGCACCTGGCCTTCCTGCCGCGAAGAACCTGAATGAAAGACCTGCACCCCCGGAACCCGCGCGGCGGCGTCAAGCCCGGTGATGGGAAAGCCTGTCTTGTAGCTGCCCGGATAGCCGCACGAACTGGCGACGACGCAGGCCGAAGCGCCGGGGCTCCAGCGCAATTCCGTCTCCGCCAGCGTGCCGTTGGCGCAGGCCTCCAGCGCATCCACCAGGTCGCTCTCCAGCCGCATCAGAATGGCCTGCGTCTCTGGATCGCCGAAGCGGGCATTGAACTCCAGCACCTGCGGTCCGCGCGCGGTCATCATCAGGCCGCAGTAGAGAACGCCGGTGAAGGGCGTATCCTCCTCGGCCATGCCGCGCACGGTAGGCTCGGCGATGTGGCGCAGAATCCACTCCGTCATGTCCGCGTCGAGCATCGCGTCGGTGGAGTAGACGCCCATGCCGCCGGTGTTGGGGCCGGTGTCGCCCTCGCCGATGCGCTTGTGGTCCTGCGCCGGAACGAGCGGCGTGACGTGCTTGCCGTCGGTGAGGCAGAGGAAGCTGATCTCGTCGCCCAGCAAAAACTCCTCGAGAATGACTTGCTGCTCGGTCGCGCCCAGCAGCGCGCCGCTGAAGATGCCCTGAGCGGCCTCGATGGCTGTTTGCCGCGACTCGCAGATAATCACGCCCTTGCCGGCGTGCAGCCCGTCGGCCTTGACCACGATGGGCGGATGAAAAGACTCGATGGCCTTTTCGATCTCGGCGACATTCACGCAGACCGCGTATTGGGCGGTGGGAATGTTGTGCCGCTGCAAAAAACGCTTGGCGAAGCTCTTGCTGCTCTCAAGCATTGCCGCGGCTTTGGTTGGGCCGAAGACGCGCAGGCCGCGCTCTTGCAGCGCGTCCACGATGCCCAGCGAGAGCGGCAGCTCCGGCCCGACGATCGTCAGCCCCGGCTGCTCGGCCTCGACCAGGCGGACCATCGCGTCCACGTCCTTGAGGTCAACCGCAACGCAGCGCGCAATCTCCGCGATGCCGCCGTTGCCCGGCGCGCAGACCACCTCCGTCACGCGCGGGCTGCGCTTCACCGCCCAGGCCAGCGCGTGTTCCCGTCCCCCCGAACCCAAAATCAAGACTTTCATCTTCGTTCCCGCTCTTCCTTGTTTGTCATGACCCCGAAAGGTTATCTGAGCAAACCGGGGTTGGGAAGTCAAACTGCTGAAGAGAAATAGTCGGGGGTGCGGTTCCCCTATACTGAGGCGTGGTGCGCCGGTCGATCCGGACGCACGCGTAATCAGGAGCAAATCGCCGTGGTGCAGACCCGCATCAAGCCGTATTTTCAGGAAGTGGCCGAGAAGGCGCGGCGCGCCGAGCAGTTGCGGCACTTCCGGCGCAACCAGGTCTTCGGGCTGCTGCTGGTGGCTGCGGCTATTCTGGTGACGTGGTTGCTGCGCACAAATCCGAAGTGGATTTTTCCGCCGGGCTGGTGGCGGCCATGAGTCTTGCGCGGACGACTGCGTCGAGCAGCCTTTTGGATGTGAGCCAATCTCCGCTGGCCGTCTTGTTGCTGGGGCCAACTGGCAGCGGAAAGACAGCGCTCTCGCTGGCGCTGGGCGAACGATTCGGCGGCGAGATCGTCAGTTGCGACTCGGTGGCCGTCTATCGCGGCATGAATCTGGGCACAGCCAAACCGACCAGCGAGGAGCGCGCGCACCTGCCGCATCACCTCATCAACGTCGCCGACCCCGACCAGCCCTTCACCGCGGGCGAATACAGCCGCCAGGCGCGGGCCGCGCTTAGGCAGATCGCCGGC
>Ga0187847_10001477_pt1 | contig 20974 bp, 18 predicted proteins | sample June2016WEW_4_10_FD_132458 | JGI IMG/M metagenome (GOLD analysis project Ga0187847, IMG submission 132458) | Peatland microbial communities from SPRUCE experiment site at the Marcell Experimental Forest, Minnesota, USA - June2016WEW_4_10 | ecosystem: Environmental > Terrestrial > Soil >...
CAGCGAGATGTACTTGCCGACCACGCCGATCTTGACCGGGCGCCGGGCCGTTTCCACCAGGGCGGCCACGTGCTCCCAATCGGACAGGTCGACGGGGTGGAGTTCCTCGTCGATGGCCAGGGTGCGGCACACCACCCGGTCGAGACCTTCGCCGTGGAGGACGAGAGGTATCTCGTAGATGCTGGGGGCGTCGACGGCCGAGATGACGGCGTCGAAGGGGACGTCGCACAACAGCGAGATCTTGCGCTTGAGCGAGTCGGAGATGGGTTGATCGCTGCGGCAGACGATGACGTCGGGTTGGACGCCGTAGCCGCGCATCTGGGTCACCGAATGCTGGGTCGGCTTGGTCTTCTGCTCGCCCGACGGGGCCAGGTAGGGCACGAGCGTCAGGTGCATGTAGCAGACGTTGTCGCGGCCGACATCATGGCGGAACTGACGGATGGCTTCTAAGAACGGGAGGATCTCGATGTCGCCCACGGTGCCGCCCACCTCGACGATGACCACGTCGATCTCCTCGGAGGAGAGGTGGCGGATGCGGGCCTTGATCTCGTCGGTGATGTGCGGGATGACCTGGACGGTCTTGCCGAGATAGTCGCCGCGTCTCTCCTTGGCGATGACGTTGGAGTAGATCGAGCCGGTCGTGGTATTGGACATCCGCGACAGTGATTCGTCGATGAACCGTTCGTAATGGCCGAGGTCGAGGTCCGTCTCGCCACCGTCATCGGTGACGTAGACCTCGCCGTGTTCGCCGGGGTTCATCGTGCCGGGATCGACATTGAGGTAGGGATCGAGTTTGCACATCGTCACCTTGAGGCCCCGGGACTTGAGCAGTCGACCGAGCGAGGAGGCCGTCAGTCCCTTGCCCAGGGAACTTGATACTCCACCCGTCACAAACACGAATTTGGTCATTCGCAAACTGCCTTGTCCACGGATACACATCATAGCCCTCGCCTAAGACGGGCCAGAACTATTAACGCGGTGTTTCGAGCAATCGCTGCGCCAGCGCGCGTGATTCGTCACTCGACTCGTCACCGGCGAGCATTCGCGCGATCTCGAACACGCGCTGCTCCCCGCTGAGGGCACGAATCGTCGTCGTGGTCGCACCGCGATGAACGGACTTGTCGATCACGTAGTGGTGGTCGGCCTTGGCCGCCACCGACGCGAGGTGCGTGACGGCCAGGACCTGCTGACGTTGACCGAGCTCGCGCAGGCAGTCACCGATCTGCTGGGCCACCTGACCACCGATGCCGGCGTCCACCTCGTCAAAGACGGCCACGACGTCGTCGTGCACCGTCTCGAGCGAGAGGGCGAGTAGCACGCGGCTCAGCTCGCCGCCGCTGGCCAGGGCCTGCAACGGCCCCGGGTCGAAACCGGGATTGGCGCTGAAGAGTATCTGGACCTCGGACCCGTCATCGCCGTCGACCTCCACGCGCAGGGTGGCGTTGGCCAGCGCCACGCGGGGCAACTGCGCCGCGACCGCGGCCGTCAAGCGCTCGGCCGCGTCCCGGCGCTCGAGGCGTGCGACCGCGGCCAGTTCGCACTCACGCTGGGCCAGAGCGACCATCTCCTCATCCAGGGCCGCGGCCAGCGCGCCCTCGTCACGGCGATCGTTGCGCTGGCGTCGAAGGTCGTCCAAGAGGGCCAGGGCCGCGTCGAGCGTGCCCCCATATTTTCTAGCCACCTGGGCGAGCGCCTGCGCCCGCTCGTCCAGGGCGGCGATCGCCCCGTCGTCGACGGCGTCGGGGTCGGCGAGGCGCGCCAGTTCGTGCCCGCCGTCGCGGGCCTGGGCCAGCGCCCCGCGCAGGGCTTCACGGGGCGCCTCGAAGGGCCCCCCGCTCGGGATCCGTTCGATGAGGGCGGCCAGCCGGTTGAGCAGGACCGACTCGGCGTCACCGTCCAGCTCTTCCACGATCTGGGCGAGGGCCGACTGCGCATCACGCAGTTCGCTCATCCTCGCCAGCAGGTCCAGGGTGTTAGTCAGTTCGTCGCCAGAGAGGATCTTGGCCGCCTCGAGCTCGGCGATCTGGTACTCGAGGAACTCCATCTCGCGTTCGCGCTGGGGACCCTCGCCACCCAAGCCGTCACGGCGTGCCCGAGCCAGGTGCAGGGCCCGGCGAACGGCGTCTAGCTCCTCGGTGGAGACTCCCCCACTGGCGTCGACGATCTTGAGTACCTCGGCGCGGCTTCGCAACTTGAGCGAATCGTGCTGGCCGTGGATCACGATGAGCTCACCGGCCAGGAGCCGCAGGGCTTCGGCGCTGGTGGCGGCCCCGTCGCGCGTGCTGCGCATTCGCCCGCCCGAGACCCTGTCACGGGCCAGGACCGTCTCCACCCCATCGGCCCCGACGAAGACGGCGCTGGCGCGCATGTCGCTGTGCACGGCCTGTCGCGAGGTCGCCCCATCGCCGCCGAGACAGAGGTCGAGGGCGTCGAGCAGGAGCGTCTTGCCGGCACCCGTCTCGCCCGTGAGCACGTTGAAACCCGGTCCGAACTCCACGCGCACGTCATCGAGCACGCCGAGTCCGTGGGCGTAGAGCTCGACCAGGCTCGTCCTAGGCATGTCCTTCTCTCAGGCTCTCGCGCAGGCGAAAGCCCAGGTCGAAGCTGCGTGCCGCGACCACGCGCACGGGGGTGGCGCTGCGGCGCACCTCGATCGACTGGCCCGGCTCGAGGGTCCCGATGGTGCGCCCGTCAGCGACCACGATGGCCGGCTTGTCCGCCACGATGAAGCGCACGACCGTCTCGCCCGAGACGACGATCGAACGGTCGATGGTGAAATGGGGGGCGATCGGCGTCACCATCATCACCGGCAAGGTGGCGTCGACGACCGGTCCGCCGGCCGAGAAGTTGTAGCCGGTACTGCCGGTCGGCGTCGCCACCATCACGCCGTCCGCAGAATAGGTCAGGAACTCGTCTCCGTCGATGAGGGTCTTGACGCGCACCATGTGTCCGGCGTGGGCTCGCTCCACGACCACCTCGTTCAACGAGAACTCCTGCACCGTCGCGTCGGAGAAGGCGATGCTGAGCGCCAGGCGCTCCGCGACGTGATCGTGGGTGAGCGCGTGGTTGATGTCCTGCACCAGTTCGCTCGGCGGAACGTTCAAGAGGAAGCCGAGGCGACCGAGGTTGACGGCCAGGACGCGGGCTCCGTGCTCATGGGCCAAGCGGGCCGACTGCAGGAAGGTACCGTCACCGCCCAGGCTCACGACCAGGGTGGCGCCGTCGAGCGACGCGGAGTCCCCTCCGTCAAGCAGGTGCAGCGAACTGGGCACGCCGGCCGCCTGGAGTTGTTCAGCGGCGGCGCGAGCCAGCTCGACCGCATCCTCGCGATTGCTGAAGGCCGTAAAGAGCAGTTGGGGCACGTTCCTCCTCGTGGGCACATGGTAGTAACAACCGGTCGCACCCGAGACGGCGGCGGCCACTGTTCCCCCTTGCCCCGTGCGACGTCCCCGACGCCAACTTCACAAGTTCACCACGGGCGCCAACAGCGCAACTACATGTACTTCGCGCAGCCCTTGATCGAGTTGGCCAACGACTTGGTGTCCGCTTCGAACTTGGCGTGGTTCGCCAATTCGTAGGCCTCCAACTTCTTGAGGCTGCTCGAGGAGTAGTAGTCCTTCAGGACCGTGACCACGTCGTCCAGGACCACCTTGGTCTGCGCGTTCGGCGCCGTCGCCGCCAGCTGCTCGTAGAACGGCAACAGCTTCTTCGCCCAGGTCTTGTAGGCGGTCAGGCCGGTGCCGGCCGGGGCCGCGTACTTGGCGTTCGTCTCCGCCCACGTGACGAGGGACTTGCAGAACGAGGCCTCACTGGCCGAGTAGGAACCGGAGGCGCCACTGCTGGGCACGCCCACCCCGAACGAGAAGACCATGATGCCCGCCGCCACTATTCCTGCGAGGCCGAACCGCGTTGCACCGCCCAACAGCCTGGATCGAGTGATCACCGTAACTCCCCCTCATGTCGGAGCAGCAGCCCCGATTGCAACGTCAGCCTGCTGACGCAGAAACCACCTCCCTGGCGGCAACAGAGACTTTCTACCAGATAGGCCCTGAGCGGTCCAGCAATTCGGACCCAACCCCGACGGGCGCCGCCCACCGTCACCGTTTCTTCGTCCCAGCGTCGTACGCGTCCTCAATTAGTCGCTAGTCGCCGGACCAATCAACCTACGGTGCAGTGAGGCCGGCAAAAAGCGAATTACTCTGGTAGGCACAGCGCCCGAGCACTATCGCGCGGCGCGACCGGCACGCGGTCTCGCGGCCGGTCGATAAGAGGTTTGGGGGTCGAGTGGCTGTGCCATCCAGGACTCCCTCCGACGCCATCGAGTCGATCTACGCGATTCGCCATCGCGACATGTTCGCGCGGACCCTGCCCTTCCTCGCCATGGCCATCGCGGCCGAGCTGAGTCTGGCCCTGCCGCCGGGACCGGCCTCCTACCCCGACACGTCGATCAGCGTGGTGTTGTTCTGTCTCACGGCCGCGAGTTTCCTCCTGCCGTGGGAACGGCTGCCGTCGTGGGCCGACGTCGTCATCCCGCTGTGCTACGTCGCCACGTGCCTGGCGCTGATCCTCGCCGCCGGCGGTACGGCGGCGGGCGTCGGCCTCGTGGTCCTGCTGCCCATCCTGTGGTCGGCCCTCAATCTCGAACTGTGGAAGTCACTGGTCGTCGTCGTGGCCGTGGCGGTCGTCGAGTGGATCACCACCTACGTACCCACCGACCTCTCGGACTCGGTGCGCATCCGTCGAGAAGTCGCCTACCTAGCGGTGGGCGCGATCATCGCGTACGCCGTGCACGAGATCCGCACCCGCATCACCACGATCGACGCCGAGCGGGAGGCTCTCAACGCCGACATGTCCTCGACGATCGCGGCGCTCAACGAGCAGAGCCGATCGACGTCGATCCTCGGCAACCTCGTAGAGATGTTGAACTTCTGCGACGTGATCGATGAGGCCTACGAGGTCTTCGACTTCGCGGCCAGCGAGATGTTCGGCGTGGGCGGATCCATCTGCATCATGAACCCCCTCAGCCAACAGTTGGAGATGCAGTGCCACTGGCTCGGCTACGAGAACGACAGCTCGCCCTTCGTGCCCGAACTGTGCCGGGCCCTGCGTTCGGGACAGCCCTACGAGTCGAGCATCGAGAACCCGCCGTGCGACCACCTGCGCGACAGCAAATTCCTGCACACCCTCTGCCAGCCGCTGTTGATCCAGCGCGACGTCATCGGGGTGCTCACCGTCTCGCTGGCCGAGGACGGGGCGTCCGCGGAGATGATGGATGACGACACCACCCGGCGCTACGCCCGCCTGCTCGGCGACCAGATCTCGATCTGGATGGCCAACTACACGCTGCGCGAGAGCCTGCGGGACCTCTCGATCAGAGACCCCCTCACCAACCTCTTCAACCGCCGCTTCATGATCGAGACGCTCCAGCGCGAGATGTCCATCACCGCGCGCAGCCAGGACCACACCAGCATCATCCAGATCGACATCGACCATTTCAAGGGTTTCAACGACTCCTTCGGCCACGAGGTCGGCGACTCCGTGCTGCGCTGCGTCGCCGACGTCATGCTCGGGCTCTTTCGCGAATCGGACGTGCCCTGCCGTTCGGGCGGCGAGGAGTTCACGCTCATTCTGCCGCGCTGCACCTGGGAGATCGCCCACGCCCGGGCAACCGAACTGCAGGCCCGGGTGGCCGTCATACGGATCCCGGTGCCCTCCAACCAGGCCCCCCTCAAGCCGCCGACGCTCTCCATCGGCATCGCCACCTCACCCGAGCACGGCACGACCGGCGACGAACTGCTACGCGGCGCCGACCTCGCGCTCTACGCCGCCAAGGCGGCCGGGCGCAATCAGATCGTGCGGGCGATGTCGGTCGAACTGATCACGAAACTGCCGTATCCGCACGGTTCGTTACGTACGTAACGCCGCGAACGTTCAGCCGCTGGCGGTGCGCGTCTCGTCGATCGCCAGCAACGACGGCAGGGCCAGCAACTCGTCGCACTCGACGGCGCTGCGCGGCGGCGAGAACATGTAGCCCTGGCCGAACTGCCAACCGACCTTGAAGAGCGCCTCGAACTGATCCTGTCGTTCAATCCCCTCGGCGACGCTCATCATGTCCATCGATTCGGCCATGTGGCGGATCTCCTCGGCCAGCAGCATCGACCGCACCGAGTTCGGCAGTTCCGCCGTGAAGGACATGTCGAGCTTCAGGCAGTCGAAGGGGAAGCGGCGAACGTAGGAGATCGACGAGAAGGCCGTGCCGAAGTCGTCGAGCGCCAAGCCGACGCCGATGTCCTTGAGTCTCGTCAGGAATTCGATGGTCCCGGCCGAGTCGTCGAGCAGCACCGACTCGGTGACCTCGACGACGACGTCGTTCGCCGCCACGCCGGTCTCGGAGATCACGTCGGCGATGGAATCGAAGAGTTCGGGGTTCGACAGATCGCAGGCCGACAGGTTGACGCTCATCCAGAGGTTCGTCTCCGAAGGGTACTGGCTCTGCCACTTGGCGAGCTGACCGATCGATTCGGCGCGAACCCACCGGTCGATCTCCTCAATGAAACCGGTGTCTTCGGCGTAGGGCAGGAAGGCGTCGGGGTACAGCAGTCCGCGCTCGGGGTGCTGCCAGCGAACGAGCGCCTCGAAGCCGACGATGTGCCCGTCACTGAGCGCGACGATGGGCTGGTAGTGCACGACGAGCTGGTCCAACTTGGGCTGGGCCTCCATCTCCTCGTTGACGTAGGGCTCCCCGACGGCCACGTGCAAGATGGCGTTGCGCAGTTCCTGGATGGCCCGGGTCTTGCGGACCCAGGCCGAACTGCCGGCCCGGATCGACGCGTACAGCGCGCCCGGGCGCTCGGAGCCGGAGAACGTCACGATCTTCACGCCGGGGTGGATCTTCAACACGGTCTTGATCGCCTCGGGCGCGTCCATGTCGGGCAGGTGATAGTCGATGACCAGGACGTCGGGTAGCTCTTGTCGGATGAGCTCGATGCCCTCGGTCGCGGTGAGGGCCGTCCCGACGACGATGATCTTCGGATCGGCCGTGAGCAGGCGCACGACGCTCTGCAGGATCATTTCGTGGTCGTCGACGACGACCACGCGGATGCAGGAGTTCTCAGCCACTACGACTCACTGGCCATTTGATCGCCCACGTACGACGACCAGCCCTGAATGGTCCGATTCATGCGAATCACCTACTCATCAAGCTGTTTCTTGGAAACCCGCATGGTCTGGAGGTAACTGCGAGGCCCATTTGGCCCTAGTGAATCAAAGGCCACAATACCATCGTTACTGACTGGTAGGGCGCGAACCTTCCGCAATGGGCAGGAACCGGTAGTTTCACAACGGAATCACAATGATTAAGTGAAACTTTTCACCTCGCGATAAGCGCTTTGTTCGTTATTTGCCTGGCCTCTTCGCGACTACACTGACGTTACGCCCCGCTTTCCTAGGAGGTATTCCACCCCTTAAGGCGGTCCGCGTGACTCTTCTAACTGACCAGATTTTGGTTGAACTCCTCGACGCCGCGCCCGACGCGATGCTCTCGATGGACAGTGACGGTCTCGTCGTCATGGCCAATCGGCAGGCCGAGACCCTCTTCGGCTACCGCCGAGAGGAGTTGATCGGCCAGCCCGTCCTGCCGCTCATTCCCATCGAGATCAAGAACATCGAGGCCGGCACGTCCGAGATACTCGTCACGAGCTTCCGACACGACGGCTCCGACTTCCTGGCCGAGATCTCCTTTTCGACGATCGCCAACGAGTCCGGTCCCATCGTCACCGCCACCGTTCGCGACGTCTCCGTGCGCAGCGAGGTCGAGGCCGAGCGCATGCGCGTCAAGGCCGAGGCGGAACACGTGCGCTTAGAGGCGGCCGCCGCGCTGGTGACCGCCAAGGACGAGAAGGCCGTCGCCGAGCACGTGCGCTTAGAGGCGGCCGCCGCGCTGGTGACCGCCAAGGACGAGAAGGCCGTCGCCGAACACGTGCGCCTAGAGGCCGAAGCGGCCCTCGTCACGGCCAAGGACGAGAAGGTGGTCGCCGAGCACGTGCGCTTAGAGGCCGCGGCCGCATTGGTGACCGCCGAGGACGAGAAGGCCATCGCCGAACACGTGCGCCTAGAGGCCGAAGCGGCCCTCGTCACGGCCAAGGACGAGAAGGCCATCGCGGAGCGGGCCCGCCTCGAGGCCGAGGTGCAACGGGTCAAGGCCGAGGGCGAGAAGGCCGTCGCCGAGCGAGTCCGCCTCGAGGCCGAGGTGCAACGGGTCAAGGCCGAGGGCGAGAAGGCCGTCGCGGAGCGAGTTCGTTTGGAGGCCGAGGTGCAACGGGTCAAGGCCGAGGGCGAGAAGGCCGTCGCGGAGCGAGTTCGTTTGGAGGCCGAGGTCCAGCGGGTCAAGGCCGAGGGCGAGAAGACCGAAGCCGAGCGGGTCCGCCTCGAGGCCGAAGTCGTACTCGAGCGACTCGAGAGCCAGCTGCACCAGTCCCAACGCATGGAGAGCCTGGGCCAACTGGCCGGAGGGGTCGCGCACGACTTCAACAACCTGCTGGCCGTGATCTTGAACTACGCCTCCTTCGTCAACGAGGAGTTGGCCACCGCGGTGGACGGTGCCGACGGCGACAAGTGGGCGGGGTCGCTCAACGACGTCAAGCAGATCCAGCTCGCCGCGGAACGGGCCAGCGTGCTCACCCACCAACTCCTGGCCTTCGCCCGTCGCGAGGTGATCCAGGCCCGCCCGCTCAGCTTCAACAGCGCGGTGCGCAGCATCGAGGAGATCCTTCGCCGCACGATCGGCGAGCAGATCGAACTGACGATCGATCTCGAACCGGACCTCGCCATGGTCGTCGCGGACCCCGGTCACATCGAGCAGATCATCCTCAACTTGGCGATCAACGCCCGCGACGCGATGCCCGCCGGGGGCGCCTTGGCCATCGAGACCTCCTCGAGGGAGATCACCGAAGCAGAGTGGTCCATCTTCGGTGCGCCGGCCGGTTCCTACATCTGCGTGCGCATCAGCGACAACGGCGCGGGAATGTCGGCCGAGGTGCGCGATCGCGCCTTCGAACCCTTCTTCACCACGAAGCCCCGGGGCGAGGGCTCGGGACTGGGTCTGGCCACGGTCTACGGCATCGTCCTGCAGACCGGAGGCTTCACGAAGATCTACTCCGACGAAGGGGTCGGTACGACGATCACCGTGCTGTTGCCGGTCGACCCGAGCCACGTCGAGTCCACGGAACGAGAGGACCGCGCCATCAAGGCAAAGTCGATGGCTGGCACCGAGACGATCCTGGTCGTCGACGACGAGGAGGGATTGCGCGAGGTCACGAAGCGGATCCTGTCGCGCGGTGGGTACACGGTCATCACGGCCCCCGGAGGCTTCGAGGCCCTCGAACTCTTGAACTCCTACGAGGGGACCGTCGACCTGCTCCTCACCGACGTCATCATGCCCAAGATGCAGGGACCGACCGTGGCTAAGGAGGTCAAGAAGCTCCTGCCGGGAATACGGGTGCTCTTCATGTCCGGCCACGCCCAGCCGGTCCTCGAGGCCGAAGCGGTGCTGGGTACCGAGTTCCAGCTCGTCGAGAAGCCCTTCGACCAGAAGATGCTGCTCGAGAACGTACGTCGCGCGTTGGACGCCAAGGTCACCGAACCCCGCACCGCCGCCTAAGCGCGTCGCCAACTCCAATGGCACCGGCGAGGGCCATTGGTCGTGGGGACGCTCGCTACCAAACAGGCACCGGCCCAGGACGACCCGTGCCGCGACGGCTCCGCCAGAGCCACGGATCAAAGCCCTGGTGCCGTCGGCTTTACCGCCAACGTCGGGTCATTCTCAGGGGATTCTTAGGGTCCCCTCGCGGGAACGGTCCCGGGGCCGGTCTAGGGTTGAAGGACGTGTTAAATCGTCTTTTGAAGGTCGTGGCCGCGGCGTTGGTGGCCACATCGGGACTTCTCGCCACCTCCGCCCCTGATTCGAGCGCCGCGACGTCGGCGACCTCAACGGGCTTCGACATCAGTTTCCCCCAGTGCGACAGCCCCTTCCCCGCCGGTGCCGGCTTCGGGATCGTCGGGGTCAACGATGGCCATCCCGAGAGCGTCAACCCCTGTGTGGCGAGCGAATTGGGCTGGGCCCAGGCGTCGACCAACCCCAACGCCTCCTTCTACATGAACACCGACAGCCCCGGTCCGGCGGACACCTCGAACTGGCCGACCGATCAACAGAGCCCCGACGTCTGTACCGGCGCGAACTCCCTGGCCTGTTCCTACGACTACGGCTGGAACGCGGCCGCGAGTTCCTTCGCCACGGCCGTGAGCGCCGAGACGGCCACCGGTTCGGTGACCCCGACGTCGGCCGCCACCGAGGCGAAATGGTGGCTCGACGTCGAGACCGACAACCACTGGGAGGCGTTCGAGGGGCAGTACGGGGCCACCGCCACCTCGCGCGACATCGACCAGGAGATGCTGTTGGGCGCGATCGCGTACTTAAAGGGCGTCGGCGTCGACCAGCTCGGCATCTACTCGACGACCCGCCAGTGGACGGCCATCACCGGCGCCCCCAGCGGGTTCTCGGCGTTGCCGGCCTGGCTGCCCGGCTACGGCTCGTTGGCCGCGGCCCAGGCCGCCTGCACCACCCCCTCCTTCAACGGCGGCCGGGTCGCCATGATCCAGTACCCGTCACGTGGACTCGACGGCGACTACGTGTGCGGCCTGCTGAGCGCGCCCACCTCCGCCTCGGTCACCGATTCAGGTTCGTTGGGCTTCAGCCAGCAGCTGAACGTCACGGGCGAGAGCCAGGCCGTCACCTACGTCCAGACGAGCGGCAGCCCCGCACTCACGGTGTCTCCGACCGGCCTCGTCACGACCAGCGGCACCCTCGCGGCCGGCCTCTACACCGCGGCCGGCACCTCGAGCGACGCGACCGGCAACACCGGGAGCTTCAGCTTCACGCTGAGCGTGGGCGCCATGAAGCAGGTGGCCCCCACCTCGACGTCCGTCACGGTCGCCGGCGCCGCGACCTTCGCCGACCAGCTCAGCGTCACGGGCAGCGCCGGCCCGGCGAGCTTCGTCCAGACGAGCGGCAGTCCCGACCTGACGGTCTCCCCGACCGGTCTGCTCACCACCGACGGCACGTTGACCCCGGGCACCTACAGCGCGACGGGCACCACGGGCGACGCCAGCGGCGACGCCGGCACGTTCCACTTCACGCTCTACGTGGGCACCATCACCCAGGGCGGGGTCACGACCGCCTCGGTGGACGTCCCGGCGGCCGCGACCTTCACCACGCAATTGACCCTCGTGGGCAGCGCCGGAACGGCCACCTTCGTCCAGACGAGCGGCAGCCCCGACCTGACGGTCTCCCCGACCGGCCTGCTCGCCACCGACGGAACCCTGGCCGTCGGTTCCTACGTCGCGCGCGGCACGACGAGCGACACGTCCGGTGACAAGGGGACCTTCTTCTACGACCTCAAGGTCACCGCCCTGGTCGTTCCCCCTCCACCACCCGCACTGGTGGCGACCCGCGTCATCGGCCACGCCGTGGCGGGACGCACCGTCTCGCTCACGATCGTCGGCACCGGGTTCAACGGCCGCCCGCAGGTCACGAGCCACTCCGGCACGACGGCCCTCGTCACCCACGACAGCGGCACCTCGCTCACGCTGAGGGTCGCCGTGACGGCCCGTTCACGTAACGGGACCTTCACCTTCACCATCGCCCTGGCCAGCGGCGCCACCTGTCACGTCAAGTACCAGCAGCGTTAGCGACTCACCGCACCGGCGCCCCTCGGGCGCGGACGTCGCCGCCGTACACTGGGCCCGTGCTAGACGGGCCATCGGACAACACAGACTCTCGACACTTCGATGACCATCTGATCAGTGTCGACACGATCGGCGAGGCGTGGATCGCCGTCGGACGGCGGATTCTCGAGACGGGCCTCGACGGTACCTACGACGGCCTGCCCGTGCGCGAACTCCTGCTCGCCCTCATTCGCATCGAGGCGCCCAGCAGCTCCGACCAGGTGATCGAACGCTTTGCTAGCGAAGAACACCTGTCTTGGATGCACGCCAACTTCACCGATCCCCGCCCCGTGTCGGCCCTGGGCGACGCCGACAGCTACGCCACCCGACTGCGCGACTACGACCACCAGGGGCGAGATCAAGTCCAGTGGGTCGTCGAGCGACTTCGCGCCGACGGTGCAACCCGCTCCGCGACCATCACCACGTTGCAGCCGCTGAGTGATTCGACCTACGTGCCGTGCGTCAGCCTGCTCGACTTCTACCTCGCCGACGGGCGTCTACACCAGGTCGCCTTCGCGCACAGCATCGACTTCGGGACCAAGGGCTTCGCGAACCTGCTCGAACTGGCCCGGCTCCAGGAGGAGGTCGCCAAGGCGGTCGGGTCCCCGGTGGGGACCCTCACCATGCTCGTCAAATCGGCCCACGTCTACGACAGCGAGCGCGACTACTTGAAGGACGTCGTCTCAGACGCTCACGAGCCGCACTGAATCGGTGTCAGGACCGAATCGCGAAGTCGACGTCCTTGGTCGTAACGGTCCCGGCCGTGCGTCCCGGCGCCGTTTGGTACGTCCAGTAGAGGTTGGTATGCGCGATCACCAGGTCCGGCGTCGGCGCTCCCCACTCTGATTGGTCTTCGGTCGTGTGGGCGTCGCTCACCAGGATCGCGTCGTATCCCCGGGCGAGCGCCCCGTGCAGTGTGGAGCGAATGCAGGCGTCGGTCTGTGCTCCGACGACCACGAGGCTGCCCACCTCGAGTCCGGCCAGCACGGCTTCGAGATCGGTGTCTTCAAAGGAGTCACCGTAGTTCTTCTCGATGAGCGGCTCCGCACGGTCGGGACGCAGTTCGGGGACGATCCGCCACTCGTCACTCCCGCGGGCCAAGCCGTCATCGTTGTGCTGGACCCACACGACGGGAACGGCCTCATTGCGCGCGCGCTCCACCAGGTCGGCCACGTTAGCGACGACGGCGTCTCGTCCGTGGGCTCCGGCCACGACGCCGTTCTGCACGTCGACCACCAACAGTGCGGTGTTCGGTCGATTCTCAAGGGTGCTCATGGTTCCTCCTTGTCGTAGAGCTCACGGCCCCTCACGATAGACGGGAGCTCTGACATCGGTACGGCAGATCGAGTCCACCAGGTGCACCGGCGCGTGATCTTACGTTCGGCGGTCCGGACCCACGGCCCTGACGACACAGAACTCGTTACCTTCGGGGTCACTGAGCACGATCCAGAACACGTCGCCCTGGTCCACCCGGCGCACGAATTCGGCCCCGAGTCGTAGCGCCCTTTCCGCCGCATCGTCGGGATCATCGGCGTAGAAGTCGACGTGACAGCGGCCCGGCGCGTCACCCGTCGTGTCACTGGGTTGAAAGGTCAGATTCGGTCCACGACGTTCGGGGTCGCGCAGGCTGCGGTAGTCACCGAAGAGGGGCCGTGGTTCATAACCAGTGAGGTTGCGCCAGAACTCGCTCAGTCCCTCAGGGTCGATCGTGTTGAACACGACGTTGCCCGGGCGCAGCACCGCCACCACGTCATCGGCGGTGCTCTCGGTGCTGATCTCGCTCTCTTTGCGCTGGTAGAACGCCACGCCCAGAGTGTAGGCAGGCCCCAACCCGCCGAGACTGCTCTCGACGAGGCGCCGGGCGACGACAGTTGATGCCGCGACCGGGGCACCCGGGCGCCGTAGCATTTGACTAAACATCGGTTCGATACGTCACGACAGGTCATGGAGGCCGGGACTTGGGCATAGTTGCACAGGACACCGACGAGTTCCACGGCACGAACTGGTGAGCGTCGACGCCGGGACTGAACGAACGGCGCGGCGCCGAGTGGAGCCGACCCAGTGGCTGCGCCAGCGCGTCATCATCTTCGCGGCCATCGCGGCGATCGTCGTCGTCGGCATGGCCGTCTCTTTCTGGATCAATCCTCTGACGGGTCGCGCCTCGGCGTGGTTCGTTCCTTCGGACCTCTGGGACACGTTTCGCGCCTCCCAGTACGTCGCCTGGGGATTCGAGGGCGAGATCTATCGGTCGCAGACCTTCTTCGACTCGTTCCCCGGGATTGCGGTCCTCCTGGCCCCGGTAGCGAAACTGACCGGCCTGTGGCACATGTCGGAGAGTTTTCCCCTGCATCTGGTGCGACCGACGTCGTGGTTGATCCTCGGACCGGTCGAACTGATCCTCGGTGGCGTCGTGCTCTTCCCCCTCGACGCGCTGGCCCGGCACCTGGACGTGCCGGCGCGTCGGCGGGTGGCGCTCACCTGTCTAGAAGCGGCTCTGGTGTGGCCGGTCGTCGCCATCTGGGGTCACCCCGAATACACGGTGGCGTTGGCGTTCGGCATCTACGGACTGCTCGCCGCCTTCAACGGCCGATGGGTTCGGGTGGGGGTCTACTTCGGTCTCGCCCTGCTGTTCCAACCCTTGACGTTGCTCGTCCTGCCCGTGGCCCTGACGTTCGTGGCCCCGAGGAAATGGATCCGCGTCGGCTCGATCATCGCGTTGCCGTCTGCCCTGTTGCTCATTCCGCCACTGGTCAAGGAGTGGAGCGCCACGACCTATTACCTCCTACGACAGCCGAACTATCCCAGCGGGGACCACCCGACGCCGTGGATCTACCTGGCCCCCGTCCTGGAACGCGCACACATCGGCCTCCTAAAGGTCGCCGAGCTGGTCAAGAATGCCGACGGGAAGAAGGTCCTCAAGGAGGTCGCGGTCCACGCCCGTTTCTCCGAGGTCGTGTCGGCCGGCCCGGGGCGGGTGATCGCCATTGTCTTGGCCTGTGCCATTGGGCTGTGGGTGGCCAGGAAGAGACCCCCGCTCGTCCAAGTGGTCTGGTGGGCGGGGGTGGCGCTTTCGCTTCGCTGCGTCTTCGAATGCGTGATGAATCCCTATTACCTGATGCCCGGGTTGGCGTTGGCACTGGTCGCGGCCGCGGTCGCCGGCCGGTCTCGACTTCTGCTCACCGTGCTGTTCGCCGCGGCGTCCAGCTACCTGAGTTATCGCCATATGGAGACTTGGACGTACTACACCGTCGTCACCGGTCTGCTCCTGCTCACCCTCGCCGCGGCGTGGCCCGGCGCCCGTGCCACGAGTCCCGACACCGATCACGAGGTCGGCGACGGCGCGGCCCCAATGAGACCTACGACCGCGGTTCCCGACTGATCCTTGTCCGCGCCGAACCTCGATCACATCTGTTCGCGTCAACCCGACGTGGTCACCCACGCCCCATGACCGGTACGACGCCTGACGAAGGCGGTGAGCGTCGCGAGCGCGACGCCGTCACTGACGACTATCAGGGACCCAACCTCGATCATCGCGTCGCCTCCTTGCGAGGGGCGGCGGCGGCCGGGGTCGGCCGGCGGTTCTGGCTCTTCGCGGGGGCGTTGATCCTGATCGTCTGCGCGGCCGCGCTGGTCGTGAGTTTCGTCAACGCCGCCAGCGACAACGCCAGGATCACCCGCATGAAGAGCCACGGCATCACCGTCACCGTCACGGTGAGCGGGTGCACCGGGAACGCCGGCGGCAGCGGGAGCAACAGCGCCGGCTACACCTGTCGCGGTCGCTACGCCGTGGACGGTGTCACGTACCGCGAACTCATCGGCTCGATGTCGACGTTCGCCCCGTCGGGCAGCAAGGTTCGCGCGGTGGCCGACCCTTCGCACCACAGCACGGTAGTGCTGGCGTCGGCCGTCGCGACGTCGGCGGCCTCGACCGGCGCCTACGTGCGCCCCGGGCTATCGACGGCCGTGCTCGCCGCCTTGACAATGGCGTACGTGCGAGCAGTTCGTCGAACTCGCGAGGTCGCCGAACAACGGACCTCATGACCAGACGGTGAGCGTCTTCGTCGGGGTCGTCCTGATGCGTGGTGGCCCCTCGGACGAGGTTATGCCACTAATCTGAAGTCCATGTCGGAGTCCCGTGCCATTCGCTAGGCCTGCCAGGATTGGTTTGGCGCTAGGCGCGTGTCTGCTCGTCGTGATCGAGGCCCTCGCCGTCACCCCGGTCCAGGCGTCGGGCCGTTGCGTCCCGATCGCGAACGCCAACCTCGTCGGCTGCAACTTCAGCGGTCAAGATCTCGCCAACGTCAATCTCTCCGGATCCAACCTCACGCGGGCGGTCCTCGACCACACCGATCTGACCGGCGCGAACTTAACCGGCAGCATCTTCGCCAAGGCGACGCTCCTCAATGCCAACCTCTCGCGCACCTACGTGCGTCAGACCAACTTCACCGGCGCCAACCTGACCGGCGCCATCTTTCGCGACGCCGCCTTCCAGGCCGCGATCCTCAGCCGGGCCCGGTTCGCCGGCGCAATCTTCACCGGCATCACCAACGAGGGTGGCATCACCGGCAAGCCGCTGACCCTTCCGGCCGGCTGGCATCTCGTGAAGGGTTACCTGGTGGGACCCGGTTCCAACCTCAGTGACGCGGACTTCGCCAACGCCCGACTCATTGGCGTCGACCTCGCCGGCGCCAACCTGACCGGAGCGATTCTCACGAGAGCCAATCTCTCTCGGGCCGTGCTCACGGGCGTCATCTCGAAGGACATCATCGGCACGCCGGCGGCGCTACCACCGGGCTGGAGCCTCGTCGACGGTAAGTTGGTCAATTCCTGAGGTGAGGGCTGGACGCCACACGTACGGCGGATCAGGCGTCGCGCTTCATCATGCGCCAGGCGCCCAGTCCCGTCCAGACCACGATCCACGCGACGATGACGATCACCGCGACCGTCGTCGATTCGGCGACGAGTTGGGGCCCCCCGCCGCCACCGCGATTACCGCCAAAGACGGCCGGGAGCCCGGACGGTTCGATGTGGGCCATGGCCAAACCGACCAGCGCCCGTTGCGCGTTGATCAGGTGCGGTATGCCCGTTCGAGAGAACAACGGGGTGATGATTATCTCGTAGACGATGAGCAGCACGACGGGCACGGTGCGCTGGCCCATCAGTGACGACAGGCCCAGCCCGATCAGGAAGCCGATGACCGCCCAGAGCTCGACCCAGAGACCGGTCTCGATCATCAACTTAAGCGGCGGGGTCAGGAACGTCGTGGCGTAGCTCTTGTAGTTCTGCTCCGCCGACCTGATCGCCTGGGCTCGCATCTCGGGCCTGGTCGCCGGCGTCGCCGAGATCGAACCGGCCTGGTTGGTGACCACGACGACTTCGTTGTTCGGCCCGCACTGGACCTGTTTGGCGGTGTTGGGTCCCCCCTTGTAGCGGAAACCCAGGTCGCATATGGCCGCCTTGGGGTGGTCCACGGCCCAGGTGACGAAGCCCTGGCGGCTGAGGCCCACCGGCATGTTGTTGACCCCGTCGAAGCTCAGTTTCGTCGGCGCGGCGGCGACACAGACCGAACAGACGATGAGCACGCCGACGGCCACCACGGGCACGATGATCATCAGACCCGCCGGGATGCGCGCGAAGTAGAGGGACAGCCGCGAGCGGCCGGTGACGACGAGATGGCGGAACATGCCTTCGGTCAGGTCGACCGAACCGGCGGTGCAGCCCAGCGTCGCCGCGACGATGAAGCCGAAGATGTACATCACACCGGCGATGAGGTCCTCGAAGATCGAATAGCCCCCCGCCGGCCCGTAGGAGTGGGGATCGACACCGTGGGCGATGAGGCGCACCACGAGGAAGAGCGTCGGTACCCCGATGTTCACGGCCAGCAGCGCGATCATCAGCCCCCGGCGCTTGCGCAGTTCCATGAATCTCGTCATGATCATCGAGCCAGTTGGTATTGGAGAGCCCCGACCGCTCTTGGCGGCGGGCGCGACGGCGACGGCGGTGCTCATTCCGGGGCCCCCAGTCGCTTCGTCACTTCGAGGAACCAGGTTTCGAGGGAGGCCTGGTTGAGTTCCAGGCGGTAGACCGAGATGTTGGCCTCCACGAGGATCCGGTTGATCTCGGCGACGACCGACCGGTCCGAGCCGGCGGCGAGCGAGATCGTCAGGCCGTCGGCGCCGACCTCGAAGCGGCCATCGAGGTTCGCCCCGGCGAGCAGCTGTCGGGCCGCTTCGGGGGTGGAGCACTCGATACGGACCTCGACGTCGCCGCCGGAGAGCAGTTCGGCGATCGGACCTTGACGGATGATCTGGCCGCGATCGACGATGGCCACCGCGTCGCAGGTGCGCTCCACCTCGTCGAGCAGGTGCGAGGAGAGCACGACCGTGCGGCCCTCGGCGACGAAGGACCGGATCATCTCGCGCATGTCGTGCATGCCGCCGGGGTCGAGCCCGTTCATCGGTTCGTCGAGGATGAGGAGCTGCGGGTCGCCGAGCAGGCAGGCGGCGACCCCGAGGCGCTGGCGCATGCCCATCGAGTACTTGGCCACCCGGTCGTCGGCCCGAGCCGTCATGCCGACGCGTTCGAGGGCCGGCCCGATCCGTTCGCGCGCCGCGGGCTCTCGGGCGGCCGCCAGGATCTGGAGGTTCTCGCGCCCCGTCAAGTGCGCGTGGAAGCGGGGCTCGTCGACGATGGCGCCCACGCGCGCGAGGGCGACGTCGCGGTGACGCGGCACTTCGTAACCCAGCAGCGACATCGAACCGGCGTCGGCCTGCGTCAGCCCGAGCAGGACGCGGATGAGGGTCGTCTTGCCTGCCCCGTTCGGGCCGAGATAGCCGAAGGCGCAACCACGAGGCACCTTGAGGTCGACTCCGTTGACCGCGACGCTGTCACCGAAGCGCTTGGTGAGGTTGTGGGTCTCGACGGCCCAGTCACTGCCGTACGCCTCGACCGCAGGATTCTCGTCCACCGTTATGACGCTCATGCCCTTCCCTCCGCGGCGACCCCACGGGCGCCTTCGTGACCATGGTACGGGCCGGCCGCGCGACAATGGAATAGGGGGAAACCCCGACGACCCTTACGGGTTCGCGACGACAACGGAATCGACGCGCGATCATCGCCCCTGCCTCCCTGGCGATGGAGGGTTCGTGCAACGCAGCCGGTATGGGGCCCGCGGGCTAACCCTGAGGGGCAACCTGAATCCAACTGATCACGTTGCCGTCACCATCGACCACGTCGGCCCTGCGACCCGCATCGCCGACTGCCTGGACGGGACCGGCGCTGATCCCGCGTCTCGAAAGCTCGATGGTGAACTGCTCGAGATCGCTTACCGCGATCGTCACCACGGTTTGTCCCGCGCGACTGGGGTCCTCGATCACGTAGAGCCAGCCGTTACCGGCGACGCACCACATGACCTCACTCTCATTGGGGACGAGGTCGGCGGCCCGTCCGAACAACTGCTGGTACCAACCCTTGGCCGTCTGCAGATCCGTCACGGGCACGCTGGCGAAAAGAACCTCCATGGACATCCCCGCAGCCTGCCACGTGCCAGCGATCGATGCCGGTTCGACCACGGCGCCGTTGGCGATGGCCGTTAGCCGTAGAGGTGCGCCTCGTGGATCAACCCCTCCTCGACGCGGTAGGCCACCGCGACATGAAGCTCTGACGGCATATCGCGAAACACGAATCCCGTGACGAGCTCGTCGTCAACAACGAATCCGCCCACTTCAATCCGATTGCCGATCTCCGCTCGAAGGTCCGGACTCTGATCGAATAACTCCCCGTAGAGTGCGCGGATCTGGTCATGACCCGACGCGAGAGACGACCCGTCGGGTTGCACGACCTTCGCGTCAACCGCGTAGCAGGCGACAAAGCCGTCTATGTCTCGGTGGTTGTAGGCGGCGACCTGCCGGTCGACGACGTCTCGTGCGCTCACCATGGCCACCCCTTAACAAAAAGACTGAATGGGACTTAGGATATCGGCGATTCCTCGTTCCCAAGGCCCGTCGCAACCGATCCGCAATTCCGCGCTCGCCGTTGAGCGACACACGCGAGAAGGGCTTCTACTTTGAACAGACGCCGGAGCCGGGGGCGCCCAACAGCCCGAGCTTGCGTGCCAGTCCGTCGGCGGTTACGAAAGGACTGGTCTTGCCCCCGTTGGCGCCCATGAGCTGAGGATTGGCCTTCAGCGCGTTCCACTCCTTCTGATCGGTCGAGAGCATCGTCGCGACTTTGGACTGCTCGGTCTTAGGGGCAACGAGCTCCTTGGTCTTGTCGATTTGCGCTTGAACAACGGGAAGCAGCTCGGCGACGAACTTGGCAATCAGCTGCGGTGTCATCGTCTCGCCCTTGAGCTGCTTGACCTCGGGCGCGAACGAGTTGGCAGCGTCGGTACAGAGCGCGTTCGCCTTGGCGATGAATTGGGCCTTGGTGAGTGCCGTGCCCCCCGAGGCCAGAGTGGCCGGGCCAATCGACAACCCCACGATGAGTGCGAGCCCGATGAGCAACGTCTTTCGTGCCGACATTCGTGTCCCCCTATCTGGAACCCACGAGTGCCGTGGCTCCTAGTGCACGTATCCGGACCCCGGGGGCGGGTCTCGAGAGCACGAGTGTACCTTCCCCTTCGTCGCGGCGCCGGAGCGATGCTAACTGCCCGAAACCAGTTCCGCGGCCCGCAGAGTCCGCAGGTCTGTTGACGCGCCGGCTGCAATTGCCCTGTGCGCCGTGGCAACAAGGGGCCGCGGCGTCTCGAGCGTGCTCCACCCCTGCCCTACTATTCAGGTTGCTGGTGATCCCTTGGGAGGACGCATTGGGCACGGCGACCACGATCGTCAACGCGAAGGTATTCGACGGGACGACGGCGCGTGATTGGACCTCGGTCCGCTTCGTCGACGGCCTGATCGCGGCGTGCTCATCCACGTCGGCCGCCCAGCACGGTGACGAGGTGGTCGACGCGCACGGCGCGACGGTGCTGCCCGGTCTGATCGACGCGCACGTGCATCTCGTACCCGGCGCCCTCGCACAATCGTTGACCTTTGGCGTCACCACCGTGCTCGACATGTTCTCCAAGCCGGACGAGGTGGCCCGCGCGAAGGAGCAGGCGGGTTCGCGCGCGGACGTGGCCGACGTGCGTTCCTCGGGAATCGGCGCCACCGCGCCCGACGGGCACCCGTCGATCATCTACGCGCCGTTCCCG